>Ga0182036_10000786_pt1 | contig 14560 bp, 13 predicted proteins | sample sta12Cox44000080_FD_125966 | JGI IMG/M metagenome (GOLD analysis project Ga0182036, IMG submission 125966) | Lab enrichment of tropical soil microbial communities from Luquillo Experimental Forest, Puerto Rico - statoxic.12C.oxic.44.000.080 | ecosystem: Environmental > Terrestrial > Soil >...
ATTCCGGGTGCTCGGTTGCAAGGTTGATATCCGCGTCGCTCCCAGTAAAGCGCATAGCAAACCATTTTTGCCGCTGACCGCGGTATTGGCCGCCCCAGACGCCCACGGCGAGTTCCTGAGGCAGATCGTATGTCAGCCAAGCGCGGCTTTCGCCGAGTATCTCCGCCTTCGCTGTGCCGACCTCCTCCTCGAGCTCACGTAGTGCCGCCTGGCGCGGAGTTTCGCCCGGATCGATCCCACCTTGCGGCATCTGCCAGGCTGGCATGAGTGGTATGCCAATGCGGTGGCCGATAAAGGCCTCGCCCTGGCGGTTCAGGAGCATGATGCCGACACCCGGACGGTAAGCGGGTATCTCGGTGATACGCTCCGTCATCCTGGGTATCGGTTTCGGTGCTCAGTTGATCACTCGCCCGTTGAACAAGGCAATCCCCCGGAGCATATCGACGGCTCGGGCGAGCTGGTAATCGGCAGCCGTTCCCATAACCGCCGGATCGACTGAGCTCTGCTCGGGGGGGTCGTCGCCGGAATCGTCCTTCTTCACGTCCGATGTTTTGACGGGTTTATCCCCTTTTTCAGTGGGCTTCTCGATTTTGGCAGCCTCGACGACGATGTCCGGATCGATCCCTTTGGCCTGGATCGACCGACCCGACGGCGTGTAGTAACGCGCCGTTGTGAGCCGCATCGCCCCGTGACCGGGAAGCGGAATGATCGTTTGGACCGATCCCTTACCAAAGGTTTTGGTACCGAGCAGGATTGCCCGATGGTGATCCTGCAGCGCGCCGGCCACGATCTCGCTGGCCGAAGCAGAGCCCCCGTTGATCAGAACTGCAATTGGAAGGCCGGCTGCGATATCGCCGGGACGAGCATTGTAACGCTGTGCGTCCTCGGCTCGTCTGCCGCGGGTTGACACGATCTCCCCCTTATCGATGAACGCATCCGAGACCGCCACCGCCTGATCGAGCAAACCGCCGGGATTGTTGCGTAGATCGAGGATAACCCCCAAGAGCTTGTTGCCGGCCTGTTGCTTTAGGTTTTTCATGACGTTGTTTAGACCGACATCGGTCTGCTCGTTGAATGAGGTGATTCGGATGTAGCCGATATTGTCCCCTTCGAGATGCGAGCGGACAGACTGGATCTTGATGGTCGCGCGGGTCAGTTTTACGTCGAAGGGCTCCTTTCCTTCGCGCCGGATCGTAAGCTTGATCTCGGTATTGATGAGGCCGCGCATCTTTTCGACCGCTTCCGGTAGAGACATTCCCTGGACGGGGTCGCCGTCGAGATGGGTGATCAAATCGCCGGGTTTCAGCCCGGCCCGGGCAGCCGGGGTGTCATCGATCGGCGACACCACCTTGACGAGGCCGTTTTCCATCGACACCTCGATCCCGAGCCCGCCGAACTCGCCCCGGGTCTGGACTTTCATGTCGTTGAAGTTTTTCGTGTTCAGATAATTCGAATGGGGGTCGAGCGAGGTCAGCATGCCGTTGATTGCCGATTCAACCAGCGTATCGTCGCTGACATCATCGACATATTCGGCACGCACGCGCTCGAATACCTCTCCGAAGAGATTGAGCTCCTTGTAGGTTTCCGCAGAGTTTCCAGCCGATGCTGCCCCGACATCTTGGCGCAGCGAAAAGACCACCATGGTCGCGGCAACGATCGCGATAAGACCCGAACGCTTCATTCACTCACCCTATCGTCTCGGGCCCGATCGGCTCGATTTTCCGTTTGCACATATACCCGTCGCTGCTCTGAATGATCAAGACAGGCGCGCAGCGGCGAGTCGCCCGATGTCAGTCCGCCGCACGCTGCTGCTCGGCCAAGGTCATCAGCGAATGGCCAGTCATCGCGGCCGGTTGTGGCAGTCCGAGAAGATCGAGCAAGGTCGGCGCGACATCCGAGAGGCGGCCGTCTTCAAGACGCCGAACCGCCACCGGCGGATTGGCCACGACGAACGGTACCGGGTTGAGTGTGTGGGCCGTGTGTGGCTCACCCGTTTCCGGATCGCGCATCATCTCGGCATTGCCGTGATCGGCTGTAACAACAAGCGTTCCGCCGGCCTCCTCGACTGCCTCGGAGAGGCGACCAAGGCAGTCGTCGACGGCCTCGACCGCCCTAATCGCGGCGTCTACGCGGCCCGTATGCCCGACCATGTCAGTGTTGGCGTAGTTGAGAACGATCACGTCGAAACGGCCGCTTTGAATCGCCTCGACAACCTTGTCGGTGACCTCAGGTGCAGACATCTCTGGCTGCTGATCGTAGGTTGCGACTTTCGGCGACGGCACCAGTATGCGCTCTTCGCCTGGAAAGACCGCCTCGCGGCCTCCATTGAAAAAGAAAGTGACATGCGCGTATTTCTCGGTCTCTGCGAGGCGCAGCTGTTTCAACCCCGCTCGGGACACCAACTCGCCGAAAGTATCTTTGAGGTCCTCTGGGGGGAATAACACGCCGAGAAAGCGATTGAGCTCGGTCGAATACTCGACTAACCCCAAAGCCGCGGCAAAGGCGATCTCTCGTTCGCGTGCGAAACCAGAGAAGCCCGGATCGAGCAGGGCAGTTGCGATTTCCCTTACTCGATCTGCACGAAAATTTGCGATCAGCAGCCCATCCCCATCGCGCATGCCGTGATAGTCGGCGATCACCATCGGCTCGACAAATTCGTCCGTTTGCTCCCGGGCATATGCAACCTCGATCGCCTGAACGGCATCACCGGCGCTCTGGCCGATACCGCTTACAATCGTCCGATAAGCTTTTTCCACCCGATCCCAGCGCTTGTCGCGATCCATCGCAAAATAGCGGCCGCAAACAGTCGCGACCTTCGTATCCCGAAGGCCTGCAATCTGCTCCCGAAATTGCTTCAAATACGACGAGGCCGACTTCGGCGGCGTGTCTCGCCCGTCGAGAAAGGCGTGAACCGCGACAGGCACTTCGCTCTCAGCAAGGATGCGGACGAGTGCGGCGATTTGGTGCTGGTGCGAATGGACACCTCCCGGCGACATCAGCCCCATCAAATGAACCGTACCGTGCCTTTCCTTCACCTTGCCAATGAATTCGCCGAGCGCCGGCATGCCGGCGAGCCTCCTTTCGGCGATTGCTAAATCGATCCGCGGAAGGTCCTGCAGGACGGTCCGCCCGGCGCCAATATTTGTATGACCGACTTCCGAATTACCCATTTGCCCGTCGGGGAGTCCAACAAAATGCTCGCTCGCTTGGAGATGAGCATGCGGCCAGCGAGCCATCAGCCGGTGCCAGTTGGGTGCCTGCGCCCTCTCGATCGCGTTGTCGTCAGCTTTCGTGCGCTCGCCCCACCCGTCGAGGATGCACAGGACAAGCGGACGGGGGCGAGTGCGGGAATTCATTTCGGACAACCTCGGGGAATGCGCTTCTGTCTGTATACGCGAAACCCGTACCGGCGAGATAGCGTTCCCAATCTTAATCCCGGTGGTAGGGGTGACCGGCGAGGATCTGCTGGGCGCGATAGAGCTGCTCGAGCAGCATCCCGCGGACGAGCAGATGCGGCCATGTCATCGGCCCGAGCGACATAATCGCGTGAGCGCGATCAAGGACCACGGGGTCGAGCCCTTCGGCGCCACCAATGGCGAAGGCAAGCTCGGGGGAGCCCCGATCACGCCAACCTGCAATACGATCGGCCAGAGCGCGGCTCGACCAAGGGCTGCCGCGCTCGTCGAGCGAGACAAGTGGAACGCCAGACGGCAGCGCGCCGAGGATTAGCTCGGCCTCGCGCGCTTTAGCCACCGCCGTGGGGAGCTGGCGCCTCTCCTCGAGCTCGACGATGACGGGGGCTGGGACGATCCTGCCTGCATAAAGCGCCTGAAGCTCCTTTAGCGGGCTATTGCGGAGCTTGCCGATGGCGAGAACGCGAAACCGGATCGTGCGTGTCCCGGACTATTGCCGAACCGCTTCGCTGTCCAGCAGGGTCTCGCCCCACATCTTTTCGAGATTGTAGTAGGCGCGGATCTCGGGCCGGAAGAGGTGCACGATCACGTCACCGGCGTCGATCAGCACCCAATCCGCGTGCGTCTTCCCCTCGATCGAAGTGCGGATGCGGCGTGAGAGCGCCCCTTCGAGACGCTCCGTCAGGGCCAGCACTTGCCGGCTCGAGCGCCCACTCGCGATGACCATCTGATCCGCGATCGTTGTCTTGCCCGCCAAGTCGATCGTAACGATGTCTTCGGCCTTGCCATCTTCGAGGGTTTGCAAAACAATTTCGAGAATTTCCGGCGGCTTCTGCGTTTCTTGTACACGAGGTATAAGCGTAGTGATCGTTGACAATGCGGATCCTTGCTCCTTAACGGTTCGGGATAGCGTGTATTCTTGCTCGATCCGGATCCGAGTAGCAGAGCGTGCATCGAGTGGGGTATGGAAAAACACCCATGCAGGCGGCTTCATCTCTGCCAGTCCGTGCGCCGCGGACACGGGCACGCGCGTCGCCGAAAAACGCCTTGCGGCGGACCCGGACAAAGCCTTTAAAGAATAGGAAGGGCGGTCAAACACCGCAATGGGCACGGTCTTGAAGATTTCGGTCCATCGCTCCCAGCGCGGGATCTGAACTAGATTGTCGCTGCCCATCAGCCAAACAAAACGCAACCGCGAAAAGCGACGGCGCAGGGCGCTCAAGGTGTCCGCGGTATAACGCGACGACCCCAGGCGGTTTTCCAAATCACTTACGATAACGCGCGGGTGCGCCGCGGCAACTCGCCGAGCTTGTTCCAGCCGGACCGCGAAAGGCGCCATCCCATCTGCAGGTTTTAGCGGGTTTTGCGGCGACACGAGCCACCAAACCTCGTCGAGCGCTAGACATTTGAGCGCAAGCAGGCTGATATGCAGATGCCCGCCATGAGCCGGGTTGAACGACCCACCCAGCAGCCCGATACGTCGATGCCGCCTCAGGGCCGGGGCGTTCTCGGTGCTGCTCAGGGACGCACCTGCCCACTGCCGCGGACAAGGTACTTGTAGGTCGTCAGCTGCTCGGCGCCCACCGGCCCCCGCGGCGGCAGCCGCTGGGTTGATATGCCGATCTCGGCGCCCATGCCGAACTCGCCACCATCGGCGAATTGGGTCGAGGCGTTGACCAGCACGATGGCGCTGTCGACCTCACGCAAGAAGCGTTCCGCGGTTTCTTTATCTTCGGTGATGATCGCGTCAGTATGATGCGAGCCAAACCGGGCGATATGCGCGATCGCGCCGTCCACGCCATCGACAATGTGAACCGACAGGATCGCGTCGAGATATTCTGTGCGCCAATCCGCTTCAGTCGCCGGCGCCAGCCCAGGATCAATCGCTAAGACCTCCGGGTCGCCGCGCAACTCGCAACCCGCAGCGCGTAGATCGGTGATGATCGCGGGGAGCTGCGCCTTGGCAGCGGCGCGGTCGACGAGCAAGGTCTCGGTGGCGCCGCAGATCGACACTCGCCGCATCTTGGCGTTGAGGACGATCTTGCGAGCCTTCTCGGGATCTGCGCCCCCGTCGACATAAGTGTGGCACAACCCCTCGAGGTGCGCGATGACCGGGATGCGGCTCTCGCGCTGGACTCGTTCGATCAGCGACGACCCTCCGCGCGGCACAATGATGTCGATTACGCCGCTCATCGCGAGCATAAGTCCTACAGCTGCGCGGTCGCGTGTCGGCACCAGCTGGATAGAAGCTTGCGGCAAACCGGCAGAGCACAGCCCCTCCGTCAGAGCCGCGACCAGCGCTCGCGACGAGTGGTAACTCTCCGACCCGCCGCGCAGGATTGCAGCATTTCCCGACTTGAGCGCGAGCCCACCAGCATCGGCCGTGACGTTCGGCCGGCTCTCGTAAATAATGCCAACCACGCCAAGCGGCACAGCAATCCGCTGTATCGCAAGGCCGTTTGGACGCGTCCATTCGGCCAGCACGCGGCCGATCGGATCGGGCAACGCGGCGATCTCTTCGAGGCCAGCGGCGATCGCTTCGACACGCTTGGGATCGAGTGCCAGGCGATCGCGCAATGCGCCCGTGATGCCTTGGCCCTCTGCCTCGGCAAGATCACGGTTATTGGCAGCAAGGATCTCGTCGGCTCGAGCCCTGACTGCCGTGGCGGAATTATTCAACGCCGCCACCTTGGCCTCGGGTGAGGCAAGGGCCAAGGCGGTGGCAGCCTCCCGCGCGCGACGCCCGATCTTAGCCATTTCGGCGGCAAGCTGCGCCTCTGGTCTCGTGGTCGAGTCGCGCACCAGTATCTCGTTCGCCATCAAGCTTCGGTCACCACCAGATCGTCGCGATGAATGATCTCATCGCGACCACGGTACCCGAGGATGTCGGCAATTTCACCACTCTTGTGGCCGGCGATGCGGAGGATATCGATGCTCGAATAAGCTGAGAGACCGCGTGCAGCCTCAGTCCCGGTGCAAGTACGTATAATGACTGCATCACCGCGTTCGAAGCTGCCCTCGACACTGACCACGCCAGCGGGCAACAGGCTCGTGCCGCGCCGCAGAGCCCTCACTGCGCCATCATCTACAACTACCACGCCCGAAGGATTGACCGCACCGGCGATCCACGCCTTACGCGCCGAACGCGGCTCGCCGCGCGGCAGGAATAAGGTCGCCCTATCGCTAGCCTCGATTGCAGCAAGTGGTCCAAGCTCAACGCCTTCTGTTTTTCCCTTGGCAATCAGCATGCGACAGCCTGCGCCCATAACAATACGTGCAGCGGCGAGCTTTGTGACCATACCGCCAGAGCTGTAGCCGGGCGGCGCCTCGCCGGCCATCTCCTCGATCTCGGACCCGATCTCGCGCACCGTGGCGATGCGCTCCGCGCTCGGGTCTTTGTGAGGGTCGGAGGTGTAAAGCCCGTCGATGTCGGATAGCAACACGAGCATGTCGGCGCTCGTCATCTGGGCGACGCGGGCGGCGAGCCGATCATTGTCTCCGAAACGGATTTCGGTGGTGGCGATCGTGTCGTTCTCGTTGACGACGGGCACCGCGCCGAGCGCCAAGAGTTGAGCAAAAGTGGCGCGAGCGTTCAGATGCCTGCGACGTTCCTCGGTATCGTCCAGGGTTAGAAGGATCTGCGCGACGGTGATATCGTGACGGGCGAGCGCCTCCTGATAAGCATGGGCAAGACGGATCTGTCCAGTGGCGGCGGCGGCTTGCTTCTCTTCGAGCCTGAGCCGGTGTCCGGCGAGACCGAGATGCCGACGGCCCACCGCGATCGCTCCGGACGATACGAGGATCACGTCCTGCCCACGCGAACGGCAGCGCGCAACGTCATCGGCCAAAGCGTCGAGCCAAGCGCGGTGGATCTCGCCGCTATCGGCAGCCAGCAACGCGGAGCCGATCTTCACGACGAGGCGCCGAGCATAGGCCAGCGCCTCGGCTGGGGTTGGTTCGCCGCCCGCCTCGGGGATGCGGCAGGCAGACCCGACCGGTAAGGTCATGGCGCATGCACGAGAGATTTTGCCTCTGCCCTATCCTGACGATCGTGCGCAGCCGATACTGCCGCATATACCGCTTCGTTCACGTCCGCTACGCCTGCACCAGTGGCACCGGCCAGCGCCAGCACGGGTGTGTCGACACCTGCCGCGGTGCGCAGTTCGCGGCACTTGGCGCTGACCGCTTCGGGCTCGATCGCGTCGATTTTATTGAGGCCGATGATTTCCGGCTTCTCGGCGAGACCGTGGCCGTATCGGAAGAGTTCCTCCCGGATTGTACGGTAGGCGCAAAGAATATCGTCGAGGGTCCCGTCGACCAGATGGAGAATGACCGCACAGCGCTCGACATGCCCGAGAAATCGGGTGCCGACGCCGGCTCCTTCGCTCGCGCCTTCAATCAACCCGGGGAGGTCGGCCAGCACAAATTCGCGATCGTTCATCCGCACGACCCCGAGTTGCGGCTTCAGCGTCGTGAACGGGTAATCGGCAATCTTCGGCCGGGCGTGCGAGACGGCGGCAAGGAAGGTCGACTTCCCAGCGTTAGGAAGACCAACGAGGCCCGCATCCGCAATCAACTTTAGCCGCAGCCAGACCCAAGCTTCGCGGCCGGGCCAACCGGGATCGGCGCGGCGCGGTGCGCGATTGGTCGAGCTCTTGTAATGGGTGTTGCCAAACCCGCCATCACCGCCCCTCAGGAAGATAAGTCGTTGGCCAGGGTGGGTGAGATCGGCCAGCACGTCCTGGTTCTCTTCGTCCATGATCTGCGTGCCGACTGGCAGATGCAGTACGAGATCCTCGCCATGGGCGCCGGTGCGCTCGCGCCCGGCGCCGGGCCTTCCATCCTCCGCGCGAAAGTGCTGCCGATAACGGTAGTCGATCAACGTATTAAGGTTCTCCACCGCTGTGAAAATTATATGACCGCCCCGTCCACCGTCACCCCCGTTCGGACCACCGAACTCGATATACTTCTCGCGGCGAAAGCTCATCGCGCCGCGGCCGCCATCGCCGCTCTTGAGATAGATCTTGCACTGGTCGAGGAACTGCATTGGAACCCAAAACAAAAAAGGGGAACGCCAGGCGCTCCCCTCGGACTTCAGCGGCTTCGGGACGCGCTAGTCGGCCGCTTCCGAGGCTGACGGGGACGCTGGGGGCACCACCGAAACATAGGTCCGTCCGGCGAGCCCGGTGTGAAATTTGACCGCCCCCTCCGAAGTTGCGAACAGCGTGTGATCACGCCCGATCCCGACATGCACACCCGGATGAAACTTGGTGCCGCGTTGGCGGACGATAATGTTACCCGGTATGACGATCTCGCCGCCGAATTTCTTCACACCAAGCCGCCTGCCGCGGCTGTCGCGCCCGTTGCGCGAGGAACCGCCTGCCTTTTTATGCGCCATGAGATTCTCCTTCCTCCCCCTGCGAGCCGCCCACGCCTCTGATCTCGGTAATGCGCAACATGGTCTGGTGCTGGCGGTGCCCTTTCTTACGTCGATAATTGTGACGGCGCTTCTTTTTGAAAACGATGATTTTGTCCGCTCGGGTCTGCTCGATGACGGTGGCACTAACCGATGCGCCGTCGAGTATCGGGGCGCCGGTTGCGACCTGCGCGCCCTCACCAATCATCAGCACCTCGGCAAGCTCGATAACCGCCCCGGGCTCTGCCGCGAGCTTCTCGACGGCGATGACATCGTCCTTGGCGACTTTATACTGTTTGCCGCCGGTCCGGATCACTGCGAACATTATACCGCCAATTTCCGTCTACCGCGGCGCAAACCAACTGCGCAACGGGGCGCGGTCACTCGGGATGGGCGACCCCATCCGCGAAGCGCGGAATATAGGTGCGTCTTTTAGGCTGTCAACACACCTAGAGTCGGAGGTCGGGCTTTGACGCCACGATACCCCGTATCTAGATTAGCAGCCCGAGAAAGGTGATCGGCTCGTAGCCGATCTGGGCCTTCATCAAAGTGGAGCCCTTGGAAGGATGGATACCGGCATCATTCGCGCGACCGAAGACGAGGCATTGCAGTTCCACGCCAGCGGACGCCCCGGAAAGCTTTCAATAGCGCCGACCAAGCCATTAACCACGCAGCGCGATCTGTCACTCGCCTATTCGCCGGGGGTCGCCTTTCCCTGTCTGCACATCGAAAGACAGCCCAGTACAGTTTTCGATTATACCTCCAAGGGCAATTTCGTCGCGGTGATCTCGAACGGCACCGCGGTTTTAGGGCTCGGCGATCTCGGCGCCCTCGCGGCAAAGCCGGTCATGGAAGGGAAATGCGCGCTTTTCAAACGCTTTGCCGATATTGACTCGATCGATCTCGAAATCGACACCCGCGATGTCGATGAATTCGTTAATTGCGTGCGGTTTCTCCATCCGGCGTTTGGCGGCATCAATCTCGAAGACATCAAAGCTCCCGAATGCTTCATCATCGAAGAGCGGCTGCGTGAGCTGCTCGATATCCCGGTATTCCATGACGATCAGCATGGGACGGCAATCATCGCCGCAGCCGGTTTGATCAATGCCCTCGATCTGACCAACCGCGAGCTCAAAACGATCAAGATGGTCGTCAACGGTGCGGGCGCCGCCTCGATCGCGTGCGTCGAACTCTTATAGACGATGGGTCTGCCATCCGACAATGTCGTGCTGTGCGACACGCGCGGCGTGATCTACCGCGGGCGCACCGAAGGCATGAACCAATGGAAATCTGCCCACGCGATCGAGACCAAGGCGCGCACTCTGGCCGAAGCGATTGAAGGGGCGGACGTCTTTTTTGGGCTTTCCGCCAAGGGGGCGGTTGATCAGCCGATGGCTCGCTCGATGGCCGACGCACCGATTATTTTCGCGATGGCCAACCCCGATCCCGAGATCACCCCCGAAGACGTCCGGGCTGTCCGCTCCGACGCGATTATCGCGACCGGGCGGTCCGACTATCCGAACCAAGTCAACAATGTTTTAGGGTTTCCCTATATCTTTCGCGGCGCGCTCGATGTGCGCGCCTCGACGATCAATGATGCGATGAAGATCGCAGCGGCCGAGGCGTTGGCCGAGCTTGCACGAGAGGACGTGCCCGACGAGGTCGCCGCGGCCTATTCTGGCGAGCGTCTCCTTTACGGACCGGACTACATCATTCCTGCACCCTTCGATCCCCGCCTGATCTGGGCCGTGCCGTCTGCGGTCGCCAAAGCAGCGATGGATTCGGGTGTCGCCCGCAAGCCTATTCTCGACATGGATCTCTATAAAAGGAGTTTGCGCGGCCGACTCGATCCGACCGCCGCCGGTTTGGAGCAGATTTTCGAGCAGGTACGCGCGGCGCCAAAGCGGGTGGTATTTGCCGAAGGTGAGGAAGAAAAAACCATTCGCGCCGCCCTACAGTTTGCCGAGAGCGGCTATGGAACACCGGTCCTGGTCGGGCGCGAAGAGCGGATCAAATCGACGATGTCGGCAATGGGGCTGACATCCCAGCAAGGTCTCGAAATCCACAACGCTAGGCTGTCGCAGCACAACAAACGCTATACCGATTTCCTCTATGAGCGCCACCAGCGTCAGGGAATGCTGTATCGCGACTGCCAACGTTTGGTGAACCAAGATCGCAACGTCTTTGCGGCTTGCATGGTGGCCTGCGGCGATGCAGATGCCATGGTAACGGGGGTCACCCGAAACTCGTTCGATGTCCTCGATGAGATCTCTCGGGTGATCGCGGTCGACCCCGGCAGTGTGCTGTTCGGACTGACTGTGCTGCTGGCTCGTGAGAGAACCGTTTTGCTTGCCGACACGCTCGTCCACGAAACGCCGAGCTCAGCACAATTGGCGGATATCGCGATCCAGGCGGCGGCCAAGGCGCAAGAACTCGGGCTTGCTCCGCGGGTTGCACTACTCTCCTACTCAAATTTCGGAAACCCGGCGGGAAAGGATGGCAAACGAGTGCGGGACGCAGTCGGATTGCTCGATCAACGCGGTGTCGGCTTCGAGTATGACGGCGAGATGAGCGCCGATGTCGCGTTAGACGATAGACTGATGCGACAAGTCTACCCGTTCTGCCGCCTTCGCGGGCCGGCCAATGTGCTGATCATGCCAGAGCTGCACAGCGCCAACATCACGGCAAAATTGCTGCCGCCGCTCGGAGGAGGGACCGTGGTCGGACCCCTCCTTCTCGGCCTCTCGCAACCCGTCCAGATCGCCAATATGGGGGCAACGGTGTCCGACCTCGTTAACCTCGCTGCCCTCTCGGCGCACGACGCAATCGGTTAAACGGCGAACAGTTCGGCGCGGCCTGCAAATGGCGGTGGCGATCGAGGCGGCTAAGCGGTGATCGGTCGCCGAGCATCAAGCGCCTATCGTACTGCGGCGGTGGTGCTGGCCGTTAGTGGACCTAGCCTCATTACTCTGGGCGTACTTGTTGGTTTGGGTTTCCTTGTCGCTTGGGCAGCGATGATCGCTGGTGCCGCGATCTTGGTCGCGACCGCATTGGTCATCGGCCGTCCTGTCAGTGATTTGGCAATCGTCCGCGACGCGATTGACTTGCTCGGGGTCGACAAGGGCATAGAGACGGCTCCGGCTGCGCGACAGATCGCTCGCAGGCTTGCCCCGATCACGCGGGAGCTCTGGCTCGTTATCGTCAGGCTGACGCGGCGTTGGCGCGAACGCGTCCGCGTGCTCGAAGAGCGGTTGACCGCCGCGGAAGCCGTGATCGCGGCGGTGCCGGATCCGTTGATCTTGCTTGACGAGAGACGGAGGATTGTCCGCGCGAATGCGCAGGCTACGGCATTTGTCGGCATCCTATCCGAGCCGCGCGATCTCGCCACGGCACTCCGCAATCCGGCGGTACTGGCTGCAGCGGATGCCGTTCTGAACGGCGAAACAGCACGGATCGTCGACTTTACGATCACCGTCCCGATTGAACGCCAGCTGAGGGCCCGCTTGGCTCGCATCGACCCCCCTTCTCTCGATGGTGCGGTTGCGGTCTTGGCCTTGCACGACATCACGCAATTGAAACGGGCTGAGCAGATGCGGGCCGACTTTATCGCCAATGCGAGCCACGAACTTCGGACACCGCTGGCTACGCTGATAGGCTTTATCGAAACCTTGCGCGGACCCGCGCGCGAGGATGAGGAGGCCCGTGAGCGCTTTCTCGCAATCATGCATGAGCAGGCCTCCCGAATGGCGCGGCTAGTCGAGGATCTGCTCTCGCTCTCGCGAATCGAGCTCAACGAGCACGTGATGCCGAAAGGCAGAGTCGAGTTGGGCCCACTTCTCCATCACCTTGCGGAAAGCCTCGAGCTGCGTGCGGCCGAACGCGGCATGCGGATCAGACTTGCCCTGCCATCGGATCTTCCCTCGGTCCTCGGAGACCGAGATGAGCTTGCTCAGGTTTTCCAAAATCTGGTGGATAACGCGATCAAGTATGGCCGCCCGGGGAGCGACATCACGGTCAGCGCTGATAGTGAACAGCGAAACTTTGCCGATGATAATGGTTCGACCCCATTCGTCTCGATTGCTGTGAGAGATTGTGGCGAGGGGATCGCACGGGAACACCTTTCCCGGTTGACTGAACGGTTCTACCGCGTTGACACCGCCCGTTCGCGAGAGATGGGCGGAACCGGGCTCGGCCTGGCGATCGTCAAGCATATCCTAAATCACCATCGAGGATTTCTCGAGCTGGAGAGCACACCTGGGGTGGGCTCTACCTTTACCGTCTTTTTGCGCCAGCATACCGCTCGATCGAGCGAGTTTATTTCGGCAGTTTTGTCATGAATCTGCAATAAAAACGTCATCTAACTTTCCGGTCCGGTCCCTTATGAATGCGGTCGTCAACAGAACGAGCCTGCGGTCGTCAACAGAACGACCCTGCGGGCGTTAACAGAACGACCTTTCGGTCGGGCGCTCTTTTGAGGAGGAGCTAACCGTGAACGCTTTTCGCACCGCACTCTTTGGAATAGCAGCCGCAGCCGCAGTCTGCTTTGGCGCAAGTGCTGCCGAGATCAACGGCGCTGGTGCCACTTTTCCCTATCCAATCTATGCCAAATGGGCCGAAGCTTATGCCGCAAAGACCGGTGTAAAATTGAACTACCAATCGATCGGTTCCGGCGGCGGTATTGCGCAGATCAACGCAAGAACGGTCGACTTCGGCGCCTCGGACATGCCGCTGAAGCCGGACGAGCTCGAAAAGAGCGGTCTCACTCAATTTCCGCCTGTGATCGGCGGCGAGGTGATGGTCGTGAACCTCCCCGGGATTCAGGCAGGCCAGATGACGCTCGACGGACCGACGATCGCCAGCATCTATTTGGGGAAGATCGCCAAATGGAGTGACCCTGCGATCGGCAAGCTCAATCCCGGGCTGAAGCTGCCTGACACCGCGATCGCCGTGGTGCACCGCTCGGATGGCTCCGGAACTACCTTCATCTTCACGAATTATCTCTCAAAGGTGAGCCCGGAATGGAAGGAAAAGGTCAGCGAGGGCACCTCGGTCGAATGGCCGGTGGGGCTCGGCGGCAAGGGGAATGAGGGCGTCGCGGCGCTGACGTCGCGAACCGCGGGCGCCATCGGCTATGTCGAATACGCCTACGCGCTGCAAAACAAAATGGTCCACACCAAACTCATCAATCATGACGGAGCGGCATTGGAGCCTGGGATCACAGTGTTTCAGGCAGCCGCGGCCAACGCAGATTGGAAGAGCGCACCCGGTTTCTATCTGATCCTTACCAACCAGCCTGGTAAAGAGACTTGGCCGATTACCGGCGCCACTTTCATCTTGATGCACAAAAAACAGGATCATCCCGAGCGGGGGAAAGAGGTGCTGAAGTTCTTTGACTGGGCCTACAAAAACGGTGCCGAAATGGCAAAATCGCTCGACTATGTCCCGATGCCGCCGAATGCCGTCGCGATCTTCCAAGACAGCTGGAAGCAGATCGTCGGACCCGATGGCAAGCCGGTGTGGGACGGGCATTCGTCCTGACCTTGGTCGGCGGGAGGCCCTGGCGCCTCCCGCTCTCGGTCGGTGACAATTTTTGGGGGAGATTGTGGCGGCTGAGACAGCAGTCATTCAACGCGTAGCAGCGGGGAGCGGACGCGCTGGGACGATTGGTGACGCCCTGTTCCGGTGGCTGACCTTTCTATTTGCGTTACTCGTCCTGCTGATCCTCGGAGGC
>Ga0182036_10000788_pt1 | contig 14533 bp, 12 predicted proteins | sample sta12Cox44000080_FD_125966 | JGI IMG/M metagenome (GOLD analysis project Ga0182036, IMG submission 125966) | Lab enrichment of tropical soil microbial communities from Luquillo Experimental Forest, Puerto Rico - statoxic.12C.oxic.44.000.080 | ecosystem: Environmental > Terrestrial > Soil >...
ATTGGGGCCGGCCAGCCCAGGTGCGCAGGCACGCCTAATATATCGTGATGCGATATAATTGCCAAGGGTTGCGCCGTCACTTATATCGTAGTGCGATATAAAATAAACGCCGCGCTGCGGAGCCCTTGTCCCGGAACCTTGCCGCGCTGGGGCAAGATTTTTGTGCTGGCCCGGCTCGAAGTGCCGCCGAAACGGCTGCTCACTTCCGTTTTGTGTTGGCGTAGGCCTCCGCGCCGAGAAAATGCAGCGAAACATAGGGCTCGTTTCCCACGACCCAACTGTCGTGCCCTGGCGCGATGTAGAACACATCCCCGGCCTTCATTTCGATCACTCCTCCGTCATCCATGGCCGCCGTGGCACAGCCGGAGAGCACCATTCCGACGTGTTCGACAGCGCAACTCTTGGCTCCCGTGGCCTTGCCCACGTGCACCGACCATTTCCACCCGGGCTCGTAGGTGGCGCGACCGATGGTCATGCCGCCGAGCTTTATGATTTCGAACTTCCCCTTTTCAAACCTGCGCGCTTCATCCGGCTTTTCGAATCGTTTCAGAATGACTCCCAGCATGCGCGTCTCCTTTCGCAGCGAGCAGAGAAACGTCCTCTAAACGCATCCTCTCGGCAAGCTGACATGCAAAAGGATCCCGCAGCCGCAAGGTGAGCGGGCCGGACAATTTGGCTTGGCCACACCTTCGGCAGCGAACAGACAGATGGTCCGCAAAGAAGCACTGGAGCGTTTGGCCCGGGTTCCACGTAGAATCAGGGAATGAGCGTTCGACTCATTGCGGAGCCGTGGTGGGTCAACCTGTTGCTGCTGGTCCCGCCGGCGGCCTACTTTTCGTGGAAGCGCACCAGCAGCGGCCTTGCGCTGGCGCCCAAGTCGTTGCTTGCGAGCGGCGTGTTTGCGGCTGCATTCGGATTTGTCGAAGCTACGGTTGTCGTTTACCTTCGCGCCGCCACCGGATTGCTCCCCGGTTATCAGGGAACACTCGCCGATGTCGTGCGCCGGTCCGGCGAGTTTTACCAGCAATCGCAGGCGATTAACCAGTTCCCGCAGAGCCTTCTCACTCTGGAAGTCGTTCGTGAGGCCGCTACCATCGTCGTGCTCCTAAGTGTGGCATTTCTCACTGCTGCGAAGATGAGCTCGCGAGCCGCTGTTTTCCTCTGGACTTTTGCTATCTGGGACGGCACTTATTACGCCGCGCTTTGGGCCACCGTGCGCTGGCCGCTGTCGCTAGCCGATCGGGATGTTTTGTTCCTGATTCCGCGGCCATGGATTTCGCCGGTTTGGTTTCCGCTCCTCGTCAGCGCTTTGGCGATCCTTGCGGTGCTCTTTGCGCGCGACTCCGGCGCGAGTGGATAAGACGGCCAAGCCCGGAAGCGTGAACCAGGCTTTGGAAATCTTCTTCCCATTCCGTCCGAGGAAGCGAGCTCCGCATCCAAGAGGTGCCGTGTCCCGCGAGGCACATCCATGGGGCGTACCACCCTGGACCGTGAACTTCCGTCCTGTGCCGGGCCCGCTTCCGGACCGCGCGGATTTTGCCGTCGTTGGCGGTGGCTTCACCGGGCTTTCCGCGGCAGCCTGGTTAGGCAGGCTCGAGCCAGGGAAATCCGTGCTGGTGCTGGAGGCGAGCGCACTCGGCGAAGGCGCGAGCGGAAGAACGGGCGGGCTCGCGCTGGAGGACACCGCGGCCGGGACGCTCCCCGGACTCGGCGACGTACTCGCCGGATACAAGAAAATGCTAGGCACATTGCGGATCGATTCCGGCCTGGAGCTCCCGGGTGTGTACGAATTGGGGCGCTCGAATCCCGCGAAGGATTCGCCGATCTGCTGGAGCGATTTCGGCGATTTGAGAGTGGTCCGCACGGTGCCCGGCGGCGCCGTCGATCCCGGAAAGGTTGTCGCAGGGCTGGCTCGCGCAGCGGAAAAAGCCGGCGCCCGCATCATCGAGCGCGCCGAGGTTCAAGCTATCGAGTGCACCAATCCGCCGTGCCTCTGCGTTCGCCGCAAGGTTCGCGGCTGCATCCAACAGGAAAAAATCCGCGCGTCGCAGGTCCTTCTCGCGGTGAACGCCTTCTCGCTCGGACTGTCCGGCTTGCGCGGTTCGACGCAGTCGAAACTGACTCTGGCGATGGCCACCGCGCCACTCTCGCTCTCGCAGCTCAAAACGATCGGCTTGTCCTCCCGTCGGCCGTTCTATACCGTGGACCTTCCGTACTTGTGGGGCCGGCTACTCGATTCGAACGGCCTTGTTTTCGGCGCGGGCCTCGTGCCGGCGCCAGCCACGATCGCCTCGCTGTTTGGGAAGCCCGCTCGGGAACGCTCTCCGGACTACGCCGCGCCGAATTTGTACCGCTTCGATGTGCGCAAAGGAGAGGCCGCTGAGAGTTTTCGTTGGCTCGAAGATCGCGTGCGTCATTTGCATCCGGCGCTCGAGTCTGTGCGCATCACACATCGCTGGGCCGGCCCGATTTTGTTCACCGAAAGGATGCGCCCCGTTTTTCGCCGCCATCCGCGCTCGAAAAACGTGATGGTCCTCGCCGGATACAACGGTCATGGCGTCGCGCTCTCCGCGTATCTCGGTCGATGGGCCGCCGAAGTTCTCCTCGACTGCCGATCACTGCCCCCCTGGGGCTAGCGGCTTTTTCTTTGTCTCGTATTTCGCTCGGGCAGTGATAGAATGCGCCGCGTTCCACGGAGGAGAAACATGCGCAAGAGGATGCGGGTCGAGACAGTGCTCGTGATAACAGCGCTGGGCGTGCTTGCCGGGGCGGCGTCCGCCCAGCAGCAGGATTTTTCGAAGGTGCAGATCAAGGTCACCAAGGTTTCCGGATCCGTTTACATGCTGGAGGGCGCGGGCGGGAACATTGCCACGTCGGTCGGCGAAGACGGCATCGTGATGGTGGACGACCAGTACGCCCCGCTGGCTGAGAAAATTCAGAAGGCGCTCCAGGATTTGGGGGTCACGACGAAGCCGGTGCGTTTTATCATCAACACGCACTATCACGGCGACCACACCGGCGGAAACGAGCCCTTCGGCAGCGCGGGCTCTACCCTCATCGCGCACGCGAACGTGCGTAAGCGTCTGGAGACGGGGGGCACGGCGGGCAACGGCGGATCGATCAAAAGCGAGCAAAAGCCGGCATCCAAGATCGCCCTACCGATTATCACCTTCGAGCACGACGTGACCGTGCATCTGAACGGCGAGGACGTTCGCGCGCTGCATTTTCCTTCCGGGCACACCGACGGCGACGCTATTATCTTCTTTCCCAAAAACAACGTTGTGCACATGGGCGACGACTTCGTGCGTTATGGCTTTCCCTTTATTGACGTGTCGAGCGGCGGCAGCGTGCAGGGCATGATTGCCGCCACGGAAAAAGTCGCGGCGGAGTTGCCTGCCGACGTAAAAGTGATTCCCGGACATGGCGGGCTTTCGAATATGGACGACCTGAAAGCATTCACGAAAATGCTGAAAGAAACCTCCGCCGTGGTCGAGAAGGCGCTCGGCAACCACAAAACGCTGGACCAGATGAAGCAGGAGAAGATTCTCGCGCCGTGGGACAAGTTTTCCGGCGGCTTCATCAACTCCGACGCGTTTATCGAGACGCTCTACAATTCGCTGACGGGCCACCCCGGGGAGTTTATGAAGCACAACTGAAACCGACGGTCGCCGGCCATCCACGGCCGGCCGATTCTCTCGTTGCTGTTTCCCCCTTGTATTAGGGTTTTGCGCTAGGCGAAAAGAAGCCGATGGGCAGATCACGCGAAGTGCGCAGGCCTGCCGGAGCATCGAGGATCACCGGGATGGAATTCACCACCACCGAAGCGGTGGCGACGTCACCGTGCGAGCCGCCGGGGATGGTGAGGCTGATGTTGGGGTGGCCGGTGAGCGTGATGGTGTCCGAGGGATCTTTTGCGCCGACGTACATCTGCAATTCGAGATAAACCAGTTCCTTCCCGTCTTTCGAAAGGCCGCGTCCGATTTGATGAACGCCGGCTGCCTGTCCCTTCTCGACGGTGACGTATTCGGTTGCGACGCGCTCGGTCGCCACTTTTGGCTCGATGGTTTCGCTGATGGTTTCGACGGGGAGATTTAGGCTATCTGCGACCATGGCCACCGATTCCGGCAAGCCTACGTGCTTGATGACACCAGCCTTTACCTGCGCGCGAAATTCATCCACGGTCATGCCCGCGCCGATTTTCTTCTGTAGCGGAATCCGCCGCTTCGAGGCGTCCACAATACGCAGCGCTTTGGCCTGTTCGATGCGTTGCGAAACCGCGGCCAGCGTCACCACGAGTTTGTCCATCACGAATCCGGGGTTCACACCGGTTCCGACGAGCGCCACGCCCCATTCTTTGGCGGCGGCGTCGAGCTTGGCGGCGAGTTCCGGATGGGTGCGAAACGGGTAGGACAATTCCTCGCAGGTCGAAACAATACACGACTGCGCTTCGAGGCAGGCCAGCAATTGGTCCATCACTTCGCCAAGCGAGGAAGAAGTCGAGTGGATAACCACGTCGGCGTTCAGGTCGAGGGCTTCTTGCGCATCGGCGAACACTTTGACGCCCCAGGGCGCATCGCTCGCGCCCACAACTTCTCCCAGATCGCGTTCCGCCTTGGCGGGATCCAGATCGATCGCGCCGATGATTTCGATGGCCTGCTTCTCCCGCATCAACTTCGCGATGGATGCACCGATGGGGCCGACACCATATTGGATGGCGCGAATCTTCTTTTTCACGAATGTCTCCGTTTTATGGCGGGCGTGCGCTTACCGCCTTTTGGGCCTGCTAAGGAAACCCCTACAATAGAGGATTTTGCGGGCGCATTCAACGATAGAACGAGCAAGCAAAGTGACTCCGAAGCCCCGCTCGCGTCGGGCTGCACCCTTAGCAGTCGAGCCGGGGACGGAACGTTGCTGGTGGCGGGGTTCGACCGCATAATGAAACGGTCAGGAGGAGAAGGCCATGCCCGCAAAGAAACTCAGCGAAGGGGAAATCCGAGCACTGCTGTCTAAAATGAAGGGCTGGAGTGTGGTGAACGGCAAATTGCACCGCGAGATCACCTGTAAGGATTTTGTGACCGCGTTTGGCAACATGACCCAGGTGGCGCTGGTAGCTGAATCGATGAATCATCATCCGGAGTGGTTTAACGTGTGGAACAAGGTGGTCATCGATCTGACGACGCACAGCGCAAAAGGCATCAGCGACTACGACTTCAAACTGGCCGAGAAAATCAACGAAGTCTTCGGGGAATAGATGGCGCTATGCCGGATGCTCTCGATTAGGATATTCGCCGATTCTTAAAGCGTTTTAACTCTTGAAATAATCCTTTTACTTACTGAGAACCGGTCGGAGAATTTGGCGATTTTGCCGTTGACACGCGCGTTTGGCGGTGCTACAAAGCGCTCAAAGAAAAGCTCTTTGGTGGTGAGTCTCCTATCGAATTGCTAACCGCAGTGCGCGAGTGAGGCCGCAGACCTGCCTGGCAGGGCAGGCCTGCTGAGCCGCCTGAGGGCTTTAACATGCAACACCCCACCCACCCCGGGAGGTGAAAACGTTCCCGTTTTCACCTCCTTTTTTTTTGCTTTGCCACCTGCCTCAATCAGGAGACCTCACCCAGTTTGGCTCCGGGCTCGGCCCGGTTAAGATAGCCCTTGACGCTTCGGCGCCGTCCGAGCGAAGGAGCCTGTGGCGCCACCCCTGCTATCGCTGAAAAACGTGACGGTGATGCGCGGCGATTCGACTGCGTTGCGTGAAGTGAATCTGGAGATCGCCGCCGGAGAACACGTGTGCATACTGGGGCCGAACGGTTGCGGTAAGTCCACGCTCATAAAAACCGTTACGCGAGAGTGTTATCCGCTGGCGCGAGAGGGATGCGCGATTTCTATTCTTGGCCGCGAGCGCTGGAATATCTTCGAACTGCGGTCACTGCTCGGAATTGTTTCACCGGACCAGCTTGCCTCGTGCACGACGGAAGCTACGGGGCGAGACGTGGTGCTGTCCGGATTCTTCAGCAGCACCAGAATCTTCCCCCACCACCATCCCGATCCGGAACTGGTGACGCGCGCCGAAGCCGCGCTCGAGCGGCTGGGCATCGCGCACCTTGCGGATCGGCCCGTGACGCATATGTCTTCCGGAGAAGCGAAACGGACGCTGATTGCGCGGGCGCTGGTGCACGAGCCCGAGACGCTGCTCTTCGATGAACCGAGCAACGCGCTGGACATCGCTGCTCAATTGCAACTGCGCGAAACATTAAGCAAGCTCGCTCAGTCGGGGCTGGGCATTCTGCTGGTTACCCATCACGTTTCAGAGATCATCCCGGAAATCGAGCGCGTGGTTTTGCTCCGCGAAGGTCGGATTCTTGCTGATGGTCCCAAAGCGACGATCCTCAGCGAAGAGAACTTGTCGAGGCTTTTCGCCGCCACGGTGCGACTGGGGCAGCACGACGGATATTTTCACCTCTACTGAGTTAGGCACCGCCAAGGGTTTTCCGTCGGCGCGACAAAGAGCGCGTGCGCCAGGAGGTCAACGCCTGGATCCGCAGCCGCGGTGCATCTGATGGACTGATCGATTTCGACGATGCAGTGCGGGACCCGGGCCACCCGACGCGACTGTTGCCCTCCTACGCCAGCGGAGACCATGTACACGTCAATGACGCGGGAAACGTCGCCAAGGGGAATGCCGTTCCGCTCGCATAGTTCCAAGATCGTTAGAGTTAGACCGATTCACTGTTTGGCGAAGGCGTCCAGGGCCGCTCCAAGGCGCTCGAGGCCGCCCCGCAGAGTCGCCGTGTCGCCGCCGATGCCGATGCGAAAATGCCGGGGCATTTCGAAGAAGCTGCCCGGCACGACGGTGGTTTCATATTTTTCGCCAAGCAATTTGAAAAAAGCGTCGGGATCGCGGCGAGTAAGCCCCAGACGGAGGCGGGGAAAAACCACCGTGCCAGCCGGAGGCCGAAAGCATTCGATGTCGCGGCGCGAATCGAGGAAGGCGTCGAGCACGATGCGATTGGCGGTGAGGAGCGCGCGAGCGCGTTCGCGAAATTGCTCAAGATGGTCGAGGGCCATCACCGAAAGGCGCTCGGCGGGATGGGCCCCGGTGGCGGCAAACAGATCATTGAGGAGCCACATACGGCGGGCGAGGTCCGGAGCGGCCAGAATCCAACCGCAGCGCAGGCCGCTGAGGCCGTAAACTTTGGTGAGGCTGCTGGTTACGATGAAAGGATTTTCGCCCGCGCCGGCGATGCGATTGCCGATGGGAAAGCAGAACGGCGCTGGCTTGCCGAAGAGCATCTCGAGGTAGACCTCGTCCACAAGCACATGCACGCGGGCGCGATGAGCCACCTTGCCGATGGCCTGAAGCATTTCCGCCGAGAGGGCCGCGCCGCTCGGGTTGTGCAGATTGGTAAGCACAACGAGGCGCGTGGAGGTGGTGATCGCGCGCTGCAGTTCTTCGAGGCCGATCGCGAAGCGCGCTTCGAAGCGGCGCGGAAGACGCTTGACGCGCAGGCCAAGATAGTTGGCGACATCGAGGAGCGGGCCGTAGGCGGGGTGCTCGATCAAGACTTCGTCGCCGGGATCGAGTAGGGCGGCCATGGCCAGGTGATTCGCCATGGAGGTGCCCGCCGCGGCGACCACGCACTCTTCGGGGGCACCGGTGTGCTCGGCCAGGCGGCGCTCGAGCGGCGCGTAACCGTAGTTGCCCGGAGCGGTGATTTCGAGTTCGTCGAGGTTGAAAGGAAATTCCGCGCGAGCAACGCCGATGAGGCCGCTCGTGGCGAGATTGTATTTGGCTTGCGAGCGGGTTTTTGCCCATTCCATGTACAGCGAACGCTTCGTGCGAGCGGAACCGCTCATGCGGTGGTGGCCCCCCGGCTCTTGCTCTTGGCGCGCCAGAGAAAGTATACGGGCAAACCGGCGAGGGCAATGAGCAGGCCGATCGTGGACCGGCGAGGATCGCGGGCAAAGGTGCTGATGACCACGAGCCACTCCGCGGCGATAAACAGCAAAGTGGTCCAGGGATGGCCGGGAACGCGATAGGCGATGGCAACAGGCGGGGAAGACGAATCGCGGCGGCGGAGCAGGAGAAGGCAAAGCGCGGTCAGGCCGAAAAAAATGGAGTCCATGGCGACGACGTAGTTGACCACCTGCGCGTAAGTCCCGGTGAGGGCGATCAGGATGGCCCAAACACCTTGTAAGGCGATGGCGATGACCGGAACGCGCGTGCGCGGATGAACCCAGGCGACGCTGCGAAAGAAGACGCGGTCTTCGGCCATCGCGAAATAGACGCGCGGAGCGGTCAGGATGGATTGCCCCAAAAAGCCGAAAGCGGAGAAGGCGATGCCGGCGGCGATCAGCGCGCCTCCGCGAGGACCAAGCTCCGCGCGCATGACGGCGGAGGCCGGGGTGGTTGTGGCCGCGAGTCCCGCCGGGCCGAGCGCGCGGACGTAGACGAGATTCACCGAAGTGTACACGGCGATGACGCCGAGAACGCCACAGACAAGACCGCGCGGAAGCGTTTTCTGCGGGTCCCGGACTTCCCCGCCAAGGAAGCTCGAGGTTTGCCAGCCGCCGTAGGCAAACAGGACGGGGGTCATCGCCGAACCGAAGGCGAGCGCGAGTTTGAGGGAGGGTGGCTCGCCGAGGATGGGGCGAAACGAAATCTGCGCCTGCCCGCCCCGGAAAAAGCTGAAGAGTTCGAGCAGCCCGATCGCGGCGATGGCCGTGAGTGTCATTGCCGATTGCACGCGGCTTCCGGCGCGCACGCCGAAGCAGTTGATGGCGGTGAGCACGGCCAAAGCGGCTGCGGCCACCGGAAAATCGCCGACCGACCAATGGGTAAGTTCGAGAAAATAGCGTGCGAAGGTGACGGCGACGGCAGCCATGCCGCCTGTTTGAATCACCAGAAGCAGGACCCAGCCATAGAGAAACGCCACGCTCGGATGAAGCGCTTCCCGCAGATAAGCGTACTGGCCGCCAACGACGGGCAAGCGCGCGGCGAGTTCGGCATAGATGAAGCCGCCGAGAAGCGCGACCACGCCGCCGGCAATCCAAACCGACAGGATGAGGAACGAGGTGTGCACGCGCTCGGCGACGAGATAAGGATTGATGAAAATTCCCGCGCCGATGATGCCGCCCATCACGGCCATGGTTGTGCCGAACAGGCCGAGATGGCGAGCGAGGCCGCTGCCGGGCGAAGACGGCACCCTCGGAATCTCTCGGGAGGTCACAGTTCCGAGCCTGCGCTCAGCTCACTTGCGCGAGTTCGTAAAGGTATTCGGCGTGGGAAAGCGCGGCGCCGTCCATGCCCTGCACCCTGGGATTGCCGGACTCGATCACGTAATACTCATCGGGCGCATGCGCCCCGTTGCCGTGGCCGAGTCCGAAATGCCCGGCGGGCAGGCGAAGGGGCTCGCCGGTGAAAACGTAACCCGGCCAGGAGCCCGCCAGCCGCGGAAGGGTCACCGGGTCGATACCGTTCTTTTTATACACGGCGGCGGCGGCGCGAATGACGGCGGAATCGGCGGGCGTGGAAGTGGGGTCGTAGCCGCCGGTCATGTTCACGTCGACATCCCCGAAACCTTTTTTCGCGAGGTGGGCTTTGAGCAGCGCAAGTGAATCGGCGGCGGTCATGTCGGGAACCAGGCGCAGGTCGAGCTTCGCGACTGCCTTTCCGGGAAGAATTGTTTTGCCGCCGGGACCCGTATAGCCGCCGACCAGGCCTTCGATGTTCACCGTAGGGCGTGAAACGAGCAGCTCGAGTGACTGCTCCCAGCTTACGTCGTGGACCCAATGCTCGACGCCGAGAAGTTTTTTTGTCTCGGCTTCGTTCATGCGGCGGGCGGCTTCGGCGACCATTTTCTTTTCGGCCTCGGAGAGTGGGCGAGCTTTTGCGCCGTAACCTTCGATGGCGGGATCGTTGCCGTCGGGAGAGACGAGCGAGGCCAATGCCCCAACGAGATGCCAGGCGGGACTGTCGAGTCGCGCTTTGTTGCTGGAGTGCACGTCCTTGCGCGGGCCGCGGCCCCAGCGTTCGCCGCTCGAAGTCAGTTCGCATTCGATGACGCCTTTCGCGCCGAGGAACATCGACACGCCGCCGTCGAGGCCCTGCGAGGCGAAGGGCATGAACACGCCGCTGCACTTTTTTAGCGCCGCGGCCACCTCGGGGTTGCGGACGACTTGTGGAAAATGCGGCGAGCCGATCTCCTCCTCGCCTTCGGCGACAAAGACGAGATTGATGGGCAGTTTCTTGCCCGCGCCGCGAATGCCGTGAAACGCAGCGAGCAGGGTGGCCTCCGGACCTTTCTGATTAACCGCGCCGCGGCCCATGACGATTTTTCCGAGGCCCGGCTTGTCGAGCAGGGCCGCTTCAAACGGCGGAGAAGACCACTCGGCGGGGTCGGCCTGCTTGACGTCGTACATGAAATAGAGGCCGAGGGTTTTGGGAGCGCCCGCGTCGAGGGTGGCAAAGACGCCGGGCTGGCCGTCGGTGGGCATTTTCTTGACGCCGCCGAAGCCGGCTTCGCGGAGCATCTCGATCATCAGATCGCAGCCCTCGTTCATGCCGCGGTTTTCCGCGGCGATGGAGGGCTGACGAATCCAGGTTTGCAGGCGCTTCACGGCTTGGTCGTGGCGTTTTTCGATCTCGGCGCGAATGGCGGAGGAGTCGTCGGGATGCGCTTGCGCCCAGCGCGGCATCGCGGTCAACGCAGCGGCGGCGGCGGCGCCTTGGAGGAAGGTGCGGCGATCCGTTGGTTGATCGTTGCTGTGGTGGGAGTTCGATGAATTTGGCATGAAATCCTCCGCACGTGGGCTTTGGCTCGATCCAAGAAGGAAGAACTATACGACCACTTCAAAGTAGGAGCCAAGAACTTCCTCGGGCGGGCGGACCTGCCATGTACCGGAATCGTTCGCCGAGACAACGGCCAAGAAAAACGGTATTCGCTAGGGATGGCGGAAACGGGCGATCACGCCTTGAGCGCCGGCGGCCCAGCCATGCTTCCAATCGAGGATGGCCAGGGCGTTGAGGTTGAGGGAGCCGGTTTGTTTCCAGTGAACTCCGTAATCGTCGCTGCGGTCTTCGCCTGTCGGTCCGACGGCGATCCAGTGACCGCCGGCAATCTGTGCCAAAGCCGAGCGAAACCCGCCAGGTTGCCGGGCAGCAAGTTGCCAGGTCTTGCCTGCGTCCAGAGAATAGGCAGCCGCGCGCTCGCCTTGCCTGGTCTGCTGGTAGTCTCCTCCGACCACCAGGACATGGTTGTGGCCATCGGACGCGATGGAAAAAATCCCGGAAGAAACGTTGCCGTGAGCAACGGGCGTTTCCGCGACCGTCCAATCGCGCCCTCCGTCGTTCGAGTGAAAGACGCGAGCCGCAGGGCCGCCGGTCGAGAAGAAAATTTCCTGGTCACCAGCAAGTGCGAGCGAGGTATTACTTGCCGCGAACGCGCCTTCTCCCGGCAGCGCCGCGGGCATGTGACCGCCCGGTAGCGGGTTCCAATGCTCGCCGTCGGTGGTCTCGAGCAGGAGGAACTGGCCGTTGATCGGATCGCCCAGGGCGAAGCACTCTTTCGCGGAACGGCAGGCGATGGAGTCGAGGAAAAATTCCTTGCGATTGTCCGTGAATTCGAGCTTCCAGGTTTTGCCCCCATCGGTGGTCTTGTAGATTCTGGATTTCACACCTTCCCCGCTCGAAATAACATAGGCAAGAGAGGCGCCAAAAGCCACGATCCCGCGGAAATCGAGCGCGTCTCCCCCTGGAACGTAAAGACGATGCCAGGACTTACCTTCATCGAAGGATCGCACAATTACGCCCTGCGAGCCGGAGGTCCAGACAGCCGCGATCGGCGCCCCTTTTTCGCCTGAGCTGCTGGCAACGCTCACGCCGCGAAGGTTGGTGTTCATGCCGCGGTTTGCGACTTCCCACGACTGCGCCGCTGCGGGCGTGCCGATGAGCAGCAAGAGCACGAGAAAGGGAAAGTTCGAGGCTTCGAGCTTGCTTACCAGGCTATTTGCTCCCCGCCACATGATTCACGACGATGGCTCCGCTTTTCATCACGAAAACGACCCGCTGAACCGCGGTGATGTCCTTGAGGGGATCGCCTTCGAGGGCAATAATGTCGGCGTCCAGGCCGGCAGCGATCGAACCGGTTCGATGCTCGAGCCCGAGCGCTTCGGCGGCGAGCGAGTTGGCGGAAACCAGCGCAGCCATGGGTTCTTGACCGCAGGTCTGGATGCGATAGATAAATTCTTCGGCATTGCGGCCGTGCGCGCCGGCAACGGCGTCGGTCCCAAAAATGACCTTCAATCCGTGCGTAGTTATAGCGTGGCGGAACAGCGTCTGAAACTCCGGCAGGACCTTCTGCATGGTTTCAAAAGCAGTTTCGGTGTAATTGCCGATGCCGAGATAGTGCGATTTGTTGTCGAGATAATTCTGAAGCACCAGGCCGGCTTGCGGATCAAAATAGGTGCCGTGGTCGGCGAGGAAGCGTAGATCACCATCGGTGGCGTAAAGGCCGTGCTCGACTTCGCTGCAGCCGGCCTGCGAGGCCATGCGCACCGAGGGGCCGTAAGCGTGCACGACCGTGCGCAGGCCGACTTTCTTGGCTTCGCCGCAAAGGGCGTTGAGCTGCTCCTCGGAGAGCGTGGGTTTGCCGCCTTCGCGGATGCTGCCGGAAGCGAAAATCTTAATGACGTCGGCACCGTCCCGGGCGCGCTGCCGGACCAGCGCGCGAAGTTCGTCGGCCGTGCCAGTCGCCTCACCGCGGCCGGAAATCGGCTCAAGAGAAGTGAGGATTCGCGGGCCGGGCAATCCGTGTCGGTTGATGGCGTCGCGCAGATCTTTGTCGATCGGAGAACCGAGGCTCTGCACGGTGGTGAAGCCGGCGGCAAGCATCTTCCAACTGTTCGCGGCGCCGGCGAGGGCGGTCTGTTCCTTGGGCTCGTTCTCACCCGCAAGGCGGCCGCTCGCGTCAAAATGCCAGGTGGGATGAACGTGGGCGTCAATCCAGCCAGGCAAGACCGTCAGCTGCGTGAGATCATAGGTAACCACGCCTTTTGGGGCGCTACCTCCGACACGCGCAATCTTTCCGCCTTCGACGACAACGATCGTGTTGTGAAGCGTTTTCCCGCGGCCATCGAGGACGGTAGAGGCTTTCAGAACGATAGCCTGTTCCTGAGCGCCGACCGGTCGAGCGTCAAGCAATAGCGCAAGCGACGTGCAAAAGACCACGAATCTCAGTCGTAAAGGCATGGCCATGGCACCACCTCAATTGAGTGAAGAGCAGGCTGATCCTTCGCCACGCGCGGGGCTTTCCTCCGAGCGCGGGCAAATGAAATTTTCGCGTGCGGCATCATAGCGCCGGGCGTTAACGCTCGCAATAGTCGTTGCTCACGACCTCCGGTCCTCCGTGGTGCTTCCTGAAATCAGATGAAAAAAACTATTCCTTTGCAGTAGGATTCTGCGGGCTTAGACTTGCGCGTAGCTCGACCGAGCCGTAGTCAAGCAGCGGGGTGAAGGCTCGAGATTGCCGCCACAGTTCAGGAGAAAGCCGACATGTTTTCGAGAATCGTGAGGAACGGTAGTCTGCCATTCGTGTGTTGGGTGGTGATGTTCAGTCTGATTCCAGCGGTTGCCCGTGCTCAAAATCATCCGAAAGACACGGAGTGGCCTTCCTACGCTGCGGACACGGCGGGCACGCGTTACCGGCCGCTCGATCAGATCAACGCGTCGAACTTCAGCGACCTCGAGATAGCCTGGCGCATCAAGACGGACAATTTCGGCGATCGTCCAGAATACAAACTCGAGGGAACGCCGCTGATGGTGAACGGCGTGCTTTACGCGACCGCGGGTTCGCGGCGCGCGGTCATTGCGCTCGACCCGGAAAGTGGCGAACTGCTGTGGATTCACGGCGAGCACGAAGGCAAGCGCGGCGGCGCGGCGCCGCGGCAGCTTTCCGGGCGCGGTTTGGCGTATTGGTCCGACGGGGGAGACGAGCGCATTCTCTACGTTACGCCAGGCTTCCGGCTGATCTGCCTGGACGCCAAGACCGGCCAGCGCGTTGCGTCGTTTGGAGAAAACGGCGTGGTCGATCTGAAACTCAATGACGACCAGGATATTTTCCCTGACCTAGAGACCGGAGAAATCGGGATTCAATCCGCGCCCGTAGTTGCGAAAGACACGGTGATTGTCGGCGCGGCTTTTCGCGAAGGCATGACCCCGAAAAGCATGCGTAACAACAAAGGTTACGTGCGCGGCTTCGATGTGCGCACCGGTCGGCGGCTCTGGATTTTCCACACCATTCCGAAGAAGGGTGAATTTGGCTACGATACCTGGCTAAACGATTCGGCGGATTACACCGGGAACACCGGCGTGTGGACGCAGATCAGCGTGGACGAGCAACTCGGGCTCGTGTATTTGCCAGTGGAATCGCCCACCAGCGATTTCTACGGCGGCCACCGGCCGGGAAACAATTTGTTCGGCGAAACGCTGGTTTGCGTGGACCTGAAAACCGGCGAGCGGAAATGGCACTTCCAGCTGGTG
>Ga0182036_10000789_pt1 | contig 14522 bp, 6 predicted proteins | sample sta12Cox44000080_FD_125966 | JGI IMG/M metagenome (GOLD analysis project Ga0182036, IMG submission 125966) | Lab enrichment of tropical soil microbial communities from Luquillo Experimental Forest, Puerto Rico - statoxic.12C.oxic.44.000.080 | ecosystem: Environmental > Terrestrial > Soil >...
AATTAGAGGGTGTTACTTCCCCAAATCCTCACCGTGCACTCTATATAAAACGCTTATCAGCAGTGTGTTATAGCGAAATACTGGGAACCAAGGCCTCCGCTCAATTTCGATGCTTGGACACTTCTTGGACACTTTTGGGCCCCAATTGCGGCGCGAGCAAAATAGCACGCCACGGCCTGTCAGTTAATCAGAAAGACTTTGGTGCAGACTCTTTCGACCATGTCAGTCGCAATTTTGCACAACGGTTTACGCCTCTCTACTTCGCCCATCGTCGCTGAATCAACTCTCCGGAAGTTTCTAGTACACGAACCGGCCTGAAATTCACACTTGGAGCGCGTCGCTTTACGGCTGGGCCGTCTGTTGTAGCCAGAGTTGGACGATCGCGTCGATATTCCCAAGTCGATAAATCCTGTAAGGTTGGGTATGAGACTTTGGCGGAAGAATGGCGATCGCGTTTTGATGGTCGGCATTTTCCACGGCCCGGAAGTAGGTCCGGCGGTGCTGAAAAACATCTGTCGCGGCGGATTTCGCCGCGTCGCCGTCATCCGTCCTTCGGCCAGGGGCCGGGCACGTGTGGAGCAAGATTTCTTTCTCGCGCTCCGCGCGGCAACGGCTGGCTCGCTGATTGGGCTGGCTGCGGGCCTCTTCGCTTTTTGGCGGGAGGCAATGCTGGAGCAACCCCGGTCCGGCGAGCTGATCCTGCTTTCCATTGCCTTCGCGTTGGCTGGCGCTGTCGCCGGATGGATTGTCACCCGAATGCTACGGCAGCGCGTTGATGGGACGAGCCTGACTCGCTGCACCAGCACAATCTTGCCCGAGGAAGCAATGGTCCTGGCTGAGGTGAAAGCCGACGAGACATCTCGCTTGCTTACGATCTTGCGGAACATCGGAGCGGCGGCGCCGGTGACCTTCGCTTTCCGTTCGCCGCGGCCGTTCCCCGTCGAGACCAGCGCAAGAGCGCCCGACCAGGAGCGACCTTCGAGCCAACGTGTCGCCGAAAATGCAGGGCGCCTCGCGCATTCCATGTCAGTCAGCCGCCAGACGCGGCCGCGGGGGCCCTCCTTTCTGAGTCGGCTGCGCGAGACCGAGCACGCGCTGGAATGGGCGAACGGAAGTCTCACGATGTCGGCCGAAGTGCATCACGCCTTCACCCTTTCCGCCGAGTGGCTGCTTGATAACGCCTATTTGATTCGCGAACAGGTGACCGACCTCCGGCGGAGTCTCCCGGAAAAATATTATGGGGAGCTGCCGCTCATCGCGAGCGGCCCCGAAGCGGGATTGCCGCGCGTTTACCATCTCGCCTCGGAAATGGTGGCTGAGAGCGCCGGGGCATTGGACCCTAATATTATCCAGACATTTCTGGTCGCTTTCCAAGCGGTCACGCCGCTGGACATCGGAGAACTCTGGGCTCTGCCGCTGATGTTGCGATTGCAGTTACTCGAATCCCTGCGCGGACTTGCGCTCCAAGTCGAGCAACAGCAAAGCCAAAGCGAGGAGGCGGATTTTTGGGCGAACCGGCTGATCGGCGCCGGCCGACGCAGTTCGTCGCGCTTGCTCAGGATGATGGAGGCACTGGTGGAACGGTATCTCGAGCCGACGGCGCATTTTGCCAGCGAGCTGGTAGCGCATCTCTACGACGAAGAGACGGTGCTCCCGATGGTGAGCGGCTGGCTGGAACGCCATTTTCGCGCGCCCCTGGTCGAGATCATCCAGCAGGAACATCGGCGCCAGGCTGGGCAGCAAACCGCGCTCGCCGATGCGATCGGTAGCTGCCGGCGCCTCGCACATGTCCAGTGGCGGGAACTTTTCCAGGCGACCAGTTGGGCGGAGAACGAGTTGGCGGCCGATCCCGCTGGAATTTACTCCCAGCAGGATTTTGAAACGCGTGATCGTTGCCGGAGCGCGGTGGAGGAAATCGCGCGATGGTCGAAGTGTTCGGAACAGACAATTATTGACCGAGCGCTGGCGCTGGCGAAAGCCGCAACGGACGAAGTCGCGGAGACTGTTGCCTATTATTTGCTAGACGCTGGCCGGCCGGCGCTCGAGCAGGCAACCGCCGCCAGAGTTCCACTGGGGGAACGGGCGCGCCGATGGTTGCGCGCGGACGCGGCAGTGTCCTATTTCGCAAGCGTCTTCGTGTTGACAGTCGCGATGGTGGCGATCCCGCTCGCTGCGATCGCCGGATCGGTTTCTTCCATCAAGCTCGCACTGCTCGGTTTTCTCGTGCTTCTGCCTGCGAGTGATCTGGCGGTGCTGGCCGTGAATTATTGCGTGACATCGTTCCTGCCACCGCAGGCTTTGCCGAAGATTTCCTTCAAAAAAGAAGGCATTCCCGATGACTGCCGCACTTTGGTGGTGGTGCCGACGTTACTCACCACTCCAGGCGCAATCCAAAGCGAGCTCAACCGCCTCGAAATTCGCTACCTCGGAAATACGGACGCTAATCTGCGCTTTTCGCTCCTGACTGATTTTGCCGACGCGCCGCGGCAGAGCATGCCGGAGGACACGGAGTGCATCGATATGATTGCCCGTGGGATCGAGGAATTGAATCGCCGGCACGGGTCGGGGCACTTCTTCCTTTTTCATCGTGGGCGCTCCTGGAGTGAGAGCGAACAACGCTGGATCGGCTGGGAGCGGAAACGCGGCAAGCTCGAGCAGCTCAATCGATTCCTCGTCGGCGAGTCAGCGCCCGAGTTGGAGGGATATCTCTGTGCAGGCGATCGCGCGCAGCTCGAGGGCATTCGGTTTGTTATTACCCTGGATGCCGATACCCAACTGCTCCGCGACACCGCCCGGCGCATGATCGAGACGCTGGCCCATCCGCTCAACCAGGCGCGCCTTTCACCGGATGGTCGGCGGGTTATACGCGGTTACACGATCATTCAGCCCAGCGTCAGCACCTCCCTGCCGAGCGCTTCAGCGACATGGTTTTCACGCATCTTTGCTGATCCGCGCGGAATCGATCCCTACACGCATGCCGTTTCCGATGTTTACCAAGATTTGGTCGGGGAAGGCAGTTATCACGGCAAAGCCATCTATGAATTGCGGACATTTCATCGCCTTTTGTCGGGGCGATTTCCAACGGCGCACTTGTTGAGTCACGATCTGCTGGAAGGCAGCTACGTGGGTGTGGGACTGGCGACGGATATCGAATTGCTGGACGTCTTTCCGACGAGCTACATTGCGTGGTGGAGTCGGCAGCACCGCTGGATTCGCGGTGACTGGCAGATCATTGATTGGCTGAAGCCGCACGTGCCCGTCGGCGGCGGCAGGGGCGAACCCAACCCGCTCTCCGCTTTTAACCGGTGGAAGATCTTTGATAACCTTCGCCGCAGTCTGGTACCGCCGGCTACTTTTGCTCTACTTCTGGCGGGTTGGTGTTTCACATCCGCGCCACTGCTCTGGACCGGGATTATCGCGGGCCTTTTGCTATGGCCCGTCCTCAATTCTCTTCTCTCGCTTCTATTCCATCCGCCACCGCCCGGCACACGGTTCTGGCGCGAACCACGGGACCGCCTGCTGCGCTCTCTTTTCGCGATGCTATTCCTGCCGGATTACGCGGGCATGGCGCTCGATGCGATCGTTAGGGTCGCCTACCGGCGCATCAGGTCGCATAGGCTGTTACTTGAATGGGAGACGGCGCAAGATGCTCACCAGCGCGCCAAAAATCGACAACGCCAGTTTGTGCTCACCCGGCTTTGGATCCCGGCCACATGCGCGCTTATTCTCGCGGGCGCAGCTTGGTGGGGCACATCGGCATTGATGGGCGCGTGTCCGTTCCTCATTTTGTGGGCTCTCTTTCCTGTGGCGGTGATCCTGATCGATCGCCCGGCGAGGACCTGGCGCGGCGGAATTTTAACGGCGGACGATCGGCGGTTCCTGCGCGGGGCGGCGCGACGGACCTGGAGATACTTTGATGATTTTGTGGGGCCACAAACTTCTTGGCTGCCGCCGGACAATGTCCAGGAAACTCCAACGCGGGAAATTTTTCTGCGCACCTCACCTACGAACATCGGCCTTTGGATGCTGGCTACCGTAGCGGCAAATGACTTCGGTTACATCACAATCGACGACATGGTCACGCGCAATCTCGGCACGCTGGAGATCGTAGATCGGCTCGAGCGTTTCGAAGGCCACCTCTTGAATTGGTACGATCTGAATACGCTCCAGCCGTTGCATCCACGCTACGTCTCGACGGTGGACAGCGGGAATCTGCTCGCCAGTCTTTGGACTTTCGAACGCAGCTGCGACGAACTGGCCACACGCCCGGTCCTCGATACAGTCGCTCTGCGTGGATTAGCCGATACGCTTCGCGTGTTTCGGCAAGTCACGCAGGCCTTAAAGGAACCGGCAGATTATTCGGCGCTTCTTTCACTGGAGAAACTGACCGCAGATCAGCCGGCTAACCTGGAGGGAGTGATCCTGCGTTTGCGCGCGGCTCGAGCGCCCACGGAGGAACTGCTGAGGCGATTCCCCAAAGAGGGAAACGATCCGCGCGCCTACTGGGCGCAACAAATTTCGAAGCAGGTCACTGCGTGGAATGCTGTTGTCGATAAGTATCTGCGGCCAGTGGAAATCCTGATGGCGCCGCCGGCACAATTGATGTCGTTAGGCGACACGGCCCACGAATGCCGGCGCGAGGCGCTCGCTGCTACCTTTTCACTGCGCAACATCGTCATTGAAGGCATCCCTGGGCTCGTGCCGCTGCTCGCGTTTCATGACCGGCGAGAGCAACCCGAGATACCCCCGGCGGTCCGCGAGTGGCTCAATCTTCTCGTCGCCGAGGTGGAGCATTCACGCCAGAGGGGCTCGGAGCAGCTGGCGCGATTAGATGAATTGATCGCACAGTGCCGGCAACTGGAAGGCGGCATGGGGCTGCAGTTTCTTTACGATGAAGAACGGCGGATTTTTGCCATCGGATACCAAGTGGCGGAGCGTCGGCTCGACACGTCATTCTACGACCTGCTCGCGAGCGAAGCGCGCCTGACGAGTTTTCTGGCCATAGCACGCGGAGAAGTACCTGTGGAACATTGGTGGGTTTTGAGCCGCCCTTTTGGCTCGGCCTACGGCCGCCTGCCCCTCCTCTCGTGGAATGGGACGATGTTTGAGTATTTGATGCCGCTGTTGTTCACCCAAACGCACGAAAATTCGCTCCTCGATCGCGCCTGTTACGACGCCGTGCACTGTCAGATCGCCTATGCCCAGGAAAACAACGTGCCGTGGGGCATCTCGGAGTCCGCCTTCAGTGCGCTCGACCGGCATAACGTCTATCAATACCGGGCTTTCGGTGTGCCGGCGCTGGCTTTGAAACGCGGACAGGGAGAAGACCTGGTGGTTGCTCCCTACGCGGCAGCGCTCGCGCTCGGCGTAGAGCCGACCGCCGCGACCAAGAATTTGCGCCAGCTCGCCATCGACGACAGCTCAGCCCTGCTCGGCGACTACGGCTACTTCGAGGCAATTGATTATTCGCGGCGAACCGAACCCGGCGGCGCCGCTGGGATCAGCATTCACTGTTACATGGCGCATCACCAGGGCATGTCGCTCCTCGCCTACGACAATGCTTTAAACGGCAACACGATGCGACGGCGTTTTCTCGCCGACCCACGCGTTCGTGCAACCGAGCCGCTCCTGCATGAGCATATCCCGGAACAAATTTTGCCGACTACTGGTGAGGCGCACGAAGAGCGGCCCGTTGCCCGCAGCATTCCGATCGGCGGCCCGGCGGTCTTGGTCCAAACACCTGATCTTGCCTCGCCGCGCATTCAACTTCTCTGCAACGGGAAGTGTTCGGCCACGATCACGAGTTCGGGCGGCGGCGGCCTGCGCTGGCTGGATTTGGACATCACGCGGTGGCACGCCGACGCCACCTGCGAAGTGCCGGGCCAGGTTTGTTACATCCACGATTTAGAAAATGACACGCTCTGGAGCAACACTCATCAACCGGTGCCAATCCCTCAGCGCCGTTATACGTGGAGTTTTACCTCCGACAAAGCCGAGTTCCGGCGCAGAAGCGGACCGTGCGAGACGATTACTGAAATCGTCATCTCCGCCGAAGACGACGCCGAGGTGCGGCGCGTGACATTGGTCAACACTTCACACAAAACGGCTCGGCTCGAGCTGACGAGTTATCTCGAGCTCGCGCTCGCGCCGCACCGGGCCGATCGGGCACATCCCGCTTTCAGCAAGCTCTTCATCGAAACCGAATGGGTACCACATTGCCAAGCCCTCGTTGCCCGCCGCCGCCTCCGTGCTACGGACGATCGTCCGGTTTGGGTCGCACACCTCATGGTGGTGGAGTCATCGTCCGTCAGCAACTCGATCGAGTTCGAAACCGACCGAACCGAATTCCTGGGCCGGGGGCGTACGCTGGAAAATCCCGACGCGCTCCGTCGCAGGCTGACGAATCGCGTCGGCGCCGTGCTCGACCCGATTTTGAGCCTGCGCCGGGGCGTCACGATTTTGCCCAATCAGCGTTTCCAATTTGCGCTGGTCACGCTGGTAGCGGAGTCGCGCGAAGCAGTCATTGGGCTGGCCGAACGCTACTGTGACTTTCATACTTGTGGGCGCGCCTTCGAGACGGCTTGGACGCATTCCCAACTCGAAATGCGCCGGCTCCGCATTCGCCCGGGCGACGTGCAAACGTACCAACAACTAGCAGCGTTTATTATTTTTCCGCAGCCAGAATTGCGACCGCCGCACGCACGGCTCAGCCGCCGCACCGAAGGTCAACGCGCACTCTGGCGGCAAGGCATTTCCGGCGACGTGCCGATTGTCGTGGTCATGATCAGCCACCTCCACGACATCGAAGTGGTGCGCGAAATTCTGTCCGCGCACACCTTCTGGAATCTGCGCGGATTAAAGGTCGACCTCGTGCTCGTGAGTGAGGAACCGCCGAGTTACGAAGAACCGCTGACCGCCAATCTGCAGCGGCTGGCCGAAGGCCGCGCAGCCCTCATCGGCATGGATCGGCCCGGAGGCATTTATGTTCGCTCGGCGAGCAAGATGTCGAAGGAAGAAACGATAGCGCTACAAGCTGCCGCGCGCATGGTTCTCATCGCAGCTCGCGGCACCTTGCGCCAGCAACTGGCCTCAACCACGCCCATCGCGACGAAACCGAAGCTGCTCTCACCTGGTCAGCAGTTCCGCGAAGAGCCCTCCGCGCCGCTCGCCTTCATGAAGCTGAATTATTTCAACGGACTCGGCGGCTTTACCCAGGGCGGAAAGGAATTCGTTATCTATCTTGGGCCCGGCCGCGACACGCCGCTCGCGTGGGTCAACATCATCGCCAATCCGAAGTTCGGCACCTTGGTTTCCGAGGCGGGCGCGGAATTTGTCTGGGGCAGGAACAGCCAAACCGAACGTCTCACCCCGTGGTTCAACGATCCGATCTCCGATCCACCGGGAACCGCAATCTACATCCGCGATGATGACATCGGCGCCCTATGGTCGCCAACGCCCCAACCGATTCGGGAGAAGGACGCCTATCGCACGCGGCACGGGCAGGGTTACACAAGATTTGAGCACAACAGCCACGCCATCGAACAGCGGCTCCTGACTTTCGTGCCGGTCGATGACGCCGGTGGCTTGCCGGTGCGCTTGCAGCGGCTGCGCTTGCGCAACAACTCTTCGCGCCGGCGCAAGTTGACCGTAACCTCCTATGCCAGGCTCGTTCTCGGATCCGACCCGGAAGAGACCGGCATGCACGTAGTCACGAAATGGGATCTGCAAAGCCAGAGCCTGTTTGCCCGCAACTCTTTCGAACTTGAGCTCTCCGAACGCGTCGCCTTCGCTAGCTCCACGCCCGCGCCCGCTTCCTTCACCGGCGATCGCGCCGCCTTCATTGGACGAAACCGCTCGCTGCGCGATCCCGCAGCGATGGGGCACCGGCGATTGACCGGCGACACTGGCGCTGGTTTGGATCCTTGCGCTGCGGTGCAGTTGACGGTCGAGATTGATCCAAACCAAACCACTGAGATTACTTTTCTGCTCGGCCAGGCGGACGACGAAGAAAAAGCGCGCGCTCTCGTGCAACGTTTTCGCGATCCGGACAACGTCGAATCCGCTTTCCAAGAAACCTGCCGTTGGTGGCACAGGCTTCTAAGCACGATCGAAGTGGAAACGCCCGAACTTTCCACAAATTTCTTGCTCAACCGCTGGTTGCTTTATCAGACGCTGAGCTGCCGGCTCTGGGGACGCACCGGTCTCTATCAATCGAGCGGAGCCTACGGATTCCGCGACCAGTTGCAGGACGTGATGGCACTGGTGCACGCCGCACCGCAACTCGCGCGCCACCACATTCTGCGGGCGGCAGCGCGACAATTCCTAGAAGGCGATGTGCAGCATTGGTGGCACCCCGATTCAGGCGCTGGTGTGCGCACCCGTGTCAGTGACGACCTTCTCTGGCTTCCCTTCGTCACGGCGCATTACGTTCGTACCACCGGCGACGATGCGATCCTCGATGAGACTGTTCCGTTTCTCGAAGCTAAACCCCTCGAGGCCCAACAGACAGAAAGCTTCTCCAGTCCGGTCACTTCCCACACGGATGCTACCCTGCTCGAACATTGCCGGCGCGCCATCGCGCACTCGGCCACCGCCGGTCCGCATGGACTGCCGCTTATCGGAGGCGGCGATTGGAATGACGGCCTCAACCACGTCGGACTCGGTGGCAAAGGCGAGAGTGTATGGCTGGCCTGGTTTCAGATTTGTGCGCTCAATGATTTCACCGAATTGCTCGCCCTGCGCGAACTCCACGACGAAGCAAAAGCCTGCCGTGCCCGCGTCGCATTACTCGCAAAGACGGTCGACGCTCAGGCTTGGGACGGAGAGTGGTATCGCCGTGGATACTTTGACGATGGCACGCCTTTCGGATCCAGGGAAAATGCCGAGGCCCGCATCGATTCGCTCCCGCAAACCTGGGCTGCAATTTCCGGCGCAGGCGACTCGAATCGCGTGGACGTCACTCTTCGATCGCTGGAAGAAAACCTAGTGCGTGAGGCCGACGACCTGATCTTGCTTTTCGCTCCGCCTTTCGACAAAACCACCGCCGACGTCGGCTACATAAAGGCTTATCCGCCTGGCGTCCGGGAAAACGGCGGCCAATACACCCATGCCGCCACCTGGGTAGCAATGGCTTTTGCTCGCCAGGGTAATGGCGACAAAGCCGTCCGACTTTTGCGGATGCTAAATCCCGTCGAGCACGCCCGCGACGAAAAGGGTTGCCAACGTTACAAGGTCGAGCCTTATGTCATGCCGGGCGACGTTTACTCGTTAGCCGGCCGTGTCGGCCGCGGTGGCTGGACTTGGTACACTGGCGCGGCGGCTTGGACCTATCGCGTCTGGCTCGAAGAAATTCTAGGATTTCAACGCCGCGGCAACTCGTTTACCATCAACCCGGTCATACCGAAAGATTGGCTTGGCTTCCGTTTACGATACCGTTTCCAGAACACTATTTATCGCATCACAGTCGAGAATCCAGAGCACTGTTCCCGAGGTGTTACCCTCTTGGAATTGGATGGAGTCGTGGCGGCCGACAAAATCGTGACGTTGCGTGACGACGCGCTGTCTCACCAGGTGCGCGTTGTGCTGGGGACCAAATCGCCGGCGTAAGCTAGCTGATTCAGTGCTGCACAGAAATGCTAGCCAAGCATCACGGATCCGCGCGAAAAATCGAGCGGCACGTATCAACACAGCCAGGCACTCTCTATTATTGCGGCCTTCAACGCTTCGATTACATCTGGGGAGAAATACGCCGATCGCCAGTTTTTTCAGCCACGGTCGCGCAGCGTTTTCTCACCGCTTTCCCGTGCGCAGTGAGCGCAACAAAATGTTTTGCCGCCGCTTTCAAGTCCGTGCCCGATGATGCGGCAGCCACAATGATTGCATTGAGGCGCCATCATGTGGATTGCGCATTCGAAGCTGTCAAAAGCGAGCATTTTGCCGTCGCGTTTAATCTCGAATGTTTTGTCGTAGTCGTTTCCGCAGTGTGCACATTTCGCCATAGGTTTTCTCCGGTTCAGTTTTTTGAAATACGTTGCATTCTGGCCGGCACCACAAGAACCGGGCACTCAGCATGCCTTAAGACTCGCTCGGCCACACTTCCCACCAGAGCATGCTGAACACCGGTGCGACCGTGAGTCGACATTGCGACGAGATCGGTTTCACGTTTTCGACTGCGACTGCAGATTTCATCAACCGGCATACCGATCGAGACTTCAGTCCGGCAGCTTACATCAGCGGGGATGTGAAGATCCTTGAATTGTTGCATCAGCTTTTCAGCTGACAGCCAATCTTCCTCAAGAACCGCTGCGACACACTCACGCCGCGGCTCTTTGAGTTTTCTGGACGCACCTTAAAGCCCGATGCTATTTCGGCTCTGTGGCGCGCAACCGCTTCGCGAGAGCCTGAAGGAGCTTCCACGCGATAGCACTGTTCCTTTCGACTAGCGGGTCGAAACTCCCAGAAGGTGAGCCCGTAGCAAACCAAGTCAGTCGCAGCGGTCACCGTGGCCGAAACGGGGGCCGCCGTCTATGCGCTCCGCGTTCTCAGCGGTGTCGCCGATAGGACCTTCTTCGGGGTCGATTTGGCACGGAAACATTTCGGAATTGATTGCCGTTGCGCCGGAACGCGTCGCCGTTTCCTCGCGGAGAATTTCCCAGCAATCGCGGCTCGATTTTCGCCGGCCGGCCAGCCCGCGGTTCTCCTCGGCGCCGTTCTTCACGCGGCGGCGCGGGGGCGTGATAATCAAACCCGTCGGCTTTCTTTCGCACAATGCCGCGACCGATGAAGCGCTCGAGCGAACGCAAATGCCCCTGGTCTTCTGGCGTGACAAAGCTGACGGCATCGCCGACGGCGTGCGCTCGACCTGTCCGGCCAATTCGATGCACGTAATCCTCCGGGTGCATGGGAAAGTCGTAATTCACCACATGCGAGATGCCGTCGACATCAATGCCACGGGCGGCGATGTCAGTGGCGACAAGGACGCGCACTGCGCCCGATTTGAAATCCTTCAAGGCGCGCAGGCGCTGATTTTGCGATCGGTTCGAATGAATTGTCCCCGTCTTGATTCCGCCGCTTTCGAGTCTTCGCGCAATGCGATCGGCGCCGCGCTTTGTTCTCGTGAAAACAAGGACGGTGTCGAATCGCGCATCGGCCAGCAAATGAATAAGAAGCCCCGATTTCAAATGCGGACTCACTTCGTAAACAAATTGCGTGACCGTGTCCGCCGGATTGGCGCGACGACCAATCTCGATCAGCTTCGGCGACCGTTGAAACTCGTGCGTTAGCTTTTCGATTTCTCGCGAAAGCGAGGCCGAGAACATCAACGTCTGCCGTTCTCTTGGCAATGCTTTGACGATTTGCCGTATCTGCGGGAGGAAACCCATGTCCAGCATCCGATCGGCCTCATCCAGGACGAGAAACTCAATTCCTGAGAAATTCGTTTGCCGCTGTTGCATCAGATCAATCAGGCGACCGGGTGTCGCGACCACCAGGTCCACTTCGGCACGGAGCGCCGCGATCTGCGGGCGTTCACTCACTCCGCCGTAAATCGTTGCCATTCGCAACGACAGATGTTTCGCATAAGCGCGCACATTTTCTTCGATCTGCACGACGAGCTCGCGCGTGGGCGCAACGATCAGAGCGCGCGTTCCGTGTCGCTGCGCGTTGCTGGCCATCAACTTCGTCAGGATCGGCAGAACAAACGCGGCCGTTTTTCCGGTACCTGTCTGTGCGATACCGATGACATCATGCCCGGCCATGACCTCGGGAATAGCGGCGAGTTGAATTGGAGTCGGCTGCGTGTATCCGGCTTCGTGGATGGCTTTGAGGACTTGAGGCGAAAGTTGCAGCGCGTGAAATGGCATGGCAATCGCCACCATCGCCCAACGCACTCAACTCTCAACGCCTCGTCACGCCGTGGGCCCCACGCCTTGCGCATGCGCGGGGAATGAGATTTGCTGATCTCCAGTCCTGTTTGATGTTGTGCGCCAATGCGCAGTTCTGCGAGGGATCGAGCGCTGGTAGTAATATATAAAGGGAGAGCCGGTCGGGCCCGTCCGCGTTTTAAATTGGCGGCTGCGTCGAAACTCGCCGAGAACTTACTTGGTGCAGCAACCCTTCGGGCATTTCGCGCAGGGTGGGCACGGTGGACAAGCCTTCGCCTTTGGTGTCGCTGCGTAGGAAGAGCCAAACGACAACGCCACAGCGGCGATAAGCAAAATAGCCTTCTTCATGCTCTAATTATCAGATGCTCTGCGCGATAAAATGCCCGACATCGAGCGTCGTGACGATCGGGCCATCAATTCGGAAAATGACGCGAAGATCCGCGCTTGTGGACGCGATTCGAAGCCCATCTAAAATCTACCCCATGCAATTAATCAAACTTTCAAAAAGCGGAAATCTCATCGACGCGGACGCAGTTTCGTTTATCGGAATCACTCAAACCAACGCTGGACACGCAATTAAAGTATTCGTCGGCAGTCGCGAAACTGACATAAACGGCGAGGATGCCGACAGCTTTCTCATGTCATTTCACAGTTACACCAAAGCAGACGTGAGCGGTCTGCAAAGGTGGATTCCGAAGCGAGAGAAATCGTAAGACTTGGGTTGCGATTAGAACTTCTATCGACCGTCGATAGCAGTCTTGGATGGCAAAGAAAACAGAACACCGTTTTTTCCACAGATTTGCGCCAGAATTACGCAATAACGCGAAGTCGATGTTTCGATTTCGAATCGCGTTACGGTCGCGCCAGATAATCTCAGCCCAGTCTGGTATAGTCTTCGACTCTCTTGGCGTTCCTACTTCTGAATAAGAAGTTGAGGCGGGGAGAGGTTGTATTCTGGCAATTATCGGCTATAATAAAACTAAGTTTCTCGACTGATTTCACCAAAGTGGTGAGCGGGTTAGTGCAAGCGGACTGGCATAGCTGGAAGCCCGAGATCGGATAGAAAGCGCCCGTTAACTCATTATGAAGTCACATCTCGTCCAAGCCGCGTCCGAAGTTATTCCAAATCAGCAAATCCTCGTGAACATGGTCTCTCGACGCGTTCGACAGCTTTGTCTCGGTCATCGGCCAATGGTGGAATTTGTTCCCGGACTCGGTCACGCCGATATCGCGCTGTCCGAGATCGCCGCCGGGAAATTGTCATTCGAATCGACCCTCGGTCAGAACGGGCAAGGTGCCGCCACCCACGTGGTGGACTTTCCCGGAATCGTGGTCGAGAAAAAGACGAAGAAAAGAGCAGCGTAGCAGCACGGAGCTCGGAACTGGGGAGGTAGGAGTTCGAAGCCAGGAGTTTCCTCACTTCAATCCTCTCCTTGAGGGAAAGGCGGACCAGAAAACAGGAGGTAAGAGCACTGAGCAGCCAAACAAATGCAAAAGAAACATTTAAACACATCTCGACGTGAGCGGTTGTTGGTATTGGTAGACGAATCGAATGTTGGCAGTTCGGTGCGCACCGCCGGACGCGGTCTGGATTGGTTGAAACTGCGCGATTTTTTGGCCGGCCAGACTACTGGACGGGATTTGATCGAGATGGTGGTTTATGCCGGATTGCCACCAGCCATGCCGATCTGGCAGGAAGAGCGCGATAAGAAAAACAAGTTTGCGCAGTGGTTGCGCTCCAATGGATTCATGGTTGTGACCAAAGATGGAACGCCGGCCGAGGAAGGCCGTTATAAGGCGAACGTGGACGTGATGATGGCTATGGACGCGCTCGAGCTTTCGGTGGAGATGCAGCCTGATGTCGTCATTCTGGTCACCGGTGATACGGATTTCGCGCATCTGGCGATCAAATTGAGGCGGCGCGGGATCCGTGTGGAAGTGGCCTCGGTCGCGCAAAATCTCGGTAATATATTAAGATCGGCCGCGAACGAAGTGATCGATCTGGCGCCATTATTTCGGACGTTCGAGCTGATCAAAGTAGAAGAGCAAAGGCTGCGGCCGGACGGAGCGCAGCGACATCAGTCGCAACCAGCGAGACGGCGTCCAAGATTTCGGCCAAGACCGCAGCGAACCTAGCGTTCGTAAACTCGGAAACGGAAAACGAAACGGGAAAACGGGGTCAGATCTAAATATTTGGCTGATCCTCGACCGTTTTCCTCGTGATCCACAGGCGAAAGCAACGGCGGACGCCGGGAGCTGGTTCTCCGTTTTCCGCCCGCTATACCCCGATCCGCGATTTGTGGATCTCGTGCGGCGGCTTCATCTCGACCCCGCGACAGCGTCGAAGGAAGAGGATGGCCTGTGAGACCTCGAAATTTCGTCGCCGAACTGAAGCCGCGTACTATCTAGATGATAGATTCGCCTGAACTCAAGTTCGACATCCGCCAAACCGATTCGGCAAGATGACGTTGTGCGGCAAACCCCGGGGCTAGATTCTTGGGCGCAATTGGGGCCGAAAAGTGTCCAAGCATCGAAATTGAGCGGAGGCCTTGGTTCCCAGTATTTCGCTATAACACACTGCTGATAAGCGTTTTATATAGAGTGCACGGTGAGGATTTGGGGAAGTAACACCCTCTAATT
>Ga0182036_10000790_pt1 | contig 14509 bp, 10 predicted proteins | sample sta12Cox44000080_FD_125966 | JGI IMG/M metagenome (GOLD analysis project Ga0182036, IMG submission 125966) | Lab enrichment of tropical soil microbial communities from Luquillo Experimental Forest, Puerto Rico - statoxic.12C.oxic.44.000.080 | ecosystem: Environmental > Terrestrial > Soil >...
AAGATCTGTGGACGGAGATCCTCGGCCCGGATTTGCTCGAGCGGCCTCGCTCATCCCGGATTTATTACGACGGTCAGTTCTACTCCTATCCTCTTCGGCCAGTTGAGGCTCTTCGCAAGCTCGGCATCTCCGAATCCTTGCGATGCATCTTGTCGTTCCTCCGTGCCCGAACGCGTCCGACAATTCCTGCAAAATCATACGAAGATTGGGTCGTCAATCAGTTCGGCCGGCGCCTTTTCGAAACATTCTTCAGGAGCTACACCGAGAAAATCTGGGGGATGAGCTGCCGCGAAATCTCCGCGGACTGGGCGGCCCAGCGGATCAAGGGACTTTCGCTAAGTTCAAACATCGGGAATGCTCTCCTGCCTGCTTTCGCGCGAAACTCACGTTCCGCTGTGGCTACGACGTTGATCGACAACTTTCGTTATCCTCGGCTTGGTCCCGGTATGATGTGGGAGACTTGCGCCGAGAAAGTTCGGAAGCTCGGCGGCGAAATTCACCTTGGGCGCAAGGTTGTGCACTGCAAGTTCAGTGAGGCGGATCAACATTGGACGATTTCCGCACGCACTCCCGAGGATACAATCGAAGACTACCGAGGCGACCATCTCGTTTCGTCCATGCCGATTCGCGAACTCGTCTCGATGATCGAACCCCACCTTCCAGACACAGCCCTTCACTCGGGCACCTCCTTGCGATACCGCGATTTCTTAACCGTGGGGTTGATCGTCCGGGACAAGGATCGCTTCCCTGACAACTGGATTTACATCCACGACCCAGACGTCAAGGTAGGTCGCGTGCAGAACTACAAGGCGTGGTCGCCCGAAATGGTACCTGACACACGATTTTGTGGTTATGGGATGGAGTATTTCTGCTTTGAAGGCGATGGGCTTTGGTCCGGGGCGGATGCGGAATTAATCACCATGGCAACGAGAGAATTGGTCAAAGTGGGCCTGGCTGACATCGAGGATGTGGTCGACGGTTGCGTCATCCGTCAGCCCAAAGCCTATCCAGTTTATGACGACGGCTACAAACTCCATGTTCAAGTCGTTCGTGAGGCGCTTGATCGACATTACCCTACCCTTCACCTTGTGGGACGCAACGGCATGCACAAGTACAACAATCAGGACCATGCCATGATGACTGCCTTGCTTACGGTTCGAAATATTGTCGCCGGTGCCAAGAAGTATGACGTGTGGACCGTAAACGAGGAAGCGGTTTATCACGAAACCGCGAATCCTCTCGAGGGATCTTTCTGCGACTCGCCCTGACTTACACTGCCAGCTCGCCAGCCTAGGAATCTACCTTAGCCATGTGCGTGATTGTGGCATGTTAGGGTGCAGGAGTTCTTCGCCCGGTTATATGTGATCGGAAGCGCTCCGTTGCGTGCAACCACGCTGACGTCGAAATTCACCAAACGTTCCCCGGTCACGTTCGGATTGACCGCTCCCATCCCATGCGCGACGTGACACGCTGAGCAGGAGAAGCCGTCGTTGATGTGCCGGGCGTGCTCCGAAAATGTCGAGTTCTGCACGATCTTCAACAAATCGTGGCATTTCCCACATAGAGCGTACGGTCCGTTGACGCTAAGATCCGGTGTCGGAAAGAGATTAATAATCAACTGTCCCGAAACCGGAGTCCGGCTGAATTCATAGCGTCGTTCTAAAATATGCGACCACTTGGAGCCGTGAGGTCCGTTCGGACCCGCACCACCGAATTCACGGTTGTCATCGCTGTTGTGACAGTCAGTACAGAGCATTTGCGTCCCCATGCTGCGCCCTTGCGTCACCCCGTCACTGTTCAGCATGTTCGACAAAAGACTTGGCTGGGGAAACGCGCTGTTTCGCACATGCATGACGGGGTGGCTCGATGTGGCCGTCAGGACAAACTCCGGTATGACGTTCAACGGATCGCCCGACGACACCAGTCGCACGGGCAGATAACCGTATGCGATATTGGTGTTCTTTCCCACGCTCGTGCCGTGGCATCGCAAACAATTTTCGTAGGCATTGACGGCTGGATTCAGGACTGCCGTGCCGTCTGTTGCGCTGATCCCCGGGCTTCCAGCCTGCGAAACGCGGAGGACCGGCGGCATTGGAAACGATGCCACCTGCAGAGCTGAGTGACTCTCGTGACAGTCAACGCATGTTGCATGACGATTCTGGTTGAGCAACACAGCCTCTCCCGCATCGTGTGTGTTGTTCCCAGCTGGAAATGGGTGTCCAATCTTGCCTGTACCATATTCCGCGAACACATTCGGCGCGGTAGGGGCCACGTTGCCGCCCCCACTGTGACACGCCACGCAGTCCTGTTCGTTTAGCCCCCTCAAGAGACGGGCTGCGCCCGGGGCGTTGTGAGGCTGATGGCAACTATCGCATGCGTTCTTTGCAACGGTCGGATAGTTGCCCACCGAAGCCGACTTAACGACCGTGTTTGTCGCAATCGCATGCACGCTAGTGCGCCAGTTTGCCAGCGCGTTCGTCTGCCCGACCGTCACCCGGCCCGGATCATGGCACGCAAAACATAACTGCCCACTCGATCCGTCCTTAACCAAAAAATTGGGAGACAGCTTGTCGATGCTTTGAACGTGGGCGTTGTGACACGTTGTACATTCTATGTTCCCGTTGACAAGCTTGACGGCTCCGGTGGGATCTGCGGTCGCACCACTCGACGCCACTGTCGCGACAAGGTCGGGCGCATCCTTAATGGGCAGTATGAGACTAAAGGGATGAGAACCCTGTAAGTTGGTCCCGAAAACATCTTGCGCGTTCATCGCTCCGGATACTCTCAAATTTCCGTAGGCGACGCTCAATCCCGGGGCAACCGTTCCATCATGACAACTCAAACAGAGCGTACTTGTTTCGCTCACCAAAGGAACCGCATTCCCCTTCTGGTTGTATGTCGTACTGCCATACGGTGTGTATGTTTGCGTCGATAATGTCTGGTTCCAAAGCGGCGTGCTCCCTCCGACCCCCGAGTGCGGCGCGTGACAGTACAAACAAGATGCGGATACACCTCCCTTCACCGGAGATGAACCTTGAGGTGTGAGGTCGTGAGCACCCAGCACCTCCGAAGTGATTTGGCCGTAGGTGGTGGCCGCACAGGCGGTCACGAGAACCACGAGAACCATCATTCTGTGAATCATGGTCGCGCCCCAGCTGGTCCAGGCGCGCCAAAATAGTGAAACTCCTGAATCCGGCGGTTCTGCATATCCGCGACAAAAACATGGTCCTTCGAGTCAATAAACAGGCCAGCCGGCAGTTGAAAATCGCCGACGGCGATTCCTTTTTTTCCGAAGTAGTACAAAAGATTTCCGTCCTTATCGAACACCTGGACTAAGGAAGATACTCCGTCAACTACGTAGACATGCCCTTCGGAGTCCATCCCAATTCCCTTCGGCCGAAACATCATTCCGTGACCATCCCCCGGCTGACCGATCGCGTACTGGAAGGTGCCATCTTTCCGAAATACCTGCACGCGGAAGTTCATTGCGTCGACCGCTAGCAGATTATCGCCTTGCAGGAGCAACTCCGTCGGGAAGTTGAATTCCCCTTGTGCCGTACCCCCTTTCCCGATTGTTTTCAGCACGCTTCCCTTCATGTCCATCACGAGAATCTTGTTGCGCAGGGTGTCCGTTACGTATACGCGCTGCTCAACCGAATCTACGGCCACTCCCGTCGGCCTTTTAAAATACCCCTCGCCCTTTTTCAGGCTGCCGATCACCCGTTCGAACCTCCCATCCGCTCGAAATACAAACAGCATGCCGCTCTCGGAGTCCGTGACATAAATGTTGTCCTGGGCATCGACAGTGATGCATTGCGGTGAAACCAGCGCCGCCTCCTTATTCTCGATGCGCGAAATGAACTTGTATTTTTGGGCCGCGAAATCGAATATATGAATGCCTTTGGCCCCTGGGTCGCTGACAATGATTCGTCCGTGTGAATCGCTCACCACGCCATAGGGACGAACCAGTTTGTGGTAGTAGGGGTCGCCCGCCACTACGTCGAGCACCTTCTTCCAGAAACCCTTCTTTGCCTGAACGTCTCGCTGGTCACTGATGCTACGCTCAAACGTCAGCTTCCTTCCGCCGGGCAGGAGCAGCTCCGGAACATTGACCACGTTCGGTATTTTATCCTTGCCCCCGCCGAAGCACGGCCCGGCACTCATAAAGCCCAAAGTGTTTAGGAGGATCCCCGAAAGCAGGAATTTCGTTCTGCGCCGCCCTAAAAGAAATTGAACCATCGCGATATTCCAGCATAATACGAATTCGCACTGGCTGGAGGCACACCTGTTCCGCTGAAGCCCTGAAAAATACGCGTGTATCCTGCATTAAAGTACAGTCGTCGGAACGCGTATTGCATGTAGAACGTAGCCAGCTCTCCTGTATTGTTGGAATACTGTGACGGCGCGGATGTGGAGCTCTTGTATCTCGTGTACGATCCTGAAAAGGTCAGCCGCCGCACAGGCTGGCCTCCTACGCCGAAACTGAAGGACTCGCCAGCGTAGACCAACTCTGGCACTGGAATGATGGGGCCGGGCAGAGGTGTAGGTACAACCCCGCTACCGGCCAGCAAGCCATTTCCGTTGGATTTGTTGTAGTTCGCGCTGGCTCCAATTTTGTGCGACGTTAGCGACATCGTATAGTTCTGGTTGTAGTAACCCCAGCCGGACTGATTGTTGTAGAGACTCTTGGCGCCGCTGGCCCCCAGGCTCCAATAGCTCTTGTAGCCCACCTTTCGCCCCAGAGTGGCGGAATATCCATACCCCGAATTCTGATACATAACCAGCAGCGTCTGTTGGTTCTCGAAGAAATTGAAGTTGCCCGAGGTGTTCCATGGTCCGAAGCTTCGCGAGTAGCCGATGGCGGTTGTCAGCCCGAGCTGAGACTGGCCGTTGTAGTTGAAGACAGTTTCCATCACGTTTTGCGTGAAATTGAACACGCCTCCCCGCAAAACATTCACATAGCTGACCACGCCGCCGAACGAGTTTGAAGCATAGCTGCCGGTATCGTAAGTTTGCACCCGATGGTCGCCGCGTCCAATCACGCGCCACCGATCGTTGATGGTGTACACGGCGCTGCCCGAGAAGCTGAACGAAGAACTGGAACTACCCGGTGTGCTAATCACCGCACCCCCCGCACCCAAAATCCTTTGATACAGCGTCCCGATCAGATTGTCGGTATAGTACATGTTTGCGTCCAAGGTCAGCTTCGGACTTGGATTGACACCCGCGTTGGCTTCGACTGAATTGATGCCACCCGAACCGTTGCTCAGACCCGAATCGTATGCATAATCGCTGTGGGTAAACGTCGCAGAAGCGTTGCCTTTCCATGGAATGCTGTGCGATCCAGTGAACGCGAAAGTGCTGTTGTTGGAGTCAAACTTGCTCGGGTAGAGAGGAGAGATGAGCTGCGGATAGTCCGCATGCGAGTCTCCGTGCTGGTAGTTGCCATTCAGATGGAATCCCGCAACGATATCGGAAACGTTCGCCCCGAACGACTTGTAATGAACGTTGCTGGTGCTGTTCGTCCCGAAAACGGAGTAGTCACTCGTTCCTTGTTGGTAGGTGACGGTAGCCAGCGGCCAGTTCGGCTTCAGCTCGGACCAACCCACCCCAAACGTGCGCGCATCGCCGTTCGCTACATAATTGGGGAGCCCGGGCACCGCATAGGTTCCCGAGCCGTTGAACGTTTGACTGAAGTTCACCCAGCCGGGGTACTCGCTGCCTCCGAAAATCGCCGCGCCGGCGTTCACTCCGCTGGCACTCGTAATCGACTGAAAGTTGGAGTTCTCGCGAGACTGGTTCAAATACGGGTTGACGTGAAATGACAGGAACTTGGGGTCGTAATAGGACCCGCTTAGATCAGCCGTTCCGCCATACGTAAAGCCGTGCCCCGAAGGAAAATTATCCCCATAGCTCGCGCTGTACCCGGCGGCAAGGCTGCCGTTCAGGTTCAGCTGGACGTCGCTACCCACCTGAACTTGTGCCTTGGCCGTTGCTTCCAGACCCAGGGTCGCTATCGACAAAAGAAGCCATCCGCGGTACCGGGTTGACAATCCCACAAACCGCCTCTTTCCAAACCTATAGCTCTTCCACCGTTGCGGTCTTCCGCAGTTGTTTGTTGAGGCTGGCACGGAGCTGTTCGGTCTTGTTCTGCTGCAAACGCGATTTCAAATCATTCTTGATATCGTCGAACTTCTCGATGCCAGCCGGCGTATGCGCGTTAAGCCGTGCGATGGTGTAGCTCTGCTCCACCTGTACGATTCCGGTGATCTGGCCGACCTGCAGCCTGCGCAGTTCCGCCAGCAATGGCTCTGGAATCCGTGCAACGTCCACGGCCCGATGGTCTCCCATCATCACGCGGTAGTCGTCCTCGGAAACCCTCTCCGCCAGCACCCCAAATGTCTCGTAGTCTTTGGTTGCGTTTGCTTGTTCCAGCGCCTTCTCCGCCCGCTTTTTCACGTCGGCCAGATCCATGGCGGAAGGATTTTGGGGTGGCATCATGGTGATCGTCTGCAGCGCGAATGTCTCAGGCACCTTGAACTTGTCCGGGTTCTTGTCGTAGTAGGCTCGCGCCCGCGCCACGGTCACTACGGCCTTGTCCGTCACCTCTAGTTTCAACAGGTCTTCAATCAGCAGCGAACGCTCGACCTTGGTCCGCAAGACCTTCTCCGACCCTTGGGCTTCGCTATCAACGTACAGTTTGTACTGTTCTGGCGTCTTGAACTGCCCTTGGAACTCCTTGACCGCCCGGTTCAGCCGCGCTGGTGCCACCGTCATTCCCCGCCGCTTCGACTCTTGGTACACCAGTTCCTCGAACACGATCATTTTCATCGCGCCCTTACGGATATCCGGCTCCATGGCTTTGGGGAACGCCCCGTTGTGTTGTTGGGCATACGGGAAAATCATGTACATCTCGCGCAGCAGGTCGTGATCGGTCAACACCACGCCGTTGACGCGCGCCACCGCCCGGCCCGTGGTCTGTATCCTTGGCGCGGCCTGTTCGAAAACCGACTCGTGCGAGTCCAGCATCTGTGCCCGCACCGGAAACGCGGCCAGCGTGAGAGCGAGGATGATGACTTGGCGTTTCATGTTTTTCTCCCGTTTCTTTCCCTTACCAGGATTTGATCCCTACCGTTTGGCAAGACATGCATCGGGAGGGAGGACTTGAAGTCCTCCCTCGCCGGGAAGGATTTAGTAAGTGGCCAAATTGATCCCATGCATTTCGTTGGACTCGCCGCCATGGCAAGTCCGGCAGAACTGTGCGGCAGAGTTGCCGCTCTTGGGGTTATACCAGCCGCGTACAAAGAACATGGTCGGTTTGTTGTTGGCAACCGTGCCGTCCACACTGAACCAAGTCATGCTGTGCTGGTCGTGGCAGGTCGTGCAGGTGACCCAGCTCTTGCCTTGAACCTTTGTGTTCACCAGGTGGGCGATTGGGCCGGTCAACGTCACGTCGAAATAATCCTTGACGAAAGCGGAGGAGCCCGGTCCATTGAACGAGATCGTGCCGTCTGCATTCAGGGTGCAATCCCAATCGTAGGTTCCCCCGCAGCCAACGGTTGCGTTCGGGCCTACCGGGTGGTCGTTGTTGTAGTTCCCAAGTGTTGAACCATCCGCACCGAGGAACGTGGGGGCTGTCGGGCCTGTAGCGTTCGGCAGTGTTTCCACCGTCGTACCCTTCATCATCGCTGGCTTCGCCAAGTTGCCGTCGTGGCAGCTCAGGCATGCGATCACTGCGAACGGACCGCTAAACTGGTCGAAGTTTCCAGGTTTGGTCGGTGGCTGCGGCGGATTCCCAGCCGGTCCCGTGCCATAGTTCGGCAATGTGATCGTCCAGTTGCCTCGGACATCGCCGAACGATAGGGTTTGACCATACAACGGGGAGAGATCCTGACCCCACAACGCGTTGTTGCCGCTGTAGGGGCTGTTTGCATTGGAACCGCCGTTGCCGGCAGCGCCGCTGTGCGGAGCGTGGCAGGCAACGCAGCCCCGGCCATAGACCAGGTGCGCGCCCAACACGTCTTGTGCCGAGGCCCATCCTGCTAGGGCCAGCGTCACAAGTAGAACGAGCAAGACTTTCTTCATTGTCAAACCTCCTGAGTAGTTACCGCGGGTACCCGATACTTCCTGCGTTTACTTGCCGAAGTAGGCGGCTTCCGCCTTCTTCGTTTCGGCTGCTCTTCGCAGCTAAAACCGTTGCGAGGCCCCTCATGATTTGGCACTCTCCTTCTGCGTTAACTGCGCCTTCCGAGCGGCAGGCGCTGCTTTCTTGGGCTCCTCTTCTTGCTTGACGGGTGTAGCCTGCTCTTTGGCCGCCTCCGCCGCTTCGGCTTCGGTCACGTAACGGAAGACCTGCAAACGTCCCGGCCATTGCTCCGACGTAATGACGCGGTTCTGTTTGTCGATTGCGACGCCAAAAGCCGCCATGAACTGCCCGGGATAGTTGCCATGGTCTCCGACGTAGGCCAGCAGGCGCCCTTCCTGGTTGTAGATCTTCATGCGGTCCTGGTAGGTGTCGATGACCCAGATGTTCTTGTCGACATCAACGGCAATTCCCTTTGGTCGCGTAAAGTCGCCGACGCCGTCGCCGTTTTTGCCAAACATGCGGATGAAATTTCCATCCGCGTCGAAGATCTCAATGCGATTGTTCAACGTGTCGGTCACATACACATTTCCTTCGTTGTCGACAGCGACACTGGAAGGCAGCGAGAAGGTACCGGGTGCGGTCAGGGTGTGCTTCTTCCCCGGTGTGCCGATGTGCCGCAGCAGCTTGAAACTGTCCGCGTCAAACACGTCCACGATGTCTTTCTCGGTATCCACGACGTAGAGAAACCGGTTTTCACGGTCAATGGCGATGCCGCCTGGGCGGCCCAGCACCTCGTTGCCAAACGCCGTCTCCTGCTTATGGTTCGCGTCGAAGACCATGACTTGGCGCAGCTTCATGTCGGTGACGAAAAGGCGATCATCGTCGTCGACCGCCAAGCCATTCATCATTCCGAAATGGGCTTCATAACCGTTGCGGATTAGCTCGACCTTTTGGTTGTCCGCGTCGAAGATGAAGATCGCGTCCACACCCTGGTCGGCCGTGTAGATCCGGCCTTTGGAATCCACAGCCACTCCGTACGGACGGATCAGCTGATAGGGAGTCTTCTTTAGCGTTCCCGCGTCGGGATCCGTGCCCGCCAGCCGGTCCATCCAGCTCTGCTTCTTCTTGCCCTTCGGCGGCTGCAGAGCTTCCCAGTCGATCTTTTCGCCGGTTAACAGGTTCACGTACTTGATGCGTGCAACGGCCGGCGGATTCGGCCACACCAGCTTGCGGACATCAAATGCCAACCGCTGTTGCTTGAAAGGATCGGGCGCCTGTTTTGCGTTCTTTTTCGGTTTAATCTGTGCATCGGCAACGGGTGCGCTCAGCACCATTACCAGCAGGCCGGCGAGAGCGACCCAGGTCTTCGGTCGAATTGTGATTTCCATTGCCATGCCTTCCGCCAGACTCCTTATTGAAGTGCTTCGACTGTTCCTTCCTTGTGACAGCCCTTGCAGAAACTCATGTTCGGCTCCTGATCCTTGACCAGCAGTGCGTTTGCGCTGCTCGAATGCGGCTGGTGACAGGAAAGGCAGGTCAGTTGTGTGACCTTCTTGGTCTTAATGTTGACGGCATCCGCGACCGGATGGCGGCTCGTGGGGTGCCCTACACCATACTCCAGTGGCAGAACGAAGACGTTTCCAAAGTAGTCTTCCGGCAGTCGAACCTTGCCGTCGAAGATCGCCAGCAGATTTTGCGCCTCCAACTTTCTCGGATTTCGGTCGGGACCATGGCACTCGAGACAGAGAGCATTGCTGGTCGCCGCGCGAAGCAATTTCGGATTGTCGTTCCCGTGCGGGTTGTGGCAGGTCCCGCAGCCCTCGAAGTATGCCGGTTCGTGTCGGTGCGACTTCTTTCCCTGCTCGGCTTGTTCAAAATGACAGCTTAGACAGATATTTACGCCATTGGTTCTGGGCAGACCGGGCTGTTGGCTGGCATGCGGGTTGTGGCAATCGGTGCAATCACCAGCGGCTCCGGGATGTTGTACTTTTGCGGTTTCAATGTGCTTTGCTTTTTCCTCATGGCAGGTCACGCAGAGTGACTTGGCGTCGGGTTGCGTCAGCACGACTTTTCCACCCTTTGCGGGCGCGTGGCACACTTCGCACTGCTTGTCGGCGAACGGCGGATGGAGGAACTTGGCCATCAATTTGGGGGCGTTGGACTGGTGCGGGTCATGACACTGCAAGCAATCGGCGGTGCCGAACGGTTGATCCTCGTGTACCTTTTGCAGGCTAGCGTCCCGAGGATCGTGACAATCGATGCACAGCGCCGGAGACGCCTTTGTTAAATGAAAGTCAAATTCGGCCTTGCCTGCTTCTCCGGTCTTGTGGGTGATGTGGCAGGTTTCGCAGCCCAGGTCGAGCGCCGGATGGCGGCTGCCCTTTTCCGGAACGTTTACGCCGATTTTGTGACAGCTTAAGCAAAGATTCTGTTTCTGATCACCGGACGTCGGCCTTAGCAGTTGCTTTGTGTTATCGGATGTGTGGGGATCGTGGCACTTTACACAGTCGCGCACCGCCGGCCGGTGTACTGTCCCCTTCAGCTCCGCCGCATTTTTGTCGGCGTGGCAAGTCAGGCAGAGACCGTAGGTAGTCGTCGTAATCAGCTTGACGCGCGTAACGTCGCGGTTCACGCGGATTTCGTGGCAGCTCGTGCAACCGGTGGTTACGGCCGTGTGCACACTCTTGCCCTTGGCTTTATCGCCATGGCAGTCCAGGCACGTCGCCGAATCCGCGTTCTTGTCCAGGGGAACCGGGTGAATGTCCGCCAAGGCGGGCGCTGCCATTACGAAGGTGACGAAGATCAGCACCATCAGACACTCCAGCAACGCGGCTGGATGCGAGACGGATACCTCGGTCTGCGTCAACATCCCGCGTCTCCGGCGGAGATCCTCGCGGCGGAGAATTGAGAAGACCTTTGTTGGTTTGGGGTGCGTTCGGCGGCGAGAACCAACGCAGTTGTCAAGGCTACGGCGAACACCAACAGAACCACCAGGTAGGCGATTCGGGGCGAACGATTTGTTGTAATCACCGTCACGCTCAATTACCTCCTGGCGTACTCACGGCGCGACTCTTTCTGTGCGGGGAGCCCAGCCAACTCCGCACGAGACCAAACTCGGTGGGAGGCCCGGATATTCGCCCGAGACAAATGCATCTGCCTTGCCGAATTGGCTTCAACGATCTGAAACGGACGTGGGCCTATAAGTTGTTGCGTATAGGACACTTATCGCAAAGTTGCGGCGCGACGGAGAGTCTATTCTGAGACCTCCATCGGGCCATTCTGTGTTATATGCCCCAAATCTGAAGCAAAATCACACACGCAGCCTGTTGCGTTTTTCAGCAGACTCCAGGAGATTCTTTATGCAGAGGAAACCCCAGCTTTCCCCGCGGCGTCAAACCTAGTACGGAGGGTCAGTGATCTTTAGGGTCGTTTCTCTACGCACAATCTTCGTCTTATTGTCTAGTCTGCTGGCCGCGGACGCGCTCAATCCTTCCCGCGCAGCTGACGATTTCGGTACCCAAGAGCGCCACATTCGGCTCTATCACACACACACGGGCGAGCGCATTGACATCGTTTATCGTCGGGGCGACAACTATCTTCCTGACGCCGAAGCACTGCTCGATCATTTCCTTCGCGATCATCGTACCGGTGACGTGAAACATTACGACCCGCACGTCTTTGACATTCTTTCCGATTTGTCTGCTGCGGTTGGTCATCCTAATGCCGAGATCGACATCATCTGTGGCTACCGCACCCCGTGGAGCAATGAGTTCCTTCGCGCCCGCTCGTCTGGTGTAGCGCAAAACAGCCTTCACATGCAGGCGCACGCCATCGACATTCGTATTCCCGGTGTCGACACGCTGACCTTGCGCAACGCCGCCCTGGCCTTGCATCGCGGAGGAGTTGGCTACTACCCGCGCTCCGGCTTCGTCCACGTTGACACCGGCCGGGTCCGCACCTGGTGCTACGGCTGCTCCACCTCCCAGGCCGCCGTCACCGAGTAATCACGACGCATTTCTCTTGGAACTGCTGAGTTTCGCGAACCGTTCTGCTCGCTGAGCGGGCGCACACCTGCTGGAGCCGGCCTTCTCATGGACCTAGGGGAGGAAACCCAGATTGCCTGCGTCGCATCCATAGCAAAACCATGAAGTTCAGTCTATTTCTTCTCCTTTTTGCCTCATTCGGCGGCGTTCTAGCCGCGCCGAGAGCAAACGCGCAGGGTCAAGAATCCATTCAGCCCTCGACCACGAAGATCAAGATACAAACGATACTCGTAAACGAGCCGGTGACAGTACGCAATGCCGCTGGGGGGATGGTGCATAACCTCGAAGCGAAGGATTTCCGGATTACGGATAACGGTGTCGAGCAGTCGATTACCCATTTCGAGCTTGGCGGTGACGCTATTTCGCTTGTGGTGCTAGTGGAGACAAGTTCCCGGATTGATTCGATTCTCCCCGATTTGAGGAGGTCGGGCAGTGTGGTCAGCCAAATTGTCATGGGGCCAAACGCCGAAGCAGCGGTGGTAGGCTTCAACGATTCGCTGGACAAGCTCCAGGATTTCACCTCCAGTGGGGATGCGATCGAGAATACTTTCACGCATCTAGACGGCGAAACTTCAGGTTCGAGACTTTATGATGCCATGGAATTGGCGGTCGAGATGCTCAGTAGCCGCCCGGTACCTACCGCAACAAATCCTGGGCGGCGTCGTGTCATGCTTGTTCTTGCGGAAGCAGACGACAAAGGAAGCACGGCAAGACTTGGAGCGGTATTACGCGAAGCACAGTTGGAAAACGTAACCATCTGGAGCGTTGGGCTCTCTACGGTGCATGCGGTGTTCTTGAATCGGGCAAAAATGAAGCCATCCGATCCCGGCTGGGGAGACAACAACTTGATCCCGGTGGCGGCTTGGGCTGTGACAAACATCAAAGATCAGATTTTCAAAAATGGTCTCCAGATCGCTACCGCCGCAACCGGCGGCACTCATTTCGCCACTTGGAGAGACCACTCAATTCAAGCCGCCATCGACGAAATTGGCGGGGAATTACATTCGCAGTATCTGCTGATTTACGCACAGACTGGGTCGAGCGCCGAGGGTTACCACGAAATCAAAGTTGATGTGCACAAATCCAATGTCAAGGTGCGGTCGCGTCCTGGTTATTTCCTGGAAGGGCCAAAAAGCTAGCAAAAACTCCTGGGGCGTCCGGCCGCGGGAGCGAGTGGTTTGTTTTCGATTTGGCGAGGAGAGCAGCTGGATCTTTGCAATTGAAGGTCCACTAAAACGCCGCTTACACAGTTGAATTTGCGTTTCCACGTTGCAAGCGGTATCCAGTATACGAATGACTCGCGTGCGTCCGACATTGTGAGACATTTTTCATCAGCGAGCCGCGGGCGGTCCTAATCGCCTGGCATTCTAAGTCCCAATCCTATCTTCCCGACGCATACGCTCGCCGAAACAGCGTTTCGAGTTTCTTATCGTTTCCGTAAATGTCGTCGAAGAAGTACGTCTTTCCGTCTTCTTTTGTGACCGCAGTTCCGTAGACGATCAGCACCGGAATCGGGCTCGGCAGGTTGACCTGCTGCTGCTTTCCCGCGGCGAACGCCGCATCAACCTTTTCCCTCGGCCAGCCCGGGTTGTTCCGCAACACCCATTCCGCCAGCGCCTTGGGATCCTCAACTCGGATGCAACCGTGGCTGAAATCCCTCCGGCTCTCGGCGAAGAGCGCCTGCGAGGGTGTTGAATGGAGATATACGTTCTGGTCGTTGGGAAAAATGAATTTGACCAGCCCCAGCGCGTTCTTTGGCCCCGGCTTCTGCCGCACCATCAGCTTGCCGGCGCGCAGTTGTGCGAGCACGTCTTCACTTACCGTTGTATCCGTTACCAGTTGGCCCGAAAACGTCACGACCTCGTAGTTGTTTTTCTGCAGGTACGCCGGGTCCTTCGTGATTTTTGGAACCACCTCTCCGCGCAGGATGCTCGGTGGTACGTTCCAATACGGCCAGAACACGAGGTACTTCATCTCTTCATACAGCACGGGTGTCTGCGTCCGCATCGCCCGGCCCACCACGACCGGCATCATTACCTGTGGTTTCGCCTGCTCGTTGTAAGCGCGCAGCAGAAATTCCGGTATGTTCACGATAATCGGCGGCTGCTCGAAAGTGCGCGGCAGCCAGCGATAGCGCTCCAGCATCAACTGCAACTGCTCCACGCGGTAGCTCATCGGACGGTTCAGTTCCGTAATCGTCTGCGACCCAAGTTTTCCCGCTGCTTCCAGGCCGTGCCGCTTCTGAAAATTCTTTACGCCGTCCACTACTTCCCCGGAATACGTCGTCGCTCCTTCCGACACGTTCACTGTAGCGGGGAGGTCTCCGAGAAACTGCAGCCGACGCGCCAGCTGCGGAACCGCCTCGTAGTTTTGCCCCGGA
>Ga0182036_10000791_pt1 | contig 14509 bp, 20 predicted proteins | sample sta12Cox44000080_FD_125966 | JGI IMG/M metagenome (GOLD analysis project Ga0182036, IMG submission 125966) | Lab enrichment of tropical soil microbial communities from Luquillo Experimental Forest, Puerto Rico - statoxic.12C.oxic.44.000.080 | ecosystem: Environmental > Terrestrial > Soil >...
GCTTCACGATCAGCCCCATTAGCGTATAACCCGTATTGCAGTACACGTGCCGCTCGCCCGGCTTGAAGTTCAGTTCCTTCTGCCGCGTCATCAGCGACATTACATCCTCGTCGGTAATCAAATCTTTCGAATACCTCCAGCCTGCCAACTGCAGCAGCGCCCACTGATCCCGGAGCCCGCTGGTGTGGTGAACCAGATTCCGAATCGTGATCTTCTGTCCAAAATCCGGTAGCTCAGGAATGTATTTCCTCACGTCATCATCCAGCGAGAGCTTCCCCTGCTGGGCCAGCAGCACAATGGATGCCGCCGTAAACTGCTTGGACATCGACGCCACGTGAAACACCGTCCCCGGCGTGATGTGCACGTCCTCGTTCAAGTCCTCCATGCCATACCCGTGCTTATAGACAAGCTGACCGCCTCGATAGACACCCAATGCGCACCCGGGAGAATCCGTCCGGTCCCACTTCGCGAAAACCTTGTCCACCTGCTTGGCCATATCCGGAGTCAGTGTCTGAGCCGTCCCGGCACTCGAGAAAAGGCCGATCACCAGAGCCATCCCTGCGAATCCGGTCATTCTCATGAGCGCCTCCTCTCGATCGACCGCCGGTCTGGGCCAACAGCCTACCATCTTTCCCCGTCCTCTACTGCACTACCAAAACGCTCCGTATCCCTTGTTTGTGCGCCAACCTGGTCGTCGAGGTTAAGTCTTGTGGTGTTCGTGGCGATGGGATTGCCAAAGACAATTACATACGGCTGCTTGTTTACGTGGACAAAGTTGATTTCGAGGATTGTCATTACAAACCATCCCGGAGAATTCCGCGCAGCCTGAAGGTGCATGCGGTGTGGTAGGTGTTGGTCCTCAGCGGTTTCTGCTACGACCCGCTGTCTGGACTAGGCGCGCTTTATGCCAATCATCGGTTTGGCTGGGAAGGCACCCGCGTCGTCTGTCGCTGACCTATTTCTTTGCTTTCAAGTCCCGGTAAACGTTCAAACGGGATTACCGCCGAAGTTCATACGAGGAGCAAGGTCTCCGGTTTCCCGAGCAAATCAGGACCTGACCACGAGAAGCGCGAATGCGGTGTTTAGTCGAAGGTTATCACTGAAGGTCGAGATCGAGCGGGCCTTCAGAATGGGCACGAGGCAATGACTCGACCTTCGTTGGAACTTACCGGGCACGAAAACGAATACGATTGAATTTCCGAAGAATCCTGCAACCCGTCGTCCGTGGAACAAAGTGGCTATATAAAACCCCGCTAAAATGGATATTGTCGCGAGGCCACCTTGACGAGTACGCTCGACCAGCGAATTTGCTGTCAAAGGAAAACCATGAGAAACAAAATCCGCTCGGCGCTCTTAGTTTTGTTGTTCTTGTCGGCCTTTATCCCACTGCGCGGCGGCTCTCGAAATCAGCCTCCGAATCCAGCGACAGCCGGTTCGCCAAGCCAGAAGCACGAAAAGAGCAATGTCGTTTACGTCTGTGCTTGCCTGAAAACCAAGTCCTGTTCTTGCATGACCGTGGCGAACGTAGAGGGGCCTTGCGCCTGCGGGCCCAAAGGAGGGCCGCCGTTGAAAGCAGTGCCGCGCGATAGCGACTGGGCGAAAGAAAACCTCGAGGCGCTTGCGAAGTAATTCTCGACCTCAAAGGTTGCCGAATTCGGCCAATTCAACTTGATTAGCCCCACAGAACCCAGAAAAGCAAGCGATCGCTACTCGCTGGCCTTAACCGCCAAAACTTCGACGATTGCGATGTTCTGCAGTAACTCTTGTGACAGGCCATGCCTCTGTTTCAAATAATCGGGGCTGTTGTATGAAATCCAGACCTTTCCCTGACCGTCATCCCACACCAACATTTTCAGCGGCAGGTCAATGGCAATACTCGGCGCTGCCACCATCAGTGGGGTCCCCGCTTTGGGATTGCCGAAAATCAGCAGCTTGGTAGGCAGCATTTTCATCCCCACCTTTTCCGCTTCTCCGCTGTGGTCTATGACAGCAAACAGAGTGATTCCCTTGGACTGCAAAATATTCTTGAGCTTTTCCACGGTCTGGTCTACAGAGTGACTGCTGACCTTGTTAATGATTCCATTGTTTGCGTCAAGCGGCGTTTTGCTCGTTGCCTGTACCATAGTGTTCTCCTTGATGTCTTGAGATTGAATTTTTGCAGCACCACGCACCGATACCAAGTAGATGGCCATCGCGAGCCCGAGTAGCGACAGGAATAAGGCTGCCGCAACCGCTTGGGTCAAAGAACGAGCACATTCAGGTTGGCCTTTGTCCAGTTCGCGAACCAACCGAACATGGCGCCAAGCAGAAGAGAGGTGCACGATGACGCCCGCCCCAATGAGGGCAATGCCGAACCACAGCGATATACCGTAAGACGGCTCTGAGGAGGCCTGGTCAAAAAGGCCGACCTGTTTCAAAAAGAGCCCGAACCGGGCTACAACGAAACCAAATCCCATTAATGCAAGCCCAGTACGCACCCAAGCCAAAAATGTTCGTTCTGCCGCAAGATAGTCTCGGGCTTCGGCTTTTTGACTCGTTTGCGTTGGTGAGTCCATTCGTTTATTCCTTCAGTGTGCTTGGGGCTGCCCATGATATTTCGATTCGGCAATACTAGCAGCAGCTGTCCGGTAAAGCATTAATGCAAGATTCATGCTTGTGTGGCCCGTAACTCTTCCGATTTCCCGACGAGTCGGGGACTAGCGCCAGATCATGGTAAATTTGCTTTCGAAGCACAAGGATTGACGAACGCACCAGAAGGGGCGGATGAATAGGAACCCAATCTCAAAGAGCGCGTACTTCCTTCTCACAGCGGCCCTATCGATGCCCGGAATGCAGGCGCAAACGACCGCGGGAAAGAAAGCCAAATTTGAAGTAACGGAGACCACGATCGCAGAAACACGGGAGGCGATTCGCTCCGGAAAAGTGACGTGCCGCCAGGTGGTGGAGGCGTATATTCAGCGCATCCGAGAGTATGACCAATCGACGCGGCTGAATGCCATTATAGTGATCAATCCCGAGGCACCGGCGGACGCAGACAAGCTCGATCAGGAATATGCGCGAACGCACAAGCTGCGACCTCTGCATGGGATCGCAGTGATCGTGAAAGACAACTACGATACGAAGGGTCTACAGACCACGGGCGGCTCGCTGGCGATGAAAGGGTTTGTGCCGGTGGAAGATGCGTTCATGGTGAAGAGGTTGCGCGAGGCGGGAGCGATCATATTGGCGAAGTCCAACATGGCGGAATGGGCGTTCAGTCCGTACGTTACGATGAGTTCGATCGCCGGTACGACGCGCAATCCCTACGATCTGGAGCGGGTGCCTGCGGGGTCTAGTGGCGGAACTGGCGCCGCAGTGGCGGCTAGCCTCGGCGAAGTGGGGTTGGGAACGGACACGGGCAATTCGATTCGGGGACCCTCGTCACATAACAGCCTTGTTGGGATCCGGCCCACGATGGGACTAACCAGCCGGGACGGAATCATTCCGCTGTTTCTGGGGAATGATATCGGGGGACCGATGGCGCGGACGGTTGCGGATGCGGCCGCGGTTTTGGGAGTTGTAGCGGGTTATGACCCTGCCGATCCGATTACAACACTTTCGAAAGGCAATACTGAAAAGGACTACACGAAATTTCTCGAACGGAAAGGCTTGCAGGGAGCGCGCATCGGCGTATTTCGAAAATATATCGAGGATTCAAAGACTGATGCGCAAGTCAAGACATTGACAGAGGAAGCGATCAAAGATTTAAAGACGCAAGAAGCAGAGATCGTCGACCCCTTTGAAATTCCCGATTTCGACAAACTGACCGAAAACGTCTGGTGCGGAAACTTTCAGGCTGATTTGGACCATTATTTGGCCGCGCATGGGAAGAACGCGCCGTATCATAGCCTGGCGGAAATCGTGGAGTCCGGGCTGTACCTGCCGTATATTGAAGGGGAGATGAAGGGAGCGGTGAACCCCAAACCTGCAGAGGGCGAGCGTAGATCGCCTTGCCTCGACATTTACCACGACGAGCCAAAGATCGCGTTTCGAGAGGCGGTTCTAAGGGCGATGGACAAAGACAAGCTGGACGCGCTGATCTATCCCACGTGGAGCAATCCGCCGCGCAAGGTTGGAGATTTGAAAAGCCCCGCGGGGGACAACAGTCAAATCCTTTCCCCGCAGACGGGCTTCCCTGCGATCACTGTGCCGATGGGCTTTACGTATCGCTCGCTCCCGGCAGGACTGACGATTCTCGGCAGAGCGTTCAGCGAACCGATGCTAATCAGATTTGCTTACGCGTACGAGCAGGCCACCAAACACAGACACCCGCCGGAGCGGTTTGGGCCTCTCCAGGAACTTGTTGCTAAGCGCTTTTAGCGCGCGCCCGTAGAAGCTCATTCCCGGACGCATCACGATGTTAGCTAGAAGGCCGTTGCTCTCGGCTTCCGACGAAGCGACATCGCTGCCCGATGGCCGCTCATGCTGCATACTTTACACCATAGGGCTGACGAATCGCGCAGGTGACGGTCAGGCTCGGCATGGTGCTCGGCGCGCGCTCGATTAAGCCGTTTGACGGTGGCCGCTGGTGGTTGCGGCGGATGCGGGCTGACGGCAGACCCCAATTTGACGGCTATGGGAATTGAGTCTTTTCTGCCGTCTATTGATTTTGCGTGACTTACGAAAATCAGAGAAAAGCGAAAATCGCAGTTAAAAGCGCCACCTTTACGGCATTGCCGGGCCGATCTAGCAGGATTACCGAAAACTTGGGTACTCGAATCAAGATGCCAGGTTGCCGACTGCAAGACTGTCATTTTTGCCAGTGTGGCAGTCTGGCAGCAAAGTTTCAAATTCATGCGGAAGGGTAGAGAGATTCCCCGAACCCAAAGATCCGAGTGGGTTCGAGCGACCATTTCTCTAGGAGTCCATATGAAAAAATCTCTAACAATCTTCGCCGCTTTGTTGCTAGGCGCATCGGTCGCTGCCGCCAGTCCCAAACCGCAGGCAGGTACCATTCTTTCCCAAACCTCTGTCGCGTGTGGCGCAAAGAAATCCAAGAAGGAGGAAATCAACCTCCTGTGTCAGCAGTATGTCGTCCGCTCCGGTAGCACTGACTACACCATTCGTCAGGCAAAGCCGTCCGAACAGAACCTGATCCCTTTAAACACTGCGATCCAGTTCACCCTCGACAAGAATAAAATGAAGTTCAAGGTCAACGGGGCTTCGTTCGAATTCATAGTCGTCTCCCAAGCCGCAGCATCTTCTGCCGCTGCTACACCGGCCTCTTCCACTCCTTATTAGCTTCCACGGCCACTTTGACATCCACCCATCGTCAACGGACATTTTTTCGACCGGCAGACTCGAAATGCAAACGTCGCAAATCTTGGAGGCAATCATGAAAATCGTAGTTATCGGCGGCAGTGGACTTATCGGATCAAAGCTCGTCCCCAAATTGCGTGAGCATGGGCAAGAAGCGCTAGCCGCGTCACCTAATTCCGGCGTCAATTGTCTTACCGGCGAGGGGCTGGCCGAAGCGCTAAAGGGTGCATCGGTGGTCGTCGACGTATCGAACGCTCCCTCGTGGGAAGACACGGCGGTAATGAATTTCTTCGAGACGGCAACCCGCAATCTCCTCTCCTATGAAGCGGCCGGCGGCGTGGGACATCACGTTGCGCTGTCGGTTGTAGGATCTGAGCGTCTTCTCGACAGCGGCTACTTCCGCGCAAAAATCGCTCAGGAGAGTTTGATCAAGGGTTCCTCCATCCCCTATTCAATTGTTCGCGCGACGCAGTTCTTCGAATTCGTGAAGGGCATCGCCGATTTTTCGACCGACGGCAACAAAGTGCGCCTGCCATCCGCACTAATCCAGCCCATCGCGGCCGACGATGTCGCCAGTGCGGTAGGCCAGATCGCAACCGGCTCAGCAGTGAATGGTACCGTTGAAGTGGCGGGGCCGGAACAGTTTCGTCTCGATGAACTCATCCGCCAAGGTCTAGCCGCACACAAGGATCCGCGAGAAGTTGTCGCAGACCCACACGCTCGCTACTACGGCGTGGAGCTGAGCGAACGCACTCTCCTTCCCGGCAAAAACGCTCGACTCGCCGAAACGCGTTTCAAAACCTGGCTCGCTCAGTCCGCAGCGGCAGCGGTCGCCCATTAGTCATAACGCGCGTAAACAGAGGTTTATTGCTCTCCGCTCTTCGGGGTCAGCGTCTATGGATCAAGCAATACGAAATACCCGCCACGCGCGAGCACGGTCACGTCAGGCCGGTCGACTTTGGCAGGGAGCATCGTCCATTTTGGTACTGGGAGAAACTCTACCGGTTTGCATAACCAGGATTTATCAGAACAATGTTCCGCATGATGCCTGACCGCCATTTACCTTCTTCAACTCACGCATTTACTTTCGCCCCGCGCTCTACTATTCTCGCATCACACAATGGAAGGCCGAATGCCTCAAAGAAACACTTTCACAGCCGCCTCTTGAACCTCTTTCTTACAATTCTCATCGGCTATCTCTTGGTCTTGGCGCTTGTCCGCATTTTCGAACGGCACTTGATCTTTTTCCCGGACTACCCAGACCGCTTGGATGGCGACTGGCATCCCCGGGCTCTGCCTGTTCAAGACGTTTGGCTCACAGCCTCCGACGGCGTCAAGCTGCACGCGTGGTGGATTCCCCATGACAACGCCAAGTTCACTTTCCTCGCCTTTCATGGCAACGCCTCCAACATCGCCAACCGGACACCCATCTACGATTTTCTACACAGCACACCTGCAAACGTCTTTGCCTTGGAACCGGGGTTATAGGCGCAGCGAAGGAAAACCGGGCGAAGTCGGCGTCTACCGTGATGCCGAAGCGGCGTACGAACACATAGTGAACACAAAAGGAATCGATCGCAAAGCGATTATTTCTTTCGGCCAATCCCTTGGCACAGCCATTGCTACTCATTTGGCAGCCCGCCGGCAAGTCACAGGGTTGGTACTGATTTACTCGTACCGTAGGGCAACCATCGGATCAACCTTAGTGGCGCGGCGTGCCGGCAGGTAAGCGGCGGACATTGCAATGACCACCAATAACAGCGCCACCGTCATGAAAACCAGAGGATCCCATGGACTCACACCAAACAGCAGCAACGATCCCATCCCGAATGGCAGGGCCGTCAGCGCATGCGAAAGCGCCGCAGCCAGAGCTAAGCCAATGCAAGTCGTCAAACTCATCAGCCGCATCATGCGAACCAGGACCAGCCGCAGAATCGACATCGCTGGCGCACCTAACGCGAGGCGAATCCCAATCTCGCGCGTCCGTTGGGCGACGTTGTACACGATGCTTCCATAAATGCCCACGCTGGCCAGAAAAAGCCCCAGACTTCCCACGCTAGTCGCGAACAGCGTCGCGATCTTGGAAGGTAGCCGCTGGAACCAGAGCGCATCATCCATGACGTGCACCAAAGCCAGTGACGGCAGCTTGTAATTAATTGTGGCAACGGCGCTGAGCACTGGACCGATGAACATTTGTCCTTTTCCCACCGTGCGCACGAAAACGTCGTCGATGGGCGAATCCGCCTCAGCGGGTGAGTACACGTACAAAGGTTCTATTCTTCCGAGAACCACGGTGCGGGTGTCCTGCACGACGCCGATCACTTGGACAGGAGATTGGGTGCTTCCTAGTCGGATGATTTTCCCGACAACATCGTTTCCGGGCCAAAGGTGTCGTGCGGTGGACTCGGTGATGATGACCACCGGGGCGTGCCGCGTTACATCGGCCGCCGCGAAGTCACGCCCTCGAAGAATGCCGATCCCGAACACGGAAAAGAAGCCAGGCGAGATATGATTCTCAAATGCGCGCTCCGCCGCTTTTCCTGGTTCGTTCACCGTCGTTAAGCCCGCGCCTAGTAGCGGAACGTGGTCCGCGAACGCCACTCCTGTTACCCCAGTAAGTCCGGAGAGTCTGCGTGCCAATTGCTCGCGAAGGGCTACCATATGCGCCTTGTCGATGCCTGCATTTTCGAGGTCGGCGAATTCGATGTCGATCACCTGCGTTGTGTCAAAACCCGGAAACACTTTCTGCCCTTGCACCATGCCACGCGCCACGAGTCCCGCGTTGACCAGCAGAACTACGCTGAACACAACTTGCACGGCAATGAGCACATCCCTTGCGCTCACGCTCAGCTTGCCGCGATGCGATCTCCACTGCACCACATGACCTTGCAACGCCTCGTGAGAGTCTGCCTTGCTGCAGTGAGCCGCACCCACCACGCTGAAAAGCATACCTGCCGCGATGGAAACCACCAGCGTCCAGGCGAGTACCCAGCCGTCGGGGACAAATCGAAAGCTGAAAACGTAGAGGTCTGAGAACCGGAATACGATTCGGCTTTGAATCTCCCTCCAGATAAAATCGCACAAGACCGGCGACGCGATGATCGTGATGGCACCTGCGGCAAGCCCGATCAGAACGCCTTCGGTGAGAAGTTGCCTCACGAGTCTGCTCCGGCTCGCCCCCAGAGCTCGCCGAACTGCCATCTCCTTGCGTCGCGCCGTGGCCCGGGCCAGGAAGAAATTCGCGAGGTTGGAACACGCAATCAACAGCACCATGCCGAAGCTCACCAGCAGCAGTGCCGCCACAGACTGAAATTGTGGGTTGCCTTTTTCAATGAAGTAGGCCGGGAGATCAGTCTCAACTGCGGAAGTTACCTGCTCAAACCCTCGGCTCGTTTCGAGCCTATGCACTAGCGCCGTCAGTTCAGGCCACGCCTGTCGTGCACTGACACCTAGCTTCAGCCTTCCGACCACTCGCAATCGAGGCTCGTCTGCATAGCGCGTCCAATCGTGGCTAGGCTCCACTCGCGGCTGCATCCCAAGTGGGATCCATAAGTCCGGAGGAACTGGGGGTAAGCCCGTTCCGACGAAATCACGCGGTGCGATTCCAATAATGGTAATCGGCGCACCGTACAGCAGAACGGATTGCCCTAGCGCTGCCGGGTCACCACGAAAACGGCGCTTCCACGAGGAATAGCTGAGGACCGCCACAGGTGCCGCGCCACCGCACTCCCGTTCTGTGAACGTATGGCCGGCCACAGCAGTGACGCCGAGGCCGGAAAAGTAGTTCTCGGAAACGAACTTGATGATGACTTGTCGCGTTTCAGTAAGATTGTTCTGACCCGTGTGGGGAAGCTGCGCGAGTATAGTATCGTACCCGGTTTCGGCAATCATTCCCTCGAAAGCCTGACTATGCTCGCTGAGATGGTGAAACTCCGCCTCTGAGAAAGATGTGCTCTCGCCTCCTTTGCGCAACTCTCGTTTGAGCACCACCAGGCTCTTGGCGTCGCGCACTGCCAAAGTTCGCAACGCGATCGCACTATACGCCGTGAATACCAGAGTTGTGCCAATTACTCCCAGGGCCAGCGTCAGAACGCTCGCCACAGTAAATGCCGGGCTTTTGCGCAAGAGCCGGAGAGCGTATTGGACGTCCCACGCCGCCGCGTCTAGCAACCCAATAGTGCCCATGGTGTGCATACCTTCCTTCAACAAGGTACGCCTATCACAGGAATACGCTGAGAAACGGGAAAAAGTCTCACAGCCGGAGGTTAACTCCCGGGGGAGTAGCGCAGGGGAATTTCACCGCCGCGCCCTCTCGGAACCGGACGTGAACCCCTCAGCTCATACGGCTCCGGCTGTAGAGCCACCTGCTCGCCAGTGTCCTGACGCCACAGCTGGCTTGGCCTCACTCATCGGTTCCTCCCATTGCTGGTTGACGCGTCGAGTTAGGCTCTACAACATCACCCCTTCGCTCCGTCCTTTTCTCGGGGACTTCACAGCTACTACGGGTGATCCCGTCCCTGTGCATCGCTTCCGTACGCTCATCCTCGTGGGTCCGCCACTTGGGTTTCTCCGTTTGCATCGATGCTCCAGGTTCCCACGTTCCACACAACCGCCTCTTGACAGACTCAGGCCACCTCAATGCCGGAAAAGGCCCCACTTCGAGTCGACTGTCTATATCCCTGGGAAGTCACCTTGCTATGGGGCCGGCTGGAGGTCCGTCGGCTTGATCGCGAGGTCATCAGGTTTAAGTCCACCATTCAATCTAATTTTCTCCACTGTGATCTCAGCGACCCGTGAGTTATTTCGATACGTTTCCGTGCGGTGCGGAAATCGAATTCCATCCACGGTTTGCCATTCCTTGATCCGCACTTCACTTTTCGTAGGATGCGCGGGATCGGCCAAGGACACGGTTGTCTCTGACGTCGGCAAACCGGTCACTGGATCGATTGCAGTGTCGATTTCTTGAGTGGGATCGCTTCCTTCTTTGATCCGAACTATATCGGGCTCGGGCGACATAATCTCAAACCGACTATCACGATCCGCCAGCCAAACACACAAATGGAAATCGCGCAGATATTTCTGGACAAACTTCAGTTCTCCGCCAGCAAGATCCGCGACCGTTTTGTCCGGCAGGATTTCCCATCCGCCTCTGCCGTCGAAATACAGCACGTACGTGTCGCCTGGACCCACTTGGTCCAGCCGTAGATAACTTGGACTGGACGGAGCCTACAAAGGCTCCTATCGGAGTCAAGGTCCCGGATCTTCCTATGGCCGGTTTTGGGTAACCCCTGAGGTTGACGGCGCAGGACACGCATATGTTGAAGCCACGGTTGATGCGGACTGTGAGACTACGAGACCGAGACAGGCGGCAATGTTCAGACAGTAGTCCTTGCTATGCCTGTCGAGGCGGCTGCGGGGCTGCGGTTGACATCTTTGTCAAAGAACTGGAACGACTGGAAAGAACGCGGGCAGGGGCAGCGCATTTGCAGGGGAAAGGAATCAGCTAGGCCACGTATGTCCGTTCAGATCCTGGTAAACGGCATAGTCGCCGAAGCTCATTTCGCGCAGGATTTTATCGGTTGCCCGAACTTACCAGAGTTACGTGCCCAGGGGACACCAGCTCAGGCTGATAACCTGTTCATTGCGGGCCTCCAGTCTTCACGAGTGCGGCATGGACTGACAATACGGACATCCTAGCCTCTTCCCTGTCCAGAATCTGTTTAAGCGCGTCTCGCTTATTGACATTGCGCGAGGACACGATTTTGATTTCGTTGGCTACTGACTCCAGCAGCACGCCGTCTAGGTCTAATTTGGTGTGTTGTTGTGCCTTCCAGACGGTCGCTCGCTCTTGTATTTTTCTGGCGGCAGTCATGGCCGGGGTAGTGTCGTTAGCTTCAGCCAATGCACTCTTGATGATCTCAGTGGCTATCCTGTTTGAATTTACCGTGGCTTGGCGCTCTTCAATGATTCGTCCCAACGCATCATCGTTGGTGGACTCCGCCGTGCCGTCCATGTAAGTCACGACATCTAGCACCGCCTGATAGTCGGTTAGTTCGGGCTGGACGGGTAATTGTTCATCCCAAACCGCGCCCGCATGAAGCATGCCATCCCCGTAGTACTTACGGAAATTTGCTTCGTTTGCCGTTCCCTGCACTTCTTTGAAGGCTATTATCTTGCCGAGAAAGTCTTCCAGCACTTCGTGTTTGTAAACATGCCCATTTGCATAGGTTTCCTTGATGGAGATGTTGAAGGCCGTTATGTCCTTGTGTGAATAGTTCACGATCTTCACCGTTACAAGAGGGGGATTGTGTGTTGGATCGTAATTCCATGTCTGGACGACAGCGCCAAGCGGCGTAGAGCCCCACAGTGGAACTGCAAAGAAAAAAAACGACAGGCCCATGGGGTACAACCATCGTCTGGCCATGGAGCTTCCTTTCTGAACGAGCTTCGCGTCTTCGCCGGACACTGTGCAGGTGTACGTGCCCTTGCCTTTGATGCCCTTCAGCTTGCCGGTTCCGCCTGTGAATCCCCAGGTGCCCTTACCTTGTTTCCCCGGTCCTGAGCTTTGAAACCATACGAAGAACTTGTCCCCGCTTTCCATGGTTGTTACGTCAATACCACCCGTATGGTCCGAATCTCCGGTGACGTCCAGTGTGGCTGTGCTTACACTTTCTTTGGATTTATCGCCGCCGATCTCCAACGGCTTCGTCCACGTACACTTGGATTGGGCGACGCCCAAGCTATGATCGGGACGATCGCCCACGGGAATCATCTGCTGGGGATCTGGTTTACCGCACTGGTCGGTTCCGGTAACTTTGGTCTGGGCGCTTGCCGTCGCCGCACAGAACAACACCGCCGCTGCTACCATGAAAATTCGAAGCATGGGAATTCTTCCTCCTTCGAGCTTCGAGAATTTTGAGTGGCCCTCCGGGCTCTCAGAAGCAAACCCGCAACCATAGAGCGCGGCCCAAAAATGTTTGCAATTACGTGGGTTATCTAACAGACAGTCTGCGGCTGATGCGGCGATTGCTCATTCCTGGGACTCACTGTTCGAAATCGGCCAGCGGTTCCTGGGGCAAAGCTGTCCTGCAAGCACCTGATTAACGGGAAAGCCGTCCATGTTGGTACTGGGGCGAACCTTTCCGATTTCCGGACAACCAGGACCGTGCATAACTTTGGTGGAATCCCTCGTTCGATTGTGTCATGTTCCCTCTAAGGATCGAGGCTTCTCGGTCGCTTTTTCATGGAACATTTTGCCTCACGCATTTCGACCGCTCGATTGCTGCTGGTCTCGATACTCTTCACGCTAGCTGTCACACTGCTCCGTCTCGTTGGAGAACTGCGCGGCTGGTCGAGTCCGTGGTTTGACAAGACCAGCGGGATAGTCGGAATCACTTGGATTCTGCCTCCAGTTTTTGGATTCTGTTTCGCCTGGAAGCTGTGGCACGAGGGGCAGCGCATTGCTCGTATCGGTCGCGCATTTCTCCTTGGAGTGCTGGGCTTCGCTTTAAATCAGTTGGTGGAAGCCACGGTATTCCAGTTTGCGAGGATAAGTATCTACAGCATGCTTCTAATTTTGTGGGCAGTCGCAATCGCAAGTGCTTACTTGCAGTATTTCGCATGGCCTGCTCTGTGCAAGATTTTGATCACCTATGGGCTAGGGGCAAGGATTCCCGTGGTGGTTATCATGTTCTTCGCTCTGCGCGGCCACTGGGGCACTCACTACGACCGTCCTTCCGGCCCTTTTCAATGGAGCTTTTGGCCCACATTTTTATGGTTCGGTTTCTTTGAGGAACTGATTTACTGGGTTTCGTTCACCGTAACTTTCGCCTCGTGGGCTGGGAGCTTAGCCGCTGCGTTGGCGAAACGGGGAATCGATACTACCGAGGAGTTGGAAGTCGGAATGAGCTGAGCAGAACCACACTTTTCAGCTTTTCAGTCTATTTGGAAAATTTGTTTTGGGTTGCCCTGGGTGACAACTCGAATGGGGAGAAGCATGAGTATTGAGACAAATGTCGCGAATTACTACACACGCGAGCGGCTGGAAGAGTCCATCCTTCAAGCGCTAACGCGGGCAGGAAAGGACTCGGCAAACCTGACTCATGGCGATCTAGCGGCCTTGGACGAATTTCAGAATTTCATGTCGGTGGCCGCGAAGCTACCCAAGAACTGGCTGCTCAAATGGAGCTGCGTGCTGGCTTACATCTCCTTGATGTGGGGAGCGGGATCGGCGGGCCAGCTCGCTACTTTGCCGCGGAGCACGGATGCAGAGTTACGGGAATCGACTTAACGGAAGAATTTGTATTCGTTTCCAGAAGTTTGACGCGTCGAACTAAGCTCGACCACGCGGTGGAATTAATGCATGGCAGCGCTCTCGCACTCCCATTCGGAATGGCAGGTTTTGATCGTGCTTACACGATCCACGCGGGAATGAACATCGCGGACAAACTAGGGCTCTTTCGCGAAGTGCGCCGCGTGCTCAAGCCCGAGGGAGTCTTCGCCATCTTCGATCTAATGAGTATCCAGAAGGTCCCATCCGCTATCCCGTACCGTGGGCGCTGACTGGGGAGACCAGCTTCGTGGCCCACGTAAATGACTATCGCGACGCACTTACCGCCGTAGGATTCCACGTCACCCGCGAGCGTCGTCGCGGCGGCTTTGCCTTGGAGTTCATGCAGCGCATGATGGCGCGGGTGGCTCAGGGCGGGCCTCCTGTACTTGGTTTGCATTTGCTGATGGGTGAACCGACAAAACTCATGCTCAGTAATGTTCACGCCATGATACAAGAGGGCATTCTCGAGCCCGTCGAACTCTTCGCCCGCGCGGTTTAAGGGTACTAACGAGCTAACTAACTAACTGGCTTAGTAAAGTAGACGCGTACTATGAGCAACTTCCCCGATTACCCGAGCTTATCGGGACCTAAGTGGATTGGCGGAACCGGCAGCAGGGCGTTGCGCCGGCTCGTTCATCTCGGCACTACGCGCGTGTTCCGAGGCCGCCGTGGCCAGGTTGTTTACTTGCTTTGGGCGGGTCCTTGTTCCGGAGCCGGGTAGAAAAGAAGCTCGCGCACCTCGCCCGCTGCATCGCAGGAGATGGCACCCTTGCGCGCCCACGCGAGTGCTTCGTCCATATCGGCGGCTTCCAGTATCCAGAAACCGCCTATGTGCTCCTTGGCCTCGGTGTACGGCCCATCGGTGACGAGCACCCTACC
>Ga0182036_10000796_pt1 | contig 14444 bp, 10 predicted proteins | sample sta12Cox44000080_FD_125966 | JGI IMG/M metagenome (GOLD analysis project Ga0182036, IMG submission 125966) | Lab enrichment of tropical soil microbial communities from Luquillo Experimental Forest, Puerto Rico - statoxic.12C.oxic.44.000.080 | ecosystem: Environmental > Terrestrial > Soil >...
ATCGTGATCACCTCGCGCGGCTTCGGCTCGGTCAGCAGGTCGTTGTAATGGAAGCCCCACCATGCCGCCGCATTGCTGCCGAAAGAACTGCCTCCGAAAGCGGGATTGCGGCAGCCACGCGGCCTCACATCAATAATCCGCACCTCGAGCACGTCACCGGGTTCGGCCTCGCGCACAAAGACTGGGCCTGTGCAGATGTGAACGCCGAACCCTTCGCCGGCGCCGCGCCCATGGATCGATGCATCCATCGGCCCGGCACCGCGCCGGTCGACATTCTTGATCTCCTTTGTCCAAAGAAAGACGCTCTCGGCGCCTGGGTCGCCCGCAATCATACGCGCGTGGTCGTCGTAGGCGTGGTGGGTCAGCGTTTCGATGGTGACGAAATCCTCCGACTCGATGCAGAGAATTGGCTTAAGCGACCGGCTGAAATAGCCCCAATGGACCGTCGCCGCGCTGGCGGGAACGATATAGTGGTTGATGCGATCGGTAGTGCCGGTGCGGCCGTCTGTCACTGCCATCCTTGCCTCCTTCCGTCAGCCTGTTTCCAGAGTAGCCGCGCCGACGAAGAAGCGCGGCACCACGGCGTCGGGAAGCGGGTCGAGATGGCAGGCGATGGCGTGAGAAGGGCTGAGCGCCCTGAGCGGCGGCGGCGTGTCGCACAGCGCTCCCAGCTTGTACGGGCAGCGTGCCGCGAAGACGCAGCCGCTATGGGCCGCCGCAGCGATACCGCCAGCCGCTGTTTCCGCTCCTACCTCATCGTCTTCGGCGGAAGCAAGCAACATGCGGGTGTAGGGGTGGTGGGGTGGCGCCAACACCTCGGCGGCGGTGCCAATCTCGCAGATCCGGCCGCGATACATCACCGCGATTCGGTCCGAGAGCTGTGCCACGACGGCGAGATCGTGCGAGATAAACAGGTAGGACAGGCCAAACGCGTCACGCAGGTCGGCCAACAGATTGACGATTGTCGCCTGCACCGACACGTCGAGCGCGGAGACGGGCTCGTCGCAGACGATGAAGCGCGGTTCGGTGGCCAGAGCGCGTGCAATAGCGACCCGCTGCCGTTCGCCCCCGCTCAGCTGATGGGGAAAGCGCTTCCGGTAGCCGGCCGGCAGGCGGACCATGTCGAGCAGCGCCTCGACGCGCCGGGTGCGTTCGCGGGGCTTCGCCAGGCTGAAGAGCGTGAGCGGCCGCTCCAACACTTCGCCGACCGATAACCGGGGATTGAGCGACGAGCCGACATTCTGAAAAACGATCTGCGCCTGTTTGCGGAACGGGCTCAGCGCCTGGGCCGGCAAACGGGCGAGATCCGCCCCGTCGAACTCGACGCTGCCGCCGCTCTGCCGCAACAGCTGCAGCAGCAGGCGGCCGAGGGTCGATTTGCCACAGCCGCTCTCGCCGACCAGCCCCAGGACCTCACCGGGCGAGATCGAGAACGAGACGTCATTCACTGCCGGAGCGTGTTCCGGCGGTCGGTACAGGCGCGGTCGGCCGCCAGCGACCGACAGCCGCCAACTGGTCGGACCCCTGCTCGCGTTGAAGGTCTTGCTGAGTTGCGTCGCCTTCACCAGCGCATCGCCGCGGCGGAATGCCGGCGCAGCGGCGGCCGGGACTTGCTGGCGCGGCCATGGCTGCAACGCGTTCGGCTTCCAGCATCGCACCAGACGACCGTCGGGGGTGATCGTCATGGGCTGCGGGCCGTCGCTGCACCTCGGTTCGTGGAACGGGCAGCGCGGCTCGAATACGCAGCCGGCGTCCGGCTCTGGTGTCGTCGGGATCTGGCCCGCGATGGCGGCCAGGCGACTTTCCCGCGAGGCCGCCACGAGCGGAGGCCGTGAGGCCAGCAATCCCTTGCTGTAGGGATGGGCGGGCTGCTCCAGAACGCGATGGACATCGCCGAGCTCGACGAGTTGGCTCGCATACATCACCGCGACGTCGTCACAGAGCCGTCGAACGACACTGAGATTATGGCTGATGAACAGGAGGGTAATGCCCTTGTCCCGTCTGAGGCGCGACAGCAAGCGCAGGATCTGCGCCTCGACCGTGACGTCGAGGGCGGTCGTCGGCTCGTCGAGGATTAGGAGCGGCGGTTCGCAGGCGAGCGCGGCGGCGATCAGCGCGCGCTGCTTCATCCCGCCCGAAAGCTGGTGCGGAAAGGCTCGTGCGACTTCGGCAGCACGATCGATCCCCATTTCGTGCAATGCTGTCTCGGCGCGTCTGAGGGCCTCGGTCAGCGGCAGCCCGAGATGCTGCACCATGGGCTCGGCGATCTGCCGGCCGATACGAAGCGCCGGGTTGAGCGATGTGAACGGATCCTGAAAGACAGCACCGATCTGCCGGCCGAGCATTTGCCGACGTTGCGTCGGCGCGAGGCCGATAATGTCCTGGCCCTCGAACAGGATCGTGCCGCTGATCTCGGCTTCGGGGCCGAGAAAGTTGAGAATGGCGCCGGCCACGCTGCTCTTGCCGGACCCGGACTCGCCGACAATGGCGAGCGAGCCACGGGGCTCGATCGCGAAGCTGACGTCGCGTACCGCGGTGACCTTCCGCGCGCCCTCGCGGTAGCGGATCGTCAGATTGCGGATCTCGAGCAGCGGTTCGGTGGGCGGCGAAGGCAGAGCGTTCATCAACGAACGCGGAGCCCCGGGTCGAGCATCTCGCGCAAGCCGTCGCCGACCAGGCTGATCGCGATAACCGTTATGCTCATCGCAATCCCAGGCGCCAGTGAGATCCAGGGCGCGGTGTCGACGAAGGCGCGCCCGTTGCTGATCATCAAGCCCCAGTCGGCGGCGGGCGGCTGCACGCCGAAGCCGAGAAAGCTCAGCACAGCGCCCAGCAGCACCGCGAACACGACGCGCAGGCTAGCCTCCACCATCAGCACCGGCCAGACATTGGGCATCAGTTCTCGCATCAACATGTAGCGCAACCGCTCGCCGCGGGCGCGCGCTGCCTCGATGAACTCGCCGCTCATCAGGTCGAGCGTGACGCTGCGTGTGACGCGCGCGATCGGCGCCACTGCTAGGACACCGATTGCGATCGCGGTCTTCATTAGGCTGGGCGGGGTCACCGCCAGGATCAGCAGCACCAGCATGATCGGTGGAAACGCCATCATCACGTCGAGTGTGCGCGTGATCAGCTCGTCGGTCACGCCCCGGCGGTAGCCGGCGATCAGCCCCAGCGGCACGCCGATCCCCATGCTGATCAGGGTCGCGGTGACGCCCAGCGCCAGTGACAACTGCGATCCAAACAACAGGCGACTAAACACGTCGCGGCCGTATTCGTCGGTGCCGGCAAGGTAATGAACGCTCGGGGGCAAGAAGCGATCGCGAATATGCATCTGGTCGTACGGAAAGGGCGCGATCCATTGCGCCAACGCCGCGATGGCGAGCAGGGCGAGCACCAGCGCGCCACCGACGACGAGTGCGGCGGGAAGCTGCCGTCGTCGGGCGCGGATGACCGGCGCCGCCGCCAACTCAGTCAATCGAACCGCCATAACGGATCCGCGGATTAGCCACGCCGTAGAGCAAATCGGCCGTCAGGTTGGCGAGGCAATAGACCCCGGTGAGCACCAGGATCGCCGCCTGCATCAGGGGCAAATCCTGGCGCTCGAGTGCGCCGACCAACATTCGGCCTAGTCCCGGATAAGCAAAGACGGTCTCGACCGCGACAATGCCGCCGATCAGAAAGCCGAAATCTTGCGCCAATACGGTGATCGAGGGGATCAGCGCGTTACGCAGTGCGTGGCGAACGATCACCAGCCGTTCCGGCAACCCGCGCGCGCGGGCTACTTTCACGTACATGCTTTCGAGCGCCTCGACCATGCTCGAGCGCGTCAACCGCGCGACGTGGGCGAGCAGGGTCAGCGCCAGGGTCGCGACCGGCAGCACGATATGAGCAATGAAGGGGCCGAACCCATCAGAAAGATTGGCGTAGCCGGAGGAGGGGAGCAGGTGGAATGTGCTGCAGAACACCAGGATGAACACGAGGCCCCAATAGAACTCGGGCAGCGAGACGCCGAAGTAAGTGAAGATCGAGGCGGCGTGGTCTGGCCATCGGCCGCGCCACACCGCCGCGACCACGCCGAGCGTCAAGCCCAAGGTCGAGACCACGGCCATCGCGCTCACCGCGAGAATGGCCGAGCGGCTGAGGGCGTCCCACAGCATCGGCGCCACTGGCCGTTCCATGACCAGCGATTGGCCCATGTCGCCCTCTAGCATCCCCTTCGCCCAATGCCAGTACTGCACAGGCAACGGCAGATCGAGACCGAGCTTATGCTCGAGTGCCGCCTGCGTTTCCGGTGTCGAATACTGGCCAAGGATCAGCGCCGCGGTATTGGACGGCAAGGCGTGCGTGGCGAGGAACACCAGCAGCGACATCGCAAGCATGATGACCATGACGGTGCCCAGCCGCTGCACGACATAGGCGACCATTCGCGGCTGGTCCTCAGGAGGTCAGCGCCGCCTTGGTGATGTCGAGCAACATCATCGGCGAGAGTGCGACGTTCTGCACCTTGTTGCTGATGCCGCAGGCAAAGTTCTGCACAAAGATAACGCTGCCCGGGCCGTCGTCGATCACCATCTCCTGGAATTGGCCGTAGAGCTTTTTCTGCTCGGTCGTGGAAGTCGTAGCGCGGGCGGCGTCCAGCACCTTGTCGACCTCGGGATTGTGGTAATGCCACAGCGTGTTGTTCCACGATCCGGTGCTGTGGTACCAGGGATAGACCATCAAATCCGGCGTCGCCCGGCCGTAGAAGCCGTCGGCGGAAAACAGCACCTTGCCTTCCATCTCCGCGAAGAACTTGTCCGGCGGCGCCAGCCGCAGCTGGAGGTTGATGCCCGCCTGCTTGGCGTTGTCGCGGAACGCGGTGGCCAGCCGCTCGCGCGGCGGATTGGCGCCCGGCACGTACATTTCGAGCTCCCAGCCGGGGGCGATCCCGGCCTCGGCCAGCAGCTTTTTCGCGCCGGGGATGTCGGCACCGCCGATTGGGATGTCCTTGCGGAAATACGGGTGAAACGGCGGGATCGGGGTCAATGTCGGCGTGCCATGGCCGAACATCGCGATCTCGGTCAGAGCCGGCTTATCGACCAATTTGTTGAAGGCGCGGCGTACGCGCGGGTCGTCGAACGGCTTCATCTCGCAGTTCCAGATGATCCCCTGCCACCGTCCGGCAACGACCTCCTCGACATGCGCCACAGTGCTGCGCTTCACGTTGTCGACCTGCTCCGGCGGCAGGTCGTAGGCAACATCGACCGCACCGCTCTCGAGCGCCGCCACCGCGGTGGTATATTCCGGAATTATCCGGAGGATCGCACGATCGATTGTCGGCACGCCCGGCAGGAAATAGTCGGGATTGCGCTCAAACGTCATCTGGTCGCCAGGGCGGTATTCGACGAAACGGAACGGGCCGGTGCCGATCGGATGCGTCGTCAAGGTGTCGACAATGCTTTCGCTGACGATCAACGCCTGGTAACCGGCGGTGGCCGCGGCAAAGTCCGCATAAGGCGACGACAGCGTGAACCTGACCGTCAGCGGGTCGACTGCTTCGATGTTGGTCACGATGCTGAAATTTACGCGCAAGACCGAGGCGACTTCCTTGTCCAGGATCCGCTTGTAGGTGAAGACCACGTCGGAGGCGTCGAACGGCTTGCCGTCGTGGAATTTCACTCCCGGCCGCAAATGGAAGGTCCAAGTCTTGAGGTCCTCGCTCGCCTCCCAGCTCGTCGCCAGGTCCGGCTGGACCTGGAGCTGCGGGTCCTGCTGCGTCAGCCGGTTGAAGCAGTAGACCGCAGCGTTGTATTCGAGGCCGCCGACGCGCATTTTCTGCGGGTCGAGTGTCGCCGGCTGCACGGCGAAGGCCATGCGGAGGACCGACGGCTCCGCCGCCCGCGCCCACGGGATCAACGCCGGCAGCGCCACCGCCCCCGCCATCTTCAAAGCGCCGCGCCGAGTAATCCGCGGCTTCAAGTGTGTGTCGCGCATCGGGAGCCCTCTGGCCGGGGATTGGTCGTGTAACAAAGAGCAATTTCCATGCCAGACTCGGCGGCTGCCTCGTCACTTCAAGCAGGTCGCGGCCCACCCCCTGACGCCCGGAGTGCCTTTCGTGCGTGCCTCTGACCGCTCCTCCGCTTGCAAAATTTCGGTCTGTTCGGGAAGGCGGATGGCGCGGAATTTGCGTGAGGTACTCGAACCGAGCGGTAGCGGGGAGCCTGGCGATGACGAAACGGCTTGGTTGGGTGTGCCGGTGCGCCGTGTCTGCGGTAATGGCGCTCGTTGCCCTCGGTACGATAGCTCAGGCGAAAACCTTCCGCTGGTCGAATGACGGGGATCCCACCACGATGGATCCTCACGCTCGCAGCGACGGGTTCGTCACCTCCTTCGACATGAACATGTACGAACCGCTACTTCGCCGAGATCGCGATCTGAAGCTCGAGCCGGCGCTCGCGACCGAGTGGTCCGACGTCGACCCGTCGACTTGGCGTTTCAAGCTCCGCCAAGGGGTCAAGTTCCACGATGGAACGCCGTTCACCGCGGATGATGTCATCTTCTCGTGGCAGCGTGCAGTTGCCCCGGGATCGGACGTTTCGGCCCTAATATCGATGGTGAAAGAGGTCAAAAAGGTCGACGACTACACTGTCGATCTCATTACCGACGGGCCCATCCCGATCTTGCCGAATTACCTCGTCAACATCGCGATCATGAGCCAGAAATGGTGCGAAGCCCACAATACGGTACGCGCCGCAGCACACGAGGATCAAGAGAACTACGCGACACGTAACGAAAATGGGACCGGACCTTTCATGTTGAAGGACCGCCAGCCCGCCGTGCGCACCGTGCTTGCCAAGAACCCGAATTGGTGGGGCGAGAAGAACTGGCCGATCGACATCGATGAAGTCGTATTCAGCCGCATCGAGAACGCAGCGACCCGGGCCGCCGCCCTGCTGTCGGGTCAGCTCGACATGGTCTACAACGTTCCCCCACAAGACATCGAGCGGATCCGTAATACGCAGGGGATGAAAATCTGGCAGACGCCCGAGTTGCGGACGATCTTTCTGGGGATGGACCAGGCGCGCGACGAGCTGCTCGAGTCCAATCTCAAAGGCAAAAACCCGTTCAAGGACAAGCGCGTTCGCCAAGCTTTTTACCAGGCGATCGACGAGGAGGCGATGAAGACCAAGGTCATGCGCGGCTTTGCCCGTCCGACGGCGCTGATGGTAGGGCCGGGCGTCAATGGCTACGACCCCACCCTCGATAAGCGCTATCCCTACGACCCAGCCGCCGCAAAGAAACTGCTCGCCGAAGCCGGCTATCCCGATGGGTTCGAGGTCGGGTTCGATTGTCCGAACGACCGCTATGTCAATGACGAGGCGATCTGTCAGGCAGTTGTCGCGATGCTCGCCCGCATTGGCGTCAAGGCCGACCTCCTCGCCCAGACAAAAGCGAAATATTTCGGCAAGATTAACGCGCCCCGTTTTGATACGAGCTTTTATATGTTGGGTTGGACCCCGGGGACATTAGACGCGTAATCTCACTGCAACACGTAGCGAGGGTTTCCGCGAGGGGCTATACAACAATGGCGGATATTCGAACCCGTCGCTCGATCAGCTGATCGAGAAGATCCAGGTCGAGCTCGACAGCGAAAGGCGCAACGAGCTGATCAGCGAAGCGCTGAGCATCGTCAAGGACGACTTCTTATACATCCCGCTGCATCAGCAGATCGTGGTATGGGCAGGCCGAGACAATGTCGATCTGGCGCAACTGGGCAACAACGACTTCCAGCTGCGTTACGTGAAGCTGAAATAACCCGGTTTCGGGCGGGTAAATGCTCGCCTTTTCGTCAGACGCGTCCTTCCCGCCGCCTTATGACGCTTCCAGTGGCTTTCGCGTGTGCCCCTGACCGCTGCCCCGCCCGCGAATTCCAGTCTATTTGGGATGGTGGGCGGCTGGCGCGGAAATTGCTTGAGTTACTCAAACCGAGCGGTAGCGGGGAGCCTAGCGATGACGAAACGGCTTGGTTGGGTGTGGCGGTGTGCAGCATCCGCGATGGTATTCATCGCTGCGCTCGGCGTAACTGTGGAGGCGAAGACCTTTCGCTGGGCGAATGACGGCGATCCCACCACGATGGATCCCCATGCTCGGGCGGACTTATTCGTCACGACCTTCGACATGAACATGTACGAGGCGCTGCTTCGTCGAGACCGTGAACTGAAGCTCAAGCCGGCGCTAGCCACCGAGTGGTCGAACATCGATCCGACGACTTGGCGGTTCAAGCTCCGGCAGGGGGTCAAGTTCCATGACGGAACACCGTTCACCGCGGATGATGTCATCTTCTCCGTTCGCCGTGCGACCGCTCCGGGGTCGGATCTTGCCGGTCAATTAGCGGTCGTCAAAGAGGTCAAGAAAGTCGACGACAGTACTGTCGACTTCATCACCGACGGGCCGGCTCCTATCTTGCCGAATTACCTCGTCGGCATCGCGATCATGAGTAAGGCGTGGTGCGAAGCGCACGACACGACGAGTGCCGCCATGCTCAAGGATGAGGAGAGCTACGCGACGCGTAACGCGAACGGGACGGGACCTTTCATGTTGAAGGACCGGCAGCCCGCCGTGCGCACTGTACTAGTCAAGAACCCGAATTGGTGGGGGCTTAAAGACCAGCCGATTGACGTCGACGAGGTCGTCTTCACCCGCATCGAGAACGCGGCGACCCGGGTCGCCGCCCTCTTATCGGGCGAGCTCGACATGGTCTACAACGTTCCTCCACAAGACATCGAGCGCATCAAAACAACGCGAGGGATGAAGATTTGGGAGACGCCCGAGCTACGCACGATCTTTCTTGGGATGGACCAGTCGCGCGACGAGTTGCTCGAATCCAACGTCAAAGGCAAAAACCCCTTCAAGGACAAGCGCGTTCGCCAAGCTTTCTACCAGGCGATCGACGAGGACGCGATCAAGACAAAGGTCATGCGCGGCTTCGCCCGTCCGACGGCGCTGATGGTCGGGCCCGGCATAAACGGTTTTGATCCTACGCTCGACAAACGATATCCCTATGACCCGGTCGGCGCCAAGAAGCTGATTGCCGAAGCCGGCTATCCCGATGGGTTCCAGGTCGGTTTCGACTGTCCAAACGACCGCTATGTCAATGACGAGGCGATCTGCCAGGCGGTCGTCGCGATGCTCGCCCGCATCGGCGTCAAGGTCAATCTTCTCGCTCAGACAAAGGCCAAATACTTCGCCAAAATCAACGCACCCGGATATCAGACGAGCTTTTATCTATTGGGTTGGACTCCGACGCCGTTGGACACGCTGCACATGTTGAGCAACCTGACCCAGACGCGAAGCAAGGATTTCCGAGACGGCGCGTGGAACGAGGGCGGTTATTCGAACCCGTCGGTCGATCAGCTGATCAAGCAGATCCAGGTCGACCTCGACAGCGAAAAGCGCAACGAGCTGATCAGCAAAGCTCTCAGCATTGTCAAGGAGGATTTTGCATATATCCCGCTGCATCAGCAGATCGTGGTATGGGCGACCCGAGACAATGTCGATTTGGCGCCGATGGGCAATAATGACTTCCAGCTGCGCTACGTGAAGCTTAACTAGCTAGATCGGGGCAAGGCGATGCTCGCCTTTCTCGTTCAGCGCCTCTTTCAGGCCGTTCTGGTGATGCTGGCAGTGGCAGTGATCGCCTTTGCTCTGTTCAATTACGTTGGCGACCCGATCAGCAGCATGGTCGGGCAGGATACCAGTGTCGCCGATCGCGAGCGATTGCGGCAGGAGCTCGGGCTCGATGACAGCTTCATCGTTCAGTTCGCCCGGTTTGTCGGTCGCGCCGCTCGGGGCAATTTCGGCCTCTCCTACCAGCAAGCGCGGCCTGTCGGGCAGATCATTCTAGAGAAGATGCCGGCCACACTCGAGCTCAGCTTTGTGGCGGCGACTCTTGCGCTGATCATCGGCGTGCCGATGGGCATCTATACCGGACTCCATCGGGACACTTGGCTATCCCAGCTGCTGCTGGCGGTTTCGCTGGTCGGAGTTTCGCTCCCGACCTTTCTGATCGGCATTCTGCTGATCCTGGTTTTTGCCGTCATGCTTGGTTGGCTGCCGTCTTTCGGCCGCGGCAGCGTCGTCCACTTTGGCTGGTGGAGCTCGGGCCTCGTCACACTCGATGGCTGGCGGGCGATCATCATGCCGGCGGTGACACTCTCTCTGTTTCAGATGACTTTGATCATGCGCTTGGTGCGCGCCGAGATGTTCGAGGTATTGCGCACCGACTATATTAAATTCGCCCGGGCGCGGGGATTGACCAACCGGACGGTCAATTTCGGACACGCGCTCAAGAACACGCTGGTGCCGGTGATTACGATTGCCGGTCTTCAGCTCGGCTCGATCATTGCTTTCGCGATCATCACTGAGACCGTATTCCAATGGCCGGGCATGGGGCTGATGTTCATCCAGGCGGTGAGCTTTGCCGACATCCCGGTGATGGCTGCCTATCTGGTTCTGGTCGGCTTCTTCTTTGTCGTCATCAACCTCGTTGTCGATCTCCTCTATCACGCTGTCGACCCGCGGCTCCGGCTGGATCGCGAGCGAGTCGGCGTTGGTTGAGGGGGTATTAACGGCGGCGGCTGCAGTACGGCTGCCGCCGGGGCTGCGGCGTGTCCTCGACAGCGACCTCTGGTGGAGCTTCAGCCGGTCACCGGTAACGGTGGCAGCCGCAATGGTGGCTCTGATGATTATCGGCGGCGCACTTTTCGCGCCGTGGATCGCGCCACATGATCCCTGGGATCCAGCATCATTGAGCCTGCTCGACGCATCAAACCCGCCAGCTTGGCTCGACGGCGGCAGCTGGACCTATCCGCTCGGTACCGACAACCAAAGCCGCGACGTGCTTTCAGCGATCCTCTATGGTTCCCGCTTATCATTGTTTGTCGGTTCGCTGGCGGTGCTCCTGGCGTTGCTTATCGGGGTGACCTTGGGGCTTCTCGCCGGTTGGTGCGGCGGCCTCACCGACACGATCATCATGCGGATCGCCGACGTTAAACTCAGCTTCCCGGCGATCCTGCTCGCACTGCTGATAGACGGGGTGGTCCGCGGCATGCTGCCCCGGGACGCCCAGTCGGAAATTGCTTCCTATGTGCTGATTGCGGCGATCGCATTGTCGTTCTGGGTCCAATACGCTCGTACGGTGCGAGCGTCGACCTTGGTGGAGCGCAATAAAGAGTACATTCAGGCGGCGCGGGTCATTGGTGTTCACCCGGCAAAGATCGTACTCGGTCATTTGTTGCCGAATGTGATCGGGCCGATACTGGTGATTGCCACAATCAATTTGGCGCTCGCCATTTTGACCGAAGCGACGTTGTCATTTCTCGGGGTAGGACTGCCGCCCACCCAGCCGTCGCTCGGCACGTTGATCCGCAATGGCAACGACTATTTGTTCTCCGGCGACTGGTGGATCTCGATTTTCCCGGGAGTGGTGCTGGCCGTTCTAATCCTGTCGGTCAATCTCCTGGGCGACTGGTTGCGCGACGCGTTCAATCCGAAATTGCGCTGACATGCTGGAACCGCTTTTGCGGGTCGAGAATTTGCGGATCGAGCTTCCGACCCGGCGGGGTGTGCTGACCGCGATCGACGATATCAGTTTCGCGATCGCCCCGGGCGAAGTGCTGGGCGTCGTCGGCGAATCGGGCGCTGGCAAATCACTGACCGGGACCGCGATCATCGGGCTCCTCGAGCCACCGCTGCGCATTGCCGGCGGGCGGATCACGCTGGCAGGCCGGCGGATCGACAACTTGCCAAGCGAGGCGGTGCGGCGCATTCGCGGCCGAGAGATCGGCGCCATCTTTCAGGACCCGCTGACCAGCCTCAATCCGCTCTATACGATTGGCCGGCAGCTCGTCGAGACGATCCGCACGCATCTCGATCTGAGCCCGGCTGCAGCCCGCGACCAGGCGTTGGCACTACTGCGTGAAGTCGGCATTGCCGGCGCCGAGGCACGCATCGATCATTATCCGCATCAATTTTCCGGCGGCATGCGCCAGCGCGTCGTCATCGCTTTGGCAATTGCCGCCAATCCGCGGCTGATCATTGCGGATGAGCCGACAACCGCGCTCGACGTGTCGATCCAGGCGCAGATCATAGCTTTATTGAAGCGGCTGTGCCGCGATCACGGCACCGCCATCATGCTGGTCACTCACGACATGGGGGTCATCGCCGAGACGGCGCATCGTGTCGCCGTCATGTATGCCGGACGCATCGTCGAGATCGGCGCGGTAGCCGAGATTGTTGCACATCCGCGTCACCCCTACACGCGTGGCTTGATGGATTCGATCCCGCGCATCGGCGGCCGCCGCCAGCGGCTGCGCCAAATCGACGGAGCGATGCCGCGGCTGGGTGCAATTCCGGCCGGCTGTCCGTTCAACCAGCGCTGCCCCGAGGTGGCCGATCGTTGCCGGAGGCAACGGCCGGATCTGCTGCCGGCGGCCGGTACCGAGGCGGCATGCTGGCTTTACGACAAGGTGCTATTGCCGGCACAGGAGGCTTTCGATGGCTGAGCCGGAGACCCTGCTCCATGTGGAGGAGTTGCACCGTTCTTTCGATGTGTCGCTGCCGGCGATCGAACGGCTAATGCGGGGAAAGAAACGGGCAACGCTGAAGGCTGTCGACGGCATCAGCTTCACGATGCGGCGGGGTGAGACTTTCGCACTGGTCGGCGAATCCGGCTGCGGTAAATCGACGGTCGCCCGGCTCGTCGTCGGACTTTACCGCCCGACGTCCGGACGCGTCGTCTTCGCTGGTCAGGAACTCGCTCGTCTGAAGAGCCGTAAAGCGGCGGCGCCGCTGCGCCGGCGGCTGCAAATGATTTTTCAGGACCCCTATGCGAGTCTCAACCCGCGCTGGCAGGTCAAGCGGATCATTGCCGAGCCATTGCGTACCCACCGGCTCGTCGCGAGCGAGGCGGCTTTGCGCCAGCGGGTCGCCGAATTATTGCTGCAGGTGCGATTGTCACCGGTGGACGGCGATAAATTCCCGCACGAATTCTCCGGCGGTCAGCGGCAGCGGATTTCGATTGCTCGCGCACTCGCCTCGAACCCGGAATTCCTTGTTTGCGATGAACCGACTTCCGCGCTCGACGTCTCGGTCCAGGCGCAGATCCTCAATCTGATGAAGGATCTGCAGCGCCAACTCGGACTGACCTACCTGTTCATCTCGCACAACCTCGCGGTCATCTACCAGATGTCGGACCGCGTCGGTGTCATGTATCTGGGGCGGCTTGTCGAGATCGCCTCCGCCGAACGGCTCTTCGCCGCGCCGCGCCACCCTTACACTCAATTGCTGCTTGACACGATCCCGAGCATTGAGATTACCGGCCGAGAGCGCGAACCGGTGGGTGGTGAAGTACCCAATCCGATCAATCCACCCCCCGGCTGCAGCTTTCACCCGCGCTGTCCCTTCGCCTACGAGCGCTGCCGCCGCGAGCGGCCCGAGTTGATCGATGTCGGCGGGACGCTCGTTGCCTGTCACGCCGTCGAAGAAGACCGGTTGCCGCAGGCGCGAGCTTACACGGAATATGAGACTTAGCCCCAATAAGCTTGCCGTATCACCAACAGGCAAGCGGCCAGATCCGGATGCCCTCTTTCCCACAGCGCCGGCAGCGGCAGATCTGCGCATACCATCCGGGGCCGAACTCATCAAAGCCCTCATGCGGGGTATCTTCCTCGCAATCATGGCAGAAGCGCCGGAACCGATCGGTTCGATCGTCCGAAGGAGTCTCGCCGCGCCAAGCGAGCTCCGACACTGACGACCAATCTCCGAAGGCCGCAACTATACGCTGCCAGGGCCTCAGGGGAATCCCTCCGCCACGACTGGCAGGCCGCAGCCCCGTGGCAAGACGAGGTTCGTTGCTTCCGAGCAGGAGGCGAACACACTGATGGAGCCAAAGCCTTGCTGCAGAGTGACCAAGGTGGTCGAGGATGTTGCGGACTGTGAGAGGCGGGGCGGACCGGACGATCATAGCCTCCTCCTACGCGGCGATAATCGCAGTGCATTAAACATGCCAGACGGATCCTGGGGCTGTTGCTCGGTTCCCGCCGCCGAAAACCAAAATCTGTGACGCCGGATCGGGCATCTGCATCGGCTCCGGGCAAGACAAGCGTCACGGTTGAGCTGGCGAGATCATGAGACGGTCTTGCTCAAGGTGGCGCCGTCTCGCATTGTCTCGACGGCACAGGATGGGAAGACCGCCATGAAATCGATATTCAACCCCGATCGACGGTCGATCGTTGCGGCGGGTCGCCGGGTCGCCGATCCTTCGCCGAGCCATCGTCGCCACCACCATCCGGATTTCGACAGGAAGGGCCTCCAAGGCTGGCGGGCCGTCCACCGCGGGGCATCGTTGCCGCAGGCCGCGTGGAAGGCCGAGCAGGAGCGGGCGGTCAGGATGGGTCTGCCCG
>Ga0182036_10000797_pt1 | contig 14438 bp, 13 predicted proteins | sample sta12Cox44000080_FD_125966 | JGI IMG/M metagenome (GOLD analysis project Ga0182036, IMG submission 125966) | Lab enrichment of tropical soil microbial communities from Luquillo Experimental Forest, Puerto Rico - statoxic.12C.oxic.44.000.080 | ecosystem: Environmental > Terrestrial > Soil >...
ATGTTCGGACGGTAAAAGAGACGCCCCTCGACGAGGCCAAGCTCGGCAAGGCCATGTACATGGAGTATTACATCCCCGAGGATGGGCCGGGGCAGGGCGTCCATTCTCAGGAATATGCCGGCGCCCTCGGCTTCTCCGGCAGGCGAGTCATCCAGGATGTGCGGTTCGATGCGGAAGGTAACGTGTACGGAACCGACCGAGGCGCTCCCCGTCGGCTCGTCAAGCTCAATCCCCGCACCGGAGAGATGAAAGAGTGGCTCACGCCTCATCCCAAGAACGACGTTCACGAGGTTCTGATTAATCCGATCGATGGCATGGTCTGGATGCCCGAACACACTGAAGGCGGCGGTATCAGCTATATCAATGGGTTCAACCCAAAGACCGAGAAATGGGATGTCGTCCTCCCCGGTGATCCCACCAATGTGATCAGGAATGACATCAAGTGGATGCAGTCGTTTGCAATGGACTCCAAGTTCAATCTCTACATCGGATGGATCTTTGGCGGTGCGATCACCAAGTTCGAGCCAGCTACGAAGAAACTCGCCGTCTTTCCGATGCCGAGCGCCAATGCCATTCCGTACGGCGTCGTACCGGACAAAAACGACAACGTCTGGGTCGCGGACTGGGGCGGCGGGAAGATCCTGAAGTTCGATGCTCATCAAAACAACTGGACCGAATACCAGCCCCTCACTTATCCCAATCAGACCCGGCGTTTGAACTTCGACTATGAGGGGAACCTCTGGTGGGGGATTTGGGCTGCTGGCACCAGCCGCCCCGGCAAGTTGGCAAAGATGAACACGGCGACCGGGAAGATCACCGAGTACACGATTCCCGAGCAGTCGGCAAACCCGTACGACGTGTGCCCAGACCTGGACGGCAACATCTGGTTCCCCGACTCGCCGACGGTGGATCGAAGCGCGATGATCGGAAAGTTCAACACCAAGGATCAGACGTTCACCTTTTATCCGAAACCACAGTTCTCAGCCGACACACCCAAGATCCAGGTCACCAGGGACGGCGCCATCTGGTTTGCGCCGCGTGGAAGTCTGAGAGCACCCGCGATTAGCGTGCTCTATCCAGACATGGACAAGATCACCTCGTTCGGTGCGTTCTATGTGAACGGGCCGCCGGGATACCCGTTCAAGACGACGACCTCATCAGGCGCTACGTCGACGGCACCAGCGTCGAGGGGACCGACCAAAGGCCAGTAGGGCATTGCTTGAGGGCCAGCAGATCGGGATCGTCAGGGACGCCTTGGGCGGTGAACTCGCCCGGAATGCGAACGGCGGGCAGGACGACGGCTTGGAACTGAACATTACCGTGAATGCAAAAGAGTGGACGGTCTCGGCGACGCCCGACACACCACTCTTGTACGTGCTTTCAAACGAGCTGCAGTTACAGGGGCCGCGGTTTGGCTGCGGCCTCGGGCAGTGCGGATCGTGTTCGGTGCTGGTGGACGGCACCGAGAAACGCTCGTGCGTGACACCAGTGTCGGCCGTCCAAGGCAAGTCGGTGACGACGCTGGAGGGCCTGCCGGGGTGGTACGCCGTCGTGAAGAGGCTGGCGCGCGTGCCGGAGATGCACCCAGTGCAGCAGGCGATGCTCGACGAACAGGCGCCGCAGTGCGGCTACTGCTACAACGGCATGATCGTGAAGGCCGCCGAGCTGCTTTCGAAGAACCCGCGGCCGGACGAGGCGCAGATCAAGCTGGCGATGAACGGGCATCTGTGCCGCTGCGGTACGTATCCGAGCGTCATCCGCGCCATCCGACGCGCCTCCGACCTCATGGCGTTCGCGGAGGTGCGGTGAGCGCGCTTCCACGACGCGAGTTCCTCAAAGCCGGCGGCGCGCTCGTCATCGGCTTCAGTCTGCGAGAGGTGGCCACGGCTCAGGCCACGATGGCCCGCGGGACAGTGGCGGGACCGCCCGACGTGCGTCAGATCGACACATGGCTCGCCATCCATGCTGACAACACGGCGACCGTCTACGTCGGCTTCGCCGAGCTCGGCCAGGGCGCGTCAACCGCGTTGCTGCAGATTGCCGCCGACGAGCTCGATCTGGACATGAGCCAAGTCAAATCCGTCCGTCTCGACACCCACGTGACACCCAACCAGGGTGGCACGTATTCGAGCGCATCGATCGCGCGTGGCGGTCCGCAGATCCGTACGGCCGCGGCCGAGGCGAGGCTCGCGTTGCTCGGCATGGCGGCCAAGCGTCTCAGCGTACCTGCTGCCAGCCTCCGCGTCACGAAGGGGGTCGTCGGAACCGCAGACGGCGCGCAGCAGATCACGTACGGCGAGCTGATCGGCGATCGACGATTCGACCTCCCGTTCAGCGGATCGGCGCCACTGAAGAAGGCGGCGGCATACAGGGTCGTCGGCAAGGGCGTCGCACGTCTCGATCTCGCCGCAAAAATCAAAGGTACGCACGCCTACATGCAGCATGTGCGTGTGCCCGGCATGCTACACGGTCGCGTCGTGCGGCCGCGCGGCCAGCGCGCTTACGGTGTCGGCGCAAAGGTGCTGAGTGTCGACGAAGCGTCCATTGAGGCCATTCCCGGCGTCCGCGTCGTCCGGCGCGCCGATTTTGTGGGCGTCGTTGCCGAGAACGAATGGGATGCCGTGCGCGCAGCGCGGCAGCTCAGGGTAACGTGGGAGCCCACCTCGGCGCTGCCGGGCAGCGGCAACGTGCACCAACAGATGAGGGCTGCGAAGACATCTGAGGAGGTCGTCCTTGAACGCGGGGACGTCGCGGCGGCGCTCGCGGGCGCGGCGCATGCAGTGTCACGCACCTCGCGGGCGCCCTATCAGGCGCACGCGCCGTTTGGTCCGAACTGCGCGCTGGCCGACGTTAAACCGGACGCCGCGCTCGTCATGTGTTCGACGCAGGACGTCTACGCGACGCGCGCCACGCTCGCAAGGCTGCTGAAGCTTCCGCAGGATAAGGTCCGTGTTCAGTACTACGAAGGCTCCGGCACGTACGGTCGGAGCTGTTATGACGATGTGGCACAGGCGGCTGCGTTTTTGTCTCAAGAGGTTGAGCGCCCCGTGCGCGTGCAGTTCATGCGCTGGGACGAGCATGGCTGGGACAACTACGGCCCGGCGCACGTCGCCGAGGCCCGCGCGGCGGCGGACGCCAGCGGCAAGATTGTCGCGTACGAGTACCACGGCTGGCAGCACAACTGGAGCGGCACCGAAGCATCGGCACAGCTCGTAGGCGAGCGCGCGATCGAGTGGGGCTCTGCCGGTCAAGCACAGGGCGTGCAGGGCGTCAACCGCCTGACCTGCGGCGGAATGTATCAGATCCCGAACTTACGCCTCGTCAATCACAAGCTGCCAGTCGTCGAGTACCTGAAAGCCGGCTGGCTGCGCTCACCGCTCGATCTGTCGTTTGCGTTCGCATCCGAGCAGGTGATCGATGAGCTTGCCTTCCTGCTGAACATCGATCCGTACGAGTTCCGCCGTCGCAATATCGCCGACGAGCGCTGGCTTGGCGTGCTCGACGCAGCTGCCAAGGCCGCCAGCTGGACACCCAAGCGCGCGCAAGCGAAGCCGAGCGACGCAAAGGTCGTGTCCGGTCGCGGCATCGGTCTCGGCACACATCTGCAGTCATGGGGCGGCGCTGTCGCCGACGTTGAGGTTAACCGAGAGACCGGGCAGGTTGCCGTCAAGCGACTGTTCGGCGCAATCGACGCCGGTCTTGTCGTCAACCCGGCCATCGTCGAGAGCCAGATTCGGGGGCAGCTGGTTCAGACCGCGAGCCGCCTCTTGCACGAGGAGGTGACGTTCGACGCGACCGGAGTCACGAGCCTCGACTGGGTGAGTTATCCGATCCTGCGGTTTGAGGAATGTCCCGAAGTGACGGCGATCGTCGTGCAAAGGCTGACTGAACGCTCCATGGGTGCGGGCGAAGAAGTGATGGCCGCGGCTGCAGCGGCCATCGCGAATGCGTTCTTTGACGCGACCGGCGTGCGGATGGAGGAGTTTCCGTTCACGCGCCCGCGCGTGCTCGCCGCGCTGAAGCCCGCGTAGCGCTGGCGGATTGGCCAGCGCCGGCAAAGTTCGATATTGCACTGCCAATTCAGCGCGCTCCAGCCGGTTTTCGAGTGTCCGGCGAGTTGAAAGTGGCCGGATTCTGTCACCCGAAGTGGATCTTCACGCTGTTCAGCCCTTCATGGGACGATTCGAGGCCATTCGGCAGGGGGGCTCGTGGCGTCATGGTTCTTCTCGCGATTCCCAGCGAGGTCATTTGGTCGTATTTTGTCGGTGGAGTTGTATTTGTCGTCGGGCTGCTCACCATTTTTCTCAGCGGTGATTGGCAAAAAGCGCGAGGCGGCGACAAGCTGATTCTGTTTGGGCCACTCTTTTACGCGGCACCACTCGCGGCATTCGGGATCGAACACTTCACGCTGACGAAGGCCATCGCGTCTATCGTACCCGCGTGGATTCCGTGGCATCGGTTTTGGGCGTACTTTGTCGGTGCTTGCTTTGTCGCGGCCGCGCTCAGCCTGGTGACAAAGACGAAGGCGCGTCTCTCGTCGAGTTTGCTCGCATTGACATTTTTTCTTTTCGTCGTGCTGATGGACGTCCCAGCCTGGGCACGACACCCGCGAGATCGGTTTGCAGTGACGCTCGCGCTGCGGGAGTTAGCCTTCAGCGGCGGCGCGCTGGCGCGGGCGGCTACCCTCACTGAGCAGTGGCGCGACCGTGGCACAGACATCCTCGCGACGATTGCGCGATATTTCGTGACAATTCCCGTGCTGTTTTATAGCTTCGAGCAGTTCGCGCACGCCGATCACGTTCCCGGCGTTCCGCTGAGACCGCTCACTCCAGCGTATGTCTACGGACACGCCATCTGGACGTATCTCACGGCCGTCGTTTATGCAGTCGCGGGTACCCTCCTGCTTGTTGGCAAGAAAACCCGCCGAGCCGCAACGTGGTTGGGCTTGACTGTGCTGTTCGTGGAGTTGGTCGTCTATGTGCCGATCGGAGTGGTCGAACGCGCCAGCATCAACAGTGGCCTGAATTACGTGGGAGATACACTGATGTTTTGCGGCGCCGTTCTTCTCCTGGCGAGCGCCATGCCGCGGGAAGCGTAAGTCGCGAATTCGCGCCGTCACTCGTAATACGCTGGCGCCTTCTTCAGTTTTGCGTGGGTAGCCATGTCGTGCTCGATCCACATCTGGGCGCCCGTCTGCTTGACTAGCTCGGCCATTTTGGCCCGGCTGGCGGCCGACTGCTCCACGTTGAACTCGAAGGTCGGAAAACGGTTAAACGTCTGCTCCTCCGGATAGTGGTAGAGGTCGCCTGCGAGTAGAATCGGGCCGGTTTTCGAGAGCCTCACGAACAGTGCCTGATGGCCCGGCGTGTGACCCGGCGTCGATCTGATCACCACTGTCCCGTCGCCGAAGACGTCGTGATCTTCATTCTTGAGGATGATGGTCTTCGCATCCTTGAGTGCGCTGAAGCGGCCCGGCTGGACGATCCCTGGTGGCTTCTCGGCGAACATCACATCACGCTCCGCTTGCTGGACGATCCAGGTAGAGGCCGCAAAATCGTTCGCGTTTGCGGTGTGATCAGAGTGGTAATGCGACAACGCCAGATACGCGATGTCCGCGGGGCTGTAACCAGCCGACGCCAGTTGCACCCTCAGAGGCTTGGTCACGGTCGATCGTCCGACCGTTACAGGTGCGCCATCGGCCTTGAACGCGCTGTCAGGGATGACGCCCACGTCCCACATGAGCGTGCCTCTCGGATGCGCGATCAGGTAGCAGGTCACCACGAAGTCCGTCGCCGCTAGTTCTTCCTTCTTGAACCGGAATAACGACGGGTCGAGTCCCTTGATGTCCCCGCAATCGAAGATATAGATCCGTGGCGAGGCTGGTGGTTGTGGACGACCCTGGCCGAGAGCGGGCGGGATATGGGTCACGAGCGCGAGCACCGCACATACGAGGAAAGCTGGCATGCGCCAGCCGCGTCTGTGATCGGTCATCTGACCTCCAATTCGCCCCTGTGCGCGTGAACGCTAGGCATTTCGGCAGACGCCGCTACTGCGCGGGCTCGATGCGAAGCACCGCGCCTTCCTGCATGTCAGTGATGAGGTACAGGTAACCGTCGGGACTCTGTCTGACGTCACGAATTCGTTGGCCCAGGTCCCACAATAGATACTCTCGACGAAGTTCTTCCAGGTTCTCGTTGAAGAGAATGCGTTCGAGGTGACCCGTCCCAGGGATTTCGCCCGTACGAAGCGAACCGACAAACACGTCGCCCTTCCACTTCGGCAGCTTGTCGCCGGTGTAGAACGCCATTCCCGAGACCGCGATCGATGGCATCCAGTACACGACCGGCGGCTTGTAGCCCTCGTGGCCCGCAGCCTTCCTGTTTTGCCACGGACCGGGATAGGAGCGGCCATAGCTCACGATCGGCCAACCGTAGTTCGCGCCTGGCTTGAGGATGTTGATTTCGTCGCCGCCGTTCGGGCCGTTTTCGTTCAACCACATCTCGCCCGTGCCCGGATGCAGCGCAAGGCCCAGCGAGCTGCGATGTCCAAGCGTGTAGATCTCCGGCCGCGCGCTCGCCTGTTTGACGAACGGATTGTCGTTCGGCACGCTGCCGTCGTCCTTCAACCGGAGGACCTTTCCTCTGAGACTGCCCAGGTCCTGCGCTGCGTTGCCGGCAGCGGCAACCGTGGTCACGTAGAGCATGCCGTCCTTGCCGAAGGCGATCTTGGAGGTGCCGATGTCGCCGACGAAGACGTCCTTGATGTCCACGAGCGCGTTATTCTCCAACCGTCCCCGCGCGATCGCCGTCGTATACCGCTTGTCGTCTATCGGCTTGGTATACGAAAGATAGAGGATGTGGTTCGTCGTGAAGTTTGGATGGAGCGCGAGATCCATGTAGCCGTGCACCGCGCCGGGGTCGCCGGACACTCCAAGGTTGCGACACGTGGGACCGCCGGCGATCGGGTTCGGATCGAGCGCGCTGTTGTGAATGATCCGAAGTCGACCCTCGCGCTCAGTGACGAGGATGTCGCCATTCGGCAGAAATGCGAGACTCCAGGGAAACGCAAGCGCCTTCGTGATGATAACCACGCGGATTCTCTGGCCCTCGGCGGTTTCGTACAACATCGGCGTCGTGGGCAGCTTCTTCCCGATCCCATTGGGCCAGAGCCCGCGCGGCGCGACAGGAATGCCGAGCCCGGGCATCATCTTGACCTTCTGTTGAGCGACGCTGATCATGGAACCTGTCGACACGGCCAGCGTCACGGTGAGCCCCACAGTCCAGCGGCGTTTCATCACGACTCAGTTCCCCCCGGAACGCGCACAGTATATACAGTCGCGGCGCCGAGGATCCGAGGTCTCGGCGAGCCCCTTACGCCACGGCGCGCGCAGTCGCTGCGCGGTGTTCCTCAGTCGGTGGCTTCTTCAGGAAATCGAGCACACGAGCGTCTACGATGTGATGGTGGCTGACGCACATCTCATGACGAGACCCTAACACCAGTTCGCCTGTGCAATCAGGGATCAGCCGAAGCGCCCGAGCCAACGCCACGGCGGGATCGCAGATGACTTCGTGATCGCCAAACAGCACCAGCGTCGGCATCTGGAGGGACCGCAGTTCGCCATCGGAGAACGCGGTTGGCTTGACACGCGCGGTCTCTTGCAGCATCCGGAAGTGCTTCAGACCAAGATATGTCGAGTCGACAACATCTCTCATGGGTTGAGTATCGGGATCTGCGAGGTTCTCTTCGAGTCAAGGATGTTCGGTGACCACATCGTGGACGTCGCCATATACCCATGCAAGAGCACGAGCGGTGGCGCATCTCCAGGACCGCTGGCGATCATGTGCGTGGTCCCGAAGCGGCTTGGAATGTCCAGGTTTTCATACGGTACTGGCCACAGCTTCATGCTGGAGTCATACGCCGCGAGAAACGTGGCTTCGCCTTGGAGAGTCTTGAAGGCGGATGGACGTGACATGGTGCATCTCCAATCAGCGTTGGACCGCTTGTCGGGATTCCGGCTACACCACCGGCTCGATCAAGAATCGGCAAACGCCGTGCCTTGTCACGGGGGGGTCGGCGTCGTCGCTGATTGGATGGCTCGTCTAAGGCGACTGCGAAGAGGTTGGGCGACACAGCAACCTGCATGACTGTGGCGCCCTTTCACTCAGGCGGATCGGTCCGCGGAATACTCGGCACACCTTGCGGATTCTTGGCATCCCGCTACCTGGTTCAGCTTCCGCTACTTCGGCGCAACCGCCTTCTTCACAAATTGGAAGGACACCCTTCCGTCCGGAGCCGACGGCTTCGCGGGCTTACGCGGAATCGAGGCGGACCGCCCCGATGCGAGCAGCGCCCGGAGAACTGCCCTCGAAAACGTACGCGTCACAACCGGTTTCTTCGACGTACTGACGCGCGACAGCGCGGATCGCGTCGCCCGCGTGCGCCTCGGCCAGCAGCGCCACGGTCCCTCCACTTCCACCGCCTGTGATCTTGGCCCCGTAGATACCGTGCGCAGGGCCCGCCGCCCGCGCCAGCGCAATGAGCCTGTCGGTTCCATCCGAGCCGAGGCCGCATGCCGAGTAGCTTGCGTGCGACTCGTACATCAACTCGCCCATACGAGCCGCAGCGCGTTTGGAAGAGCCAGTAGTGAGCGTTGGCCGCAAGAGACGCGCCCATTCCGTGACGCGCTCGTGTTCGTAGACGGGATGTGCGGCCGGCGTCCGGATGGCGTAACGGCGTGTCGGATCGACGCGGGTCACGAGGTCGGTGGTGCCCTGGTAACGCGCGAGGAAGGCTGAGCCCTCGAGAGCTGCGGGGATGTGTGGCGCGAATCGACAGAAGGCCTCGCTGCCGACATTGGCGAGATACCCATTCCAGCGCGGATCATCCACGCGCACATGGCCCTCGTGCGTTCCCCGTCTCACGTGCAGCCCGGCCAGATCCGCGAGGATCCGGTATCCCATGAACGCACCTACGCGCACGGCGCCGTAGTCCGTGCCAGTCACGGCATGGCGGATCCCCGAGTCGATCCCCCACACGCTCAGTCCGTCGGGGAGCCGAAGGCTGCCCCGCAACTCCGCGGGCTGGCAGAGCAGCGCGATGAGGCTCCCAGTCTCGCCGCAGATCGACGCCATCTGATCCATCACGCCGCAGGGCGCGCCGACGATCAGGTTCTCGACCTGCTGGCACCGCACCGCGCGCATCCTGGGGTCGATCGACACTTGCGATGCTTCGACGATCGCCTCCATCGTCGCGGCTTCGATGGCTGCCGACGAGCTGACGCCCTTGCCCTCTGGGACGTCCGACTCGATGAGGATGGCCGCTCCGGCTACGAACTTCACGCCGTGCTCGCGCGACAGTACGTGGAACACGCCGGCGACATAGGCAGCCCAGTGGCGCGTGGGATCGTCTGCGAACCAGGCACGCACGGTGTCGTACGGGCGACTCGCGTCCGCGACAAGGTCGATCGGAACGTCGCAGCAGCGCTCGTACCCGCCCTGTCCGATCGAAGTGATCGAAATTCGCCGTTCGGCCCAGGGGCGAACGGCGACGCGCGTTGCCTCCCGAATTGGCCATTGGAGGACGAGGGCGCCGGAGTAGTCCGCAATACCGCCCATGATGTCCAGGCGTCCGGGCGCACGGGCCACGAACACCGGACCGTCGTCCGCTCCGGCAGCCGCGCCCTGAGGCCAAACGCCGGAGTTCACGCGGGCCGCCACATCGGCGGCGAATCGCGCGAGATCGGGGACATCCTCGGGGATGCGCGTGGGCGGTCGAAGCGCGCCCTTCATACGACCAACCCATGGCGCACCAGCGCACGCCTCAAATGCGGCTCGACCCGTGTCCTCAACGCCTGGTTTGCATAACCGACCCACGCCACATCCGACGTCACATCGAGCGGCGCGGCGAGTAGCCGGCCGCTCTCGTCGGTCACCGACACGCCGACCTCGCGCGCGATCAGCTCGGTGCAGAGATCGTACGGATGACAGCAGAGCGCCGCCACTCCCGGAGTCCGCCGCTCGAAGAGCGCTCTCACATCCGCGACGAACCGATCGTGGCCGACGATCAGCTCGTACAGCTGGCCGGCCGTGGAGATGTACTGATCCTCGAATGACTGCGCCTTGCCCGGGCGTGGTGGCCCAAGCACGGCCTCCACCACTTCGTCGTCGATCGCCGCGAGCACGGCCCGATTGCCGGGGAAGAACCGCGACAGCACGGCGAAACCGTGCGCGATGGTCGTGGCGGTCGACGGGTGCACGTCGAGAGGGCGACTCTCGCCGGTGAGTCGGTTGAAGCGAAGCGCCGACGCGCCATGGCCACGAACCGCCCACAGCTCGTCACACAGGTGCTGCTTGATCAGAGGAATCTCGGTCTGCACCGCCAGCTCGATGTCCGCCAATGTGCGGGCGCCGGGGCCCGCTGCCACACCGGTCAGGATCCATGCTGGACGCTTCTGGTACATCAGGCCGCGCGTGCCGTCGATCGGATCCACGATGATCACCCACCTCGTCGCCGCACGGTTCGCGCCATGGGGCACGACGATCTCGCCGCCGGGCAGACCTTCGGCGACCAGCAGCGCCGGCGCCTCTCGCGTGGCCATCGTCCGGCCAATCTCCTCGACGAGCACATGTTGCGCGACACGGTCGATCGCATAGATCGTGTCTCCCTCCTCCTCCCGCGCGACGGCGGAAAGTGTTGTCATCGCCTCCTGTTCACAGGCGCGGACGACGTCGCGACGGATTCTGCGATGCAGGGCCTGAACGGGCGCCAGGAGAGGATGGACAAGGGCAGGCACGGGCTCAGGAGGTCGCAGCTAGGTGGATGTCGAACGATAATGCGGCCCGCCGGCCGCCACGAGTTCGGCAGCCTTTTCTTCGGGAGACGTGTCAGCGAGAAAGTTGCCCCCGCCGATTTCTGGACCGGCTAGGTACTTCAGGAGGTTCGGGCGGCGCAGCGGCGGGTGGAATTCGATGTGAAAGTGGAAGCCTTTGGCGTCTCCCTTCACGGGAGCCTGATGGAGCGCCATCACATAGGGAAAGGCCATCTGCCAGAGGTTGTCGAAGCAAATCACCACCTCGCGGAGCACCTTGGCGAGATCGCGTCGCTCCTCGGCGTCCAGCCCGGCGATCGTCGTGACGCTCCGGAGGGGGCTCACGTACGTTTCATACGCGTATCGCGCGAAGTACGGGACGAACGCAATCGCACTGCCGTGCCGCGTGAGAATGCGGCGCCCGTCCTGTTGCTCCGCGGCAAGGATGTCCTGAAACAGGAATCTGCCGGTTTCTTCCAGATGCCGGCGGCCGACCGCCAACTCCGTCTCGAGGTACTTGAAGGTGAAATTGGTCGCGTAGATCTGGCAATGCGGATGCGGGTTGCTGACGCCAACGACTTCACCCTTGTTCTCGAAGATCAGAACGAACGTCACGTCGGGATGTGTCGCCAGTTCGCGCATCTGCTGCTGCCAGGTCTGCAGCAGCGCATCGACGCCGTCGACGTCGAGCTCCGCGAGCGTCACGTCGTGCCGCGGGCTGTAGCAGACAACGCGGGCCACGCCCGTCGCCGGTCGATTCCGGTAGATGCCCGCCGGCGGCGCCAGCTCACGCGGGGCGCCGACACCCACACACGGGTGGTCGTTGTCGAACACAAATGTTCCGGTGTAACAAGGATTCACCTCGCCGGTGACTCTCGCGTTTCCCGGACAGAAGGAGCACGTTGGATCGAAAGCCGGCGGTCTGGCCGTCGGACCGCCCACTTCGGCGCCCGACCAGGGCCGTGACTGCCGGTGCGCCGCCACGATGACCCATTCCTCGCGCAGCGGATGCCATCGCTGTTCCCACATGCGCAAAGATCTTACCAAGGCACCAAATGCCGCGGCGCTCAGCGCGTCTCCAGCGTGTCCGACCGACTGTCACGCGTCGCGGAGACGAGCAGATCGGTGTCGGTTGCCGCGGCCTTCAGAATCTGGTTCCCCATGTCATGCTGCCGCAATCAACGCTTTGATGTACCCCAGGGCGAAGGCGAAGCCCTGGGCATCGCCGTTGTCGCCTTCGATCTTCGGCACGTGATCCGGCATCATCATGCCGTCGAAGCCGACATCTTTGTACACGCGCATCGCCTTCAGCATGTCGACGTCGCCATCGTCGATAAACGTTTCCTGAAAGTTGAGGAACCCGCCGCGGATGTTGCGAAAATGAACGTTGAAGATCTTCCCGCGCGTGCCGAACCAGCGGATCACGTCGTAGATCTCCTCGGCGGGCTTCTCGAGCATTTCAGACACGGTGCCCTGACAGAAATTTAGACCGTGGTAGGGGCTGTCGACGATAGATACGAACCGCTTCAGTCCGTCGACGCTTCCGAGCACGGTCTCGATCCCTTGATAGCCCTTGCCGGGCGGCATCGCAGGATCCTGCGGATGGCAAGCGAGCTTCACCTTGTACTCTTCAGCGACCGGCACGACTCGCTTCAGGAAGTACGTGATGCGATCCCAATAGACGTCGGCCGAGACGACGCCCGCAGGAGTCAACGGCTGTTTCGGCTTCGCCTTATCGAAGACGAATGTGCTGTAGGTCGAGCCGCCTCGCCCCTTCGTCGGCTCGGTGCGAACCACGCCGATGAACGTCAGGTTGTATTTCAGCGACGGGATGCCGGCGCGCCCTGCGTTGCGGATCATCTGGCAGATGTCGTCGATCTCGCGATCGCGCTCGGGATTCTTACCAAGCATGATGTTCGGCATTTCGAAGCGCGCGATCTCATTCGAGCTCATGGGGAGCGGCACGATGTCAAGCGCCATGCCGAATGATTCGACGCGCTCGCGCAAACGCGAGAGACCGTCGACGGACCACTTCTCATCGAGCCGTTCGGACGGCAGGCGGCTGCAGATGTTGTTGACACCAAGCCCAGCCAGGACGCGCAGAATTGGATCCGAGTCGCCGTGCTGAGTGCCGACTTTCATCTTCGCCGCGCCCCTGGAGCGGTCGAGGTCCTGGTGACGTACGAGATCGGGCGCCAACGTGAACGGCGCAGCCGAACCCAGTCCCACTGCGCCCGCAAGTCGCACGAATTCACGCCTGTTGCAGCCGTCCATATCCCCTCACTCCACTGCTCGACGACACCTTGATCGCTAAGTCGCCTGAACAATGTGAACTCGCTGACGCGGCGAGGAGCCGCCGCTTGGGCTGGAGCGGCACCTGCTTTTCGAGGAACACGTTTTTCGGCGGCCAGGAGCGCGCCGTCAAGCCGCACCGTTACGATCGCGTCATTCACGAAGCCCGAAGACACACAGCGCGAGACCCGAGATCGTCGCGACGTACTGCTTTCCGTCGACCTGGTAGGTGATCGGCGCGTTTGCAATCTGGGCGCCGAGGCTGGCCTTCCACAAGAGCGCGCCTGTTCGGGCGTCGAGCGCCTGGAAATGCCCCTCTCGCCCGCCCGTGAACAGCAGATCCGACGCAGTCGTCAAAATCCCGCTGTCGGTAACATCCGTCATTTCGAACCGCCACTTCAGCTCCCCGGTGCTCGCATCGACTGCCAACACCGCCCCCGTACCCGCCGCCTCGGTCCAATTGTTGATCGGCCCACGTCGCAGCGCGGGCGCAGGCGCGCCGGGCACCGGCACGTAAGGCCTGCCCGCGAAACCGCCGAAATTCCGACCCTCCTGGTACTGGACAGGTGCGCCGCCAAAGATCGTCGCGTAGTTCTCCCACGCCGACACGTAAAAGAGCTTCGTGTGCGGACTGAACGAGGGCGAATACCAATTCGTCCCGCCTTGGTTGCCCGGCCAGGTAGGCTTCCCCGGTGGCTGCGGCGTCTGGATCGGCCGACCCCGCTCATCGAATCCGCTCGACCAATTGACCTTCACGAACGGCCGGCCGAGCAGGAATCTACCCGTGGCGCGGTCGAGCACGTAGTAGTTGCCGTTGCGATTGGCCCAGATCATCGCCTTCAGGGGCGCTCCGTTCCAGGTGATATCTGCAAGAACGGGGATTTGAACCGAATCGTAGTCGTAGCGATCGTGAGGCGTGAACTGATAATGCCATTTGAGCCGTCCCGAATCCGCATCGAGCGCGACGACTGAATCGGTCTAGAGATTGTCGCCAGGCCGCTGATCTGCGTTCCAGTCGGGACCGGCGTTGCCGACGCCCCAATAAGTCAGGTTGAGCTCCGGATCGAACGACCCGGTGACCCAGACCGAGCCGCCCCCGTGCTTCCACGCGTCGGAGTCACAATACGTGTCGGAACCGGCGGGACACGGCGCCCACGTTTCGGAACCGGGTTCACCTGGGCCCGGAATCGTATGGAAGCGCCAGAGCTCTCTGCCGCTTCGAGCATCGTACGCGGCAACATAGCCTCGAATGCCGTACTCGCCGCCCCCAACGCCGACGATGACCTTGTCCTTGACCACGAGAGGAGCGAGCGTCACGGAGTAGCCGGCCTTGCTGTCG
>Ga0182036_10000803_pt1 | contig 14391 bp, 11 predicted proteins | sample sta12Cox44000080_FD_125966 | JGI IMG/M metagenome (GOLD analysis project Ga0182036, IMG submission 125966) | Lab enrichment of tropical soil microbial communities from Luquillo Experimental Forest, Puerto Rico - statoxic.12C.oxic.44.000.080 | ecosystem: Environmental > Terrestrial > Soil >...
GGCCTCGAGCTGCTCCGGTAGAGTGCTCTCGATGGCTTCCAAGGTAGGCAGCAGCGTTGGGTCCAGTTGCACCTCCGGCGGCAGGCGACTGAGGGCACTTCTGCTGCGGCGGGTGTCCTCGAGGAGAGCGTTGCGAAGAGCTTCGACTTCCTTCACCAGGCGGGCAGTGTCTTCCGATTGCGCGAGCCCATCCAGCCTCTCGTAAAACGAGATGAGATTGGCATGAGCCTGCAGCACGGCTATTAATACCTGGTCGACACCGCTTAGACGTTCTGCTTGAGCCCGGACGCGGTGGAATTGCCATAGGAGGATCGCGTTTCCCACCAACATCGCCAGGATGATGAGGACAAAGCAGAGCGTCAAGCGGGGACCGATGTTAAGTCGACGGAGATGGAAAGCCTTCTCGCCAGCTTTTTTCGTCCATCGCGCCAATTTCGCAACCACACGGTGACTCCTTTCGCTTAATTGCGCATAGTCCCGATTGTAGAGCAGGAACTCGAAGCCGAAACGAACGAGGAAGCCAGACGGGTTTATGGGCCTTATTCGGGGGACCACCAATCCCGTGTGGGCGGCGGTCCCTTCCTGAACCCCGTTATTTCAAGCAATTCCTTTTCCAAGTCCGCGGCAGCCACCGACGGGATCTTTTCGCCGGTTAGCACGGAATGCACCGCCCGGATGTAAGCCCTGGTCACATCCTCGTATCTCTGGCCGGCAACAATGGAAGGACGAGCCACCACGCCGCCCCCATGTAGCCTCGAATTGGCAAGTATGGGATACGGATCTAAGATTGCGGGCAGCTCGTACAGCTCGAGTTCCTTGGGTGGCTCGGAATGCTCAAGAGCGCGCCTGAGCTGGATGTCTCTTCGCCGGAGAAATCGGATGAGCTCTAGCGCTTCACGGGGGTTCGGGGAAGTTCGGGAAACCGCCAAACCGTTTCCTCCCAAGGTGCCTGCTCGCCCGGCCCAGCCGCCGGGCACGCTGGTCACGCCAAATTGGGTAGCATGGCCGGAGCGCGAATGCCAAGTGGTCAGACTATAATCCGACTCCCAAGCACGAAAGAAGGCTGCCTTTCCTGAGAGCCAGATGTTGTCCGAGTCCGACTTTCCGTAGGCCACCACGCCGGGTGGTGAAATGGACCCCACCCAGCACGCCGCGCGTTGCCATGCCCGGATGGCTTGCGGGTTATTCACGCTAATCGTCTTGTCGTCTTCGATGATTCGTCCGCCGCCTTCGCTAACCTGCCATTCCAAGCCGTTACAGGTCAAGTCTTCGCCCGCCGCCCCTTGCCATACGAAGCCCCAAAAGTCTTTCTCACCTTTGGCCCGTTCGCCCGCCTGAATCCGGCTGGCCATCATCTGGAGTTCGTCCCATGTCTTGGGTGGGTCACGATACCCGTACCGTCGCAGAAGATCTGGGCGATAAAGCAAAACACCCACATAGGCGTGATGTGGTATGGCCACGAGCTTCTGACCCACGGTGTAGCTCCCGACCACCACCGGATATTGTGAGGAAAGCTCGGTAGCAAAGTAGGGTTTTAGATCCATCGAATACTGGCTCAATATTCCGGACCAGATCACGTCAATGCCGTACACGTCAGGAGTACCGGCGCTCTTTTCAAGTAGCTCGCGCCACAGGACGAGTTGATTGAGAGAGCCAGCAGGGCGGGGAAGGCGCTTGACTTGGATCCCTGTTTCCTGCGTGAAGTCCTGCAGGTCTTGCGCTAATCCAGGTAGCTGATTGTTCGCGTCCCACTCAATATCCAGAAACGTCACGGTGACCGGTTCACGCGGAGGCTGCCTCGAACAAGCCAGACATAAAGAGAGCAGCAAAATCCCGAGCACGCCAATCTTCATTGAACTCCACCACCGGGGCTCAGCATCACGGATCTGGTTCATCGACAAACCTCAACCCGAGAGTACCGATTCCCGCCGAACGTCTTGCGGCCATCGATACCCAATTTTTTCATCCGCGCGACCAAGGTGGTCCGCTGCAGACCCAAACGGGCCGCCGCCCCGTTGGCACCGCCCACCCGCCCTTTGGTTTCTCCCAGGATGCGCACAATCGTCTGTGGCTCATGGCAGTTGGCGGCCCTGGCCCGTGCGTCGCTGGCACCATTGTTCGCCAATTCCGCTACGGAACCGGGCTGCATATTATCAGGCGGTAGCATCGCGGCATGCTCTACACGACCTCTGAGGATTCGCACCATTCTCTCTTGCTCATCGAGGTTGCCCCGCCTCCAGTCCTAACGTACCTAAAATACGTGAATTGTTAGATGGCAAAATGGCGAAGTAATGTCCGTAGGTTGCACCCACGGCTACCCACGATGTGGCCCCTTGCGGGGCCTTATTTGATAGTACCTTCGTACCAGTCTTGAAACCATCTCTAACCCTCGTTTCGGTTTCGCGACCTGCCGAACATTAGTTTTGGGCGAACCGGCACCCAGAGGCTATCTTGGTACTAAAGTGCCGGTCCCCATGAAAGCGAGGCACGGCATGAACAAGGTAATCCGATTCTCCACTCTTTGGTTGTTGCTGTCGGTTATCTCCGGGGTCAGCGCCGAGGAACCTGAACTGAATCCGGAGCAGGCTGGTTCGCAGATGCTGCGGCAGGGCAACGTGTTGATCCCCGAGTCTAGCCAGAGGCTCGCGGCAGACTATGGTTTGCGTGCTCACACCAGTCACGTAATTCTGGCACCGGACGCGGTCGGTACTCTTCCGTCGGCAGCCGGTTGCTCGCTGCCATGGGGCGAAAACCCCACGTCGATTCGCGCCGTTTATGACTTGCCTTCGACAGGCGGCGCGGGTGTTATCGCGATTGTTGACGCTTACGACGACCCGCACGCCGCGCAAGACCTCGCAGTCTTCTCGAACATGTTCGGCCTGCCAACCTGCGGCACCGCCAACGGCTGCCTTCGCAAGGTCTACGCTAAGGGCGTGGTCCCGGCGGTAAACTGCGGCTGGGCGCAAGAGACCTCCCTCGACATTGAGTGGGCGCACGCCATGGCCCCAAACGCCAAGATCGTGCTGGTTGAAGCAGCCTCTAACAGCTCGACCGATCTGATGCAGGCGGTTAGTGTCGCCAGCTCTATCGTCAGCCCTTCAGGCACCGGCTTCGGCGAGGTCAGCATGAGCTGGGGTATGCAGGAGTTCCCAAGCGAAGTGAGCTATGACAGCTACTTCCAGCAGCGAGGTGTCGTTTACGTGGCTTCGAGTGGCGACGTGGGTGGCCAGCGACAGTACCCGGCCGTCTCACCGCGGGTCGTAGCCGCTGGCGGGACCACGATCCACCGTAACGCCTCCGGGACTTTTACAGGGGAAACTGCTTGGAGCGGCAGTGGGGGTGGGCCGAGCGCCTATGAAGCACGCCCTCACTATCAGGACTTCCTCGTCGCCAAGGTCGGCTCGCGTCGCGGCGCTCCAGACATCGCCTTTGACGCTGATCCTAATTCTGGCGTGGCGGTCTACGATAGCACACCGTGCCAGGGCCTCTCCGGGTGGTTGGTGTTTGGCGACACGAGTGTCGCAGCACCCGCTCTGGCCGGGGTCTTCAACCTTGCCGGCCACTTCTACGCGAGCAGCAACATCGAGCAGTCAACTTTCTACAGCAACGTGGGGACGGCAAACCTTCGCGACATCATCGTAGGCACGGCGGGCGCCTTTAGCGCCGGTCCCGGCTGGGACTTCGTCACCGGGGTCGGATCAGTCAAGGGCGTCGCCGGCAAATAGGGGAGCGGGGTCAGTGAATGTGTTTCACTTTCTTCTGCATGTAGTCCATCAGCAGGTACTGGCCTAAGGTATAGGGTGTGGTAAAGTACGCTTTGCCGCGGCAGATTTCAGTCACCTTCTGGACGAAGTTCACTAAGCCGTAGTCTGAAGCCAGCATGAAGGTGTTAATCATGATGCCGTTACGGCGGCAGCGCGCCACTTCATGCAGGGTTTCGGAGACTACGAGAGGGTCCAAGCCAAAGGCGTTTTTGTAAATCCTTCCGTCCTCCAGCGTCAAAGCGGACGGCTTCCCGTCAGTGATCATGACGATCTGGCGCATGTCCTTCTTCTGGCGGGAAAGGATGCGCTGCGCCAGCCTCAATCCTTCGCGGGTGTTTGTGTAGTACGGCCCCACCTTTACTCGCGCCAATTCACCAAACGGAATTTCTTCCGCGGAATCGTGGAAGAGGACCATGTGCAGGGAGTCGCCCGGATACTGGGTGCGGATCAGATGAGTAAGAGCCAGGGCCACCTTCTTAGCGGGAGTAAAACGGTCCTCCCCGTAGAGGATCATGCTGTGACTGCAATCCAGCATCAGAACGGTGGCACAGGAACTCTGATATTCGCACTGGCGCACCTGAAGGTCCTGATAGTCGAGGTCGAGGGGCATCTTCAAGCCGGCGCGCCGGATGGAAGAGAGCAGTGTGGCGTTCACATCCAGATTTAACGTGTCTCCGAATTCGTAGCGACGGGTGGCGCCGTGTGATTCGACTCCCGTGGCCATCTCCCGTGTGTCATGGCGGCCGAAGCTGGACTTGCCGAGCGAGGCCAACAGGTCCTTAAGCGTTTTGAAGCCCAAAAAGTCCAACGCCTTGTCGGTGATTTCGAACTTGGCCTTGCCCTCCGCGCCCATGAGCTGGCCGGGTTGAGGCTCGGTGAGCTTGCCCGGTCGGGGTGGAGAATCGATGGTGATGTAGCCCTCTTCGGCCAGGCGCTCCATCAGCCTGCTAACGAGTTCGGAAAGCTGCGACCCCTGGTAGGTCTCCGCGCTTTCTCGTAATTGCTCTAGAAGCTCCTGCGAGATCATTCCCTTGTCGGTCATGGCCTGGAGCAGCGCCTGATGGAGTTGTTCCATCGTGCGTTCCTGGTCCATTTCGTAAAAGCCCCAGGAATCGCCGTAAAAACCGCTGTCGAGCAGGAAGTCCTGCAATATCTCCAACAGGTCTTCAGCACTGAGGCCGGCAAAGGGATCGCCGCTGAATTTGGAGTACTTGATGTATTTCATCTGACTAGTTGAAGAGTCGAAGGTCGAAAGTAGAACAGTTGAGCCTCCTTCGACCTTTAACCTTCAAACTTTGACTCCTTTGACTCATGTGCCCTTTACGATGGGATGTTCGATCCGCTCTGCAAGCCGGTCGAGGCGGCCTAACAATTCGGCGCGCAGATCATCGAGTCGTCGATTGGTGTCCGAGCGCAAATCATCGAGGCGTCGATTGGTATCCGAGCGCAGATCATCGACTCGCCGCTGCACACCATCGATGGCTCGATTGTTGGACATAATGCCCAGCAAAATCGTCACCATGATGATGGCGGCAGGCATATAGGCAGCGATGATCTGCGCCCACGTAACCGGCTGATTCACGCTTTACCTCGAAACTGGAAACTCGAAGCTAGAAGAACAATCCACTCCGGTGCCTGCGGCTTCGGTTTTGGGTCCCGTTTGCCGTTTCCAATTTTCAGTTTCTAAGCACTGCTTCAGTTCAGCGGCCGGCGTCGGCGCAGCGGTCCTTCTTCCTCTTGCGGTACGGGTTCCGGGCGCCGATGTTCGAGGTGGTAGCCCAGCTCTTCGTTGCGGCTGATCTTCTTTAGCGCGTACAGCCCTTCCAGGACAAATTCCCCGGCGGCCACTTGCAGGGCGAGGCTGTCCTTGCTCTTGACCCCGAGCGGCTGGATTTTGTCGAGAAGCCCTTGAATCTTCTTCAACTCGCCGTAGACCTCCGCTACGGGCGCACCTTCGGGATACTTCAGCGTGCCGCCCAGTTCGAACCACTGCACGATGCCGTGCATCGGCACGCCGTCGAAATGCTTCTTGAAGACCCGGGCAGCGGCTTGACGAATGATCTCGCGAGCCACGCTGTCGGCGCCCTTCAACTCGCCTTCATACTCCAGCTCAAATTTGCCGGTCATCGAAGGAAGTGCTGCGTAGATGTCGGAGAAGCGAGGTACAACGAGGTCTTCTTTGTTCACCAAGGCGCGTCGTTCGGCGTTGCTCAACACATTCTCGAGACAGGTGATCGGCATGCGCTGGCTGACGCCGCTGCGCTTGTCAACCTTCTTTTCCTGGCGCGCCTCGAAAGCAATAGTCTCAATGACCTCGCGCAGGAAGGGCATGATGACCGGACGAACAGCCGGGCCGCGCTCGATCCAGGCTTCCTGTGCGGTAATGGTCATAGCGTGCTCGATGTTGGTAGGGTAGTGCGTGCGAACCTCGGAACCCATACGGTCCTTGAGCGGCGTGATGATCTTGCCGCGTGCCGTATAATCCTCGGGGTTGGCGGTAAAAACCAGCGCCACGTCGAGAGGCAGCCGTATGGGATAGCCTTTAATCTGGACGTCGCCTTCCTGCATGATATTGAAGAGGCCCACCTGAATCTTGCCCGCGAGGTCGGGCAACTCATTGATGGCGAAGATGCCGCGGTTGGCTCGGGGCAGCAGACCGTAGTGGATGGTCAGTTCGCTGGAGAGTGCATGACCGCCGCGCGCCGCCTTGATGGGGTCGAGGTCCCCGATGATATCGGCGATAGTCACGTCCGGTGTTGCCAGCTTTTCCACGTAACGTTGTTCGCGAGGGAGGTAACCGATAGGCGTGCCGTCACCCAATTCTGCGATGCGTTCGTTACAGGCCCGGCAGATGGGCTTCAGCGGGTCGTCGTTGATCTCGCAACCGGCGATGAACGGAATCTCTTCGTCAAGGAGAGTTACCAACGACCGCAGGATTCGACTCTTGGCCTGACCACGCAGTCCGAGCAAGATAAAGTTGTGGCGCGAGAGGATGGCGTTCGCAATCTGAGGAATTACCGTATCCTCGAAGCCAACGATTCCCGGGAACATCGGCCCGCCGGACTCGAGGCACCGGATCAGGTTGGCGCGCATCTCATCCTTCACGCTGACGCTGCGGTAATTTTCCCGTTTTAGTTCGGCAATCGTTCGGGCCCTGAGCATGTGCTAATTATAGGTGAGGCACTGCGCCAACTCAACGGCGGAATACCAAGCCCCCTTCCTGTCATTCCGATCCAGCATGCGGGAGAGGAATCTGTTTCTTCCTAACCACCTTACCGCAAAAGCAGATTCCTCGCTGCGCTCGGAATGACAGGCCCGGGGGCTTTCATGTCCATTGGTGGGCCGAAGGCCCAGGCAACACTCCTCGGAATGACAGGAATCTCTTGGCTAGCCAGCTAGCTAACTCTTCAGGCGCGCGTGGCCGTTGCCGCCCGCCTTCTGTTGGGCTCGCCGTAGGGCAGTAAGCCGCGGAACCAGTTGCTGAATGGCGCGCGCCACCTCGCGCAGGCGTCGCGTCTCGTTCCGCACCAACAGGAGCTGCTGCTTGAAATCGAGGTCCAGTGGAAGCGGCGCAGCAATGCGAAAGGAAAGGTTCTTATAAGGTCGCGGCAGGTCGGCCGGGAATTCAGTCGGATTCCCCAGCAGGCTTCGGATTTGGGTAAACAGCTCCAGGGCGCGCTCGGCATCCGTCTCGTTTGGCAAGTCGGCTCCATCGTCGTCGTCAAAGAACTCCACACCACCTCTCAAATAAGGTTCCTCCTCGTTGGTGAGGAAGACTTCAAAGCGCCGCGTTCCTCGCGAAAGGATGTCCAGACGCCCGTCCTCGTACTTGCGAACGACCTTGACCACCCGAGCGCTACACCCTACCGTGTTGATCTCCCCTTCTTTAGCCAGGACAACCCCGAACTGCTGCTGGCCGCTGGCCCTTTCCTGCGCTTCCAGGCAGGCTCCGATCATCTGCCTGTAGCGTTCCTCGAAGATGTGGAGGGGTAGCAACTCTTCGGGGAGAAGAACGCATTCCAACGGGAATAAGGGCAACAGGAGGTCGTCCAAGACAGACAGATTATAACACTTCGGGACCGCGGCTGACAGGGCAGGTTTCGTTGTCAACGCTTCCTCCATGCGCAGGCTCACCGCGCGGTTCATGACCAACGACCTAGCCTCAAATGTAGCGTACCGGGCCTTGACTGCCAGGCAGAGTTCAGGAAGCTCTGCGGCTCTGCCGCTCTGACTTGTAGAAAGGCTCTGCCTTCCCCTGGTTTTACATTTGGTAACCGTTCGAAGCCGCGGTCTTGTATCAGGGCACGGCTTGCAACCGTGGGCATCTTCGGCGTGATGTCCTATGCCGTGAGCCGCCGCACACAGGAGATGGCCATCCGCATGGCGCTGGGAGCAAGCAGGACGGATGTGCTCCGACTTGTCTTGCGAGAAGGGTTGATTGTAACGATGTTCGGGGTCGTGCTGGGGCTGGTGACCGCGCTGGCCGTGAGCCGCGTGATGGCTGGCTATGTATACGGCATCAAGGCGACGGACCCGATCACCTTTGCGGCAGCGGCGCTGCTGCTGATAGGGGTCTCACTCTCGGCCGGCTATCTCCCCGCGTGGTGGGCGACGCGGGTCGACCCGATCATGGCGTTGAGGTATGAGTGAAGTTACTCTACTGCGGGTTGTGAAGCGAGGGAGGCGTCTTCTGCAGCTGCTTGAAAACAGCGTCCTCCTTCTGTGCGTCGGTGGCGCGCCCGGAATCGCGGTAGAGCTGCGCCAGCAAGAAGTGGACCGCGGGATTGGGTGGCTTGCTGTCGCGTGCGGGCTCAAGCACGGCAAGCGCCTCCTGGTTCTGGTTCTTCTGCCGCAGCACCTTCGCCAGACCGATGCGCGCTTCCACAAAGGCCGGTTGTAACTCAAGCGCCCTGCGGAAGGCCGGTTCCGCTTTCTCCAGGTCACTGTGCTTGCGGTAGGCTTCACCGATCTCGTATTCCGCCTCGGCGCTCCCGGGATTGACCTTCAGTTCAGCCTCCAACTCCTCGATCGCCTCCTTCCAGTCGTCGGGATCCTGTGGGTGTAGCAGCATGAGAGCCGCTATGCGGAGGTGCAGGCCCGTCAAGTTCGGTTCCAGCCTCAAAGCCTGACGGTAGGCGTCGATGGCCACCTGCCAGTTGCCCTCGGTGGAGGCCACCTCTCCCGTGAGCTGATATCCACGAGCCGTGTGTGGAGCAACTTCCATCAAGTGTAGGTAAATCTGCGAGGACAGCTTGCCGTACAGTTGGCCCGCTTCGTAAAGCACGTCAACGTCGTCGGGATATTTGGCCAGCAGGTCCTGGGTTACATGGTCCGCTTCGGCCTGGCTGCCGGTTTGAAAGAGGCAGCGCTGCAGGCTGAGCCCCACGACGCGCCGCAACTTGATGTCCGGATTCGAGGAATACTCGTGCCGCAGCCCGGGCAGCGCCTCGTTGCATCGATTGAGACCTGCCAGGCCGAGCGGAAGGAACGACTGGGCGGTGGAGAGTGACGCGTTCTGCTTCAAGGCTTGCTGGAAGGCTTCCACGGCTTTAGCGTACTTGCCATCGACGTAATAAGCGAGGCCAAGGTTGGCGCGCACCTCTGCCAAGCTGGGATCGGCATCGAGTGCACTTGATAGGTGTTGCTCGGCAACAGCAAAATCACCGCGTTGCAGTGCGTCCACACCGAGCTGTGCCTCTGTCTGGGAGGCCGCCGCCGGCGCCTGCTCGCCCCGTAGGCACGGGCCTGACATCAACCACACGTAACCAAGGGCGATGGCGCCTGCTCGACTCATGCACGTCACCGTAAGCGGGGTAGCGGTCAAAATCCCCGCCTGTCCTTACACATTTCGTTTCCTGACTTGCTCAGCGATATATTCGGAAGTGCGCCAAGCCAGGGCCAGAATGGACAGAGTGGGATTCTTGTCGGCATTACTGACAAAGGGCGCGCCATCTGTTACGAAGAGATTCCTGCAGTCCCAGGCCTGGCAAAAGGGATTCAAGACCGAACTCTTCCGATCGGCACCCATCCGTGCCGTGCCTACTTCGTGAATGATGGCTCCTCCCGTTGAAATACCCCACTCCTCCTCGCTACCGGCCGTTCGTACCACCTCGCCTCCGGCGGTCTCGACGATGGCGCGGAAGGTCTCTCGCGCGTGCTTCGCTTGAAGGATCTCGTCGTCCGTCCATTGGAAATGGAACTTGAGTGTAGGGATGCCCCACTGGTCGATGATATCAGGGTCGATTTCACAGTAGCTCGCGGCGTTGGGGATCATTTCACCGCGGCTGGAGAAGCTGACGAGTGCGCCATATCTGTTTCGGACGCGGCGTTTCAGCTCCGCGCCGTATCCTGCCAGGTGTTCTTGGCTGCCGCCTGTGAACCTGAGCCCCGGCATGCGGCGTCCGCCGCCGAACTCGATGTGATAGCCACGAGAGAAAGGCAACTGGTTTCTCAGTTGCTGCTGATAGTTCCACCAGGGCATGTAGAGATGCATGCCGCCTACACCGTCTTCGTTGTGCGGAGGGAGGTCGGTGAGGACGGGAAAGAAACCCACCGTGCCGTCGGTCCCGACCGTATCCATGAGGTACCGGCCCACAAGGCTTGTCGAGTTGGCGAGTCCATTGGGGTGAAACCGGCCGCGCGAATTGAGCAGAAGGCGCGCGGTCTCACAGGCGCTAGCGGCGAGTACCACAACCTTGCCTCGCACCTGGACCTCTTTGCGGTGCCGCGTGTCGATATAGGAGACTCCCGTGGCCAGGCCTTCGTTGTTGACCAACACCTCCCGCGCCATAGCGTTACAGCGAATTTCGAGATTCCCAGTTTCAAGCGCCGGGGGCAGGAGCACCGTGGGCGAGGAAAAGTTGGAATAGGTCGCGCAACCCCTTCCGCATTGACCGCAGTAGTGACAGGCAGGCCGTCCGTTGAGGGGACGCGTGAGGATGGAGAGTCGCGAAGGGATGCAAGGAATAGCGAGCTTTTGACAGGCTTTCTGGATTACCAGCTCATAGCAGCGAGGCTTGGGCGGCTGCTGGAACTTCCCATCCGGGGTATTCTCCAGATGCTCCTCCGACCCGAACACGCCGATCAGCTCTTCGGTCTTGTCGTAATAGGGAGCAAGGTCGTCGTAGGTGATGGGCCAGTCGAAACCCTTGCCGTCGCGGCTGTAAGGCTTGAAGTCGTAGGGGCCCATGCGAAGTGAAATCCGCCCCCAGTGGTTCGTCTTGCCGCCCAGCACACGAGATCGCCACCACATCCAGTTGCTACCGGGCGCGTTGGCGTAAGGTTCACCGGGCAGGTGCCATCCGGCATATCCGGGGTCGAAGTAGCCGTTGGGCTTCGCTGGAGTCGGTGCGCCTCGATGTGGCGCTTCGTAAGGCCACATCAGCATCTTTGAGTCCTTCGTCGTGTCGTACCAACTGCCAGCCTCAAGCATCAGGCACCTGGCGCCTGCCCTAGTCAGAACGTAGGCTGCCATGCCCCCGCCGGCGCCGGAGCCCACGATGAGGGCGTCATAGACCTCCGGGCTTTTCACAACTTGTACCATCCTGGCTGCTATTGTAGCGCAGGCTTGCAATCCCGTGGTGCCGCCAGGTGCCTCTAGACAGTTCTGCCGGCTGTTGCGAGTGGTAATGCACTGCGGAATTGCTAGAAGGGTGTCGTAGCCAAAACCTGCGGCAACTCACGGTGTTGCCCTTCGGGCAACGCCTCACAAGGAGGGACTAAGGATGAGTATGTTTCGCTGGATATTGGGAATGGTGTTTGCGGGTGCGCTCACAGCGCAAAACATCGTGGCGCAAACGTCGTCGTACAACGGGCTCTACCCAAATATGGGGAACTTGCCTCGCCTGTCCCACGCCAAGACGCGGTCGATCAGCCCCGAGAATCTTACCGGCGAAAAGGGTAAGGGCGGTATGGCAACGGAGGGGACCGGCGCTGAAGCAGCTCGCGACTTGGGACAGGGCTGGAAGATTTCTCCATCCGTGAAAGTCGGACCAAAGAAAGTGTTCACGCTGGCGGAGATTCAGGGTTCAGGAGCGATTCAGCACGTCTGGATGACTCCCACCGGCCACTTGCGGTTCTCGATCTTGCGCATCTATTGGGACGGCGAGAGCCAGCCTTCGGTGGAGGTTCCCGTCGGGGACTTCTTTGCCTGCGGCTGGGGACGGTACGCTCAAATCTCATCGCTGGCAGTGTGTGTGAATCCTGGCAGCGGGTTCAATTCTTATTGGGAAATGCCCTTCCGGAAGTCCTGCAAGATGACCTTGGAGAATCTGGATAACGAAGCGATGACGATCTACTACCAGATTGATTATGTTCTTACTGAAGTCCCCGAAGACGCGGCCTACTTCCATGCACAATTCCGGCGATCGAATCCGCTGCCGTACAAGACAGATCATGTCATCCTGGACGGCGTAAAAGGCTGGGGGCATTATGTCGGCACTTACCTTGCCTGGGGCGTTCACAACACGGGTTGGTGGGGCGAGGGCGAGATCAAATTTTTCCTTGACGGTGATAGCACCTTCCCGACGATCAATGGTACTGGTACGGAAGACTATTTCGGCGGTTCATACGATTTTGATGTCGGTCCCCCCGTGCCCTTTCCTTATGACCTTCTGCATACACCTGCTCCGCCTGAACCTTATCACTATCAGGAGTTCACCACTCCTTACTCCGGACTGGCTCAGGTCATCCGCCCGGACGGTCATTACGAGTCACAGCAGCGCTTTGGACTCTACCGTTGGCACATCATGGACCCGATCCGGTTCGATAAGGATCTCAGAGTCACGATCCAGGCCCTCGGCTGGCGCGCCGGCGGGCGCTACCTGCCGCTCCAGGACGACATCTCCTCCGTAGCCTTCTGGTATCAGGCCGAGCCCCATGCGCCATTCCCGAAGCTTCCGGATAAGGACTACCTGGAAGTACGGTAAATCATTCTTCCAGTAGGTTGACCTCCCGGATCTCTCCGCCAGTCAGAGGAACTCGCAAAGTTTTGATTTCGAATGGCCGAAATTTTCCGGACCAGCGACGTTTGACCAACGCGAGATCAAGCGTCGCCTCCGCCGGCCTACCGGAAGTCTCATAGCACCGCACGATCAAGTCGTCACCTTCTTCGGCCTTCTTCACGACGGATACCACCACGTTGGGCGCGTCGACAGCAAGAAACGATGCCGTGAGCGGCCGCTGGCCGGGGTGAATTCCCTGGTAGATGATGGGGACAGGGGCAGTGAACTCCTCGGCGGTCCGGACCACCCCGGCGTCCTGCCAAGTGCCCGTATGCGGCTCGAGCAGCATGCTGAACTCCTGCCGGCCCTGATCCTGCCAGACGTAAACGCCCTGCGGATCGAGTTTATGCGGGTCGTGCTGCGCGTAGACGGCGCCGCGCACCACGGATATCCGCATGTCGCTGCCGCGCACACTGTAGCCGTACTTCGCGTTGTTGATCAGGCTGAGGCCGTACACCTGCCCGTCGCGCTCCCCTGAGAGGTCGATCCAGCGCTGGCCGGGATCTTCTTTGCCGTTGGCTTCGCGGACGATATAGCCGTAGGGAATCTCGTAGCTTGGCCTGGGATTTTCTACATCGACCGGAAAGGAGAACTTCAGCATCTTGAGGTGCTCGTGCCAGTCAAGCGCCACGCGCGCTTCCAAGTTCCCTCTGCCCGCGTAAAGGATCCAGTCCACCTCCAATGACGACTGCTGGTACGTGGACTTTACGCGTACCCTGGCCCGCACCGGGCCGTTCTCCAACACGCGAAACTGAGCATTGCCGAAAGCTCCGATTTCCTTCGAGTATTCGCTGACGTTGTGGCTCCAAGTGTCGCTGGGGTCGTCCAACACCACCGCCCGTGCGCCCTGCGCCCCAGAGCCCGAACTGCGCTCCAGACCTCCGAGCGGCGGAGCGGCTTGGGGCGCTGGGGCACCGGTCTTACCGGGAAGAAACACGGGACGCCCCGCAGCTTTGTCATAGATCGCGATGCTGCCATCGTCGGCAAAGGTCACCCGCAGGTGTTCGTTTTCCAGTTCCCTTTCGCTGGCTCGTACTGTGGCCGCCTGCTCGACCGCACCGGGTGCGCTTCGCACGCGAAACTGCCGGTAACCAAAGGCAGGGACGACGGCGCGGAACACGAGCTTCTTGCGCCCGATAACTGTCGAAGCTTGCGCCCATTGGTGGAGGACAGGAGCGCCGGTTTCATCTTCCAGCAGGGTGTGGATTACAACCTTCTCGTCACCCCCAACAGCGCCGGGTGGCCAGCCCAGATCGTATTCCGCGTCTAGCGTCGCCTTCCAGGCGTGCGGGTTGAAGACCACCAAGTAGTCCGAGTCCGGATCGGTGCTGGGAACCTCCCAGGCGATCTTCTCCGCCGCCCGGTAGAGGGCCTGATTGGCCACGTTCATTGCGTAACCATCGGCATCGCGTGCCGCAGCGTAATGCTCGGGCAACGCCGTCCCTGCCATGATGTCGTGGAACTGTTGGAACAGGGCTTTCTTCCAGGCGGAGGCAAACTCCGTCTTGGGATAGGGAACATCAGCCACGGCCGCGCCCAGCGTTGCAAATTTTTCTCCGGTCATCAGGAGGGTCTCGGTGGTTCGGTTGTTCTTCTTGATTTCTGAATTGGCGGTGTAGCAACCC
>Ga0182036_10000805_pt1 | contig 14383 bp, 14 predicted proteins | sample sta12Cox44000080_FD_125966 | JGI IMG/M metagenome (GOLD analysis project Ga0182036, IMG submission 125966) | Lab enrichment of tropical soil microbial communities from Luquillo Experimental Forest, Puerto Rico - statoxic.12C.oxic.44.000.080 | ecosystem: Environmental > Terrestrial > Soil >...
AGTCCATGTCTGGCCTGCCATGACACCGTGGACGGGGCACCACGAACAATGGTGGAGCGGTACGGAACCGCCAACGGCTTTGGGTGGAAGCTGAATGATATCGTGACCGCTCAGGTCGTCTCCGTGCCCGTGCAATTGGCAGAACAGAGAGCCCGAGGGGTTTTCTGGACCTTTATGGTTTCTCTTGGGGCCGTCTTCGCGCTGTTCATTCTTTCCATAAACCTGCTGCTCATTACGCTGGTGGTTCGTCCTGTGAACCAGTTGTCCAGCATGGCCAATAGCGTCAGTTTAGGTAATTCGGAGATAACGGACTTTCCGGTGACAGGCAAAGATGAGATCGCCGATTTGTCGCATTCGTTCAATCGAATGGGGAGGAGCTTGGTGGAAGCTATGAAACTGCTGCGAACCTAAGGGGCGGGTGGAGGAAAGGTCGAGCGGTTGCAAATGTTTCGGGAAGCATCAGGGCTCCGGAAAACCGGCATCGTTTAGGAACTTGGAGCGCTCGGGGCCCTGCTTCAAATAGCCGGCTAAGATCAAGTAGAGATCGCGCAAAGTGCCGCAGCGCTGCCCGGCCCGCTCGGCCAGAATCATCGAGATCGGACCCAGGTAAACGGCGATCAATGCTGAAGCCTTGCGAATATCCTCTAGATTCAGCCGCGAGCCTTGTGGAGCAAACGTCGCCGGTAGGTTTTCGGACCCCACAGCGACGGTTTTTGCCATTTGCAACTGCAGCGGCGACATGCGAAAGAAGTCCATCCTTTTGGCGAGGAAGGCCTGTCGATCCTGTTGCGATGAGAGCGAGGAGGCGACCTGCGCGAAGAAGTCATCGGGGTCTTTGGCCTTCGTTGCCGCCTTTTCAACGATAAATCTCGCCAGGGGCCCGATCGAAATTGCCAAATGCTTTTCAATCGCGCGAAGGTCAAGCTGCTCGCAGGTTCCTCTCTCCGCTCCGATCTCCAGGCTCGAAGCTATCACGGCCGGGCGTAGCGACTGTGATCGGGCACCGAGAGGTGAAGACAGCTGGACTGGCTTCATGCTGGCACCCGCTGCAGTCAGTCCGTCGCGTGGTTCGCCTTGAGTTGGCTCGCCGGGCTCTCGCGTGTCGCCCATAAAAACATAGTCGCGGGCAGGTTCAGCAGCGGGTTGGGCGAGCGCTTCCTCCGAGACCACGGGCGATGCGGCACGCTGTGATTCCGAACGAATGACGGGGTCCGTCGCGGGGCGTCTCCTCGAGCCAATTTCCTCAAGGAGAGCCCTGACACTGGGGTCGTCGGCTGAGAATAGCCTGGCTTCAATTGCGTCCTTCAGAAGCAGGGCGGCGTCGGTGAGCTTGCCGTCGTCGAGAAGACTGTGTGCGGTTTGGATCGTCTGGGTCTGTCGATGTTTCTTCTGTTCCCGGAACTCCAGTTCCCTTTCACCTTGGTGAAGCGCAGCGATCAACCGTGGGTCGCTGCCGAGAGTAGTAATGGTCTGGCGGGCCAGGTCGATGGCATCGGTGAGTTGTCGATGCTTCAGCATCCTCTCGAGCTCACGAACACGGTGTTTGATCAATTGCTGCTTCGCTTTTCCGGCCTGCTCGTTCTTTGCTCGCTCCACTAGAGTCTGTATTTCGGCGTTATCCGGAAATTCGGCGAGTGCCGTTTCTCCGCTCTGGATCGCCTCGGTAAAATGTCCGTGCTTGGTCATTTCGTCAATCTGGGTAGCAAGTTGTCCCAGACGGACGCGTTGCAGGACCCGAGAATGCTCCGTGCGCGCCAAAATAAGTAACTCGGCAATCTCGGCGTCCCACGGGAATTCGCGCTGCAGCTCTTTGCCTCTGACGATGGCCTCCTCGTATTTTTCTTGGGTCGTCAGATTACGCAGTTGGCGTTTTCCGTCCTTCACGCGTTGCTCGCGCTGTTGCAAGTCGCGGCCGTGGAGAGCCTGTGATCGCAGGCTCTGAGCAGTCGCATCGGAAGGGAATTGCACAAGAAAGGAGTCGAGCGAATCCAAAGCCGACTCGAATTCTCCCGCGGTGAGCGAGTTGCGAATGCCGACCAAAAGAGCCTGGCGGCGTTGCTCGGCCTGATCCTGTCGGGCGGCATTCAGAAACTTGATGACTTCCGCGTCGCCGGGGAACTGTTCGTCTAAAGAAACGAGAAGAGAAACGCATTCGTCATATTGCAGGTTGCTCCACAAGAAACGAGCGCGCTGAAACTGAGCGTCGCGTTGTTTGCGGAGTTCTCGACTGGCCCGGTCATCCCTGAGGCGCTTGAGATGGTCACGCACCGCCTGGTTACTGGGATCGAGAGCAAGGGCTTTGTCGAGTTGAGTCTCCGCGTCCGTGAGGGCTCCAATGGCCATGAGCTCTTCGGAGGCCTGAACGGCACGCTGTATCTCGCGAGCGCGTTCCTGAGCGGACTGCGCCTGACGTAAAAGTTCCACCGCCGGCTCGTAGCAAGAATCCAACTTCAACGCGAGCTGCGCTTCCGACCTGGCCTCTTCATGGCGGCCTTCGGCGAGCAGTTTCTGGCCGTCCTCGACGTGAGCCCGCAGTTGTGGAAAGAACTTCTGCTTGCGAAGTTCCGAGTTGATCACTTCGGAGACACGTTTCGCCTGAAGGTTCGTCGAGTCCCAGTTCAGGATCTGAATAATCTCCGATCTTGCCGCAAGGAGATCTCCTTCGCGAAGGAGGCGCTCGCTGTTTTGCAACAAAATAGAAATGTCCGACTGAAGCAACCGCTGCCATACCGGCTCCAGATCCATCAGGACTGCTTCCATGCTCTGATAGCGATCTTCGACGGGCTTGGCCAACATGCGAGTGAGAATCTCCTCGACGTCCCCAGGAGTTCCTGGAGCAGCCTCTGAGATGGGGCGCGGTTCCTCGAGAACCACGTTGGACATGAGGGCCGCCGCGTTCTCGCCCCTGAATGGCCTGCGGTACGCGAGCAGCTCATAGAACATCACACCGGTAGCCCAGATGTCGGATTGTGCGTCCGCGGTTCCGCCGCGAATCAGCTGAGGAGACATATAGCTCAGCGTCCCAATGAGCAATCCCGAAGAGTGGGAGAGAGTAGTCTCGCCGAAGCGCGCGATGCCGAAATCCACCACCACTACGGAGTTATCGGGGCCGACCACCACATTTGCGGGTTTAATGTCGCGGTGGACGACGGATGGATTCTGCTTGTGCGCATAGTCTAAAGCGCGGCAAATATACACGATGAAGCCAACTCTCTGCGAAAGCGGCAAATTCGGCAGGCGGTCAATGACCTTGTCAAGGCTCTCACCGTGCAGGAACTGCATAGCGATGAAAGGCATCTCGTCTGCGTGCCCCAGCTCATAGATGGTGACAATATTGGGATGCCGCAGGTTGCCGGCAGCGCGAGCCTCCGAATAGAAGCGTTTGCGCGAAACGGAATTATCGAACAAGTCCGTGCGGAGCGTCTTCAACGCAACCGTCCGATTGATGAAGGGATCTCGCGCCTTATAAACCACACCCATCGCGCCCTGACCGAGCTTGGATAAGATCTCGAATTTGCCGATTTTCTGAATTTCGGACAAGGTATCTCCGAGAACGCAGGTTGGGTTACAAGCCAGAACCAACCTCAAAGGTCATCCTGCGAACCGTGGGGGACCTTAGATGAGATGCTTACAAAACAGTCGAAAGGTGTCAACCCGTTCTAATCACCGTAATCAGCTTGGAAGCCGCTTATCGAGCAGCTTCCACAGCGGCTCCATCCGCCCTTCGTTTGTTGACCTGCTCCCCCCTGAAGGGCTCTGATGGGAGGTTCCTACCGCTTCCGCGGCCTAAGCCGGAATAACTTCGCATCACCCGAAGGTTACGAACACGCTAGCAAGGCGAGCCCCGCCTTTCGAATATTCCAGGCTGCTACAGAATCTGCGTTGGGTGAGAAACTGCACTCACACAGACGAGTTTCGCTGGCGCCTTGCGGTCCTCGGGGGGAGAGGATGATGCCCGCAGGATGAGCAGTTGAGCCAACTACGTCATCGGGCGGAGCCGATCGGCGCATGTTAGTCTATAATCCTACACATTCAGCTTATGGCTGCCCCACGAACACTCGCGCCCGCTTGGTCGGTCCGGCTCGCCTTTGAGCTAAGCGCAAATGACCAGACCGCTAACGCACTGCTTGCTGGACTCACCGATGAACAGCTCAACTGGCAGTCGGCGCCGGGTTGCTGGAGCGTTGGACAGTGTCTTGAGCACCTTTGCATCGCGAATGAACTCTATATGCTGCCGATTTCCGCCGCGGTTAAAGACAAGCCAGATTCTCCGGTGGAGGAGATCACTCCAGGATGGTTCGGGCGGTGGTTTATCCGGAGGTTTGCCGAGGCATCGCCGAGCAGCAAGCGTGCTTCTGCTCCTGCCCAGATCAGGCCCGCGGCGCACGTCGACTTTTCTGTTCTCGATCGATTCCTGTCCGGCAACAAACTATGCCGCGAACTCATCATCCAAGCACGCCCCAAGAACGTGAACCGCACTCGGTTTTGGAATCCTTTTGTCCCTGGACTTCGATTCACGGTCGGTACTGGGCTCGAGATCATCGTAAACCACGAACGCCGCCATCTATTGCAGGCAGAAAGGGTCCGCGACGCGGTGAACTTCCCGCACTAGGAAGCGCTTGGGCAGCAGTTTCCTCTCACCCCTCAGTTCGACGCCTTGCTCCGCTGATGCGAGCCTCCAACAGAACTTTGATCGCACTCTGAGCCAGCTCGAACGGGTTCAGCGGACGCGGCTCGGCCAACCGGTCCTGCCCCAACTCGAAGCGCACCCCTGGCCGTGGCAATGTTTTCTCTGGAACCCAGCCTCAGTCCGCAGCCCTTCGTGTCTATGGATGACGCGTAGAAGAAGATGTTTGATGTACTCTATCAAATAGAGTACTCTAAATATGCGAGAAGCCGTGGAGTTGTTTCACTCGTATTTCGGTTTCTGCGCCAAGGAGTTCGCCGATGAAAACCGCGATTTCCATGTTCAGTCTTTCGCCCTTTCTCTCCACAACGCTGCTCCCAGCAGCATTCATGATTTCGTTCACGCCCTCGCTCTTCGCACCGCAGCCCGTTTCGAGCAGTGTCGACGCGCAGCGCGAGGCCATGCGCAAGCTTTCGTTTCTGGCCGGTCACTGGTCGGGGCGTGTCACCATCGTTCACGGACCAGGCGAAGCGCTTCATCTTACCCAGACCGAAAATGTCGAATACAAGCTTGACGGCCTCGTCCTGCTCATCGAGGGCAAAAGCACCAGCGCCGACGGTAAAGTACTGTTCAGCGCCCTAGCCACGATTGCGTATGACGATGCCTCCCATACCTATCGCTTCCGTGCCTACAATGACGGCCGCTACCTCGACACGGAGCTTTCGGTGCCCACTAACGGCTTTTCGTGGAGCTTTACGGCGGGACCAGCGCACATTGTGAACACCATGCACCTGACGAGCAACGGCGAGTGGGAAGAAGTCACCGAGGCGACCGTTGGCAGCAATCCTCCGCATCGCAGCGTGGACATGCTGCTTCAACATCTGCCGTGAAACGGGGAAATCAGCTGCCCGTCGCCCGGCGTGGGAGCGGTAATTTCGAGCTTCCCCAAAGGAGAACTGCCATGCAGGATCACACTACCGAGCAGGAACTGAAGGAAAGGTTAGGCATCATCGAGACTATGATCGCCGAGGGGCGCCGCAACACAGAGAGCTGGGGAGGGATGTTCGTTTTGTGGGGCGTTGTTTACTATCTTGCGCTGGCCTGGTCCGCGTGGGGTCACAGCGTGTGGGCTTGGCCGGCCACTATGTTGATCGCGGTCATTGTTACCGTTGTCGTTGCTTCCTTGAAGGCCGGCAATCATCCGGGGACCACCCTGGGCCGGGCAATCGGTTCTATCTGGATTGCTTTGGGAATTTCGATGTTTGTCCTCTTTCTAGCCCTGGGCCTGAGTGGAAGATTGACCGATCAACATCTCTTTGTGGCCGTGATATCAGCCATACTTGGCCTGGCCAACGGAGCCTCAGCCCTGATTCTTCGCTGGAAGGTTCAGCTTGCGTGCGCAGTCGTGTGGTGGGTGGCGGCTGCGGCTACGTGCTTTGGTAGCGATGCGCAGAGCATGATTGTGTTTCTGGTCGCCATCTTTCTCTGCCAGATCGTGTTCGGCATCTACGGCGTAATCGCCGAGGCGCAGGTGCGCAAACGGCGCGATCCAATTCATGCCTGATTTGCCCGAGCTCAATCCCGTAGTTCACGGCAGGCTGCGCCTTGCCCTGCTCTCGTTGCTCAGCGGCGTGGAAGAGGCGGAGTTTACATGGCTCCGCGCCAAGACTGAGGCAACGGACGGCAATCTCGGCGCGCAACTGCTCAAGCTCGAAGAAGCCGGGTACGTGGCTGTCAAAAAGAAGTTCGTGTTGCGCAAGCCGCAAACCCTCTATCGCATCACCGAAACCGGCCGCCAAGCCCTCACCGAATACGTCCAGGCATTGAAACAGTTGCTAGGTCCAGCTGTCGATGTGTAGCCCCCGCTTCATACTTGGGCCTTCGTGAGCCGCGAACGCCAGAACATCCATTCAAGTGGGAGCAGCCTACGGTCTCTCATACGCCGTTCGTCGCCAGCGATGCCATTTCGAGCATCTCGTTTTTCCTATTGACATTCTATATGTCGACTCCTATGATTCCTATAGAATTCCGATAGGAGATGCATCGTGAGGTCCGAACCGACAACTATTTTGCAGGGAACGCTGGCCATGCTGATCCTGAAATCGCTTATCGCCGGTGAGATGCATGGATTGGGAGTCTCTCGCAGAATCCAGCAGCTCACTGGCGGCACTTTTTCAGTAAAACCCGGGTCGCTCTTTCCCGCATTGCACCGAATGGAAGAAGAAGGCTGGATTTCTGCTTTTTGGGGAGACTCAGAAAACAACCGCCGGGCAAAATATTATCGATTAACGAAAGCTGGCAGGAAGCAGCTCGAAGTGGAAACCCAGAGATGGGGCCGCATTTCTTGGGCTATCGGTCAAGCTTTGGAAGCGTAGTAGAAAGAGGTTTAGCATGCCGCTTTTCGTGAAAGCTCGAAGTTTTCTTCGAAATCTCTTTTCGTCTGGCCGTCGGGATGGCGATCTGGACCAGGAGATTCACGCGCACCTCGAAATGCTGATCGAGGAAAACATCCGCGCGGGCATGCCGCCGAAGGAAGCGCAGCGGGCGGCGCGGATGGAGCTTGGCGGCGCAGAACAGGTCAAAGAACAGGTTCGCGAAGTACGGGTGGGCAACTGGCTTCACTCCGTGATCTCCGATTGTCGGTACGGTCTGCGACAACTCCGAAAGAACCCCGGCTTTACCGCTGTGGCCGTTGTGACCCTGGCAATGGCCATCGGCGCAAACGCAGTGGTTTTCGGCGTATTAAATGCGCTGATACTGCGCCCGCTGAATGTGCCTCAGGCAGAGAGCCTCTACGGACTCGAGCTCAATAAGTGGGGCTGGGAGTCATACCCTGACTATGTCGATCTGCGCGATCGCAACCGCAGTTTTGATGGTCTGGCCGCTTATAACATCGCCCAGACCGGCCTGGATACCGGTGAGAATGCCTTTCCCTCCTGGGTTTATGAAGTGAGCGGAAACTACTTCGACGTTTTGGGCATTGAGCCCTATCTCGGCCGGCTCATTCACGCGTCGGATGAGCATGGCCCGAACAGCGCTCCGTACATGGTGCTCACGTACGCGTTTTGGCACAGTCGTTTTCAGGATGATCCTGGCGTTATAGGCCGTATCGTCCAGCTGAACAAGCATCCGTTCACCATAGTCGGTGTAGCCCAGCGTGGGTTTCACGGGACGTTCTTGTTTTTCTCTCCCGATTTCTTTGTACCGATGGTGAACCAAGAGCAGGTAAGTGTAGTGGGAGCAAATGCCCTGAACACCCGCGGAACTCGTTGGATTTTTGAGTTGATAGGGCATCTGAAGACGGGCGTCACCCCAGCGCAGGCTGTTGCCGATCTGAACTCCGTTGGCTCATACCTGGAAAAGACTTACCCCAAGGACGACGCCAAAATCAGCTTTTCGTTGGTGCGTCCAAGTCTTTATGGCAACTTCCTTGGCGGTCCGATACGGGCATTTGTTACAGGATTGATGCTGCTAGCGACGTTGATTCTGCTGGCCGCCTGCACTAACCTGGGCAGCTTGTTTGCCGCACACGCCGCGGACCGTTCCCGCGAAATGGCTCTGCGGCTCGCGCTTGGAGCGGGTCGCTTGCGCATCCTGCGGCAACTGTTCACCGAAGCGGTGTTGATCTCCATAATCGGAGGCGCTGCCGGAGTATTGGGTAGCGCAGTGTTGTTGCGCTGGCTGAGCGTGTGGCAACCAGTACACAGGTATCCCATCAATGCGGTGGTGAGTCCGGACGCAACTGTTTATGGAATGGCTTTCCTGCTGACCTTAGCAAGTGGCTTCCTCTTTGGCGCCGTCCCGATAAGGCAGGTACTCCGCACCCATCCCTATGAGATCGTCAAGTCGGGCTCGATCGGCAGGGTGGGGCAGCGGATTACGGTCCGTGACCTTTTGCTTGGCGTGCAAATTGCGATCTGCGCGGTGCTGGTCACTTCTTCCATGGTTGCCGTTCGTGGACTGGTACGGTCGCTTCACAGCAACTTCGGTTTTGAGCCACGAAATGCGATGCTGATGGACACCGCTCTGGATATGGCGGGCTACTCAGGCGATCTGGTGCCCGCAATGCAAAAGCGCATGATCGCTGCGATGGAGACGATTCCTGGGGTTGAGTCTGTGGGATTGGTCAGCTGGCCGCCATTAGCTAATGGGAGCTGGAGAGAGTCGATTGTATTTACCGACGAAACGACGGATTTGACCCCATCGAATGCCGTGGCTTCACCCGTAATGTACTGCATATCCCCCGATTACCTCCATGCAGCGGGGACAGCCTTGTTGGCTGGAAGGACTTTCACATGGCATGACGATGAAAACGCGCCACGCGTAGCCTTAGTGAACCGTGAGTTTGCCAGCAGAATCTTTGGCTCCCCAACAAACGCAATGGGTCGATACTTCAAGATGCGGGATGGAGCGCGCACACAAGTTGTGGGCATTGTGGAAGACGGAAAATATAGGAACCTCACTGAAGATCCGCAGCCGGCGATCTTTCTCCCTATTCTGCAATCGCCCTGGAGTTTGACCTATATGGTAGTGCGCTCGAACCGCGAGCCTCCGCAATTGGCGGCAGCCATGAGGAGCACTCTGAGGACGCTGGATGCGGGGCTGCCTTCCTACATCCAAACCTGGAGCGAGGCACAGGACATTGCCCTGTTTGGCGCGCGTATGGCCACGGTGTCGCTGGGCGTGCTAGGCGTGATGGGCGCGATGCTGTCTATAACTGGCGTCTTTGGAATGGCGGCGTACTCCGTAAGCAAGCGGCTGAAGGAACTGGGGATTCGTATAGCACTCGGCGCTCAGCCTAAGGAGGTGTTACAGGTGGCGCTAGGACGCGCATTCAAATTACTCGCTTTTGGCTCGGCCGCAGGATTGCTCCTCGGAATTATAGCCGGCCCGGTGCTCGCGCACATTGTCTATCAGGCCACTCCGCGCGATCCGCTGGTATTGGCTGGTGTTGTTTTGACTATGGCACTGCTCGGGCTGCTGGCTACGTGGATGCCAGTGCGGCGCGCCTTGTCGGTTGATCCTTTGAGGCTGCTGCGCGAGGAGTGAACCGCGGCAGACGCTGGAATAGGTTCTCGACTCGCAAGAGGAAGCCGCGTGTTCCCACATACGTCCTCAGTCAGTTGTTGCTAACAGTCCATTCGACTTATCGAGGCGGTCTGGAGTCAATATTTCCGTGTTCCGGCCGGGTGGTCGGCAACCCTTCCTTTAACGCGATTACGGAAGAGTTGCCCGTAATCCGGTCGGGATGGCCGGACACAAGCCGACTTATCGGCACGAATTCGCAACTGTGGGCAAAATAAACCTCACGCTCACCTATTCGGCAGCGCGTTGATGTCGGCTTCGAAGACCAATGGATCGACAACTCCAGCATGGCCGATCGCGATCCGACCCTCACGGTCGACAAGAACGAGGCGCTGCGCGTCCGGCGAAGTGAGGGTATTCAAGACTGCGGTTTTAGCATGTTCGAGAGCTAGTAGGCGCAGCACGGATTTTGTGATTTTGTCGTACGTCGCCTTCTAGAAGTTGGTCGGTGCTTCATGATCGATGGCCTCCAAGCCATCGATCAATCGTCAAAGCATTCCTTGGGGATAGTTTCAGGATTGCCCGTCATCTGCCCCAGATAGAGGAGCCTCTGGCATTCACCCCCTCGGATGGAAATCGATCTCTCGCAGGCTTTTCATCGCTTTTGACCACAGGCGCTGAAATCCGTCTGCAAGTTTCTCGGTCAATTCCTGATCTCGGACCAAGAGCGACGCAAATCGTCCTTCAGGAATAAACGGATGATCCAAGGACAACACGACCAGATCATCATCCACGACATGAAACGGATGTCCCAGTTCTCCCGAGTAACGAACACCGGTGACGGGTTCCAGCTGCGTCTTGTACCTGCGAAGAAAACTGACCAGCTTTGGAGCTGTCTGGTAGGTAAAGCCAAAAACGACCCGATGATCAACTTGTTGTTCGGTGGTGTTGCGGGAGATACGGCGAAGAATCGGAAAGCCATGTTCTGTCAGCTTTTCGATCGCAGCTAGGTCGCCATACTCCAAGTAAGACCAGACGCGTTTCTTCGCGGTCGTCAAATGCGTCAAATGACGCTTTACGTGGCTTTCAACACCTAGCGCCAAATCGACAAAGGCCTTCCGCCCCCGGATGCGCTCCCGATGAGAAGCTAACGTTTTTCTTAGCTTCTCAGTCTGCTCGGAAAACTGATCTGCCTTCTGCCGAGCAATACCGATCAGGCGATCTGCGACTTCGTCACCCGGAAGCGCGGAGTAGAGCCGAGGCCGTGTCGGCTGAATTTCCGCCAGACCCAGTCGCGCTAGTTTCTCCATTGCCAGGTAGATCTTTGAGGAAGGAACTTCCCCTTCTCGGCACAGCGTTTCGGCATCCGCTAGACCCTGGACCATAAGCGTGGCCAGAGTTTTTCGCTCGTAGAGCGTCAACCCGATTTCTTCCAGCAAGTCGAGATCCTGCCAGCGCATCCCATAGTTTTCTACTCCATAGAGTAGTTGAAAGCAAGCTGCTAGTTCCCTTAGTCTGCAAGAAGCGTTCAGGAGGACTTAATGAAGCAAAACTCGCAACTCATGCCCATGATCTCGGTTGATTCCGTGGATCAGGCACGTGCTTTTTACGTCGATCAACTCGGTTTCGGTCACATGATGGGAATGCTCGGCAAAGACGGTCAACTCGACTTTTGCACAGTCACACTCGGCGGGGCCAAGGTCATGCTGATGCGGCCACAAGAGCCCACGCAAGGAACAAGCCCAACTTCGTCCAAACGCCCTGTAGAGATCTATTTGGAAGTTTCGGATGTTGATGCGTACCACAAGGAGCTCGCTGCCAAGGGAATCAAAGTCACTTCGCCTCTGACGGATCAATGGTGGGGGGATCGCACGTTCACCGTCATGGACCCGTTCGGATATCAGATTTGGTTTTATCAAACCGTGGGTGAACCGATCCCGCCTAAGGGTGCAAAGCTCGTGTAGTCGCATTAACGAATCGGAAGAAAGGAGTAGTGGTATGAGTCAGACAACCAACGCGATGTTGAATGAACTCAGCGAAGAGGCCGTTACTACCAAGCGTGTACTCGAACGACTGCCAGCTGACAAACTATCCTGGAGACCACACGCCAAATCGATGTCGCTTGGGCAAATAGCCCTTCACGTTGCGACCATCTCGGGCAATTTGACAAAACTGACTCAACTCGATGAGTTCGACGCCTCGCAGGCCAACTTCAATCCGCCGGAACCGAAGGATTTCGTGGAGATTGATACGGCCCTCGAAGAAAGTATCCGCTCCGTGGAGGATACCTGAGCTCAAATGACCGAGAAAGTCGCGGCCGCGAATTGGCGTCTTACGATGCGTGGCAAAGAACTGTTCAGCAGACCGCGGATCGCCGTGCTGCGCTCGATCATGCTGAATCACTGGTATCATCATCGCGGTCAGTTGTCGGTCTATCTTCGCGTGCTCGATGTACCAGTTCCAGTAATCTACGGGCCCAGTGCTGACGAAAACCCATTCGGATGAGACGGTACTCCGCAGCAACACGCGTGTGTGAACCATGCCTTTTGATGAAACTCTAGCTGGGCGACTTCGTCCTCTTTTCCGCGGTAAGTACTCCGTCAAAGAGAAGAGGATGTTTGGCGGATTGGCCTTCATGATCAATGGGCATATGTGCTGCGGGATCGTCGGCAAAGACCTGGTCGTTCGCACGGGACCCGACGGATTTGAGCAGGCTCTTCGTCGACCTCATGCACGTCCGATGGACTTTACCGGCCGCTCTATGAAGGGATTCGTCTACGTCGCTCCTCCCGGTTATCGCTCGGACCGCGACTTGAAATCATGGACACGGCGCGGACTCGATTTCGTCTTGGGTCAACCACCAAAATAGTTACTTGAGTAGTGCTTAAGCACCACTAATCTCAAGTGCAAGTGATTCACCCAGAAGCAATGAGCTGTACTTGGCGGTTGGTCGGCTAACAAGAAGTAATTCGGTTCCTTCCTGTTTGCTGTTTGCCCGTCAACCGGAGGAAGGCGCCGGCCGCTTGCTTCCTACAAGACGCTTTCGCGGATCAATTCAGATTGTCCACCTGAGCTGGGCATATTGGCCGTCCGCACTGTTTCTGCGGCCTGGAGTCATTGATCTCGCCCAAGCCCAGCCGCAATGTTGCCCGCTTAGTGTTCGCCAACTCAGCCAAATTCGTTACCATTCGCGCGGGCCACCGGCTGTCCTAGGAAAAGAAGGCCCCATTACGCTCATGAGCGAGCAAGGAGAACTCGTTTACGGACGTCCCGGCGGGATCGGAAACGAACTGTGCCGTCGCTGTCTCCCCTGACCAGACTGTCTGCGCGACAGTCTGCACAAAATCCCCGGCAAAGTTATTTTCCACGTCACGGATCTTTGTCCGGCCCATGGCATGACTCCATTGAATGTCCCAGGAGACTGTTGCTGGAACGGAGGGGCCGTCGGTCAGTGCGTTGACCACATCGTGGTAATCCTCGACGTCAATATCGCTCGCCTGAAACGAAGCCTTACCGGCCGCGAAGTTCACGGAAATTGAGTCTGCCGGAATCGCGATCGTCCAAAACAATCCGCTTTCCGTTATCCCTGGATTGAAGTCATGAATTTGCATGTCCTCAGCGGGACTTGTGAACACGTCCAGTCATATGAACGCAAAGGCTCCATGGTGGTTCCGTCCATCCGCACCGACAAACTCCCCGAGCATAAAGCGAACATCCGATTCGAACGGAAGATGGGACGCTGGCTCTCCGACCGGCGTGTGTGTGCCCATGCCTCCGACAGCGGCCCACCCGACGAACCCATTGAAGTCTGTGATTGTGGAGGGCTCAGCTCCGGTCGCAGGCAGGAATAAATGGAATAGTGGCCCCGATGGGCCGAGCAATTGCAATCCTCCAGGTATGGGAAGAGGTGTGGCCGAGGTGGTGCTTTTGCGGCCGTTACCGATGCTTGAGCCAGGGTTATTAAGGACCGCAGAGCGTGACACGCCTGTTAGCAGTCCTGAGCCGGCCAGCGCACCGAGGGTCAAGCCGGTTTTTTCAAGGAACCCTCTGCGGTTTAGCAGGCGCTCAGCAAAGTGTTGGTGACCGCGATACTGCACAGGTGCCGCTATTCTTGGCTTGATTGGAACTGTCGGAAGTTTAGGAAGATTCATGGCTTCTCCTTCGGAGGGAATCCAGAGAAGGGTATTGCCCATAGGTGGGGACAACCGCTAGAGCGCGACTATGGTGTCCCCGGCAGCTCAAATTGTCAAGAGTCCGAATCGCGTTGATCGCGCTGTGCTTCCACCCTTCCCAACTCTTTCTTGCTCATCTCTGTCCGCCCCAATCTGACCTCCTTTTGGAGGTCCTATTATTAGGGGGACATTTCTATTGAGGACAAAAGGGGACATTATCCCTGAGGTTCAACATGGGTGCCACTTGTCCATGTCGAATCTTCGCGGCCCGCCCAAAAACCACTCCCGCGTCGCACCCGTAAGTGCTTGTGCTGTCGCTTGCCCAGCCACTAGATCGGACATTATCATCTGCCTACTTTCTGTAGCGAGGGCCTTTGAATGACGACAGCCGCTGCCCGCTCGCAAACAAGTCCTGTGCCTTGCTCGTCTGTCGGCAAGATCATCGCCTGGGTCGTGCTCCTGTGTACCCTTACTGTCATTGGCGCACTGCCGTTGCTACTCCAGGGCCTGAATCTCGCCGGAGTGTCTCAGTCCACGCCGCATTTGCCGCTGGTGTTGA
>Ga0182036_10000815_pt1 | contig 14290 bp, 10 predicted proteins | sample sta12Cox44000080_FD_125966 | JGI IMG/M metagenome (GOLD analysis project Ga0182036, IMG submission 125966) | Lab enrichment of tropical soil microbial communities from Luquillo Experimental Forest, Puerto Rico - statoxic.12C.oxic.44.000.080 | ecosystem: Environmental > Terrestrial > Soil >...
CCGTCAAACGTGTCAACGGACACATTCCTTATGCTGGCGGTGACCGCCCGCAGCATCTCCACTCTCTCCTGGGACGTAAACAGCGGCTGCTTTTCTAAGTTGGTTAACACGGCGACCACAAGATGGTCGAAAATCTGCGCTCCACGCTCGATGAGATCCAGATGACCAGCCGTGAGGGGGTCAAACGAGCCCGGGTAAATCGCCAGAATTTCCGACATGAACTGAAACCTGCCTGACCAGGTACACTACGCCACCCGAGGGAGCATTTTACTGTCCGCTTTTGGAGGTTGTAAATCGGAAAGTCGATTGGGGTGCGCGACGCGAAATTCAGAATCACTGGCGAAAGCGGAAGTAGCGCGGGCATGCTGCCCACGCCTGGAATTTGTAACATTTTGGTTTGACGGCGGAATATCAGTTGACAAAGCCCTCGTCCGCTTGTGGGATGAAGGTGGCAGTCAATCCGGCGTTGCAGTTCCAGATGGCTGAGGTCGATAGCTGAGCGGCTAGCTAAGCTAGTCACCTCCCGCCCGACACGTGCCGCCGAGAGCGAGATTAACCCCGTGGCGGCGTCAAGGTAGAGGTCTTCGGTACCGAGCCTAGCAACTGGGTTGGTGGTGACGGAACCCACTCATCAGCACACCCGCTTTGCGGGGAGTGTCTGACTGCCTGCGGCCTACTGCACCATCAGAGTCACCGACGCCGTTTGTACCAGTGTGCCGGAGGTTCCAGTGATACGGATGTTGTAAGTTCCGGCGGGCGTCCCAGGATTAACCATGATTCCGCCTCCCCCGCTGCTTTCGCTACTCCCACACGATATCTGCAGCAGAAGGAACGCGACCAAAATGCCGCATGCCGCATAAGCGATGCGCCGGGATTCGGGGTTCGGGATTCGGAATTCGGGAGAACCGTCCGTTTTCGTCCTCCTCAACAGTACCAGTAGCAACAACAGCCCGACCAACACCTCGGTTGCCGGCGGAGGTGCTTTCCAGCCCTGGAAATGCGATGGCCGCAAGGCCGAGGTCGCTGTGGTCGCGAGTGTCAGCGTGGAAGTGGCCGCATTCGTTCCCGGAGTGACGCTGGCAGGGGAGAACGAACACGTGGAGAGGGCAGGCAGGCTGGAACAACCCAACGCTATGGGGCCCGGGAAAGAGCCCGACCGCGGTGCGACGGTCACGTTATAGCTGGCCGCTTGCCCGGCCTCGGCGCTGGCGCTGGCCGGTGAGACGCCAACCTTGAAGTTACTGACCGTAATCTGAACAGGAACTGGAGAGGTGAAAGTGACCCCGTTATTGGTTGCCGTCAGGGTAACGGTGCTGGTGCCGAAGGGACAGTTCACCGATGATCCCGAGCCGCTGCAACCTCCTGTGGCGCCGATCGTGAGGGGGCACTGGTTGGGATCTGAGAAACCTGTAGAGGGTATCGTCACCGTTGCGCCCGTCGGGGTGTTTCCGGCAAACGTCTCATTAGGCACTGTGCCCACGGTGGGCACTGTTCGGTCGGCGGAGGCCACGGCGTTAATCCGGCCAAACCCGTAAATGTTATTGGGAACAGCGCCGCCCAGTGGCACGGCGTTGTTAAGGATGAGGTTATGGAGAGCCATTCGCGCGGTTACGTTGTCCCTCGCGCCCGCCGCCCCGCTGCGCAAGCAGGGAGCAGCCTGCAGCAAGAGTGCCGCAATTCCCCCCACGTGTGGCACGGCGGCGGAAGTGCCGAAAAACGGCTTTTCGAAGTCCCCTGCCCCGGTTACGGAGACGCCGTCGATGGCGGTGACGTCAGGCTTGGTGCGGCCTTCCGCCGTGGGACCGTTGCTGCTGAAGAACTCGATCTGAGTGTGGTCAGGGTCGTTCGCGCAGGACGGATGGACCGCAATGGCCTGGCTGCTGCCGGAGCAAATCGCGCCCACTGAAACCACGCTTACCGGCGTCCCTCCCGCGTCGGATTGGGCGATGATGCTGCTCGTCACGGTGTTGTAATTGTGCCTCTCAAATCTCGGAGGCGCCAGCTTGAGGGGCCCGGATTGCGCGCATTCCGGCTCGAAAAAGAACATGTTCAGGTTCTTCACCGCAGCGCGGTTCCCCGCATTCTGGATGATGATGTGGAAGAAGCCCTGGGCGCCTGTGTCGTTCGTGTAATCGAGACATTCTACCGGAAACCGCGATCCCTCGCACTGCTTGCGAGTACCTGAAGCAACCACCTGGCCACTGCTCTCCTGAACCAGGAATAGGTCATAGTCGTTGGTGGAACTGCCGAAGGGATCGTCCCAGGTGAGGAAGATGACCACTTCGCCGCTCGCATTTAGCTCGATCTTGTCATAAGGTTGGGGTCCCAATCCCAAAACATCCACGGTGTTCGTCGTCGATTGGAACAGGTGCAAGTGGCCCGAGGCTCCGACGGCGGACATTCCGTCCGTTCCTGAATCCACATAAGCGCCCAGGTAATGCTCATCGGCATTGTTGCCGACTGCGGTGAAGTAAGCACGAATCGGGTTGGTGGTGCTGTTGAGCGCATTGGCCGTGTTGGCGGAAACATCGCTCGACCCGTCGTAAGGCGCACCGAAAAACCCGATATCATCCATGACGACGTCGGTCTGGCTGGCCAAGGAGTTCACCGCTTGCTTGAAGGCCATGCTGGTGTCAAAGTTGGCGAAGAATAACTGCGCGCCGGGAGCGATGTCGTGCACGACCTCGAGAAGCGCAGTGCCCTCGGCTCCTGCTCCTGGGAACCCGCAGGGAGGCGAGGGCGGCGGTAGTCCTTCCAGGTCTTGGTTGGCGCTGAAAGACTGCCCCGTGATTCCTCCAGTGGAGGCGGTGAGTACGCCCGCCGAGTTGCGCGTGCCGGTGGCATTGGGCAGATCGCCGGTCGCGATGGGGCCACCGGTCGCACCCTGGCACGTGGTGCATCCTGTCGCGAACACGCCCTTGAGGCCGTCCGAGATCACCCCGACCCGCACTCCCGTGCCGTCCACGTGCAGCAGAGATCGCACTTGATCAGCCCCCAGAATGGCGTCGCCTTCGGTATCCACCGAGCCGGTGTGGCGAATCCCATAGTTGGGCAGGCGAACGAACTGGACAGAAGGAAGTACGGCCAGCTTTTCCAGGTCGCCCACGGACACATGGGCTTGGACCATCGTCCGCTGAGCGTCTGTGAGTTCGAGGACTGCGCCTGCTTCCTGAAGTCGTCGCAAATTCTCTTCGCTGGCCTCGTCAAGCAGAATGTAGACCTGCACGGCACCTGCCTGGTTGATCCGCATACGGCGGGTACGAAGAGCGTCGGTAACCGATTTCGGAACTCCGTAGAAACCAAGGCCCGGCCCAGACGTGACTGGAAAGCCTCCGAGCTCTGCCTCGCGCGAAGCCCGGACTAAGTCCGCCAGAGGCGCGGCAAGCTTAGAATGCTCGCCGGTTGCAGTATCGATCGTCGCCGCGATCAATCCGGGGAAGAGTCCTCGGGACAGGGGATTTCCAACTCGTGCCCGAGATCCGCCTTGGCCCACAAATCCGCCCGGTGACACCAGGAGGAGAAAACCGGCGAACGGCACAAGGGTAACAAGACCCACAATCCCAAACGTAGACCAGCCCATGCCTCGACCTCGTAGCCAAAACCGCAAGGAAAAACCTCCGAATAGCAGCCCGTCGCGCTGCCGACGCCCTGCGCTCACTGGACAATTCTACAAGCAATCGCCGCCAGGGCAATAGTCAGCCCCCTAGTTCTGCGACGCCTACCGGATGACCCGGCAATACAGGCTGCGAAAAACGCTGTTCGAATTGGTGAATGTGTCGGGGTGCGCTCTGCGGCGGGACTGAAGAGTCTGTGAAACTGCCGCGGCTCAGATCTTCGTCCTGGTGGTCGGGGACCATGGTCGTGCGCCCGCCCGTAGGGCGGAAATCTGCTCTGCAGAAGCCTAGCCTAGCTTAGCTAGCTAGGCCTTGTCGATGGTTTCAGCCACGCGGTTGGCGGAACGGGTGGCCGCTTCCTGACCCCAGTTCAGGTTATCGGTGTAGGCGCCGGCAAAGTGGACGCGGCCGACAGGCTCCATGAGCGCCGGCCACATCTTGGTGAGGTCGCCTGGACGATACGTGGTGGTCTCGCACGCCATGGCCCAGGGCTCTTTCGCCCAGGTTTGAAGCACGGCCTGCTCGATGTCCTCCGACTTGCCGGGATAGATCCGTCGGAAAGCGTCGAGGGCATCGCGAGCCGTAGCGCTGTTCGAGGCCGTCGCCACCAGGACGGCGCGCCGGGTTTCCACCTCTTCGGCCATTCTCCACATCTCGCTCAGGTCCGGGTCCGCTCCCTCCCAGTTGGGGCTGACTCGGTCCCGTTCCCAGAAGGCTGAGCGCGACTGGAACACGACGCGCGAGTACATGTCGTAGGCGACGGTATTCAGGGCGTACGCCTTAGACTCGGGCCATGCAGGCGTGACGGGAATCTGGCGCAGGACCAGAGCGTTCATGCAGCAGACAAGGTAGTCTCCATCCGTCGTCTTCTCGGACCCGGCCTCGCGGTAGCGCACCCGAACACCCGTCTCCCCGCGCGTGATGCTCGTCACCGGAGCGCCCAAGTGGATCCGTTCTCCGAGCCACGCCGCAAAAGCGTCCGGTAGGACTTGGTTCCCACCTTTCAATCGATACACCACCGGCGGCGCCAGGGGTACGCCCCGCCTCTTGAGAATCGCCGCGTGCCAAATAACGTGCAGCGCAGAACCATCATTACCAATGTGCTCCAGGGCACCCGGCGAGGCGCCGTCCCTCTTCAAAAGATCGGTAAATGAAATCCGGTCAAGTTGGTCGAGGTCGACTTCGAAGGGCTGATATTCGTCGTGGAAACTGTCGAGGTAGGGCTTTAGGTAGAGCGAGGCCAGGTCCCACCAGGGATGCTGGGCAAGGTAGTCCATCTCCCGCTGATTGAATCCAAACTGGGCAAGCACAGTGGGGTTCGCGAGGTCCGCCTCCGTGTACATCTTGCCCTTAAAGAAGCGGAGGACGTTCTCTCGGTGCGGATAGTACAGCGGCGTGAGGTTAAACTCGCGTACGTAGCCCCAGTAGCGGTCGTAGCCTGGCTTGGTGAAGTGTTCGGCGCCGACGTCGGCGTAGAGGCCGTCGGCTAAGGGATCGCGGATGGTTTTCACATGGCCGCCTGTCCGGCCCGCCGCCTCCAGCAGCACCACTTCGTGGCCGCGCATCATCAGTTCGTAACCACAGCAGAGTCCACCGATGCCACCACCCGCAATGATCACTCTCTTGGGTCGTTTCGCTTGGGGCCGCTGGGGCTGGGGGAGCACGCTGGCAGCCACTGCTCCCCCTACGATTCTCAGCATTTCACGCCGGTCCAAGAGACTCATCAAAGGAAGCCGCCTCCGCTACTCAAGGCTCAGCAAGGATTTATACCACAACGGGAGCCACAATGATCTCAGGCGCCACAGGGCGAGAGCCACCTTCATCGCATGGGTAATCTAGTAGTACCGTCACTGCTAATTGACTATTTAACGAATATATTAATGCGGCTGCCAATTGACAGAAGGCCTGACTGCGTTGAAGATGCGAGCATGGGTGTTGCGACTGTTCTTGAAGTTCATCCTTGCGTAAGCGCTTGTCGCTTGGTGGTGCGCAGAGAAGCAGGTTTGTCAGAGATCTCCGAGTTCGCGATCGCCGGACTGCAGATCGGGCAGCAGGTGGTGGCTATGGCAGGGCCGAGTTGCCTCAAGGACATCGCCGCCAGTCTGAGTCAAGCAGGGCTGCGTCCAGACGCCGCGCTCCGGTCCGGTCGCCTGGTCTTTCTCACGGCACCGGACTGTTTCTGTCAATTGACGAAGCCGGAGCACCCTTTGCAGCGCGGTGCACTTCGCTGTAACGGGCCACTGCTGCGCTGGGTTTCCGACTGGTCGTGGGCGTACACGAATGGCTTCTCCGCCGACGCCTTGCGTCACCAGCGTCTGGTCCACGACTTCGTGCGGTCGCTCGGCGCGCTGTCGCTCTGCACGGCGCACTGCCACAAAGTGGAGCGGAGTTCGCTGTTGGCCTTGTTGGCCGATCACCGCCGCGCTACCCGGGCGTGAGGGCATTCCCAGGCTCTTGGCCTCCAACCAGCGCTTGTTTCTTGGACTACTCAAGGTTCCTATCTGTCGGGGGTAGTGCTGGCGAAAGGAGTCCGCATGCCCTTCCGGATCGACGACAGGGTGGCCATCGTCACCGGTTCGGGCCGCGGAATCGGACGCGCTGCCGCGCAGCTGTTGGCCTTGCAAGGCGCGAGCGTCGTGGTCAGCGATCTGGACCTAAGCTTCGCTCGGGAGACGGCAGAGGCCATCAGAGCGACGGGGGGCAGGGCCCAAGTGTTGCCCGGGGACGTCTCGGCACCCCACTTTCCAAGCGAGCTCATCAGGACAACCCTGGAGATCTTCGGGGGTTTGGACATCCTTGTGAACAATGCCGGGTTCACGTGGGACGGCACCCTGCACAAGATGAGCGATGAGCAGTGGCAGGCGATCCTCGAGGTCCACTTGACCGCTCCCTTTCGCATCATCCGGGCAGCTGCGCCTTTCCTTCGCGACACGGCTAAGCGTGAGATGGCCGAGCGTGGTTGGGCCAGGGCGCGCAAGATCATCAACGTCAGTTCAACCTCCGCGACCCGTGGCAACTTTGGCCAGGCCAACTACGCCGCGGCAAAAGCAGGCGTCATCGGCCTCACCAGGGCCCTGGCTCGTGAATGGGGGCCTTTCAACATTCAGGTCAATTGCGTTGCCTTCGGCTTCATCGACACGCGGCTGACGGCAGGCAAGGAGAGCGGCGAGAGAATCCGGCGAGGCGACAAGGAGATCGATCTGGGAATACCGGAAGACATGCGCGCCAAGGCGCTGAAGCTGATCCCAATGGGAAGAGCCGGAACGCCCGAAGAGGCTGCGGGCGCAGTCTTTTTCCTGGCGTCACCCTTCTCGGATTATGTCTCAGGGCAAGTCTTGGAGGTTACGGGCGGCTTGTGAAGACTCTGCTGCAGGAATTCGGCAAGCCAACGAATCGCCGCCAGTTCATTTCTGGCGCTGCGGCACTCGCCCTGTTCGCTAAGACCACTCCCCTTGCGAGTCAGCAAGCGATGGGGTCGCTCCGTGCGAAGCTCGCCACCGATTTGCAGAGACCTCGGTACCATTTCCTGCCCGCCGCGAACTGGATGAATGACCCCAACGGGCCGTTGCAATGGAAAGGTGAATACCATCTGTTCTATCAATACAACCCCAACGGCGCGTTCTGGGGAACGATGCACTGGGGTCATGCCCGCAGTAGGGACCTCGTGCACTGGGAGCATCTTCCCATCGCCCTGGCACCCACTCCGGGTGGGCCCGACAAAGGCGGTGTCTTCTCGGGCTCGGCTTTCGTCAATCAAGGGGTGCCCACGCTCGTGTATACCGGCGTAGACCCGGAGGTCCAATGCCTGGCGACAAGCGCCGACATAATCCACTGGAGGAAATTCAGCGCCAATCCCGTGATTGGCGGCCCCCCGCCGGAACTTAACGTGACCGGCTTCCGCGATCCCTGCGTGTGGAGGGAAGGGGATACCTGGCTGATGACCATCGGCGCTGGATTCCGAGGCAAGGGGGGCGCAGTTTTACTATACGGATCCAAGGAGGCGATCCACTGGGACTACCTCCACACGCTCTGTGAGGGACCGGCCTTCGTGTCCCAACCGTCGAAGGACTGGCCGGCTGGCGATCCTGTGGCGACGGGCGAGATGTGGGAGTGTCCGGACTTCTTTTCCTTGGGTGAGAAGCACGCCCTCATCATCTCAACGCAAGGCTTTGTGTTCTATCTCATTGGTAGCTATCGTGACCGCAAGTTCCATCCCGAAGTACAGGGGCGGGCCGACTTGGGCGGGCATCTTTACGCCGCCAAGAGCATGCCGGACAGCAAGGGCCGCCGGATTCTCTGGGGCTGGATTCGGGAGGCGCGCAGCGAGGCGGCATATCGGGCTGCCGGCTGGGCAGGAGTAATGGCCTTGCCCCGCGTCCTTACCCTGGGTCCGGACGGGCTTCTGAGGATGGAGCCGGCCGAAGAACTTAGGGTGCTCCGCCAGAATCACCAACGAATGGCGACTGTTTCCGTCACGTCGTCGACTTCCGTGCCGCTGGAACACGTTCGGGGAGACGCTTTGGAGATCCTCGCAGAATTTGACCCAGGCGATGCGGAGGAATTCGGCCTTCGAGTGCGCTGCGCACCTGACGGAAGCGAGCAGACCTTTCTCCTCTATAGCCGCAGGGAGAAGCGTCTGTACGTTGATGGTCGGCAGTCGAGTCTGAGTCCTGACGCCCAGCGAGACGTTCAAGGCGGGCAGCTCGACCTGAAGCAGGACGAGCCGTTGAAGCTGCAGATCTTTCTGGATGCATCGGTCATCGAAGTCTTCGCCAGCCGCCGGGCGTGCCTGACGGAACGAATCTACCCCACGCGTGCCGACAGTCTGGGCGTAAGCCTGCTCGCTCGGAGGGGCACCGCCAGACTCCTCAACCTGGACGCCTGGGAAATGCGCGCGATCTCTCCCGACCGGCTTACGTCGTAGCCTGGGCGACCGCTGAAATCAAGCCTTCTGGAGACGGATCGCGCTTCTTGGCGAGAACCTGGAATCAGTCCAGGACCTTAGCGGCAAGACCGGTGCTTGCTCGAAGCGGCGTTGCAGGCACATGAAATGCCGCCAAGGGTTGTCAGCGTCGCATAGAAAGGAGGAAAACTAAGCGGCGCTGGCAGGCTATTCAGTTCTTCGGCAGGAACCTCACTCGACTTTAACGGGCTGGCACGTAGGACGTTAGCCTGCTAGGCGAACATGGTAACCCTTTAGGTCAAGGGAAGAAAGTCGACAACGGGGACAAAGGTGAGGCCGGCTTGGCGGACGCCGTCGATGATGGATGGCAGAGCGCTGACCGTCCGTGACTGATTCACCCGGTGGGGCGGGTAAACCCGTCTGCCGTCGTGCAGGAGGATGATCGACCCAGGCCGCAAATGCTTGAGCGTCTCCCGAGCGATATCAACCCCTTCCCGCCAGTCGTAGCCCGTATCGGACCAGTTGATCAGAGGCAAGCTGCGCTCGCGCAGCACTGGGTACATCCCCAGCCAGCGGGCACCAAAGGGCGGCCGGAAGATCCTCGGCCGGTGCCCGGTAACCGTCTCGATGACATCCTGGGCGCGGTCAATTTCGGCAGCGATGAAAGATCGGCGGCGGAAATAAGGAAAGGGATGAGAATAGGTGTGGTTGCCGACGGTGTGTCCCTCGGCGACAATGCGGCGCGCAATCTCGGGGTGGCGCTCGACGTTTTTGCCGCAGAGGAAGAACGTCGCCATCACTCCTCGCTCGCGTAGAAGGTCGAGGATCTGCCCGGTGTAAGGAGAGGATGGGCCGTCATCGAAGGTGAGCGCCACATTGCCGCCATGGGCCGGACCCCGCAGCAGCGCAGGGCCGAACACCTGCAAGGTTGGCACACTCCAGGCGTATACATAGAGGCCGCCCAACGCCACGATTCCAACGCCGCCTACCAACGCCAGTCCGGCTTCCGTCATCGACCCCTTAACCTTCCACATACGATTCTAACATCGTGCCTTCTACAAAAGCACCCCCAACCCCCCAACCTCCCCCAACCTGGTATCCACAGAACCCGCCAGAACCCACACTTCAGATTGACAGCTTCTCGAACTGCACTTAGACTCAATGGCGGTACTACGGGAGGGATATAGGCCATCGACCTGATCAACCTTCAAGATCTGACGGCAGCAGCCTGCTTCGATTCACAAGAATGTGCTCTAAGGCATTGCGAGCGGCTGGAGAGTGGCGACATCCTCTTGCTGAAAGAGTCGCCGTTGCCCCCTCCCAGAGGTGAGTGCGAGTTTCTCTTCAATGTGCGGCAGACCGACTCTCGCTACCACAAGAACATCGCGTACCGACCCAGCCAGGACCGACTTACCGGATTCTCTGGAAGCGGCGCAGATGCTGGCATTCTCCGCCGGGTGTTGCGCGCTTACTCGCAACGAGTGCTCCAGGTTGTAACCCGACTTTTCGCTCCATACGCTCGGCTCTGGCAACTCGACCTCACGAGTTTCCGGCCCCTGGAAGAAGGCGGTAGGCAACTTCCTATGAAGTCTCGCAACGATTTACTTCACATCGATTCGTTTCCCACCCGGCCTACCAATGGCAACCGCATCCTGCGAGTCTTCACGAACATCAACCCCACCCGGTCCCGGGTGTGGCTCACAGGGGAGGCCTTTGAAGTGCAGGCGAAGCGCATGGCCACGGCGGCGGGGCTTTCCGATTTCGCTCACCAAGCCTGCTCCCCCTGGCATCACCTGCTCCGCCGGCTGACCCGGATGGCGAACTCCGTAGGCGTCCCTCTGCCAGACCGGTCAGCCTACGACCGCTTCATGCACAGATTCCACCATTATTTGAAAGCTAATCGGGACTTTCAGGTCAACGGCCCAAAGTGGCAATGTAAATTCCCGCCTGGTTCCTCCTGGATTGTCTTTACTGACGCGGTTCCACACGCCGTGCTGTCCGGCCAGTTTGCGCTGGAGCAGACGTTTATTGTTCCCCGCGCGGCCCTGCTTGTGCCGGATAAGGCACCAATTCACATCCTCGAGGAGTTATGCGGGACTTGCTTAACCCCTTGAAACTCGTGCAGCCTTTCAGGCCATTTGACGGCGAAAAGGAGGCACTGTCACTGAGAGTGACTCAGAGTATTTAGAGTTCATACAGCATCTTAGAGCCTTAGAGCGGAAGGCCTTTACTTCACCCGGAGCACGTTCTATACTGCGGTACAAGGATCCCTTAGTCGGCAAAACTCGAGTCATGCGCCTTGGTACGGCGCATGACCAAAGGAGGATGGCATGAGAAGAGCGACGCTTTGCGTGGTGCTCGCTATTGTCGCTTTTGCAGGATATGGCAATAAGTTTGGGGTTGCTCAAGAGACGCAGGCCCCTGCCCCCAAGGACCAACTACGTTGGCACGGGGTCATCGTCAGGTGGAGCAAGGACCAGTCTACCTTGGATGTGCGTAAGGGGACCATCACCAAGACGATTCACTACGACAGTTCCACAAAGTGGACGCAAACCGCCGGGGGCAAGGTTAAGTCTGCCGAAATGAGTGCATTCACGGAAGGATCAGACGTGATCTGCATCGGAAAGGCTGATGAGAAGGGTAACTTTATCGCGACCCAGATCGACCTAAGGACCCAGGCGCAAAAGCCCTGAAGTACCATTGCAGCGGGCGCTTTCTTGACGCACAACCCGCCCGTTTGGCATGACTGTCGCCTAGCAGAGTGTTTTTCACCTGCGCGAAAGAGGTGTGTTATGTGGCACCCACGTAGTCGGCTTCTGATTACGGTGTCAATGTGCCTGGTTTCGTTTTGTCTAGCTCAAAAGCCTGCCCTCGGCGGGCCGGACGACGAACCCAACCTGACGGAGGACCAAAAGCAACAATTCCTGCTGGATGCCAAGGTGGTGGCCAGCAAACAACTGGGCAAGGGCATTACCCATCCATGGCGATTGACGCTGAGTGACGGCCAGCTGACCCACGACGCGGCCTTTCAGTCCATCGATGAACACAAGTCGCAGATGAGGTTCGACGACGGACGCACGGAGCTCAACTTCGTCGACTCCTACCACTATGACATCGCCGGATATCAGCTGGCCAAGTTGGTGGGCATGGACGACATGATTCCGGTGACCGTAGAGCGTAAGTGGAACGGCCAGGTAGGTGCGCTGTCCTGGTGGATCCCCTGGAAGTGGGATGAGGTCATGCGCCATCAACAGAACTTGCACCCGCCGGACGTCGACGCCTATAACAAACAGATGTACAAGGTGCGGGTCTTTGATCAGCTCGTCTACGACACCGATCCAAACCTCACCAACGTTCTGATCACCGCAGATTGGAAGATCTGGAGGATAGACTTCACCCGCGCCTTCCGGCTGCAGCACGACTTACAGGACCCGAAGGATCTGGTGATGTGCGACCGGCAGTTGCTGGAGAAGTTGCGCCAGTTGGATGGTGACACGGTCCTCGAGAAGACGAAGCCCCACCTCAACAAGGGTGAAGTGAAGGCTCTCATGGCGCGACGGGACAAAATCGTCGGCACCTTTCAGAAGCTCGCGGCCCAGAAAGGCGAGGGCGCGGTCTTGTACTGATATCCGCGCCAGGTAAGGTAACCGATGACGTCTGGGTACGAATCCTAGCGGGGCCTAAGGTTAAAGGGTACGGGATAAAGGCTGACTTTTGCCCTTTGCAACTTACACTTTAACCCTTCCCTCCGCGACCGACTGACTGGTTCACCCCTCGCCACAGTTATGATCCCTTACCTAGAGCGGGTGCTAAATGTAAGGCGTGGGGAGTTCACGCCCGCGTCGCTGCTGTTCCTCTACCTGTTCCTCGCCCTCTTCTGTTACATCATGGGCCAGTCGGTGGGAGATGCAATGTTCTTGAGCGCCTTTCCCACCTATCTGCCCCATGTGATTATTTCCACGGCATTAGCGGTGGGCATTTTCACTTCTATATACATCCGCCTGTCGCGCCGAGTGCGGCTGGAACTGCTGATCATCGGCTCGCTGCTTTTCTTTGCCTCCAGTTTCACACTTTTCTGGTGGTTGGCTCACCTGGTAGGGAAGTGGGCCTATCCGTTCATTTACATCTGGGTTTATATGACGGGCGCCTTGGCGCCTGCCATGGGCTGGACGCTGGCCAATTACGCCCTCACCACGCGCGAGGCTCGAAGGGTGTTCGGCTTTACCGGCGCCGGCGCCAGCCTGGGCGCACCGTGCGCCGGTTTTCTGACCGCGGACCTAACCCGCCACGCTCACATGAGACCCGAGGCGCTTCTGCTCGTGATCGCGGCCGGGCTGGGATTATGCGGCCTGTCGGTCAGACTATTGTTCCGCCAAGCGCACCGGCGGCTGGCGGGCTTCAGCCAGGCTCCTGGCGCCGAGCCGGACATGCCGAAAAACCTCCGCCAAGTCTGGGCATATATCCGTGGCTCTCGGTACTTGCTACTGATAACCGCCCTCATCATGATTGGATGCGCCAGCACGACCATTATCAGCTACCAATTTAGACTCATTGCCTACTCGAGCTTCCGTGGTAATAAGGCGGCGCTGGCTACCTTCTTCGGCCGCTTCAATGGTTACATGGGGCTGGCCTCGTTCATACTGCAAATGCTCCTCACCGGTCAACTGCTGCGGTCCTTGGGCATCCGCGTGACGTTGTTTGTGATGCCCACGGTGTTCCTCGGAGGCAGCGTGGGTGTATTGCTGGCCCCCGTGCTGCTCAGCGCTTGCATCCTGAAAGGCAGCCAGGGTCTGCTCCGCTATTCCTTGGACAAGTCTTCTACCGAACTGCTCTATTTGCCCGTAGCGCCTCCGAAAATGAAGAGCCAGATCAAGTCGTTCATTGACGGGTTCGTTTGGCGGATGGCGGACGGATTGGCCGGCGTAGCTCTTTTCCTGTTTGGAAACAGGATGAGGCTCGGCCCCGGCCGCATCAGCCTGGTTAACTTCGCATTTCTTTCCGGCTGGATCGCCATCGCCTACGGGGTGCGACGAGAATACCTCCGGGTGTTGCGATGGGCCATCGAGCGACGCACCCTGGATCCTGAACGGACGGCTGCTGGAGTGCTGGACTCTACCACTACGGAAGTGCTTGCACAGGCCTTGGAGCGGGGGGGAGAGCAACAGGTGCTCTACGGGCTCAGCTTGTTTGAAGTGGGGCGCGAGCCGGCCTGGCATCCGGCACTGCGCGGCCTGCTGGACCACCCGTCCGCTGACGTCCGCCAGCGCGCGTTGCACCTTCTGGCCGACGCTGGACAACGCGATGTGCTGCCTCAAGTGGAGAAGATGCTAGCCGACGAATCGGTTGAGGTCCGCGCGGAGGCGTTGCAGTACGTTGTTGTACACACAGGGAGGGATCCCCTCGATCTGCTGAAGACCGCGACCGACGTCCCTGCTCATTGCCTGCAGAGCGCGGTAGTCATCTACCTGGCAGGGATTCAAGATCCGAATTACTCGGCTGCGGCCCCTCTCATCCTGCAGACGATGCTTTCAGCCGCCGGTCCTGAGGGTGTCGATTCGCGACGGGAGGCCGCGAGGGCCCTGGGGACGATCCCAACTCCGTCCGAACTTCACCCCGAGTTGTTCAAGCTGCTGCGAGATCAGGACGCCGGGGTTGTGGAGCAGGCTCTCGTTAGCGCGGGCAGAATCCGAGGCAGCGAGTTTCTGCCCTTGGTGGTTGAGAAGCTTGCCCAGCCACGTTTATTGGGAGCAGCGCGGGCGGCGCTCGCCCAGTA
>Ga0182036_10000821_pt1 | contig 14238 bp, 13 predicted proteins | sample sta12Cox44000080_FD_125966 | JGI IMG/M metagenome (GOLD analysis project Ga0182036, IMG submission 125966) | Lab enrichment of tropical soil microbial communities from Luquillo Experimental Forest, Puerto Rico - statoxic.12C.oxic.44.000.080 | ecosystem: Environmental > Terrestrial > Soil >...
CGTCAGTATCTAGAAAGATTTTGGGAAGATGACATATGAGTCGGAGCCGCTGGAGCCCCTAATCTCAACGTGGCCAGGAAGCTTCTCGAGTGGCCGCACATCTACGGTGCGGGCCGTCATCTGTAGCAGCGCGTCTCGATTCTCGATCAGCCAGCGGGCTACTCCTGCAATCTCCCTCTGGGCGATGGCTTCCTCCCATTCCAGCCTCGTGCTCAAGGTCATATAGCGATTGCCTCGAGTCAGCAGATACCTCAATGACGGCATACGAGTGAGTGCCGTAGTTATTCGGGAGTCTGACTCGCTTAGGATTCTGCCTCGATAAAACCTGTAGCGGCTTGTTCTCGCTCATCGCGCACCGCCTTTGTCAGGCGGGGCAGGCTTGCCAGGAAACTGCCAGCCGGCGCGGATCCACTCAAGGACCGTGCATTTCTGTTCGGGATTTTTTTTGGTGCGTTTGACTGTTTGGGGAAACAAATTATATTGCTTGGAGCTTGCATGGAGCTGAACCCTCCTTTGTGAGTTAGGGGCGCGTTGCTGTTCTAAGCAGCGGCGCGTCCCGCTTGCTTCTACTTCTTTTTCCTCCCTGGTTTGATAGTGGCGAGAATCTTCCTGGCCTTCTCAACGTCGCGGGACGTCCAGAGTCGGACCTTGACGCCCCCGACTCTCTGCATAGCAGGAGCAGGAACCGTGCCAGCCGATACATGACGTTGGAGCGTAATTAGGTGAATGCCGAGCTTCTGGGCAGCCTCGCGAGTGGATAGGCCTTTCATGCTACACACCTATAGCAGGTTGCCAGTCAGTAAGTCAACAGATATGGGCGGACGGCAAAACGTGCACGAAACGTGCAGTAAAACCAGCCACCGATGACAGGATTGACGTAGGTGACAAATGCCGCGTGTTGATTCTACGCAAGTTACAGAAAGTAAAGGGCGGCCCGGAGAATAACCTATTCAGCAGCCAAAGAAATCGGACTGAATTAGTCCGGTTGACCTAAGAGCTCCGGTTAAGGTAAACTCGAAGTCGTAGTTGCAAATTACTTACAACTGGACAGACTGGACAATCCGTGCTTTCCGCATTTCTTATCGCGCTTCGTGAAGGGGTCGAAGCGGCCCTGGTCGTCGGCATCATCCTGGTCTATCTCTCCCGCACCGCCCGCACTCGCCTGACGCGCTTCGTCTGGTATGGCGTCGCAGCGGCGGCTGCGCTGAGCCTGGCGGTGGCGGTGGGGCTGGAGCGCTGGCGCATCAGCGAAGACGGCTTCGAGGGGCTGATGCTGCTGGTGGCCTCGGTCTTCGTTGTTACGATGATTGTATGGATGAACCGCGTTGCGCGCTACCTGCGAAAAGAAATTGAGGAAAAAGTAGAGTCCTACGCCGAGCGGGCGGGGAACGCCGCGGGCTGGGGGATCTTTCTCTTTGTCTTTCTTATGGTTCTGCGCGAAGGCGCAGAACTGGCGCTCATCCTGCGCGCCGTGGAGCTCTCGACAGCGGGTCTCGAGACCTGGATTGGGACCATCCTCGGGATCGGCGCGGCGGTTGCCGTCGGGCTGTTCTTTTTCAAGGGCACGCTGCGCATTCCGTTGCAACGGTTTTTCGCCGCTACCAGCATCATCCTGATGCTCGTCGCGTTTCAACTGGCGCTAACCGGCTTGCACGAATTGAGCGAAGCGCTCTGGCTGCGTTCCAGCAAGGCGGAGATGGCCATTCTTGGTCCCATCGTGCGCAACGAGCTTTTCTTTTTCGTTTTCATTTTTGGCGCGGCGATCCTGCTGATTTTGCGGGAATGGCAGGCGGCTTCCCACGCCAAGGCCGCAGAAGAGTCCCTGAATGCCGCAGAAAAGCGCCTGCTCGAGTCGCAGAACCGCCGTCAGCGCCGCTGGATGATTGCTGCTGCAATCGCTTCTCTGGCGGTCATTCTCGTCTTGACCGCAGATTTCATCTACGTCCGAGCAAATTCCGCCCCGCCGGCGGCCCAGGCGATTGATCCGGTTGGCAGCATCGTGCGCGTGCCCCTCAGCCAAGTGCAGGACGCCGTGCTGCACCTTTTCACCGTGCGCGCAGGGAGCCAATCCCTGCGGTTCATGATCATCAAAAAGCCGAATGGCTGGGGCGTGGCCCTAGATGCCTGCCGGATTTGCGGCGCGGAAGGCTACCGCCAGGACGGCCAGAACGTCATCTGCCGCCACTGCGCTTCGGCGATTTTCATTCCCTCGATTGGCGAGCAGGGAGGTTGCAATCCTGTCGGGGTTCCCGCGCGGATAGATGGAGGAGACCTTGTGATCGACATTTCCGCCCTCGCCCAGGCTTCCGGGGAGATTCCCGAGTAGGGCGCGAGGTAGCGCCTTACACGGGCGACGACTGATTCCATGTTCCTGCGACTCGTGGCCGATTCCTTCGGGCGGCGTCCGCGGCACAAGCTGCTGACCGGCGCGGCGCTGGCTCTGGGCATGGGTGTGGCCACGGCCGCGCTGAGCGTGGCGCTCGACGTCGGCGACCGCTTGGCCAAGGAATTCCGGAGCCTGGGCGCAAATCTAGTGATTACCCCGAAGGCCGATTCTCTGCCGCTCGAAATTGGCGGCGTGGACTATCGGCCGGTGAATGTGGGAGCCTACCTGCCCGAAGCGGACCTGCCGAAACTCAAGACCATTTTTTGGCACAACAACATCATGGGCTTTGCGCCCATCGTCGAAGTCCGGGGTGAGGCTCTGCCGCGCGTGCTGAACGATGGGGGCGCTCGGCCCGGGAATTGGGTCGCGGACGTCCCGATCATTGGGACTTGGGCAGACCATGCCGTTCCGTTGCCTGAGGGCGGAGAATTTCGCACGGGAGTCGCCAAGACCAACCCGTGGTGGCGAATCGATGGGCGCTGGTTTTCCGAAGGTGCCAAGGAATGTGTGGTCGGAGTCGCCTTCGCAAAGAGGAATCACATCCATATCGCCGATTCCGTCTCCTTGGCTATTGGTGACCTGACCGTCATTCCCGCTCCACTCACAGTTACGGGGATACTCACTTCCGGCGGTCCAGAGGATGCCTCGATCGTGGTCCCGCTTTCCTACGCGCAGTCGCTCGCGCGCAAGCCAGGAGAATACCGAAAGTTGTACGTCTCGGCTCTGACCAAGCCAGAAGACGCCTTTGCGCGCAAAGACGCCAAGACCATGACGCCGGCGGAATTCGATCGCTGGTACTGCACACCGTACATTTCCTCGATTGCGCTTCAGATTCAGGAGGAATTACCGGGAACCGATGTGCGCGTAATTCGCCGCGTTGCCGAAGGCGAAGGCCAGATTCTCACGCACGTCGAGATGTTGCTCTGGCTGGTCACTCTCGCGGCCATGCTCGCTGCGGCACTTGCCGTGGGAGCCTCTTCGGCAGCCTCGGTCATGGAGAGGCAAGCTGAGATTGGTTTGATGAAGGCGCTGGGCGCGGGTTCCGGGACGGTTGGCTTGTTGCTGGCGGCGGAGCAACTCCTGCTAGCGTTTGTGGGCGGAGGAATCGGCTACGCATTGGGAATCATTTTGGCGCGCCTGCTGGGTGAAAGGATTTTCGGCGCCGCGCCGGAGCCGACCCTGCTGGTTTTTCTGGTTGTGATTGGGCTTGCGGCGGTAGTGACGCTTCTCGGCAGCGCCATTCCCCTTCGGCGCGCCTCGCGCATTGAACCCGCGCCCATCTTGCGAGGCGAGTGATGAGCGAACTTCGCAACACCAACCGAGTGATGTTCTGGCGCATCCTTCGGCGTCTGCTCGCTGCCAACCGCGGCCGGCTGTTCGTCATGCTGCTCGCGCTCGGAGCCGGCGCTGCCGTCACCGCCGCTCTTCTTAACCTGCAAATCGACGCCAAGCGGCGCCTTACTACCGAATTCCGCGCCTTCGGCCCAAACGTAGTGGTGGTTCCGAAAGGTTCTTTGTCATCAAGCTCCGAGACACTGCCGCAGTCCATCATCGATTCCGTGCCCGCAAATGTTCCTAGCGGCCGCGTGACCGCATTGTCCGCTCTCTACATGGTCGCCAGCGTTTCCGTTCCTCCGTCCGGAAAACCGGGTTCTGCCGTTGTGGCAGGAATCAATCCGCTATTTTTTGCAACCGCCTATCCCGCGGCGCATCCGAACCGATCCGTAACCCCCTCAGGAAACGCATGCGTTGCCGGCGTGCGCTTCGCAAAACAACTAGGCGTTCGGCCGGATGGCGAACTCGTTGTGGCCACCGGCGACCGTCGCGAGTCGTGCCGTGTTGCCAGCTTTCTCGAGACCGGCGGATCGGAAGACAACCGTCTCGAGATCGACTTGCGGGCGGCACAGCGCTTGGCCGATCTGCCGGATCGCATCAGCATGATCGAGCTAACCGTTCCAGGCACGCCCGGCGAAATCCAAAATTACATCGTAGATCTTCAGCTGCGAATCCCTGATGCAGAAGTGCGCCCCGTCCGCCAATTCACCGAAGGCGAGGCAAAAGTTTACAAACGCATCAGCGGACTGCTCACCGCCACGGTGGGGATCGTGCTGCTGCTGACCGCACTGTGCGTCATGACCGCCATGTCCAACGTAGCCATTGAGCGAAAGATGGACGTTGGCTTGATGAAGGCCATTGGCGGAGCGACGCGGCGCGTCGTGCGGCTGTTCCTGGCGGAAGCGGCGCTGCTCGGCCTTGCTGGCGGTGTGGTCGGCGCAGCGCTCGGGATTCTGCTTTCTATCGGCCTGGGCGAAGCCGTTTTTGGCGTGGCGGCGCGGCCTCGCCTGATTGTGTATCCTGTAGCTGTGGGCTTGACGGTGCTGGTGGCGATTCTGAGTGCCTTCCCGTTGCGGCGCCTGGCAAGCATCCGCCCGGCATCGGTGTTCCGAGGTGAAGCGTGAGTGTGGTTGCTCCCGTCCAATTGCAGCCGCGAGCTGCGGCGCAGCAGCTGGTCATCGACAAGCTGATAAAGCAGTACGGCTCCTTGCGCGCTCTCAACGGTGTCAGCTTCGCAGTGAACGGCGGGGAATGGGTTGCTCTCATGGGGCCTTCCGGGTCGGGGAAAACCACTTTGATCAACATTCTCGGCGGGCTGGACACGCTAACTAGCGGGCAGGTAACCGTTGACGGCGTGGATCTGGCGAAGCTCGGCGAAAACGACTTGGTTCGCTACCGTGCGGAGAAAGTGGGTTTCGTTTTTCAGCAATTTCATCTCGTGCCGTATCTCACGGCGGTCGAAAACGTGATGCTGGCTCAGTACTTTCACAGCGTCACGGACGAGAAAGAAGCCGAAGAGGCGCTGAAGCGCGTCGGTCTTGGCGACCGCCTGATGCATTTGCCAGCGCAGCTCTCCGGCGGCGAACAGCAGCGCGTGGCCATTGCGCGCGCATTGATTAACCACCCGAGGCTCATTCTTGCCGACGAACCTACCGGTAATCTCGACGAAGCCAACGAAAGAATCGTCATCGAAATCTTCCGCAAGCTGCACCATGCGGGTCACACCATCCTGATGGTCACGCACGACCCGGACATCGCGCGGCAGGCCGACCGCCGCATTGAACTCGCTCATGGCCACTTGCATTTTGACTCCGCAGTTCATGGCCCGAGCCAACCGCTTAACTGCCCCTTGGTAGACACGCCCGACTGCTGCCAATCCGTCTCGACCGACGACGAAATTCGCTTTGACCACTTGCTGGAACAAATTTGGGTTTGCGGCGAGGAAGGGAAGCCTGCGCAGCTCGAACGATTGCGCGCCACGGGAGAATCGGGGAAACTTTCGGCGGTCGCCGAAGAGTCTGCCTCCCGCGTTCTCTCGCGCATGGCGGATCTCGATTTGGTGGCGTTGCACGATGGGGAGGCGCAGCTTACCCCCGCGGGGAGCCAGCGGGCGCGCGACGTTGTGCGCCGCCATCGCTTGGCGGAACGTTTGTTCAAAGACACTTTTGCCGTGGACGAGACCGAAGCGCACACGCAGGCATGCCGGTTCGAGCACATCATCAGCCCCGAGCTTGACGCGCGCATTTGCACGTTTCTCGGGCATCCCAAGACCTGTCCGCACGGCAATCCGATTCCACCAGGCGCTTGCTGCGACGGAAAGCGCCAGTCTTGACCCGTGAATCGGCGAAACTCAAGATTCTGCTCACGAACTAAAAACTGACCACGGTAAACTTCCAGATGCCGACACCCCTCGATCCGCGAAAAAAGCCGACCAGCGTCAAGATCCACGTGTCGAGCGGCGCTGGCGTGGACATCACCTGGGCCGACGGCCACGCCAGTCACTACGATTTCGCTTATTTGCGCGACGAATGTCCTTGCGCCACCTGTAATGACGAGCGCGGCAAGAAAGAAGACTTCAAGTCTGTTGCGCCGGGAATGGCCGCTTCGCCCGTGCTGCCTATGTACAAGCCCAAAGCGCGCGCCAAAGCCGCCACGCCGGTAGGCAACTACGCCATTCAAATTACCTTTACCGACGGTCATTCCACAGGCATCTATGCCTATGACCATCTCCGCAGCATCTGCCCTTGCGCCGAATGTGCGCAAACCTTCCGCGCCGCGGTCGGTTAGGTCTCGGCTCGGCGGCAACTTGCCCCCGCCGACACTTGCCGCGCAGGCAAACTCATTTCGCGGTTTCAAAGCGATTGGCATCTTCCTGTTTTTTGGCGCGGCGATGGCCTCTCTTCCCGGAGCCGCACTGATTTGGCGCCGATCTTTTTCGTGCGTTTGTGGGTGTGGAATGCACAGGGATACCACCGCCCTGCACCCTTGGGGAATGCCGTGGGCGTGGCCTTCTTCATGCTCGGCGCAGTTTTGTTGATTGCCGGTCGAGGCTGGTTCCTTCGCCGGTTCTGGGATGGGGCGTAGCCGCTCCCCTGGTCGCAACCCACACCCTAGGGCAAGTGCGAGTTGTATTGCACAGCGAGGCTCCGGAACATCGAATGGTGTGAGCCAGTGTCTTTAGTAGGGTGATTCATGGCCCCTGAGGTAATACCTCGCTAGACTTCACGCCCGAAAAATGCGAGCATTTCAGTCTGCTGGGTAGCAAAATCCACACATGAGCAGCATCCCCAATAACCCTGCTGCCGCAGGCAGCCGGGGCAATGGAATTCCGCGTGTTTTGGTGGCCACCACCGCGCTGCTGAGTTTCATCTCCTTCTGGCGCGCCGCCGCCATCGTGCTCAACGATCTCGGCTCCTCGGCTTTTTATGCCGGCGCCATCGCCGAACAAGCCATCGGCAAGTCCGCCCCGTGGTTCATCCTCGCCATCATGCTCTTTTCTTACGCGGTTCGATCGTTATACATCGAAAGCTGCAGCATGTTTGTCCGTGGCGGCGTCTATCGCGTCGTCAAAGAGGCCATGGGCGGCACACTGGCAAAATTCAGCGTCTCCGCCCTGATGTTCGATTACATCCTCACGGGCCCGATCAGCGGGGTTTCCGCGGGTCAGTATCTGACGGGATTCATGAATGACTTGTTCCGGTCCGCGCACTGGAACCTGGCTCTTCCGATGGATCTTTCATCCGCCGTATTCGCAGCCCTAGTCACGATTTATTTCTGGTGGGAAAACATCAAGGGCATTCCGGAGTCGAGCGGGAAAGCCTTGAAGATCATGTACGTGACCACGGTCATGGTGGTCATGATGATTGCTTGGTCTGTACTGACGATTTGGACGCGCGGCGCCCATCTTCCGCCTTGGATTTCCCCGCGCAATCTAACCTTTTCCGACGATTCACTTGGCTGGTTGCGTCATACGCGCTTGCCGTATACGGTCGGGATCATTGGCATTCTTATTGGTTTGGGTCACTCCGTGTTGGCCATGAGTGGCGAAGAAACTCTGGCACAGGTCTATCGCGAGATTGAGCACCCCAAGTTGCGCAACCTGGAGAAGGCCGGCTTCGTCATTTTTGTCTATAGCTTGATCTTTACCGCCGGCGTCTCCTTCTTCGCGTTCATAATCATTCCTGATGCAATCCGGCCGCAATACTTCGGCAACCTGATTAGCGGCCTGGCCATGAATTTTGTCGGGCCTTACCATGCAAAGCTCGCCTTCCAGGCGTTTGTGGTATTTGTGGGCATTCTGATGCTGGCCGGGGCGGTCAATACGGCAATCGTGGGATCAAACGGGGTGCTGAACCGGGTGTCTGAGGACGGCATTCTCCCTCAATGGTTCCGTCAGCCCCATCGCCGTTTTGGAACCTCGCATCGCATGCTGAATCTCGTGGTGAGCCTACAGTTGCTTACCATTATTCTCAGCCGGGGAAACATCTTCCTGCTCGGCGAAGCCTATGCGTTTGGTGTGATGTGGAGCTTCGCGATGAAAGGGTTGGCTGTCCTGGTTCTCCGCTTCAAGCAACCTGGAACGCGCGAATTCCGCGTGCCTTTGAACTTCAAAATCGGTAAAGTGGAAATCCCGCTCGGCTTGGGTCTCATCACTCTGACGCTCTTCGCGCTTTGCATCATCAATTTGTTCACGAAGGAAGTGGCTACCCTTTCCGGCGTCGGATTCACGATTGTCTTTTTTACCGTTTTCACGCTCTCTGAGAAGTTTACGAAAAATCGTGGCATGGCCCATGCCGAATTGGATCAGTTTAACTTGGAGCAGGAGGGCGAACTCACTCCGGAAGCGGTCGGCGTCCGTCCGGGCAATATTCTCGTTCCCGTCAGCAACATTCATGCGACGTATCACCTCGGGAATGTTCTCGACCGTGTGAAACCGGGGCGCAGGGACGTCGTGGTGTTGCACGTGCGCTTGTTGCGCCGTGCGGCCTCCGGCGAATACGAGCTCGATGCCGAACAGCTGTTTGGCGCCATAGAACAGCAGCTTTTCTCCCAGGCGCTGGCCATGGCTGAAAAGCGCGGCAAATCCATCCGGCTGGCGATCGTTGCGGCAAACGATCTCTCCGAAGGCATTCTTCGCGCAGCGGCTTCGTTGCAATCCAGCACCATCGTCCTGGGCCGTTCTTCAAGAGAGAGCACGGAAGAGCAGGCGCGCCTGATCGGTGAAGCCTGGGAAAAACTGGGTGATCCGAAGCCGCAGTTCAACCTCGAAATCCACATGCCCAACGGGGACAAGCTCTACAAAGTCCTCGGTCCCCATGCTCCGAACCTGACGGCCAACGAGATCAATCTCCTGCACCGGCTGTGGCTGCGCTTCAGCGATTCCGTCTCTCCCCTCGAATTGCACCACCACGACGTTGTCCATTTCGCGCTCGAAGAAGTCCAAAAAGAATTGGAAGATGGGCACGAAGACGACGTCGTCTGCCGCTTGCGCGGGCATCTGGAAGAAATTCAGAAAACGCGCAAGCCCTCCGCCTAAACTGCACGCAAAGCGGCCGTCCTCGCCTTCCGCATCCCTTTGTCTATGCGAGCTGCGCGGTGCAGTGGCCGCAGCGCCTTGCCGCGATGGGAATCGTCATCGCACATTGCGGACACTCTTTTGTTGTCGGCGCGGCGGCAGGCGCAGGCTTCTTCGTCCAGCGACTCACCTGGTGAACGACGAGGAACACCGCGAAAGCAATAATCAGAAAGTTGATCACGGTGTTCAGAAAAACGCCGTAGTTCACCGTGGCTACGTGAGCCTTTCTGGCGGCTTCGAACGATTCATAGGTCTTTCCGTCTAGACTGAAGAAGAATTCCGAAAAATTGATCTTTCCGATCAGTTGCCCCAGCGGCGGCATCATCACGTCTTCCACCAACGAGGAAACAATTTTTCCAAACGCCGCGCCGATGATTATGCCGACAGCCATATCTAGTACGTTGCCACGCAGGGCAAATTCCTTGAATTCCTTGAGCACGGGCTTTCTCCTTTGTTTTTCGATGAAGGGGACAGGACGGCCTCGTCCCGCTTCGGTTGGCGGGGGTCCGCGAGGCTCGTCTTTGAGCGCGGATTATATCGAAGACGCGAAAAAATACAGAGGAATCGTGCAAAGAGGCCGGCAGAGTAAGGAGCTACAGCGGGCCGCGCCAAGGATCGGGTCGCGTGGAGATTCGTATCTACTGCGCCGCCGGGAGCTGGCTCACGACTCTACCTCCCTCGTCGAGGAACTGGATGCTCGGTGAACCGTCGGCCGCCACTTTGATGACCAGCCGGTCTCGCCCTTGTGGGTCTCTCATCTTCAGCACCGCGGATGTGTCTGCCGCGCGGCCCAGCACCATCCGGCTCGCGTCTCCCGGATGGGTTTCCATAAATTTCTTCCACTCCGCCTGCCGCTGCTCCGCCGGCAGCGCATCGATCCTTTTCTTCGCCTCGAATGCGTCCATGATGGAATAGTCGCCTCGGTCCGTGAAGTTGATCACCGAGTAGTGTTTTCCGCCCTCCTGCCCGGCATCCAGCGAAAAAACCTGATCCTGCATGTACTGATCGAAACTCAGGTGCCCGTTGTTCTGAATTTCCCCGTTCTTGTCCTTCCAGCCATCGAAGGTCAGTCCTCCCATTTCCGTCCCTTCCTCATTCAGGAAGAGCAACCCGGTATCGTGCCGGTCCGGCCGAGCAATTTCCTTTCCGTTGACAAACGAACCCGGAAATTTCGCCTTATCGGAAATTACCAGCCGTAGCGTGCCATCCGGTTCGACGATGTTGATCCGGTGCACGTCGACCTCATCAAACACCGTCTTACGTGACTCGGCAAATCCGCCAAACACGGTAATCGCAAACGCTGCCGTCAGCACTCCCGCATAGATCTCCAGAAACCTCTGCCGCGACGCAAACCTCATCGTTCCTCCTGGCTGGGTTCACTCCTTCGCTCCGCCAGCCACCCACGCCATCCCGTCCACTCCCGGCGTCAACTCAATCGGCTTTTCTAGTTCCCAAGTGTGCAAATCCAGCACGTCAATTTTCCCGGCGCCCGTGCCGCTCAAATACGCGATATCGCCCCCGGGGCGAATCAGAATCTCCGACGCTCCGTCCGAGATCTTCAGCCTCCGCGCAATTTTCATGGACTCTAGGTTTATGGCATACGCGTTGCCGCCGCGGTCCAGTGTCACGAGCCAGCGCCCGTCCGGCGTCGGCTCTGACGCGTACACCGCGGTGGGCGCTTCAATCCAAGTCGCAATTTTGTTTGTGGCCGTGTCGATTACGGCAATCCGCGGAGCGCCTTGATCGTGCGTGAACACCTGCTTGCCATCCGGGGAAATTGAAATCCGCTGCACCATCTTCGCCACCGGAATCGTCGTAATCAGGCTTCGCTTCGCCAGGTCCATCACGCTCACGCTCCCCGCGCCGACGTTGGCCGTATAAGCCCGCTGTCCGTCAGGCGAGATCACCAGCATGTGCGACTCTTTCTGCCCCGTGGGAATCGCGGCCACAACTTTCCGCGTGCTCGGGTCCAGCACATCTACCGCCTCTCCAAGTTCCGCGGTCACATAGAGCATTCCATCCGGTCCCCATTCCGCGCGATGTGGTCGCAGCGGCTTCCCCAAATCGATTGTCGCCGCGAGCTTCCTCGCCTGCAGATCAACCACATCAATCGTGCTTCCATCTGTCCCCGGCCTTCCCACGCCGGAATTTCCGTAAATCGGCACATATGCAAATCGCCCGTCTTTCGAAACCATCACTTCGTGACCGTTCACTCCAACCACTACCTTCGCGAGTTCCCGCCGCGCATCGGGATCGACGACTAGCACGGTATGCTCCTTTTGATTCGCCACCACGAGCAGGCCTTTTTCCGCAGGGTTTGCATCCGCATTGCAAAGCATCCAGGTACTCCCGAGCGTCAGCGAAACAACGACCAACATCGTCCTCGTGAACATAAAGCACCTCACCAAGTACTCTCTCTCCAATCCCGGCATTCTTCTTTCCCAGAGAAACCGAGAATCTGCTTTGTCTTTAACCTGCTCTTGCCGCTATCAACGCGTTCGCCGTGTTCTTTGCGCCTTTTTGGACGCGACTTTCTTTTTTCGCGCCTTCAAAATGCGCGCGCCGGGCATTGCGTTTGCTCCGTTCGCAATCGCCTTGCGCACTTTATTCGGGAGCTTTGCCAACACCATTTCGTAGGATTCGTGCAGCAGGTCAGCCAATTCCTCGCGTCCCACTGCGTCTCGCGTTTGCAGCGCTACCCACTGCGCGCGCGCCAGGTACGGCGCCGGAATAATGTTTTGCCGCTCCGTCAACTCCGCAAATTTGTCTGGCGAAGCTTTGAACGACAGCCACACCGGGGCCGGCTCGAGAGGCGTCACCGCGTACATTTTCCCACCCACCTTAAACAGCAGGTCCGAGCCCCATTGAATCTGCTCGGTGGTTCCGGGAAACGACAGGCACAACTTGCGCAACCCTTCCGCGTCCATCCGCCGAGTGTATGTCAGAACCGGCCCGGCCTCAATCCATTCGAATCCGCACCCCCCTGGCTATGGGCAGTTCCCCTTTGCCAACTGCTTCCACCCCTGCCTCCTCTGCTGCGGCATAACGCCCTTCCATCGCGGGCTTTTCTCACACTTCTACGTAATATTTACTGTCGAATTTTGAAAGGAATGCCTATGAGAGCGTATTGAGATGGCGCTACCGTCGCGGCCGTGCAAGTTGTCAGTTTCTTGGTCCCCGCTTATTTCGAAGCGCAGTTCTTCCTGCTTTATCTCTAACCGACGATCATTTCTATGGCCCTCCTGATCCTGCGGCTTTATCTGGAGGATCGCTGTGCTTGCCAAATGCGCTGTAAGGCTCCGTCCTTGAGAACGGGATAATCGAAGGCAACCAATGTTTGGTTTAGGAAAGAAAGCCGGAGCAATCTGCTCCGGCCTTTTGCTTTTTTTTGCCTAACGCTCTTTCGCTGTCTTACCAGGTGTAAAGGAGGCCCGCTTCGATCCGCGCGTTATTCTGCTGGGCCCCAGCGAAGTGTGTGTACAGATACTCTACCTGAATCACGCGAAGTGAGAACCGGTCGTTGTATTTGTAATCCATGCCGCCTCCGAAGGTCATGGCAAAGCTGTTCGCACTGCCCGCGTTGGTCCCCAAGTGTTGTCCGCCAAACAGTGCCTGGCCGAAGGGGTTCCACTTGCCGTAATTCCGGTAGGTTACCCTCGGTCCGAACAGGTAATTGATGTCATGGGCGCTTGCTCCGGACGGCAGCCCGGCCTCTTTGCAAATGCCGAAGTCGCCCACGCCGCCCAACCAGTCGTTCAAGTTATAGGCCAGGTTCAGGCCGAGGCCGTTACACCCGGTTCCCCCAGGATTGAGGTGCTCGTATTCGTAACCCGCAAAAAACTCTGTCTTGGGCGCCGTCTGGGCGGAAGCTGCACCCGCCGCAACAAGCATAAATATACTTGTAATCAACAAGCTACGCATTTTCCCTCCAAGGTTGGTTTGCGTTGAGGACCCCACTTGCGTCTATCGCTCTATCTTCTGGGCGCCGGGCTTCAGGATATTCGGAAGCACGCCCCTTGTTTTCAACTGCCTCAACCGGGCGGGGGGGTGGGACCCGGTCGCGAACCAGCTTACACCAATTCCTGTCCTTGCCGCAGCCTTATCTAGCCGCGTCGATTTTTCCACAGCTGAGCGTCCGTTCGGGGCAAGAAAGCAAGGTTGGCGCTGAGTCTCTCTCCGCACCACGGGATGCCTGTTCACCGCTCCGCAAAGGAAAATGGCCGAGATGCAGGACGAGAGAACCCGGCTCGGGATGACTCCGGCTCACGCCTTCCAGGCCGCGATCCGCAATCTCCTATAGTCCAGTACCCAGCTGCCGTCGTGAAATTGTTCGTCCCGGCATTGCCGCTCCACCTCGCGAATCCATCGCTGCGCCTTCGCTTCGCCCATCTTCTCGACGAAGGTCTGCCGGAACACGCGAATCCAGTTCTCCAGCCCGCGCTCGCCCTCTTCAAGCGCCGTGGGCCGGTCGAAAAGCGACGCCTCCCGCACCTCCAAGCCATGCTTCTCTAGCAATCCCGCATATTCCGCCACGCTCGGGTAAAACCACGGACTTACTCCCGCGGGTGGCCGCATGCCCAGTGCCGCGAACGCCCTTTGAAATCCCGCTACCAGCTTTTGAATGTTGCCCTTGCCGCCGAACTCGGCTACGAACCGTCCGCCGGGCTTCAGCACCTGCGCTACTCCGGCGATCACTTCCGCGGCCTCGGGAATCCAGTGCAGCACCGCGTTGGAAAACACCGCGTCAAATCCCAGCCGGCCAACTTCCCGAGCTTCCTCAACCCGATCCGCCTTGTCTCCTGTGGCTGACCACCTCCGCGCATCGACTTGCCCCAAGTTGACTCGCAGCTGTCTTGCGTCCAGCACTTCAAATTGCAGCGCCGGGAATTTCTTTCTGGCTTGCGCAATCATCTCCTCTGACCGGTCCACCCCCATCACTTCC
>Ga0182036_10000822_pt1 | contig 14233 bp, 9 predicted proteins | sample sta12Cox44000080_FD_125966 | JGI IMG/M metagenome (GOLD analysis project Ga0182036, IMG submission 125966) | Lab enrichment of tropical soil microbial communities from Luquillo Experimental Forest, Puerto Rico - statoxic.12C.oxic.44.000.080 | ecosystem: Environmental > Terrestrial > Soil >...
GTCGGCGTTGGCGGCATGGGCCGTCAGAACCTCATCAACCTTGCCAGCCAAAACATTGTCGCCTTGTGCGATGTCGACTGGGGCTATGCGGACAAGGGTTTCGAGCGCCTGGACTCGGACATCGAGAAGCTGCGGGACCGCCTGGAGCATCCCGATCGAGCGCCCGCGCCAGGCCCGTCACCAGCGGAATTTGACCGTGTGAAAGCGAAAGCCCGGCTCGACGGGATGATCCGCCTCAAAACCGAGCACGTGCCTAAAGCCAAGCGTTACAAGGATTATCGCGAGATGCTAGACCGCCAAAAGGACATCGATGCGGTGCTCGTGGCCACCGCTGATCACATGCACGCGCCCGTCGCCCTCGCCGCCATGGACTTGCACAAACACGTCTATGTGCAAAAGCCGCTGACCTGGTCGGTCGAGGAAGCCCGCAAGATGGCGCGGGCCGCGAAAGAAACCAAAGTCGCCACGCAAATGGGCAATCAGGGCCATTCCATGGACGACGCGCGTACCGCCGTCGAATATATTTGGGCCGGCGCGATCGGCGAGGTGCGTGAGATACACATTTGGACCAACCGCCCTCTTGGATTTTGGCCTCAAGGCGTTCCCCGTCCCGAACCGCTCAAGGAGCCCTCGGACAAGCTTCGCTGGAACGGCCAAGGCGTGAATTTGCGGCTGGCCGCGGCCATGGCAGGCAACTATCCCGTTCCCGACACCCTGCGCTGGGATCTTTTTCTTGGCGCTGCGGCGCCGAATATCGAGTATCACCCTATCTACCATCCCTTTAACTGGCGAGGGTGGGTGGATTGGGGTGTCGGCGCCATCGGCGACATGGGCGCGCATCTGATCGACCACTCGATGTGGGCGCTGAACTTGGGCACGCCTACCAGTGTAGAAACCGTCTCTACGCCCTTCAACGGCGCGTGTTATCCGCAAGCGACGATGACCTTCTACGAGTTTCCTGGGCGCGGGCCACTGCCGCCCGTGAAACTGACCTGGTACGACGGCGGCTTGATGCCTAACAAGCCCGCAGAGCTCGGGGACGAACAGCTCAAGCAAGAAGGTGGCGCGCTGCTCATCGGCAGCAAAGGCAAATTGTTGCACGATACCTACGGGCTGCATCCACGTCTGCTGCCCAAGTCACTCAACGATTCCTTTGGCAAGCCGCCGGTAAAGTTGCCGCGCATCCCCGGCGAAGCCCACGAAATGAACTGGGTGGACGCGGCCAAAGGCAAGACCGAACCTTCCTGCCCGTTCGACTACGCCGCGCGGCTCACCGAAGTGATGCTGCTCGGCATCGTTGCATTGAAAGCAGGAAGAAAAATCTTCTACGACGGCGAAAACATGCGCGTCACCAACCTGCCGCAGGCAAACGACTACCTGCGTCGCGAGTACCGCCAGGGCTGGTCGGTCTAAGCGGGCGCCAAAAGCTACAACCCTCTCTCCGAGCGGAACTTTCGCACCACCGCGGCGGCATCCTGGTGCTGCGCGTCAACCGCATAGTTGAGTTTGCGAAGGTCGCCCGCCGAAAGGTTGCCGCCAAGATCGGCAAGCGCCGCGCGCAATTGCGGAAAGCGCTCGAGCGTGGATTCGCGCACGATCGGCACGGCATCATAAGGCGGAAAGTAGTGCAGGTCATCGACAAGGGCCACCAGGCCGAGCGCGTCAATCAAACCATCCGTCGAATTGCCGGCAACCACGTCTACCTGATGATCGACAAGCGCGCGATAGATCAAGCCGAGATCCATCACTTTCGGAGACCCCGCGAACTGCAGATGGTAGCGAGCAGAAAGGCCGGAAATCCCGTCGGGCCGCTCAAGAAATTCGTACCCCACGCCCACGCGCCACCGGGCAGCGACCAACGCAAGATCCGAAAGGGTGCCGATGTGTAGATTCCTCGCGTCGTCCCCGCGAATCACCATTGCAAAGGTATTCTCAAAACCCAGCGGCTCCATCACCTCTAAACGAAATCTCTCCGCGTAAAGCTTCTTCACGCGATGGTAGACGTCCGCAGCCGTGCCTTGGGGTTTCTCGTCGAACACGGTAGTCAGCGCCGTGCCCGTGTATTCGACGTAGAGGTCAAGGTCGCCGGAAAGGAGCGCTTTATGGACCAGCAGCGTGCCCCCAAGATTGGTCTTGCGAATCACCGGGATGCCCGTTTTGGCCTCGATGTGCTGCGCCAAAAGCTCTGCAAGCACCACTTGCTCGGTAAAAAATTTCGAGCCGATGGTGATGCTCGATTGCGTAGTCTTCTTGCAGCCGGACGGCAACCAAGCCAGGTTAACCAAGCCCAGGCAGCAAAGGATCACCGCCGCGATGCGGCGGCGCTTGACGGGCTTGTCTTCCCGAGCCTGCCCGCGCAGGCAGGCGTCGAGAGCGACCTGCTTCTCGATTCCCCAGGTGGCAACAAACTGCGCGTAAAGTCGGCGCATCTCTACGCGACCCTCAACCGCCGTTCGAGCAATCCGAGCAGAAAATCCGCGAGCAGCGCGAGCAGCGCCGCCGGCATCGCTCCGGCAAGAATAAGCGCGTCACTCACGAGCGCGACGCCGCGAAAGATAAATGTGCCGAGCCCACCCGCGCCAATCTCTGCCGCGATGGTCGCCACTCCAATCGTAATGACCGTCGCGGTCCGAATGCCCGCAAGGATCACCGAGAGCGCCAGCGGAACGCGGACGCGAAACAGAATTTGCACCGAGGTCATGCCCATCGCTTCGGCGGCTTCGAGCACCGCCGGATCGATCCCGCTGAGACCCACATAAGTGTTCCGCAAAATCGGCAGAAGCGCGTACAGCACCAGCGCGACAATCGCCGTGCGCCTGCCAATTCCCCCGATAAACGGAATCGGGATCAGCAAACCAAAAAGCGCCAGGCTCGGGATGGTTTGAAATACGTTTGCAATGCCCATCGACAGCGCGCGCAGCGCAGGCCGTTCGACGATGAGCATGCCGACCGGCAGCGCGATGGCCATGGCGATGAGCATCGCCAGCACCACAAGCGTCAGGTGGTCCGCCGTGGCGCTTAGAATCTCCGCGCGGTGTTCGGCAAAGAACGACCAATAACTCGAGGAGGCGTTCATACGGGCGCTCCCGGCACAGCTCCCAGTGAAGCAACAAAAGCGCGCACCTCAGGATGATCCATGCGGAGAAATTCCTGCGGCGGCGCCACTGCCGCAATGCGCCCCGCGTCGAGCAGAACGATACGCGAAGCCAGCAGGAGCGCCTCGCGCAAATCGTGCGTGACGAACACGATCGTTTTCTGCAACCTCTGTGCCAGCGCCTTAAATTCCCTCTGCAGCTCGCCACGGGTCACCGGATCGAGCGCGCCGAAAGGCTCGTCCATCAGCAGAATCGGCGGATCGGCCGCCAGCGCGCGTGCTACACCAACACGCTGTCGCTGGCCTCCGGACAGCTCGCGCGGATGCCTGTCGGCAAATTCCGCGGGATCCAACCCCACCAGCCTCAGCAACTCCCCGACTCGCGCCGTCACGCGCTGGCGATCCCATTTCTCCAAAGACGGCACCAGCCCCACGTTTTCCGCCACCGTGAAATGCGGAAAAAGCCCTGCTTCCTGGATGACGTAGCCAATGCCTCGCCGCAACCGAATCGCATCCCACTCCGCAGTCGGCCGCCCTTCGACCAGGACCTCGCCTTGCGATGGGAGGTACAGGGCATTGATCAAGCGCAGCAGCGTAGTCTTGCCGCTTCCGCTTCGGCCCAAGAGCACCAGCGTTTCCCCGAGTGGAACCGCAAGGGAGACGCCGGAAATGATCGCACGGCCGGGAATATCGTTTATGTGGTAGGACACATCGCAAAATTCGATTAAATTCCCCGAGAAATCTTCGATTGTCGCATTCATTTCTATTGACAGCCCCAATCCCAGGCGCGAACATAATAATGCAGTCCGCCTCCCGACGCCGATTTTTGGCGCATCCTTCTGTCGGACCTGGCATCAAAGAAGGGGTCAACGCCATGGGAGCACTCGCCGCAACGCCAGCGCGCATTCGTCACGATCTCCATACACGTCTGGTTGATGCCCGCGCTCGGACCGATGAACTGTTCCGCATCGTTCGCGAAGAAGCATTGTACGACCGGCCCATCGCCGAGCGGCATCGCATCATATTTTACGTCGGCCACGTCGAAGCCTTTGACTGGAACCTGCTTGCGCGGCGCGCCTTCGGTTTGCGGTCCTTTCATCCCACCTTCGATCAACTTTTTTCCTTTGGTATCGACCCTGTCGGCGGCGGCTTGCCCACAGACGCACCCGAGGATTGGCCGAACCGGGCGGAAGTCGAGCGCTACAAGAAACGCGTCCGCGAAGAGCTCGACGCCGCCGTCGAACGTGCTCTCCAGCGTCCCGAGGAAGGCCATCCCCACCTGCTGCAAATGCTGCATGTGGCTATCGAGCATCACTTGATGCACGCCGAGACACTGGCGTACCTGCTGCACCGGCTGCCTGCGAGCAAAAAAGTTTGTCCTCCCCAGAGTACCGTTTGGAAAGCATTGCGACAGACGCACCGCCTCGTGGGAATTCCCGCAGGACGCGCCACCCTGGGAATCCACGATGCGCAGGAGCAAGAATTTGGATGGGACAACGAATTTGCCGCGCACGAAGTGGCCGTTCCGGAGTTCGCCATCGATAGTCACAACGTAAGCAACCACGATTTCCTGCGCTTCATGCAGGCCGGCGGGTACCAGAACCGCTCGCTTTGGACCCCGGAGGGATGGGCCTGGAGAACCAAACAGAGTATTGAGCATCCCATTTTCTGGAGGGGCGAAGGCAATCTCTGGCTGTATCGCACCATGTTTGGCGAAATCCGCCTCCCCCAGGAGTGGCCGGTGTACGTAAGCAACGCCGAGGCTACGGCATACGCCAACTGGCTGGGGCGCAGGCTTCCAAGCGAAGCGCAATTTCATCGCGCCGCGTACGGCACGCCGAAAGGCGAGCGCGAACGCAGCTATCCCTGGGGCGCAGAGCCGCCGGGAGAGCGCCACGGCAATTTCGATTTTCGCTCCTGGGACCCCTCTCCGGTCGGCGCTCATCCGGCGGGTGCCAGCGGCTTCGGCGTCTACGATCTGGTCGGCAACGGCTGGGAGTGGACGCGCACGGAGTTCGCAGCGTTTCGAGGGTTCACTCCCATGCCTTTCTATCCGGGTTATTCCGCGAATTTCTTCGACGGCCAGCACTACGTCGCGAAAGGCGGATCGCCGCGCACCGCCGCGTGTCTGCTGCGTCGTTCGTTCCGTAATTGGTTCCAACCGTATTACCCGTACGCTTACGCAACCTTCCGTTGCGTCGAGGATTAAGCAGACCCCCGGCCCAGGCTCGGGAGAGAGGACCATGGCGACGCCTGCTTTATCGCTCCAGCACGTGTCGGAATTCGCGGCCGACGTGCGCGAAAGCCTGACGAAGCCCGGCCAGCGAGAGCTGCCGTCAAAATATTTGTACGACGAGGTCGGTTCCGCGCTATTCGAGGCCATCTGCGTGCTCCCCGAATACGGACTCACGCGCGCGGACACGCGCTTGCTGAAGGAATATTCCGCGGAAATCGTTGGCCGCCTACCGTCACCTCTGCGCGTTGCGGAGCTCGGTAGCGGCTCGGGAAAAAAAACACGCTGGATTCTGGAAGCGTTGTCGCGCCGGCAGATCACCTATTACTATCCTATCGAAATCTCTCCGCATGCGCTGGCCGCACTCGAAAAAGAGTTGGCGCAAATTGATATGGTCAGCGTGGTCGGCTACGAACAGCCGTACCTCGAAGGTTTGCGGTCCGTTGCCGAAGGACGTGGCGACCGCGATCATGTTTTGGTGCTGTTTCTCGGCAGCACCATCGGCAACTTCGATCGCGAGGCCGGCGACCTGTTTTTGCGTGAAGTGCGGGCTACTCTCCGCCCCGGTGACGCCTTGCTCCTCGGCACCGATTTGGAGAAAGCCGTCGAGCTGCAACTTCTCGCCTATGACGATCCGGCAGGCGTCACCGCGGCATTCAATTTGAATTTGCTCGCACGCATCAACCGCGAACTCGGTGCCGATTTTGACTTGGCCTCGTTCCGCCACGAGGCGCGCTGGAATTACGCGGACCGCCGCATTGAAATGCATTTGCGCTCGACGTGCCGGCAAAGCGCGCGCATTCCCGCGGCCAACTTGCGAATTGTTCTCAACGAGGATGAAACGATTTGGACGGAAAGCTCCCACAAATACAGAGCCGAAGAAATCCCTGAAATGGCGGAACGCACCGGCTTCCGCTGCGATGCGCAGTGGATCGACGAGGAGTGGCCCTTCGCGCAGAACCTTCTGCTTGCGGAGTGACCGGGGCCCCTTTTTTGTTGTGGCAGGTCTTCCGTTCCCTGCGCTGTCATTCCGAGCCCTGCCTACCGGAAAGCCCTGGCGAGGTATCCCCCGTCCTTTCCGGTTCATCCAACCTCGAGCCCGCCCAGATCATCCAACCCAAATCATGTGTTTGAAACTTTGGACACCTCTAGCACGTCAAAGCCTTGTCCGGAGTAAGAGTACCGACGTACAGTAAAGAAAGGCGCCATGGTAAACTCGGCAACAAAACTCTCTTGCAGTAAATCTTTGGGCCGAAAGGTCCGGGGGTTGGTCTTTGGCGGCGGGAGCCTGCGCTGGGTGTGCCCAAACTTCCTTTTGCTCTGTGTCTTCCTGCTTTGCTCTTTTCCTGCTTTTGCGCAATCTCCGCAGCCCTCTGACACGCCGAGCGCAACCGCCCAGGCGCACACACCGGCCGAGCTGCTGAGGGGAACCATCAGTGGAACCGTCGCCGATCGCACGGGAGCCGTCATCCCCGGAGCGCGCGTGAAACTTTCTCGCGAAGATTCATCGCTGAGCCAGGAAACGATGTCGGACAGCGACGGGCAGTTCTACTTTGCCGGCGTCACCCCTGGGTCCTTCCAACTCACGATCAGTTCGCCCGGGTTTGCTGCGCAGACCGCTTCGGGAAGACTGCATCCCGGCGAGGACTACACGGTGCCGCCGGTCCTGCTGGACGTTGCGGCTGCCGCGGCCGAGGTGAAGGTCGCGATGACGCCGGTCGAGATAGCCGAAGCCGAGATCAAGGATGAAGAGAAGCAGCGCATCCTCGGGGTGATTCCCAATTTCTACGTCACCTATAACTCCGCCGCGGCTCCTCTCAACCCGAAACAGAAGTTCGAGTTGGCGTGGAAGGCCACCATCGATCCGATCAACTTTGGCATGACCGGCGCCATTGCGGGAGTTCAGCAAGCAGTTGACGCTTTCAGCGGCTATGGGCAGGGCGCGCAGGGCTATGCCAAGCGCTACGCCGCCTCCTATGCAGACTCGGCCATAAGCACATTCATCGGCGGGGCCATTCTGCCTTCCGTGCTTAAACAGGATCCACGGTATTTTTACAAAGGAACCGGCACGCGGCGGTCCCGGATCATCTATGCGCTTGCCAACGCGGTGATCTGTAAGGGGGACAATGGACACTGGCAGGTCAATTACTCCTCGATGCTCGGAAGCCTCGCCGCCGGCGGCATCTCCAACCTCTACTATCCAGAGTCGGACCGCGACTCCACGGTGACGTTTGAAAATACGCTAATCGCCATTGGCTCGAATGCCGCCAACAATCTTCTGCAAGAATTTCTGATCCGCAAATTGACCCGCAACCCGCCTACCTACACCCCCGCCACAAGCGCCTCCGCTTCCCGACCCTAGTCTCGAACCACGGCAGGAGTGCGAACGAACAGCTCACTCCGGCCCATAACCCCGAGCGCCTGCTACGCAATCGTTTCTCCAGTGTCATTCGTGTCCAAAAGCTTTGCCGAAGAAATCATTCCTGTTCCAGGTCGGACGCTCGGGCGCCTGGGCCACGTCGTAGCCGACGAGAAAATTAATCTGCATGAACTCGACGGAGGCCTCGAAGTCGAAGTGTTGGGACATGTCGTCGGAGGGAGCGTGATAGTGGAGGCGAACGTAATCGTCGGAGAGCTTCTTTCCGTCCACGTTGGGATCCTTGGCTTGGAAGCCTTCGCCGAGCGAAACTGAGGGAATGCCTCGACGAACAAAAGAATATTCGTCGTTGCGGACAAACCCGAGCTGTTCCGGCTGTGGATCGGGGATCAGTTTCAGGCCCATTAGCGAAGCGTCGCGCTCGATCACGGCGTTCAGCGAGCTGCTAGGTCCGCCGAGCGCCACGACTTCGTCGAATGTGTAGAACAGCGAGGCGCCGTCCATATTGAGGTCGGCCACGAGACTTTTGCGCGGGACGGTGGGGAACTCGGCAAAATAGTCGGCGCCAAGTAGTCCCTTCTCTTCGGCAGTGGTGGCGAGGAAGAGAATCGACCGCGCGGGTGGATGCGGAAGCGACTTGAACGCTTTCGCGAGAACCAGCAGGGCGGCGACACCGGAAGCGTCGTCGGCAGCGCCGTTGTAGATGGAATCGCCGTTGATGGGCATGCCGATGCCAAGATGATCGGTGTGAGCACTGTAGACGACATAATCGCTCTTGAGGGAGGGATCGGAGCCGGAGAGCACGGCGACGACATTCGGACTGCTGATTTCACGATGCAGGCTGACAACCTGGATCTTTGCGGTGATCGGCAAAGTGAACGACTGTGGTTTGGAGGCAGCGGCATCTCTCAAGACTTGACCCCAGGATTTGGACGCATGCTGAAAGACTCTTTCCGAGGCCGCCGTGGACAGCGCGGCCCCGCCGCGCATCTCGGGGAAAGTGTCGCTCGGCCGCGAGTCAGGCCCGAGCCAGCGCATGGAAGGAAAGCGAATGCCCATGACGCTGCGGGCCCACGGGAGTATCGCATCCTGTTGCGGAGGCCGCAGGACGATGCTGCCGACTGCTCCATGGGCAACGGCGCGGCGCATTTTCTCGCGGAGGGCGCCAACGTGAGCGCGCAATTCGCTGGGCAAGGATGGCGGCGCGCCGCTCAAATAGGCCACGATCTTCCCTTTCGCGTCGACGCCGGCGTAGTCGTCATAGCTACCGTCGGGAGTGGTGACGCCATAACCAACAAAAACAACTGGCGCTTCGACTTGGGTGTCTTCCCTTACGGCGCTCCCGGGCGCAATGAAGTCATCGCCCCACTTTAAATTGACAGGATTTCCGTTTTCGGTGAGCGTCACGGAGCATCTTTCCGGCACAACGGTGACTTCGCGCAGGGGAACTCGCTGATAGAACGTTCCCGCAGTGCCTGCGGGCGTGAGGCCGAGGACTTCAAACTGCGCGGCGACATAGCGAGCGGCCAATTCCTGGCCACGCGTGCCGGTCCCGCGGCCTTCGAGCAGGTCGTCGGCGAGAAAGGCCATATGGGCGCGGAATGGTTCTTTCGCGAGTTGCTCCATGGCCTTGCGCACGTCGGCAGGAACGGACGGGCTCGTTTGCGCGGACACTCGGTCAGCAAGAAGGATCAATGCAAGGGAAAACAGGCGGCGAAGCAGCATAAGCGCCTCCAACCATTCGCGTGGATTGCGCAAGAGTATAGCGAAAGCAGGCAGAGCAGCGCACCTAGAAGGCATCGGCGGGAAGGCCGAGGAGAGGTGTCGCCGCCGCCGGCGACGAAGGCAGCGCATCGAGCTGGGTGCGAGACTGCTCGGGCGGCGCATAGCTCGGCGTATCGAGAACAGCCAAGGACAAGCCAAAGCGGTGGAGTTTAGAAGGTCTCAAGCCGCCAGACGAGGCGGGCGGACCAGACTTTCTGCGTTGTGAGCGGGGGGTGCCAGACAGCCAGAATCTGAGACCCTTGGTAGACGCGCTCGAAACCTTCTTCGGATTCGGAGACGGTTTCAATCGGCGCAATCCAGAATGCTTCTGCCAGGGGCGCATGCACGGAGACGCGAACGCGCTGCCAGCCATCTTCGATGCGCAGGATGGGCGCGGGCAGGGCGCCGCTCAAGCGCAGGTTCGTGCGGCCGGCGGGAGTTTCAAAGAAGCGGTCCGGCTCGCTGGGCGCAAGAAGATTGATGATGGATTCCATCCCGACGGCGACAGGCTTTCCGAGTACTTCTTTGCATTTCAGACGGATTTCGCAGGCGACTTCAAAGCCATGCGGACATGGATTGAAGGAGAAATGTTTGAAAAGGATAAGCCTCGGCGCCGTCGCCTTCGATCTGTCGTGGGGAAGCAGAGAGCCCGCACAAAAGAGCTCGGCACCGCTGGCAGCGGAATTCTTGATGCTGAAAGCGCCGCTAGCAAAAGCGGCGTCCTCGCGCAGCTCCAGAGCCTCATAGTCGGCCTGGGTGCGCGAAGGATCAAAGATCAGAACGCGGAAAGCGTGACGCGGCCAGCGGTCGTAGCGAAGGAAGCGCTGGAGGCCGGGTTCTTTGACGCGCGTTTGTTCGTGGATGGAGGCGACCGCGCCGGTCACCGTGGCTCCCGTAGCTTCGCGCAAGCGCGAGTGGTAAGCCTCGGGACGGCGCAAGATGGAATTGATGAGCGTGACTGCCGCGGGGCGAAAGTCCAGGGCAGCGATGGTGCCGCCATCGCCGGGCTTCAAGAGCGCCTGGAATTCCGGGGAGGTAAAAAGCAATTCGTTCGCGCCGTCGGCGTCGTAGTCGAGCATCTCGACGCGAGGCGGATGCGCGCCGGGAGTGAGGCTGTCGGCGATGGCTTCCGCACGGATGAGATTGCGAGCGGGATCGGTGCGGAGATGCGGCGCGTAGATTCCCCCGAAGATGCCATGCCAGTAGGCATCGTTGCATTGCGCGCGCAAGAGGAGGTCGCGTGCTTCCGCAAGCTCGGCGGCTTGTTTTTCTCGTTGCTCACAGGCGGGCGCGGGAGCCGCAGCGATGCGCGCGGAAACGCGCAGCATCTTTTTGTGCAGAAGGTTGGACTCGGAATATTTGCGAAAAAAGCCCCGCCAGGAGCCGCCGCGCAGGAAGGCCAGCACTTCCGGGCGTGCAGCGAATTCCTGAAGCACGGCGTGATAGCGCTGGCGCACGCGCGTGGGGAAAACCCACTCCATCATTTCGGTGTAGGAAGCGGCGGGAAGATCGGCGCGGCCCAAGGGAGAATGCGAAGCGAGATATTCGCCCGGAGTGCAGACGCTGAGCCAATTAGAATTCTTCTCAAGTGCGGAAAAAAAATCGGAGAGCCAGCCATTTTTGTAGCAGTGCTCGTGCGTGCCGGGCCAAACGCCGAATTTTTCCATGTCGTCGCCCATGGCGGCCACGCCGCCGGGGTGAACGCTGGCGGCATCGCGCAAATAGGCGAGGACGTCTTCGACTTTGCCGAAAGGAACGAGGTAGCGCAGGGTCTTCTGGCCGGGGTAGAGCCACACACTTTTGCCCCGGTCTTCGGCGATGTAAGCGCCAAACAGTTCTTCGGGCTCGAACCCGGCGGCGAGAAAGTGCATGTCGTCCACGAGCGTGTAGGCGACTTTAGCCTCGGCAAGAACGCTGGGAAGCTGAGGCTCCCAGACCCGCTCGGCGAGCCAGGCGCCTGATGGAGGCGGCCCAAAATGCCTCTCGAGATAGCTGGCGAGGCGCGTGATCTGCTCAAGCTGGTCTTCGGGCGGAATGGAGACGAGGATGGGCTCGTAAAAGCCGCCACCGACGAGTTCAACTTGGCCACACTGGACCAGTTTTCGAAGGCGGTCAAAATATTCGGGGCGATGCTGCTTTATCCAGGTGAGCAAAGGACCGGAATAGTGAAGACCGAGGCGAACGTCGGGATGTTCTTCCAGGTGCCGCAAAAAGGGGAGATAGGAATCGTCGTACGCTTTTTCCAGAACGTGTTCGAAATTGCCGCAGGGCTGGTGAGCATGAATGAGAAGGGCAAGGTGGAACGGTCGCGGGTTGGGCACAGTTTTTTCTCGCTACCATGATAGCAAGCCGAGGCAATTTCTGAATTCCAAGCGCAGATAGGATGCGCTAGCAGACTTCTTGCGTCGCTCCGAATCACAAAAAGCAGCGGGCCTGGGCTAAACGATTCGTCAAGGAGCGGCGTGTTTAGCGACCCAATCCGAGATGGCGTTGAGGGCCTCGAGGGCCATGGTTTCTTCGATGCCGCCGTATTCGGTCGGCGAGCCTGTGGGAGCGTGCTGGAAAAGATGATTCAAGCCAGGAAGTTCCTTGGTTTGAAAATCCTTGTTGTCTCCCTCCTGAAGAGCTTTTTGAATTTGTGCAAGATTTTCTTTCGGCGCCATCTGTAAATCCTTGCCCCCATTGAGCGCTAAGACGGGGCATTCGGTTTTTTTCAGGGCGGGGACGGGATCGTAGTCAAGAAAGTAGCGAAACCACGGCGAGGTCATCATGCGCGCCTGGGGCTTGAGCGTGGTGGGAGGCAAGGTGGTGCTCATGCCGGTGGAGTCCACAAGATCGCTTAATTTGGCTTCGAACGCCGCCGGGTCGGTCTCCTTGCGCGCCAATGCGTAAGATTGCCGGCTGAAATCGCGGGCCTTGGCGATGCGGTCGTCGTCAAAGCCCGCCGTTTTCAAAATGAGCTCGGACTGGAGCAGCATGACGTCTTCGCCTTTCAGGCCAGGAGCCGCGAGCAAAACCACCCAAGCGACCCCCGAGGAGCGCGAGGCAATCATGGGAGCAATGATTCCGCCTTCGCTGTGGCCGATGAGGCCGATCCTCCTCGAGTCAATTTCTTTTTGCGATTTCAAGTACGCCAGCGCCGCGGCTGCATCGCTGGCGAAATCTTCGGAAGTAGCTTGATCAAAACTGCCGGTGGACTTGCCGATACCGCGTTTGTCGTAGCGAAGAACGGCGATGCCCTTGCGCGTGAGATAGTCGGCAAGCACGAGAAAGGGGCGATGGCCAGCGACGGTCTCGTCGCGATCCTGAGGACCCGATCCGGCGATGAGAATAGCCGCAGGAAACGGACCCGACCCGGGCGGGACTGTCAGGGTTCCCGCGAGCGAAACTTGCGCCTTCGGATTCGCAAAGGTCGCTTGTTCTTCGCGGTAGGGGTAAGGTCTTGCGGGATTTTGAGGGCGCACGAGCTCGAGCAATTGATCCGAGCGCTCGAATTTCAAGTTGCGCGTGATCCCGGCCTGCGTCCAAATCCCGTTGATCATGGATTTGGTGGGGTTTATCGTGCCTTCGTAGACGCTATCCACAACGGGAATCTCGAAATGAAAGAGGGTCAGCTTCTGGCTGACTTTGACGGCAGGCATCCCGCTGATCCCCTGATCGGGACTGTCGAGTGCGGCAACAAGCTGCTTTTTATCATCGTGCGTAACGTGCAGCTGAAACCGCAAACGTAGGCCGTTGGCTTCGAGAGCGGCTTGCCACACGCCTTCGGCGCTGGCGATGGCGTCGGCCGGCTTCCCGGCTCCGGCGCCGGCAACCTGGCGATGAAAAAAAAGGGGAAGACCGACGTTGCCTTGCGACCAAACCCCTTGAATTCCGGAGTGGTCTGCGGAGATTTTTCCTTCGTATAGAACGCCGACCGAAGAGACGCTGAAGCGAAGCTCCGAGCCGTTCTGCGTCAGGTCGGTGACTTCAATGCCGTAAACGCCCTGGTCGAGGCTATCGATCGTGGCTTTGAGCGAGCCGTCTTGGGCTTTTGAAACGTGCAGCACAAGATGCAAAACCGCGTCGCCAGCCTCAAGAGAACCGGCCCAGTTGCCCTCAAGGGTTGCGGGAGGCTTGGACAGCGGCGGCTTGTGATTCGCTCGAGTTTGAGCTTTCGCCGGGACGGAAAACGAGCCACCCAAGAACAGGATTGCGGCCGCCAAGACAAAGCCGATGCGAATGACCTTCAAACAGCGACCTCCTGCGGGTGGACTTCGTAATAGATGATTGCGCGGCGAAAAGAGTTAGCACAAGGCGGGAGCGGAATGCGAATCTCGGCCTACTGAACCTTCGGGCCGCACTTCGCGGCAAGGTCCTTGTGCTTGGCTATCACTTTGCGTCCGCCACTTGGTGCGGAGGGCTCAGCACCTCTCGGATGTCGAACATGTCGGAACACAAAAAGAAGGCGGCACGCCAAAACATGCCGCCTGCAATTTCCCATCTCGGCGTTGCGCCTAAGGGATTCGCTCACTTTCCCCGCTTGGCGTACCAATCGGCGTTGACGGGCGTGAAACTGGCCCATTTCTCGGGCAAATCTTCGAGTGCGAAGATGGCGGTCACCGGGCAAACCGGGACGCAGGCGCCGCAGTCGATGCATTCCGTGGGGTGGATGTACAGCTGCGTTTCCGCAGCAAACTCTGGTTCATCCTTGCGCGGATGAATGCAGTCCACCGGGCAGACATCCACGCAGGCGGTGTCCTTTGTGCCGATGCAGGGCTCGGCA
>Ga0182036_10000823_pt1 | contig 14228 bp, 15 predicted proteins | sample sta12Cox44000080_FD_125966 | JGI IMG/M metagenome (GOLD analysis project Ga0182036, IMG submission 125966) | Lab enrichment of tropical soil microbial communities from Luquillo Experimental Forest, Puerto Rico - statoxic.12C.oxic.44.000.080 | ecosystem: Environmental > Terrestrial > Soil >...
CGAACGCGCACCCGCCAATCCGTGACCGAGAACGTGAAGGTGATGTAGACGAGGATCGTCGCGAAAATGACCGCGGCGAAGGTCCAGTTGTAGAGGCGCCACAGGATGCCGCAGACCACGAGCATCTCGAAGATGGTCGGCGCCACGTTGAAGAGCATGAAGGACAACAGAAAGTCGATGCCCGAGGTGCCGCGCTCGATCGCCCGCGACAAGGCTCCGGTGCGACGCTCGAGATGGAAACGCAGTGACAGGGCATGGACGTGGCGGAACGCGGTAAGCGCCAGCCGGCGGATGGCGCGCTGGCTGACCTTTGCAAAAACCGCGGTACGCAGCTCGTTGAAGCCTTGCGACATCACCCGGGCGGCCCCGTAGGCGACGATCAGCGCGACCGGAACCGCAACCGTAATGTCGCGCGGGGACAGTGCGTCAACCGCGTGCTTGTAGAGGATCGGGACCCAGATCGTGAGGAGCTTGGCGGCGAGCAGCAAAAGGATCGCGAGCGCCACCCGTGCCCGCAGCTCGAACGAATCGCGCGGCCATAGATAGGGCGCCAGCCATTTGAGCGCCCGCAACTCGTCTCTGAACCCGCCCTTGGCGCGCGGCGGGCCTATGCTAATCGGACGCCCGCGCGGGCTCATCGCGCCCGGCCGCCTTCGCGGCCGAAGGGTGCGGTGTCGACGAGCGAGGCGGCGCCGAGGCCGCGCGGTAGCCTGAAGGCGAGCAGCAAAGTGACGGCGACCAGCAGCGCCGCCACAAAGTACGGGCTGTTGCGGCCGAAGCCGGCGAAGAAAAACCCCGCCGCGAACGGGCCGAGCACGCGGGAAAGGCTGCTGAGCGATTGCGCGACCCCTATGACCTCGCCTTGTTCTTCCCGTCCCGCATGGCGCGAGATCAGGCTGTTGATCGAGGGCTGCGTCAGCCCCGTGCCGAGGGCCAACCCGCTCACGGCCGTGGCGAGGATCGGCAGATCATGCGCTAGCGGCATGACCAGAAACCCGGCCGCGACCAGCGCGAGGCCGCACCGCAGGAGACGCTCTTCGCCAAAGCGCCGCGTCAGGCGGCCGATCAGTCCGCCCTGCAGAACCGCCGAAGCGAGCCCGACATAGGCGAAGACGTAACCGACCTGTCGAGGGCCCCAGCCAAGTTGCGGCATCGCCCAAATAGCGAAGACGCTCTGCATTCCGGCGAAGGCGAGGATCACCAAAAAATTAATCAGGATAAGTCGCGACAGGACCGGGCGGTGCAGGATGCCCCACATTGCGCTAACCCGGCCACGTGACCGGCTGCCGTCTTGCCGCTCGCGGGGCAAGCTCTCGGACAACACTGATATAACCCCGAGCAAGGCGACCAGCGAGAGCCCGGCCGCGACCCATGCCGGGGTCTCAAGGTCGGCGGTCGCGGGATCCGTGCCGGCAAGCAACCCGCCGAGCGCCGGGCCGATCATGAAGCCCACGCCGAAGGCCGCGCCGATCATACCCATGCCGCGCGCCCGCTCGTCCGGTTGCGTGACGTCAGCGACATAGGCTTGGGCCGCGGCGATGTTGCCGGCACAAGCGCCGGCAAAGGCGCGTGCCGCGAACAGCATCCACAGTGCCGTGGCGGCGCCGAGCCACAGATAGGCGAGCGCCGACGCCGCGAGGCTGACGAGCAGCACCGGCCGCCGGCCGACGCGGTCGCTAAGCCTTCCCCACAGGGGAGCGGTCACAAGTTGCGCCAAAGAATAGATCGCGACCAGCGCGGTCACCTGTTGCGGTGAGGCTGCGAAGCGCACCGCATAAAACGGCAGCAGTGGGATGACGAGACCGAACCCGACAAGGTCGATGACAACAATGAGAAAAAGGGCCGGCACAGCGCTGATATCGCGCACCGGTCGCAAGGCGGCAAGAGCCTCGTCGCGGCCGGTCGGATATTTGACGGGGCGCGGCGCGCGTTATGGCGGATCGATCGCCGGCAAGTCTCGCAACTCTCGGTACAAGCGGAGCGCAAACAGCAGAGCGAGCATGCCGACGAAGGCACAAATCACCGGAAGCGGCGCAACTGCCACGAGGAGGGCCGCAGCCCATGCGATCAGCGAGAACAAAATCACCGTCACGGCGAAGCTCACCAGCAGGGCGAACATGCGGTGGTGCAGCATTTGCCGCCCATGCATCCAGAGTGCGGTGGTGGCGCTCACCATGCCCATCCCGCCCGCGACCATCAGTAGTGTGATCACGGCAGCGTCCCCGTCGTCGGGGCTGGGGGCCGGCAAGGCTGTGCAAGCCCGGTCGCCTGCCATCGCTCGCGCGCAATCCGCTCGAGCAAAAGCTCAAGCTCGCAACGTTCAACCCCGTCGCTCTTCATGACGAGGCCGATCAGGGGATCGTTTACCAGCTCGGCGAGCGAGCACCCGGCGATGTCCATGACATCTCTCCCGGCTATTTGGCCCCCCGAGCCCTATTCATTTCGGATGAGCAGTAGCTAATCCGTTAAAGGCAGTTCGCAAGGTAGGAGACTCACGAGATTCCATCGGATAGATCCCCGCCGGAGTGACACTCGGGAGCGTGTCGACCGGGCTTGGACGGAGCCCGGATGACGATTCACAGTCGCCACGGGAGCAAAGGGAGGGCGGTGATGGAACTCGGAAGGCTTGGTGTTTGGGTTGGAATGGACGGCATGAGCGCGGCTGCGGCGGCAGCCTTCGCCGAGCGGGTTGAGGAGCGCGGATATGGCGCGCTGTGGATCCCCGAAGGCCGGGGGCGCAACGCGCTGGTGCTATCGTCGTGGCTGCTGTGCCACACCAAAAGACTGGTTGTGGCGACCGGCATCGCCAACATTTACGCGCGCGACGCGATGGCGATGGCAGGCGGTCAGCGCGCACTCGCCGAGCAATCGGGCGGCCGCTTTCTGCTCGGCGTCGGCGTGTCGCACCGCCCAACAGTTGAAGGCGTGCGAGGCCATGCCTATGGGGCGCCGGTCACGACGATGCGCACCTATCTGCGAGCGATGCGGGAAGCGCCCTACGGCGCCCTGCAGCCTTCTCAGAGTCCCTTGACGGTCGTCGCGGCGCTGGGACCGAGGATGATGGCGCTTTCCGGCGAACTCGCCGACGGCGCGCACCCGTACAACACGACGCCGGAGCACAGCGCGCGGGCGCGGGCGATCCTCGGGCCGGGCAAGCTCTTGTGCCCGGAGGTCTGGGTGTTGCTCGAGACCGATAGGGCAAAGGCGCGCAGCGCCGCGCGGCAGGCGCTTTCGCGCTATCTGCAGCTTGAAAACTACGTGAAGGCTGGCGTCGGCAGGGCTTCGACGAGGCCGATCTTGCCGGCGGGGGGTCCGAACGCTTTCTCGATGCCATGGTAGCGTGGGGTGACGAAGGCGCGATCCGCAGCCGGATCCAGCAACATTTGGACGCTGGCGCCGACCATGTCTGCATCCAGCCGATCAGCCCGCAAAGCCCGCGCGAGCCGGTCGACGAGCGCGTGCTCGACCTGCTGGCGCCCGCTCGGTGATCTTGACGGCTATCGACGCTCGGCCGACATTGTCCTCGTGGGTCTCCGTATCGGCGCGGTGATCGCGCTGGCTCGGGAAAAGAGGGCATCGGCCATGTATTCGGAAACCACCCGATCGATCAAAGTCACGGTGCAGCCGTTTTACCTCGAGGATCGCTCCTCGCCGGACGAGGACCGCTATGTGTGGGCCTACCACGTCCGCATCGAGAACGGGGGCGAGGAAACGGTCCAGCTGCGCAACCGCCACTGGAAGATCACCGACAGCCACGGACGGGTCCAGGAAGTGCGCGGTCCTGGTGTCGTCGGCGAGCAGCCCGTTCTCGGCCCCGGTGAAAGCTTCGAATACACCAGCGGGACCCCGTTGCCGACGCCGTCAGGCATCATGGTCGGCAGCTATCAGATGGAGACGCGGGGCGGCGAAAGCTTCTGGGTTCAAGTACCAGCCTTCTCGCTCGACAGCCCGCATCAGCCCGTCCGGCTCAACTGAGCGCCGGGCGGGAGCGACCCGGCTCCGGCGCTCACACCTCCAACAGCAAGAGGGAACTTGATGTCGCAAGTCGTCGCTCCACCCTTTTCTGCGCCCAAGCCCCGTGCCCGGCAACCGACCGGGGTGCGGCGGCCGACCCGGCAAGAGGCCGAGGAGGCGGTTCGGACCTTGATCCGGTGGGCGGGGGATGATCCGGAGCGCGAAGGGCTCCTCTCCACCCCGGACCGCATCGTGCGCTCCTATCAGGAGTTCTTCAGCGGTTATGGCGAGGACCCGATCGCGCTGCTCCAGCGCACCTTCGAGGAGACCAACGGTTACGACGAGATCGTCGCGCTGAAGGACATTCGCTTCGAATCGCATTGCGAGCACCACATCGCTCCGATCATCGGCAAGGTGCATGTCGCCTATCTGCCGGACAAGCGGGTCGTCGGCATCTCGAAGCTCGCGCGGCTCGTCGATGTCTACGCCAAGCGCCTGCAGATCCAGGAGAAGATGACGGCGCAGATCGCTAACACGATCGACGAGGTACTCCAGCCTAAGGGGGTCGCGGTGGTGATCGAGGCGGCTCATCAATGCATGACAACCCGCGGGGTGCATAAGCCGGGTGTCACCATGGTGACGAGCCGCATGCTCGGCGCGTTTCGCGACGACCCGCTAAGCCGGCGGGAGGTGCTGGCGATGATCGGGACGCCGGGCGGCGTCAAGCTCGACAACGTCTAAAATCAGTCTGGAGGAGGTTATCCATATGAAGCGTGATATTGAACAGTTCTCGTCGCAATGTCATCAGATCCTGAAGGAAGATCCAGGCGTCGAGGGGCGCAAGGGAGTATGTGCTCTGGTCCAAGACGTACTAAAGGACGACGAGTTCATAAAAACCTATCTCTCTGACGACGTGCCGGAGCGCAAGGTACTGTACGAAGATCCGGAGCTTGGCTTCTGCATTCTTGGCCATGTCTATCACGGAGCCAAGGACAGCAACCCGCACGATCACGGTCCCTCTTGGGCGATCTACGGTCAGGCGCGGGGCGAGACCATAATGACGGACTACGCGCCGCTCGCGCGTCCGAGCGGAGGACAGCCGGGCAAGGCGCGCTGGGTCAAGGACTACACACTAAAGCCCGGCATGGCCTACCTCTACAACGAAGGCGATTTGCATTCGCCCCGACGCGAAGGGCCGACCCGGCTCATTCGGATCGAGGGCAAGAACATGGACAAGGTCCAACGCTTCCCTTACGAGCGCGTCACCTAACCGCGCGGAGCGGGCGGGAGGCCGATTAGCCGCCAGGCGGCGGCTCAGGTGCGTCTACCTCCCGCGTTTCGACCTCGCCTGGCGGATCGCCGAAGCTGAGGCGGACACGATAGCTCCGCCAGTCCCGCCGATATTCTACCGGGTCAGGAAGCGGGATCGAGGCGTCGGAGACCATCGAGAGGAACGCGGTACGCTGCTGGGGGGCCCCTCCGGTCGGCGCGGGCAGCGATAAACCTGTAGCGATATGGCCGACGCCGAACGCACCGCCGGCATAGGGTCCGTTCGGCCATCCCTCATACGAGGTGACGCTCGGAGATGCGCTGACGTTGAGGTAAGAGGCAGGTGTCGTCCGACCGTCGACGGCGACTAGCTCCACGTTTCGCAGCGGTAGGCGGTTGACGGCCTCGATCTCGATGACATCGGCAACGCCGCCGGCAGGGAAGCGGACGCTGACTTGATCGCCCGTTAAGGGCGGCAGTCCGCCGTCCGCGCACGCGACGAGGAAAACGAACGTCAGAATTGCTGAGACGTCGCGCATTTTGGAGCCCCGGCTCTTCGGGAGAAATCGGACTGACATCGTACGACCGAGGTCGTGGCATCGTCACGATCCGCGTGGCACAATTTGCGTGCGTTTACGGGGATGGTGTCGATGTCCACAGATCTTGGAACTGTCGAGGATCGGAGTTTTTTCATATCGAACTTTCGCCTGCAGAATGGCGATGTCATGCCCACGGCGAAGATCGTTTACGAGACCTATGGCCGGCTCACCACCGGAGGCAGGAACGCGGTGCTGATCACACACGGCTACACCAGTAGCCATCATGCTGCTGGGCGCAACCCGGCAAATCGCAATCTGCCGGGTTGGTGGGATGCATTAATCGGGCCCGGTAAGGCGATCGATACTGACAAACTCTTTGTCGTCTCGTCGAACATGCTGGGCTCATCCTTCGGGTCCACCAATGGGGCGAGCATCGACCCACGGACAGGACGGCCGTATGGCCCGGATTTTCCGGCGATCACCGTGCGCGACATCGTCGCGGCGGAGAAAGCGCTCCTCGACGGGCTCGGCGTCGAGCACCTAGTTGCGGTCGCCGGCCCGTCCTATGGCGGCTACCAGGCCTTTCAGTGGGCCGTCGCCTATCCCGGTTTGGTGGACGCTATCGTCCCGGTGGTGACCGCGCCCAAGGCGCAAAATGTCGAGAGCAGCCTTGCCGAGCTACAGGCTCGGCTCGCGGCCGACCCCGAATGGAACGGCGGCCGGTATTACAACACAGGAGGAGCCAAAACGGTCCTGACAGAACTGCGCATCGAGATGCTGAAGCGCAACCGCATCGAGGCAGCGCTTGCCCCCCGCTACCTGGACCGCGAGTCGCGCGAGGCGGAGATCCGGAGGCAGGCCGTCGACTGGGCCAAGTCGTGGGACGCAAATTCGCTGGTCATCCTACGGCGCGGCACGATCGGCTACGACACGGTCAAGGATTTTTCGAAAATCAGCGCAAAGGTTCTTTACGTGCTGTGCCGGACCGACCGGCTATTCCCGCCGTCGATCGCGCCCGGGGTCATGCAAGCCCTCGCCGCCGCTGGGGTCGATGCCCGTTATTTCGAGATCGACAGCGATCTCGGGCACTCGGCCAGCGGCCCCGAACACGCCAAATGGTCGCCAGTTTTGCGCGAATTCTTGGGACCGCTGGCCGCGACAGCGAATTAACGCGGGTGACGATGCGTCTGTGACTGAATCAGTCGGGAGTTGGCGACGGCTATCTCTCACAAGCTCCGCTTGAGGACGCTCGGCCACGCCTGCGCAGTGCTTTGCCGAGACGGCGAGCCTCCTTTGCTGGCCACCGATCCGTGGCTCGTCGGGTCGGTCTATTGGCGAAGCTGGTGGTTGCAGAATTATCCGACGGCAGATGAGATCGACTGGCTGGCGAAGAGCGCCCGGATCTACATCACCCACGAGCACCCGGATCATTTCAACATGCCGACGATCCGGCGCCTCGGTTATAGCTCGGCCTATCTGTTTCCGGCGCTCGCCGAGCGCGGTTATCTCGACTACATGACCCAGCAAGGATATCGCGCGTCAATCGTCCCGCCGTCGCAGTGGCGCCGAATCGACGACGACCTCTCGATAATGTCGATCCCGGTCTGGAATGACGACAGTCTGCTGCTCGTCGATACCCCAGCTGCGCTGATCCTCAATTTGAACGACGCAAAGCCGCTGCCGCCGGTGCTCAGAGCAATACGCCGGCTCGCAGACCGGATCGGCAAGCCGCGGGTACTGTTGTGCAGTTACTCACCCGCGAGCTGCGTCAACAGTTTTCTCGACGAGACCGGAGAAATTGTCTCGCTGAAGCCGGCCCGGCATTACGTCGACTACGTTTGCCGGCTGTGTGACACTTTGGCGGCCGATTTCTTTATGCCATTCGCCAGCCAGGCGGTGTTCGAGCGCCGGGATAGCTGCTGGGCCAACGGCTTCCGGACGAGCTACGACGACCTTCGGCTTTACTGGCGATCCGAGGCTCAGCTGTTCCCGCCCTATACGACGCTCGATCTATCGAACTTCACGTACCATTCTGTGGCGCCCGCGGAATACCGGCCGATGGAGCGGTCGAGAGTAGCTGTACTGACTGACAAGCGCGTTGCCGAAGAGGAGGCGGCTGCGCTATCGCCTGACGATATTGCGGGCCTCGAGCGCAAACTAAAGGCCTTTCGCTGGTTACTGTGGCTGTTTTTTCCGCGCGGCTTTGCTTTTCAGCTCGGTGAGCGGCGCCTGCACTATGACCCGCTCGGCGGACATTTGCAGGAGAGCAATTCCTCAAAGCGCGGCGACTTCATCGTCGTAATACCCAAGTTGACGATGAAGGAGGCGATCCGGAACAACCACGTCTCGGAACTTGGAATCTCCATGTTCATCAGGATCCGTCTGTTAAGGCGGATAGACCCAAGAAAGGTATATGCGCTGTTTGCACTACTCCAGGTCGACGACTACGGGCATCTTGCGAGCCCGGCGGCGTTCCTGCGCTGGTTTGGGCGGGCGATCCGGTACACGTTCGCCCTGCGCTTGCCCGTGCCGCGGCCCTAACCAGGTCAGCCGTGGTGTACTCCCCCTTCCCGGCGCACTGCCCGCTGCAGATAGTCGAGCGCTGCCGCGAATTGGGCGTCGCCGCTGGTTCCAATGATGAGCGGTTTGATCGGATGCTCCGCGGCTTCGGCAGTGCCGCCCTGGAGCGAGGCGGAGGGGGTCTTGGTCGACCCCGGGGCGAGCGAGCCGGTGTTTTTTAGGGCCCTGTAGAGATCGCTTTCATAGGTGACGAGGGCGTTCGCTACCTGCTGACTTTTCGGCAGGCTGACGATGATGTCGGGCGCAATACCCTGGCCCTGTATCGAGCGCCCGGAGGGTGTAAAGTAAAGAGCCGTGGTCAACCGCAGTGCGCCTTGTCCCTCCAGTGGAATGATTGTTTGCACTGACCCCTTGCCAAAGCTCCGGGTGCCCATCACCGTCGCGCGGTGGTGATCCTGTAATGCGCCCGCGACGATTTCTGCAGCTGAAGCCGTGGCGCTGTTGATCAGCACGACGACAGGAGTTCCGCGCAGGAGATCGCCCGTCGCCGGCGCGCGATAGACATGGTCGTCTTGGCCCGTGCGCCCGCGAGTCGAGACCACCACGCCGCCGTCGATAAAATCGCCGGAGACCTCGACCGCAGCGTCCAAGAGGCCGCCAGGGTCATTGCGCAAGTCGAGGATCAAGCCGTTCAACCGGCCGTGCGCGCGATCTTTGAGGCGACTGATAGCATTAGCGAGCTCGGCCGGGGTGGATTCGGTGAATGCAGCGATGCGAAGGTAGCCGATGTCATCGCCCTTGAGATCCGACTTGACCGAAACGACGTGAATGATGGTGCGAACAAGCGTTAGGTCGAATGGCGCCTTATCGTTGCGCGAGATCGTCAGGTTTACCTTTGTGCCGGGCGCGCCGCGCAGGCGTTTGACAATCTCCTCAACATCCATCCCGGTTGTCGACTGTGCGTCGATCTTTGTGATCCGATCACCCGGCTCGACTCCCGCCTCGGCGGCCGGGGTGCCGTCTATCGGCGCGATGACCTCCGGCACTCTCGACTCTAGCGTCAGCTCGACGCCGATGCCGCCGAATTGGCCGCGGGTCACGGCCGTCATCTGCTGATATTGCTCCTGATCCATGTAATCGGAATGCGGATCGAGCCTGGTCAGCATCCCTTTGAGCGCGTCCTTAACGAGCTCGTCGCTTGTGACCGGCTCGACATAACTTTTCTCGACTTGTTTGAGTGCGTCTCGGAAGAGGTCGAGGTCGGCGACGTTACCGGCCGGAGCGGAGGAGCCAGCCCCGGCGCTGTCGCAGCCATAGAGCGTTACTGCCATCAGGAGCACGGTAGCGGCCCTGACGGCCGCACAGTGCAGGCGTGAGATCTTGATCATCGGACCTTTCACGGCGAAGCGGCCTGAGCGATACGCCGCGGCGGCACGGCTCGCCCGGCCGCTGCAAAATGTAGTTCTCGCCCGGCCCGCGTCTAGGGCGCGTCTCGCCGGACGGCGCTACTCCAATGTGAAGCCGTGGGTGTGTAGGTAAGACGGAAAGTCCTGCCCTTCGGGCCGGGTGGCTTGGCGTGCCTTGTCCTCCGACCAGCCATAAAGCGAGGCTAATCCAAAAATTTTCGGCAAGCGCTGCTGGTCCTGCGGGATCGAATACCGCGCGTCGCGCCTGAGATCGTAAGCGCCGACGGCTTCGTCGAGACGCGAATCATCGTAGCGGTCGATGTGGAGGGTGACCTCGAGCGGCAAGCGCATGCTGATGTACCCGGCAGCAGCGGGATAGCCGACACACAAACCGGCGACCGGGAACACCTTGTCCGGCAGATCCAGGATGTCGGCGACCGCATCTGGGTGGTTTCGGATCACGCTGATCGGACTGCAGCCGAGCCCCGCCGTATCAGCCGCCAGGATGAAGGTCTGCAAGACCAGAGCCGCATCAACGCCAGCGTTGAAGAACCCTTCGAGCTGGCCGTTGCCGGCTCGGTGGCCGCGCAGCTCGCCGAGCCGCTCGAGCCGGCGTGCATCGCCACAGAAGACCAGAAAGACCGGCGCATTGCCGATCCACGGCATGTCCGGGACGAGGGCGGCCAGACGATCGCGTCGCGCGCGCTCGTCAATCCGGATCACCGAGGCTTGCTGGAAATCCGATTTCGAAGAGGCCGAAAACGCAGCCCCGAGCAACAAGCGCAACAGTGGCTCGCCAACCGGGCGGTCGGCGTAGCGCCGATGGGTCCGCCGCATCAGAACCTGGCGCAACCAGGGAAGCTCCGGAAGCTGCTCGGCGGGAGCCGCATCATCGCCGAAGCGGGCGCGCCACTCGGCCTCATAGCTCGCGCTCATAGGAGCTCGGACGTCAGACGAGAGATCATGTCGCCCTGATCCGGTCGAGATCGGCCTCGTCAAAGACATAGCTCTGGTTACAGAACTCGCAGGTCACTGTGGTGACCCCCTCCTGGCGCATGTCATCCAATTCGTCGGACGAAAACAGACGCAATATGCCTTCGATGCGCTCGCGCGAGCAGCGGCAGCGCGCCTCGAGCCTATGGGTGTCGTAGACCCGCACGCCATCCTCGTGGAACAGCCGAAACAGCAGTCGGTGCGGAGGCAAGTCGGGATCGACGAGCTCCTCGGCGGTGGCCGAGCTCATCAACACCATTGCCCGTCGCCAGCCGTCCTCGACGTCGTCGGCGATGACCCCGTATCCGCCTTCCGGGGGCATGCGCTGCAGCATCAGCCCCCCGCCGCGCCACGTGCCGCAGTGTCCGGCGCGGCCGACCGAGAGCTTTATGCCCGCCTGGATCTGCTCGGACTGTCGGAAATAGTGTTGCGCGCATTCGGCGAGGGTTGCGCCGGCCAGTTCGACGATCCCCTGATAGCGGTCGCTGTCTTCGCCCTGGTCCACGGTAAAAGCGATGTAGCCCGACCCGACGAGCCGAGGGACCGAAACCGCTCCCGCCATAACCCCACGCAGCGCTGCCTCGAGCTTTACCTCATCATATTGCGCATAGCCGCGCACCGCCCCGGCAGTGGACACATCGGCGACCATCAGGCGGATCGGCCCGTCACCCTTTGTCTGGAGCGTGAAGATCCCGTCGTATTTCAACGCACCGGCGAGGGTCACAGCGAGGGTGATCGCCTCGCCCAGCATCGCCGCCACCGGCTCGGGATAAGCATGCTGCGACAGGATGCGGTCGATCGTCGGGCCGAGCCGGACCAGGCGGCCGCGCAGCGCGAAGGGATCGATGCGAAAGGGCTGGACCAGGTCGTCGGGGCCGGACACAGCTCCGGAAGGCGGACCATCCGGCATTGTCTCGCCGACCCTTAGCCGAGACACCAGGTGAGAATCCCCTTCTGGGCGTGGAGCCGGTTCTCCGCCTCGTCCCACACGACCGAATGGGGACCGTCGATGACGCCGGCGGTTACCTCCTCGCCGCGCTTTACCGGCAGGCAATGCATGAAGATGGCGTCCGCCTTGGCATGCGCCATGAGGCGCTCGTCGACGCGGTACGATGCCAGCATGTTGTGACGGTTGACGCTTGCTTCAGCACCCATCGAGATCCAGGTATCGGTGACGACGCAATCCGCCCCTGCGACGGCTTCCAGCGGCTCCGCGGTCAGACGGACCCGACCGCCCTCGCGCTGCGCCCATTCGAACAGGCGCTGCGGTGGGCTGAGCTCCACCGGACAGGCGACGCGCAACGTGAAACCGAAACGGACCGCCGCGTGAACCCAGCTCGCCGCAACGTTGTTGCCGTCACCGCTCCACGCCACGATGCTGCCGGCGAGCGGCCCCTTCTTTTCCTGCAAGGTCATGACGTCGGCCATGATCTGGCATGGGTGCGACGCATCGGTCAGCCCGTTGATGACCGGGACCGTCGCGTGCTCGGCGAGCTCATCCAGCTTTTTCGATTCGCTGGTGCGGATCATTATCGCGTCGACATAGCGCGACAGCACGCGCGCAGTGTCTGCGACCGTTTCACCGCGTCCGAGCTGGGTATCGGCCGCGTCGAGAAAGATCGTGTCGCCGCCGAGATGGCGCATCGCCACCTCGAAGGAGACGCGGGTCCGCGTCGAGGGCTTCTCGAAGATCATTGCCAGCGTCTTGCCGGCGAGCGGCCGGTCGCGCCGGCCATGCTTGTAGGCGAAGCCGAGGTCGAGGATGCCGCGCAGCGCGGCGCTGTCGAATTGGTCGAGATCGAGAAAATGGCGCGGCGGCCCCGGCGGCTCGTTTTGTTGGTGGATCACCGCCGCTTCGCGAGCAAGGCTCCTCATGTCGGCCACTCCGCCGCCACCTTGTTTATGATCCCAAGCGCCTCGTCGATCTCGCGCTCGCCGACGATCAGCGGCGGCAGGATGCGCAGCACATTTTCCCCGGCCGTCAGGCACAGAAGGCCGTTCTGGCGCAGCTTGGCGACAAAATCCGCGGCCGGCACGACGCAGCGGATGCCTAGCAGCAGACCGGAGCCGCGCACCTCGGCAAAGAGCTTGGGATAGGACCGGACCAACGCCTCCAGGCGTCCCCGCAACAGCTTCGCCATCGCGTCGACGCGTTGGAAGAAGCCGGGTGCCAGCATCACGTCGAGGACCGCGTTGCCCGCCGCCACCGCCAGGGGATTTCCGCCAAAGGTCGAGCCGTGGGTGCCTGCGACCATGCCGGCTGCGGCGCGCTCAGTGGCGAGACAAGCGCCGATCGGGAAGCCGCCGCCGAGCGCCTTGGCGATCGCCATCACATCGGGCGGGACCCCCTCCCATTCATGGGCGAAGAGCTTGCCGGTCCGGCCCATCCCGCTCTGCACCTCGTCGTAAACGAGGAGCAGGCCGAACTCGTCGGCGATTTCACGTAGGCCCCTGAGATAGCCCGAAGGGGCGGCACGAACACCGCCTTCGCCCTGGACCGGCTCGACAAAGATCGCCCCGGTCTCCTTGCCGATCGCCGCCCGCATCTCGTTCAGATTGCCGAAGGCGACATGGTCGAAGCCGTCCATCGGCGGTCCGAAGCCCTTGAGGTAGGCCTCGTTACCCGCTGCGGCGAGCGTCGCCAGAGTGCGGCCGTGGAATGAGCCCTCGCAGCCGACGATGCGCCAGCGTTCAGGGTGGCCGGTTTCGGACTGGTACTTGCGAGCGATCTTGATTGCCAATTCGCACGCCTCAGCCCCGGAATTGCCGAAAAACACGGTGTCGGCGAAGGTGTTGTCGACCAGGCGCTGCGCCAGCCGCTCCTGGCCGGGGATTTGAAACAGGTTCGAGGTGTGCCACAGGCGCTTGGCCTGCTCGGTTATGGCGCCGACGAGATGCGGGTGGCAGTGACCGAGGCCGGTCACCGCGATCCCGCTGGTAAAATCGAGAAACTTGCGGCCATCGGTGGCCCAGAGATAGGGGCCCTCGCCCCGGTCGCCGGCAACATCCCACCGACCGTAAGTCGGCATAACGGCTGAAATCACAACAATTCTCCTGCGCGATAGGATGGGGGAAGAGACGCGGGACTATGCCGTTATCGTCGTCGCCGGCTCCCGGCCGGCACGTGCTTGCGTCCCTCTCCGGAAGACCGGTTCGCTGTGCCGGGATCGCGCATCATCGCCACTCTCCTCGCCTCGGCGGCGCCGGCATAGCCGACCCGCCATCAAGCAGGAAAGCGGCGGAGTATGGGGATGGCCCGACCGCCTGTCAATTCGCGCCGGCCGAGCAGCTTGCGAAGAGCGCGACGGACGAATAGGGCGGGGACCAAAAACAACGAAAATCGCGTTGCACCGTCCCGAATTGCCCCCGTTTTGGTGATAAATCTACGTTATAACAATAGCTTATGGTAGGGTAGAGACCTTTGGGAACAACGAATTTTGAACACGCAGAACAACGGAATTTGCACAGCCCTCAGGGAGGCTGGGCGGCCGAAATTCGTTGATCCGAGGCCGAAGATCCGGGCAGCTCACGATCATCATCGGAGACG
>Ga0182036_10000831_pt1 | contig 14140 bp, 10 predicted proteins | sample sta12Cox44000080_FD_125966 | JGI IMG/M metagenome (GOLD analysis project Ga0182036, IMG submission 125966) | Lab enrichment of tropical soil microbial communities from Luquillo Experimental Forest, Puerto Rico - statoxic.12C.oxic.44.000.080 | ecosystem: Environmental > Terrestrial > Soil >...
AAATCGCTCGGCTTATTACACTCATTTTTGCCGCCTCAGTTGTCCTGCTCACCATCCTGCTCGTCTTCGAACTTTGGCAGCAATCCGTGCTCGCGCGGCATAAGTTTGGCTTCGAATTTTTCCGCAGCTCCACCTGGGACCCGATTGCGGAGCAGTTTGGAGCACTGGCCTTCATCTATGGAACGATCGTCACGGCGACCGTGGCCCTGGTGATTGCGGTGCCGTTGGGCATTGGAGCCGCTATCTTTCTCGCGGAACTCGCGCCGGCCCGTCTTTCTGACGCTCTTGAGTTCTTCATCGACTTGCTGGCTGCCGTTCCGAGCGTGATCTACGGCCTCCTGGGCGTCTTCATCGTAGTGCCGCTGATGCGCCGATACGTCGATCCCTCGCTAAAAAGTATGCTCGGTTTTGTTCCGCTATTTCAGGGCCCGGCGTACGGCCTCGGGTTTCTTACTGCCGGGATCGTTCTGGCCATCATGGTGATCCCGTACATCATTTCCGTATCGCGTGAGGTGCTCCTCTCCGTCCCGCGCGATCAACGCGAAGCGGCGCTCGCCCTCGGCGCCACTCGCTGGGAATCTACTTGGAAGGTTGTTGTTCCTTTCGCGCGCACCGGGATCCTTGGCTCCGTGTTTCTCGCTCTCGCCCGCTCTCTAGGCGAGACCATGGCGGTCGCCATGGTTATCGGCAACAACCCTAAGATTAGTGCCTCTCTGTTTTCTGCCGGCTACTCCATTGCGGCTGTCATCGCCAATGAGCTCGCCGAAGCTACCAGCGAGCTTCACACACAATCGCTCATTGAGCTGGGACTCGTACTTTTCCTTTTGACGTTTGTCCTGAACGGGCTCGCCCGGATTCTCATTGTCGTCACCTCGCAGCGCGGCGCTGGATCGGTGCGCGCATGAACGCCCGTCTGCGATGGCGCAAATTTGTAAGCGGCTTCATGCTGACCATGACCGGGGTCTGCGCCGCCGTCTCCGTTTCTGCTCTCTTTCTCATTCTCGGCTATCTCGTCGTCCGCGGCGGGGCCTCCATCAACTGGGACTTTTTCACCAAGTTGCCTGCCCCGGTAGGGGAGGTCGGCGGAGGTATGGCCAACGCCATTGCCGGCAGCGGAAAGCTGCTCCTACTGGCCACGCTCTTTGGCGTGCCCATCGGCTTCCTCGGAGCTGTCTACCTTGCCGAATTCAGCGGACATCGTACGGCCTTTATCGTTCGCTATTCGGCCGATCTTCTCAATGGTGTTCCCTCGATCGTCATCGGGGTATTCGCTTACAGTGTTGCCGTTTTGCCCTTCAAGAAGTTCTCCACGCTAGCAGGCGGCTTTGCCCTCGGCGTGATGATGATTCCTATCACGCTTCGCAGCACCGAGGATTTCCTGTGTGCAGTGCCCAACAGCTTGCGCGAAGGGGCGATGGCGCTCGGTGCAAGCAAGTGGAAGATGATTGCCACGGTGATCGTTCCCGCGGCGTACCGCGGGATTTTGACCGCGATTTTGCTGGCGTTCGCTCGGGTTGCCGGTGAAACCGCTCCCCTCATCTTCACCGCGTTAGGCAATAGTTTTTGGAGTCCCGGCTGGACTCAGCCTACTGCTTCTCTCCCTGTTACAATCTATAACTATGCCCTCTCACCTTATGAAGATTGGCATCGGCAAGCCTGGGCCGGGGGCCTTGTCTTGCTCGGCCTGATTCTGGTCATTAATATTGTTGCGCGAGGGATCCTTTCGCGAGGTATTTCAGTTTCGAGGTCTTGACCAATGCATGCTTCTGTGAGGCCCGCCTTGCCCGTAAACATTCCGCCAACCGTGACCAATGCCGGGCCGCGCGAGTCCACCGCGGCCCTTTCTATACGCATGACCGTTTCCAAGGTCAACTTCTTCTATGGCGACAAGCAGACGCTCTTTGACATCAGCATGGGAATTGCCACGAACAAAGTCACCGCTCTGATCGGTCCCTCCGGTTGCGGAAAGTCCACGCTTCTTCGCACTCTCAACCGCATGCACGAGACGGTTCGGGGCGCGCGCCTCGAGGGCGAGATTCTTCTCGATGAAAAGAGCATCCTCACGCAGGATGTCACTTCGCTACGTCGCCGCGTTGGCATGGTCTTCCAGCGGCCCAACCCTTTCCCTAAGTCCATCTTCGAGAACGTGGCTTACGGGCTGAGAATTAACGGCTCGAAAAACCCCATCTCCGAATCCGTGGAAAAGAGCCTGCGGCGCGCGGCGCTGTGGGATGAGGTGAAGGACCACCTTCACAAGTCCGCCTACGAGCTTTCCGGCGGACAGCAGCAACGCCTGTGCATCGCGCGCGCCCTGGCCGTCGACCCGGAGGTGCTGCTTCTCGACGAGCCTTGCTCGGCGCTCGATCCCATCAGCACCGCAAAAATCGAAGAGCTCCTCGTGCAATTGAAGGAGTTTTGCACCATCGTTACCGTGACGCACAACATGCAGCAGGCAGCGCGCATCAGCGATTTCACCGCCTTTCTGCTGATCGGCCAGCTTATCGAATTCAGCCCGACGCCACAGCTGTTCACCACTCCCGGCGATCCGCGGACGGAGGCCTACATCACCGGGCGGTTCGGGTGAGTTGGGAGAGGCCCGCCGACTTCCTAGCGACGCGCGAAAGCTTTGCTGTTTCTTGCCGTAGGGGGGTATTCAAAGAAAGGCTCTGATGGAACGCCACTTCGAAAAAGATATGAACATCCTCAAGGAGCGCCTGCTGTGGATGGGCAGCCTTGCCGAGCGCTCCGTGCATCAAGCGGTTCACGCCGTTCTGGAATCCGACGATGCTTTAGCCAATCGCGTCCTGGAAGAAGAAGACGCCATCAACGAACTCCAGTTGGAAATCGACGACCGGGTCGTGCAGCTTTTGGCTCTGCACCAGCTTATGGCTACTGACCTTCGCTTCGTTCTGGCCATCTCGCGGATCAACAACGATCTCGAGCGCATCGGCGACCAGGCCGTGAACATAGCCCAAGGGGCGCTGCGCATCCTCCGCCACCCGCGGGTGAAGCCCTATGTCGATCTTCCCCGGATGAGCGATCTCGTCGAGGAGATGGTTCGCAACGCCCTAAACGCGGTGGTGCGGCGCGACGTCGAATTGGCGCAAAAAGTTCTTGCGACAGACGACCAGGTGGACCACTACCGGGATCAGATTTTCCGCGAATTGCTCACCTACATGATGGGCGATTCCAGCGTGGTGTTTCCCGCCTTTGAGCTGATCATGGCAGCAAAGAATCTGGAACGCATTGGCGACCACGCCACCAACATCGCCGAAGACGTCATCTACCTCGTGCAAGGCCAGGACGTGCGCCACCCCACCGTCGATCGGCGGTAGTGGGCTCACCGCTCCAAGCATGCGCTTGGCGGGCGCCAAGAAGTTAACTCGCCGTTGAGGGTGTGAAGCTAGCTGGTACTCGTACCTTTTCTGAATCCCTCGAGCGGCACGCCCCAAAATGCAGCCACCAGGGCCAAAGTGCTGACCGCCGACAGCAAACTGCCCGCCGTGCGGTCCAAGGTACGCACAAAAGTTAGCTCGATGCGGTTGGTTCCGGCGGGCAGCGGCAAAATCATTTGGGCGGTCGTTTCTCGGGACTGCGGTTTCACCGGTCGGCCGTTCACCAGGACGCGCCACGCTGGATAGTCGAGCAAGCGGATGGCTAACCGCACCGGGCGAGGCGACGTCACGCGGAGTTCCTTTTCTTCCGCCGTCCAGAGCACTATGCGAATTCCTGCCTGCGGTCGGGAGGCCTGGGCGTCTGTCGCGGGCAGGATTTCGACCTGTGGCGCTTTCGCAGGCAGGTCGGTATGATCGTCGGTTATCGGATCGTACTCGTCCGTTCCGTCAAAACCCTGGCCGCTGGCAATGGCATCCTCGAGCACGGGAATGTCCTCGGAATCCCACCAGGCTTTGCGCACCAGGAAGGTGGCCGTCCCGGCAGCTGCCAGAATCCCGACGCTCACCCAGATCCAGCGCACCCGGGCCCGGGCCATCGCTGCGGCCCCCAAAAAGGCATAAGGCACGGCAAGGATGCCCATCCACCGCCAGGGAAATTGGATGAAGCGCAGCTCCGGCAGAAGCTCCCAGAGAATCGAGCTGGGAGGAATCATCAGAATCGCGGCCGCCGCGCCCAGCAGCACCATCACCCGCCAAAGTTTTCCACGAGTTTCTTCGTCGTCGCGATTCTTCGAAGCGCTCCTGGCCAGGAGCGCGACAATCGCGGTGAGCACCATTAGCAGCATGGCCACGTTCGAAGCGGTCCAATTGAAGGCGTTGTGTTCCGGATCTCCGATCGTGGTGTAAAGAAAGTTTTGCGCCGGCTGCAGTCCGGAGGAAAGGGCCTGGCGGATGTTGACCCAGCGTTCCTCGTACACGGCCGGCACCCAATAGAATCCCGCCAGCCCGAATCCCAGGGTCAAACCAGAAATGCCTCGCCACACCGGAGCGAAGGATTTTTCTCGAATGGCCGCCCACACGAAAAGCAGAGCCATGCTGTAGCTCGAGATTACGCCCGCTGGGGCGTTCGAGAGCCAGATGCACGCAAAAAGCAAGGCAAAGAGCGCGGCTAGGCGAGACGTCGATCGCCGGCAATTCTTCGTAAGACCGCACAACTCGAATGCCGCCAAGCAAAGCACCGGCAGCAGCGCGCACGCCAGTAGCTCCGCAAAATCGCTTCTCATGTACACGACCAGCAGCGCGTACGGATTACCGGCGTAGCAGGCCGCGGAAAACATGGCGGCCGCCGACGGAAAAAATCGCCGAGCCAGCGCGAACATGGAAATCCCCGCCAGCGTTTGCGCCAACACGACAAAAACGCCGGGCACCGCGCTCCACGGCACGACAAACCCCAGCGCCGCACCGAGCATCCACGAGAGTGGCGGATAAAAAATGAAGCGCGGCTCCCCAAAGCCGTTATTGGCCCACTCGCACCAGCGCGGATAAGCAATTCCTTCTCTCCATTGCCCCGCAACGTCCAGCCAGGAAGACGCGTGAAAGGCAATGTCATGTCCCGACGCGTTTCCCCGCCAGAAAAACGGCGTGATGACCAGGATTGCCGTTCCCAGGGAAACACCCAAAGCGGAGAACCATCCGCGTAAGGCTGCGCGCGCGTCCGATCGCTTTGGGCCTTGGGAAGGAGATGTCATTTCACGTTCACGTGACAGTAATGGTGGCGCTAAGCGCACCGTTGCGCCCTCGAGCGTCCTGTGCGCCCACCCGGCAGTTGAGCGATAATACACGCGCCCATGAGCACTGCAAACAACGCGGACGGCGCGCCCGAACCAATCATTGAGGCTCGTCAGTTGGAGAAGCATTATCCGCAAGCCGACGGCAGCCGGATCCAAGTTATTGCGCCCATTGATTTGGCGATTTACCCGGGACAAATCATCGCCTTGCTCGGAGCATCCGGTTGCGGGAAATCCACCCTGATGCGCATGCTCACGGGCCTTTCTCCCGCTACCGGGGGCGCGGTTTACTGGCACGGCCAGCCGGTTAACGGGAGATTTCCCAACGTCTCCATCGTCTTCCAGAGCTTCGCGCTCTTTCCCTGGCTTACGGTCATCGAAAACGTCGAAGCTCCGCTCGAAGCTCGCGGCATCCCCCCCCTTGAGCGTCACAAGCGCGCCTTGCGCATTCTGGACTCGGTCGGGCTGGACGGTTTCGAGACCGCTTATCCCAAGGAGCTTTCCGGCGGAATGAAGCAACGCGTTGGCGTGGCCCGCGCTTTGGTTGTCGAACCGGAAGTGCTCTTCATGGACGAGCCGTTTTCCGCGCTCGATGTGCTTACCGCGGAAACGCTGCGCGGCGAACTGCTGGAGCTCTGGCTCGGCCACAAGATCCCCACGCGCGCCATGTTCATCGTCACACACAACATCGAGGAAGCCGTCGTTCTTGCGGATCGCATCATCGTCCTCGGCCGCAATCCCGCGCACATCCACGCGGATTTTGCAGTTGCCATTCCTCATCCTCGCGATCGCAAGAGCCTGGAGTTCCTCGACCTGGTGGATGCCATTTATCGCGTACTGACGCGGCCGGATCACAAAGACGCTTACGCGCCGCCGCGCACGCCGCCCGCAGGTGTCGCCCCGAAATCCAAGGTGGTCATGCTCCCGCACACGCGCCCCGGCGGAATGGCTGGCTTGCTGGAAATCCTCGTCGACCGCGGCGGGCGCGTGGACCTGCACCGCCTGTCGGACCAACTCAGTATGGATTTGGAGTCTCTTCTGCCCACGATCGACACCGCGGTTCTCTTGGGTTTGCTTCGCGTGGAGGAGGGTGATGCCATCATCACACCGGAAGGCTATGCCTTCGCCCAGGCCGACATTCAGACCCGCAAAGCCATCTTCCGCAAGGCTGCCCTCGCCAACGTGCCTCTGCTCCGGCAAGTGGAACAAGCCCTCAAGGCCAAGTCCAACCGCACGCTCAGCGAGGACTTTTTCCGCGATCTGCTCGATGAGCACTTCAGCCAGGAAGAATCCCGCCGTCAGCTCGAAACCGCCATCCAGTGGGGACGCTACGCCGAGATTTTTGACTATGATTCGCAATCCGGAAAACTGACTCTCACCGAGCCGTGAGCCCGCCGTGCCTGTGCCTGCGCTTCCCGCCGTTCACTCCACGCCGCTTCTTCCCGCCGGGAAGCGTCCGGCCGGTTCGCGCTCCCCCTGGGCTGTCCTGATCGATATCGCCGTTTTTCTATTTGTATTTGCGACCGTTTTTGGAATTTACGCCATCGGCCGCACCTGGCTCGGTCCCGCTCATCCCCAGGCGCAGATTTCGCAGAATCCGCGCGACCTTCCTCTGTATGCCTTTTACTCCCTGGTGCGCATGGTCATCGCCTACGCCATCAGCCTGGTCTTTGCTTTGGCATTCGGCTATCTCGCGGCCAGCTCGCGCCGCGCCGAAATGGTCATGGTTCCTCTGCTCGACATTTTGCAGTCCATTCCCGTCCTCAGTTTCCTTCCCGGCGTGATGCTGGCCATGGTGGCGCTTTTTCCGCATAGCCAGCTGGGCATCGAGCTCGGCTCGATCCTGCTGATTTTTACCGGCCAGGCCTGGAATATGGCCTTCAGCTTTTACTCTTCGTTGAAAACCATTCCGCGCGATCTTCGTGAGGCCGCCATCATTTACCGCTTCGGCCGCTGGCAGCGCTTTGCCGAACTGGATCTGCCCTTCGCCACCATCGGCCTAGTTTGGAACTCCATGGTCTCGGTAGCCGGCGGCTGGTTTTTTCTGATGGCCTGCGAAATGTTCGTGCTTGGCAACCGGGACTTCCGATTGCCGGGGCTCGGCTCCTTCCTCGAAACCGCCGCGAACCACGGTGATACGCGCGCCATTCTTTGGGGTGTCGTGGCCATGATTACGGTGGTGGTCCTATTGGATCAGCTGGTCTGGCGTCCCATCATCCTCTGGGCGGACAAATTCAAATTCGAGCAGGTGGAAAGTTCCCTCACGCCGCATGCCAAGCTGCTGCATCTCATCGGGCGCACTTCTGTGATCATCCGGCTCTATCGGCGCATCTTTCATCCCATTGTCAACCAGCTGACGCTGCTCTTCACGCTCGGCGCGCGCCGGGCCGCCGAGTCCTTTGCCGCTCCGAAGCGGTATCGCCTCCGCCGCGGAATGGCCTACTTGCTGGTTGCCGGGATTTTGGTTGGCCTCGCGTTCACAGTGTTCCACGCCATCCGTGAGCTCTCCGAGCTTCATCGCGAAGATTACATCGAACTCCTCGGCAGCGCCGCGCACACTTTCCTTCGCGTCAATTCCGCTCTGCTTTTGAGCGCTCTCTGGACCGTTCCGGTGGGCGTGGCAATTGGCTTCAGTCCGCGGCTTGCTCGCCTTGCTCAGCCGCTCGTCCAAATCGCCGCCTCGGTCCCCGCCACGGCGCTCTTCCCCGTCATTCTGTTGTTCTTCCTCAGGCTTCGCGGGGGCATGGAGTTCGCGGCCATGCTGCTCATGCTCCTGGGCACGCAGTGGTACGTCCTTTTCAACGTTATCGCTGGCGCCCTGGCCATTCCCACCGACCTCAAGGAGGCTGCCGAAGTCTTTCATTTCGGCTCCTGGAATCGCTGGCGTTTCCTGATCCTGCCCGGCATTTTCCCTTATCTGGTCACCGGTATGGTGACCGCTTCGGGCGGCGCGTGGAACGCCAGCATCATTGCCGAGTACTTCCACTTTCAGGGAAAAATCGTTTCCGTGCCGGGGTTGGGCAGCGCCATCAGCAGTGCTAGCGATGCCGGCCGCTTCGATATGCTGCTGGCTTCGACGCTGGTCATGGCCATCATCGTCGTGTTCATCAATCGCCTGGTTTGGCGCCGCCTCTACCGCCTCGCGTCTTCCCGCTTCAAGCTCGAAACGTAGCAAAGCGGAGGCGGCGCTTTCCGAAGGACTTCCTTTCAAGAGACCGGCCACGGACCGCTTTCCGCCGGAGTTTCGAGCGAGACTCCGGGCAATTTGGAAACCGGCTTTGCGGGATGTTGCTCCTCTTCTTCTGCGTTCCAAAGCGAAAACGTGATAGACTAAAAGAAGTTTCCATCTGACATTTTTTCCAGACAGCTATGACCGATACTCATACCGGCTCCGGCGCCCGCGCCTGGAGCGACGACGACTTTCTCCGCGCGTTCGAAAGCCTTTCTTTTCCGGCGGACCAGTTTCGCCACCGGGAGCATCTTCGCGTTGCTTGGCTCTACTTGAAGTCTTCCGACGCCACGCGCGCTACCGAGCGTATGTCCGCCGGCATCCGTCGCTTCGCCGATCACCACGGCGCCACCGAGAAATACCACCACACGCTCACGTTGTTCTGGATGCGCCTGGTCGCGGCGGCTCTTGTGGAAACCCCGGAAGGTTGCGCGTTTGAAGAATTCCTTGCCGACCACCCGGAGCTCCGCGACAAGAATCTTCCCTCGCAATACTATTCGCAGGATCTGTTGCGGACGCCCGCCGCGCGCGGCGGCTGGGTCGAACCCGACCTACGGCCGCTTCCCAATTTACGGGTTTACCGCTGCTGTTGATTTCTTCTCGTCTTTTTTGGGCTCGGCCGGTTTCCTTTCTTCCGGCTTTTCGCCCCAGATATATTGCGCGAACCACTTTTCATTTTCTTCCATGACGGCGCGCTGTTGTTTCGGCTTGGTGATGCCGTGCCCGAATCCCTTGTAAACCATCATCTTGACGGGCACGCCGCGGTCTTCCAGCGCCTGCCGCAGTTCGTACGCATTCGGAATCGGCACGCGCCGGTCATTCTCTCCGTGCTGAATCAGCGTCGGCGTCTGCGCCTTCGCGATGTTGCTGATGGGCGATGTCTTCCAGTAAATCTCCGGGTCGTCCCACGGCACGGCGTGGAGGTATTGCCGGGTGAAGGGCGTAATGTCCGTGTTCACGTAATAGGTGGTCCAGTCGGAAATTCCCGCGCCCACCGACACCGCTCTGAAGCGGTCGCTAAACGTCGCGATGTACGCAGAAATGTATCCGCCCTCGCTCCAGCCCATCGCGCCGACGCGGTCCTTGTCCACAACACCTTTGGCAATAAGCGAATCTACACCGGAAATCACGTCCGCATAATCCCCAATGCCAAGATTCCGCACGTTCAATGACCTGAATTTCTCTCCGTAGCCTGCCGATCCGCGGTAATTTGGCCGCAGCACCAGCGCCCCTCTGGCCACAAACCGCTCGATCGGATAGTAACGGTCGGCGTTCACCACCGGCTGATCCGTTCCTGTCGGCCCGCCGTGAATCACCACCAGCAGGGGATGCTTTTTCCTGGCGTCGAGATCCGGCGGTGTGTACAGCACTCCCTCAATCGTCGTTCCGTCCGCCGACTTCCAGGAAATCACTTCGCGGTGCGCCAGCGTGAACCCCTTCATTTGCTCTCCCATCGCGGTCAGTTTCCTGCCCTGCCACGGCGCGACGATGGTGGTGTAGATTTCCCCATACTGGTTGTCGAGTGCCGCTCGATAAGCCACCGTTTTGTAATCGTTCGCGAACGAAAAGCCAAACGCCACCATTCCCTCCGGAGCGCTTAGTTTCTCGATCGCTCCGTCCGCGGGGTTCAGCCGGAACAAATGTGCCGCGGTCTTCTGTGCGGCGCCAAAGTAAATTCCATCCGGTCCCCAGCCGACGAGCGACGGGTCTTCATCAAAAGATTCCGTCAGAATCTGCACCGCGCCGCCGTCGGCCGGGACTACGCCAATCCTGCCGTCGGTATAGAAGAAGTTCTGCGATCCCGCCGAGGTTTCGAACGCGATTTTCTTCCCGTCGGGCGACCAGCGCGGATTCCGGTCTGGTCCCGGCGTGCTCACAATCTTCTTCACGGCTTTGTCGTTCACGCTTACGACGTACAAGTCTGCCGTGCCGATGGAAATCAGGTCGGGGTCCCTCTGGGCGCTGAAGGCGATGCGCGTCCCGTCCGGCGACCAGGAAAAGCCCCCGACACTGAATTGGTCTCCCTCCGTCAGTCGCTTCGGCTCGGCCGCGGTAGGGCTTCCGCTCGAAAACTCGAGGATCCAGAGATGGGTCATCTGATAGTCGCCATGTACTGTGAAATATTCTCCGTACTTTTCCTTTCGGTCTTTCATGGCCTTGGTCTCGGGATCCGTCATGGAAAAAGCGATGCGTTTCGAATCCGGGGCCCACGCACAATCATTCACATCGTTTTCCACCTTCGTCACTTGCTGTGCTTCCCCGCCCTCCGCTGAAATCACATACAGTTGCTTCTTGCCTTCCGGCGTTCCTGCGATTTGCCCCGGCCGGTCAGAGAGAAAGGCGATCCATTTCCCGTCCGGCGACCACTCGGGATTCGTGCTCGACTTCTTTGCCGTTGTCAGCGCGTGCGTTTCCCCGCTCGCGACGTCTGCAATCCACAAGTTCCGTTCGAACGCATTTTCCTCCCAGTTGGTCTTCTGGAGTTCGTAAACCACGCGCCTCCCGTCGGGCGAAATCTTCGGGTTGAACGCGCTTTGCCATTCGAGCGATTGGTCGATGGTCGGGACGGTAGACGACGGCCCTTGCGCATGCTTGGCCGTCTCCTGCGCCGCAGCCAAGACCGCCAACATTCCGCCGAGCGCCACTCGAAGCGCCATCAAAGACACTTTGCGCATCTCCGCCTACCCCCAGTCCTTGAAAAAGAGCCGTTCAGGATTTCTTGTTCCAGATGAGAAAGACGACAAGAAGTACGACAGCGATAATGGCAAATCCCAGGTAGACGTGCCATCCATGCAGTTCCTTTGCCGACACGATCGCCCCTAAAGCGGACAGAATCAGCAAAAGGGCGGCCTTGCCCTTGGTTAGTTTCTTTTGTTCGACCACTCGTGTTCCACTGCGCTCGCCTCGGGCGCCCACTCTGCGTCCCGGCGAGGTATTCTCCCGGGCCTTAAGTTCTCGCTAGCTCTCGGCTCAGGTAGATCATCTGCCCAACGTGATGATAGGCGTGCCCCGCGCAACGCACGAAAATCTGAAAGCGATTTTTGGCCTCAGGCTCGCGCTCCGCGGTGTACCCCGTGCCCCAGTCTCCCGCACTCTGCTTTTGAATCGTCTCTACCACCATGGCAATCACCTTATCAAATGCCTCGAGCGCCTCCTCCTTGTGTGGTGGATGCGGATCGGTGAACTCACGGTCCCGGCGCCGCACGTATCCCGTTTCCGCGACGCGCGCACCGATGTAATAGCTCAGATTGCCGATCAAGTGCAGCACCAGGTGCCCCACGCTGTTCCCGTACGGATATGGTTTGCGCCAGAACTGTTCGTTGGACAGCGGGTCAACCCACCTGTGCAGATCCTCGGCGACATATTCGTAATACGCCGCCAGTCCATTTGCAACGGTTTCAGCGAGCCCCGCCACGCCACGCCTCCTCGGACGAACCGTTCCTCATAGTGACCGAGACAATATCGCGCCCCGAGGAAAAGTCAAGCACTTGCCTTCCGCGCTGCGCCCGACCCCGTCTCCGCCATCGGGTCGAAGACGGTCGAAGAAGCAGCATCTCGTACTTGACTTGCAGCAACGAATTCTTGCGCCGGCTTGCCGTTCGCGACAGCTTTTCCGCAGCCTTTTCCACACCTCGGGCGGGGGGGACCTTTCGTACTATTGCGCCTGTTACTGCCAAGTGACGACACTAGAAAAAGGATGGCTCGTTACTCGTCCTTTCTCGGTCGACGTGTGGAAGTGCAATATCGCGCCGGGGATATTCTTTTGCCTGCCTCCGGGGTCTTCGTTGCCGATTCCGGCCGGTCCATTTTCCTCGAGCAAAGCTTTGAGCAACGCGGGAAGAACGGGCACTTCCGCTGGGAAATTCCCTATCAGTGTCTGGTTCGCATCGATGAAAAACCGGACTCCGGCGCAAGCGCCAACGCCAGCCCGGTTGCCCGGAAGCCTGCCTCGGGCTCCAAAACTCCAGACGCGAATGCTAAACCGAAGCCCCGCGGTGCGGCTTTGGCTGCCGCGGCTTCAGCTCGCGGCGCCGGTACCCGCCCCCGCGACCGGCGCTCCAAAACCGCCTGAAATTTCACGCGGACTCTCGCGGACTCTGCCGCCTGCTTCTTCTAAAACAAAATTCAGCTACAATGATCCTTTTCTCGTGGCCAATTGCTCGCGCCCGGAAGCCAACCGCCGTCTAGGAGGGCTCTCTTGAATCCCGCTGCCAAACAAATCGGGCTCATCGGTCTCGGCCTGATGGGCCGTCCCATGGGCATGAACCTCATCAAGGCCGGCTATGCGCTTGCCGTTTGGAACCGCACGCCGTCGCGCGCCGATGAACTGGTTGCCGCCGGGGCCAAACTCGCGAAATCTCCGCAGGAAGTGGCGGCCGCATCGGATTTTTTGCTCACCATTGTGAGCGACCCTCCCGCCCTTGAAGAGGTGCTTTGGGGCAACTCGGGCGCCATGAGTTCGCTCAAGCGCGGCAGCATTTATGTCGACTCCAGCACCGTCTCCCCCGGCCTGGCTCGCCGAATCTCCGCCGCTTGTTCTGAGCGCGGCGTGCGTTTCCTCGATGCGCCCGTCACCGGCGGGGATTGGGGCGCCAAAAAAGGCGAACTTGTTTTTATGATTGGCGGCGACGAAGAAACCTTACAAGAGGCCGAGCCCGTTCTCCGTGTCATGGGCAAGAAACTGTTTCACCTTGGAAAGAATGGCGCCGGCCAAACCATCAAGCTGGCCATGAATCTCATCCTGGCTCTCCAGGTAGACGCCCTCGCCGAAGCCCTGGCGCTCACGAGTCGCGCCGGAATTCCCGGCGAAAAACTCGTCGAAGTCATGCAATCCAGCATGGCCCGTTCCGGCGTGCTGGACGTCAAAGCGCCCAATTTGCTCAAGGGCGAATACGTCCCGAGCTTCCCGCTGCGCCTCATGCACAAGGACCTCGGTCTTGCGCTTGACCTTGGCAATCAGCTGGGCGTCGCTCTGCCCGCCACTGCCGCCGCCCGCGAAATCTACAATGCTGTCAAAGGCGCCGCCAAGGAAGACCTCGACTATTCCGCGGTCATGAAATTCTGGAAGCGCTGACTCTTCTCTCGGCTAGGAATGCTGACCGAGCGTAAAGTGCAAGGTCACGAGCATTTCCACCGGCACCGGCTGACCATTCAACAGCGTTGGTTGATACCTCCACTGCTCGAGCGCTTGAATCGCAGATTGGACCAGCAGCGAGCTTCCCGACACCACTTTCATCTGCGTCACTCTCCCCTCGGTGTCGATCATGCTGTCAATGATTACGTCTCCTTGAACTCTCGCCTGCCTCGCAAGAGGCGGATATTCCGGCTCAACTTGCCGGATCAAGCGCGGCGCCTGCACTTTGCCTCCCACGCGGTAGGGCCCTTGGTGAACGACGGGAGCGGGCGGAGGCGGTGCCGGCGGGTGACCGATTCCTCCCAGGATGCCGCCGAGCACGCCGCCCCCTGCCCGCCCGGGACTCCTCCGATGACGCCACCTGCGACCCCGCTCGGGGCGGGAGGCGGAGTCTCCTCCTTTATCTCGGCGACCTTTTTGGGAATGAACTTCGGAGCAAACAGCTGGCCTTTCGCGAAAAATGATTTTTACTCGCGGGCATGACATGGACGGTCGCCGGTCGGGAACGTGTTGCGACCCCGCCGATCGTTCGGAGGCAGCTGTCTTGAACCAAAGAAAAGAAACGAAGTGCCGCAATTGCCGGCGGAGTCCGTTA
>Ga0182036_10000836_pt1 | contig 14120 bp, 17 predicted proteins | sample sta12Cox44000080_FD_125966 | JGI IMG/M metagenome (GOLD analysis project Ga0182036, IMG submission 125966) | Lab enrichment of tropical soil microbial communities from Luquillo Experimental Forest, Puerto Rico - statoxic.12C.oxic.44.000.080 | ecosystem: Environmental > Terrestrial > Soil >...
CGATCCAGGTCATAAGCTTCCTTCCTGGGCCTTATCGGGTTGCAAACTATCAAGGGCGAGTGCGTGGGGTGGCCACCTCAAAAGCGCCGGTCGGTCCCTATCGTGGCGTCGGCCGGCCGACCTCGACCTTCGTGATGGAACGGTTGATGGACATGGCCGGGCGCAAGCTCGGCATCGACCCGCGCGAGATCAGGCGGCGTAATCTCGTCAGTGCTCAAGAATTTCCTTACAAAGTCGCTTCCGGGATTGTCTGGGACAAATCCGGCTTTGAAGAGTGTCTTAACGCCGCGTGTGACGCGATCCATTACGATGAGTTGCGGGCGGCGCAGAAACGGGCGCGGGCGGCAGGCCAATGGAGCGGCATAGGCATCGCGACTTATGCGGAGCTTACCGGTATCGGATCGCGCATTTCGGTAGCGCCCGGGATGCCAATTAATACCGGCACCGAAACCGCGATCGTGCGCATCGATGCGACGGGAGCGGTGACAGCATGTTTTGGTGTGGCTTCGCACGGACAGGGACTCGAAACCACGCTGGCGCAGATCGTTGCAGAACATCTCGGCGCGCGGATCGAAGACATCAGGATCGTGCACGGCGACAGCGCGGCCGTCCCCGGCGGCACCGGTACGTATGCGAGCCGTAGCCTGGTTCTGGCGGGCGGCGCCGCCACACTTGCCGCGCAGGCGGTACGCGAAAAGGTGCTCAATGCAGCGTCGCATCTTCTTGAAGCTGCGGCTATTGATCTGATCGCGGAAGGCGGCAAAATCTCTGTCATCGGCACTGATCGGTCCGTCACCTTCAAGGATGTGGCGCGTGCTGTTTATTCGGAGATCGGCCGCCTGCCTGCTGATGCCAGAGACGAGCTTACGGCGAGCAAGACCTATGATCCGGTTTTCGGCACTACCAGCTCGGCCACGCACATCGCCACAGTCGAGATCGATCCGGAGACTTTCGAGATCCGCATCGGCCATTACGCGGTGGCTGAAGACTGCGGCAAGCTCGTCAATCCGCTGATCGTCGACGGCCAAGTACAAGGCGGCGTCGCACAAGGTATCGGCGCCGCGCTCTACGAAGAAGTCATCTACGACGCGCAGGGGCAGATGCAGACCGCAAGCCTCGTCGATTACCTCGTTCCATCGGCCTGCGAAATTCCGTCCATGAAGCTCGTTCATCTTGAGAGCGAGTCGCCGACGACCCTGGGTGGCTTCCGCGGCATGGGCGAGGGCGGCACGATCGGCGCGCCGGCCGCGATCGCCAACGCAGTTGCAGATGCGCTTTCGCCGCTCGGGATCGAAATCAACGAATTGCCGGCGACGCCAGAGCGGCTTTACCGCCTCATCGAAGAAGCTCGCGCCAAACAAGAAGCTTAGGCGACTCAAAACAGGAAGACCGAGCATGGATTTTGGATTGAAAGGCAAGATCGCCTTGGTGACCGGCGCCACAAGCGGTGTCGGTCGCGAAATCGCGCTGAAGCTTGCGGCGGAAGGCGCCTCGCTCGCAATGAATTACCGTGGCTCCGCCGCCGAAGCCGAGGTCATTGTCAAGGAGATCAAGTCGAAAGGCGGCAGCGCGAAAGCCTATCGGGCCGATGTTGCTGATTTCGCCGCGGTGAAGGCGATGACGGAGGCCGTCGTCAAGGATTTTGGCGGACTCAACATCCTCATCAACAATGCCGGTCTCGCCAAGCGCCAACGGTTCGTCGAGACTACGCCCGAGGACTGGCACGCACAGATCGATGCCTCGCTCTATGGCGCAATACACAGTTGCCATGCCGCGGCGCCATATCTCGAGGCTGCCAAAGACGGTCGGATTGTTAGCGTGATCGGCGATTCCTCGCGCGTCGGTGAATCTGGTCTCGCTATCGTTGCCGCCGCTCGCGCCGGAGTCATTGGATTGATGAAATCGTTGGCGCGCGAATTCGGCCGTTCCGGCACAACCGCAAACGCACTGTCGCTCGGCCTCGTTGAAACGGCGCACGACAAGGACTGGGTTGAAGCCAATCGGGAGAAGCTCATTAGATTTTATCCGCTGGGCCGCCTCGGTCGGCCCGACGATGTGGCGCCGATGGTCGCGCTGCTGGTTTCACGGCATGGCGGCTGGATCACCGGCCAAGTACTCAGCATCTCTGGCGGGTACAGCATGGTCTGATGGAGGAGCGTCATGCTGCACACCGATCTGATCGCTCCTATTCCCGAGTTGCTACGCCGCCAAGCTGCGGCACGTGGCAGCAAATGTGCCTTTCGCGACGCGCAGACCGCGATTACTTACGCAGAACTCTACGATCGCACCGGCAGGCTGGCGGCCCATCTAGGCGACAATGGTGTCGCGACGGGCGACACCGTCGCGGTCATGCTGCCCAATTCGGTCGCATGGGTCGAAAGCTGCTTTGCGATCACGCGTGCCGGCGGGATCGGCGTACCGATCAGCTATGACGCGACTGAAGCCGAAATCTTGTATCGGCTCACCGATGCCTATTGTAAGGCGGTGATCACGACCAGTGAGCGCGGCGATCTCTTCGCGCGCTTGAAAAATGCAGCGCCCAATCTGAAGACAATTGTGGTGACGGATCGCGGGAGCTGCGAGGCGAAAGCCCTCCATTATGCCGAACTCATCGGCGCTCAGCCAAAATCGCGGCCGCGCGATCCGGAGCTGATGCACGAGACGGCTTACATTCTCTATACCTCCGGCACAACCGGCCGCGCGAAGGGCGTTCGGCTCACGGTGCACGGGATGCTATGGATAACTGCCGCCTGCTGGACTCCGATCACGGGCTTGAGCGAACGCGATACCGTGCTATCGCCACTGCCGTTGTTTCATTCGTACGCGCTTAATCTGTCGGTCATGAGCATTCTGGCGACCGGCGCCAGCGCCTACTTAATGGAGAAGTTTTCCACCAGCGAAACAGTGCGCCTCCTGAGTTCCAGCGCGTTCACCTATTTTCCCGGTGTGCCGACAATGTTTCATTATCTGCTGCAGGCGACACGCGGCGATGTGGATAGCCGCTTTCCCAATCTCCGGGTTTGCGTTTCCGCCGGCGCCATCATGCCAGCAACGCTCAACCGCGAATTCGAGAGCCATCTCGGCGTGCCCTTACTAGACGGCTACGGCATCACCGAGACCTCTACCATGGTGACCATGAACTGGCCGACCGGTACGCGCGTCATGGGTTCCTGCGGCATTCCGGTACCGGGACTTACCGTTCGCATCATCGATCTGAAAGGTAATGATGTCGCGCCGGGGCAAGAGGGCGAATTAATCGTGCATGGTCCCAACGTCATGCCCGGTTATCACAATAAGCCGGAAGAGACACACAATGCCCTCCGCAATGGCTGGTACTACACGGGTGATCTGGCAAAATCGGATAAGAACGGTTTTCTGACCATTACCGGCCGACTCAAGGAACTCATCATCCGCGGCGGCCAGAACATCGCGCCAGCTGAGATCGAAGAAGTCGTCAACACATTCGCGGCCGTGCTCGACTGTGCCGCGGTCGGCGTCCCGCACGAGCATCTCGGCGAGGTGCCAGCACTGTTTGTCGTCCCGCGCCCCGGCTACACTTTCGAGAACGAGGCACTGCTCCTCCATTGCCGCGCGCAACTGTCGGCGTACAAAATGCCGCATCTCGTGCAGAAGATCGCGGAGATCCCGCGAACCGGATCAGGCAAAATTATACGTTATAAGCTGCGCCAACTGATCAAGCCCTGAACCTCCGCCTACGTCCACTTCGGGAGATCACTTTGGCGAATGTCCATTTGAGGAAACAGCGGACATCAGCAAATGAGTAGAAGCACCTCTCCGGGAGTAACAGGCCATGGCGATGCAGCACAATACAGATCACATTCAAACCACACATATCGGCAGCTTGCCACGGCCGCATAAGCTGCTCGACATACTGAAAGCGAAATACGGAAGACAGCCCTACGACGAAACGGAGCTGAATTCGACCCTGGCGCAAGCAGTCGCGGAGTGTGTGCATAAGCAGGTCGAATGCGGCATCGAGATCGTAACTGACGGCGAATATTCCAAGCCGGGCTTCTTTACCTACATTCGCGAGCGCTTCGATGGGTTTGAATCTCGGCCCAATCAAAAGCTCGTTTTGTTCCAGAAGGAGGTCGCCTCATTCCCGGAATACTATGCCCAGTACTTCAAGGAAGCGATGATGGGTGGCGCCATCCTACCGATTGTTCCGGTCGTCTGCACCGAACCGATAAAATACAAGGGAGAGGAAAAGCTGCAGATCGATATTGCCAATGTGAAGACCGCCGCCAACGCCGCGGGCGTGCCTGACCATCACGTATTTCTGCCAGCCACAGCGCCGTCAGGCGTTGGCATTAATGAGTACTACAAGAACGATGAACTGTACTTTCATGCGCTCGCTACCGAGCTCAACAAGGAATATCGGGCCATCATCGCCGCCGGCATTCTGCTACAGGTGGACGATCCTTTCTTGCCAGATATCTTTGTGGAGCCAGGGCTTGATGAGAAGCAGAAGAAGCGGCGAGCGGAGATTTATGTTGAAGCAACGAATGAGTCGCTGAGCGGCATTCCGGCCGAGCGTGTTCGCTTTCACACGTGCTACGGCATTAATGAGGGACCCCGTATCCACGAATCGAATCTGCCGGAGATCATTGAATACGTTCTCAAGATCAATGCCGGCTCTTTCAGCTTCGAAGCTGCGAACCCGCGACATGAACACGAATATCACCTGTTCGAGCGGGTGAAACTGCCCGAGGGGAAAGTGCTCTGCCCAGGCGTCATCACGCATGCAAGTAACATCGTCGAACATCCCGAATGGATTGCTGAGCGGCTCATTCGCTTCGCCAAGCTGGTCGGACGGGAGAATGTGATGGCCGGGGCGGACTGTGGGTTCTCCTCTCAGGCGCTTTATAAGACCGAAGTGCACCCCAGTGTCGTGTGGGAGAAGTTCAAAGCCATGCGGCAAGGAGCTGATTTGGCGACAAACCGGCTTTGGAATTGACCGCTCAATGTGGAGCGGAAACGAGGGGAGTGGCGGACAAAATCCCATGTTCGGTGTGAATAAAAACTCACGGTGCATAAACCCAGGTCTCCATCATCACCGTAGCACCCGGTATAGGGAGGGGCCCCGGCACCTCCACCGCTGAGAATGGCAATGGGTGCCCATCGAGATGTCGCTCCCATACCCTGTAGACCGGGTAGAACTCCTCAATGTCTGTGTGGAACAGCAGCACACGCACTACGTTGGCGAGTGAGGTCCCGGCGGCGTCGCAAAGCCGCGCGACGTTACGTATAATTGTTTCAGCCTGCACCTCTGGCGATGACGAGAAATGCGGTTGTCGCGGATCTAAGATGGCCGAAGGCATAAGCCCATCGTGGTCGGTCGCCATCAACGCGGGAATAAACAAAAGATCGCCCGCTTTGACCGCTTGGGGCTGATGGCGGAATGCAGTCGCAACTCCGGCGTCAACATGCCGCTTGCTGGCCGCGCTACCGGGCTTCGCCGCAATCACGTTGATTTCGATCTTGCCGTCATAAGGCGCAAGTCCATGCTCGATGCAGGGAATGATAGACCGGCTCGGGCCCGTTTCGCCGAAAAGCCGTGTCCAGGCCTCGTTAAAGGCCGAATAGTCCTCGCGGTCTGTGAGATAGACTTGCGCGTGGACCACATCCTCTAGTCTCGCACCAGCAAGTGCGAGCGATGCCACCATCCGCTTGGTTATGATGAATTCGGCTTCGAGCTTGATCGGTTGACCACCCCATTGCGTGCCTTCGGCCATCAACGCGGCCGTAGCGACCCCGTTGCGCCGCGGTTCATCGCCAATTGCAAGTGACGTGATGCCGGGGATGAAGATAAAGTCGCCAACTGTGAGCGCCGGAGAGTAGCCTGAGGTCGGGCGGCCTTTGAGTTGCGCGTGGCTCAGGTGCTCAACCTCGAATCCCTTTTTGGGGATGACAGCCATGGCTTGGATGTTCATATCGGCACCCGGTAGCAGCAGCCCCTGCTGCGCGATCGACGTCGAAGGCGGAATGCGCCCACGAAGAAATTCGCGCCGAACTTGCTGATACGGCGGCACAGCCTTCACAGTCGTGTAATACTGATCAGTGCGGACAAGGTTGGTGCAATCGGTGCCGGCAGCGTGCAGCACGGCGTCGAGATTTGCAAAGATGCGAAGTGCTTCTTTCTCGCGCTTGGGCAATCCGGAGTGCGGCGCATGCTCTGAAAGCACGTCCGGGGCGATGCCGTTGATGAAGTCTTGCGCCATCAAACCCGTTGCGAAGACCCAGCGATCGGCCTTCATGCCCTGCGCGAATTTGATCTTGCCTTGACCGAGTTCGACCGGGAGCAGCGGTTCTACGGCGCAAGTTAGTTTCCTGGGCATCGGATTTCTTTGGTGATGCTATGGTGGGCTCGTCTGACGGAGCCCTGGACTGTGGCATTGCAGCGCCACGCTGGGAAGGTGGTACGCAGGAACAACAACATGGCTACTTCATTGCGGCTTGGTCTTATTGTCGTTTCGGCGCTGGTGATCGGCGCGCTTTTGCCAGGGAATGCGCTGGCCCAGGACTACCCGAAGCATCCGATCACCGTGATCGTGCCGTTCGCTGTTGGTGGCTTGACCGATGTCCCGGTGCGTGTGCTTACCGCGATGTTACAGGAGCGCATCGGCCAGACCATTGTGGTCGAGAACAAACCGGGGGGTTCGGGCACCCTGGGCGGGGCCTATGCGGCCCGTGCCGCGCCAAACGGCTACACGCTCTTCGCCAACTCGATCGCCGATGCGCAAAATCTATATTTTCTTCCCGTGCCGTATAGCGCAATCGACGACTTCGCGATGATTGGGATGATCGTCGAAGGTCCACCACTGGTCCTTATCATCGATGCAGAGCTTCCATACAGGTCGCTGACCGAATTGCTTACCGACGCCAAAACCAATGCGAACAAGATTAGCTTCGGCACGTCTGGACCAGCAACATCGCCAGCGATGGCACTCGCGCAGCTTAATGCTCTTGCCAAGACTGAAATCGCGGGCGTGCCCTATGCCGGCTCGGGCGAGGCGGCTCGCAACGTGTCGCCAAGCGGAGTTCAAGGAGCATTCGCCTTCTACGCTCAGGCCAAGCCGCTCGCAGATGGCGGCAAAGTTCGTGCGCTCGCTATCGCGATGCCGTATCGGATCGTGACCTGGCCGGAGGTGCCGACCATGCAAGAACTAGGTTTTCCCAACTTTGATTATCGGGGCTTTGTAGGATTGGCGGCGCCCGCAAAGACTCCAGCATCGATCATCGCTTACCTCAACAGAGAGCTTAATGAAGTCGTCCAATCGCCGCAGTTTCGCAGCCGCATGGAGGTACTGGGCATGACCGTACCCACCAAGAACACCCCAGAACTCCTTGTCGACTACATGCGCCGCGAAACTAAACGTCAGGGTGAGTTGGCGGCGCTCACAGGCATTACGATGACCAAGCCGAAGTGAGAGAACGTGCGTAAGGCCTTGTCATCGAAGTCCGTCTTGGGATTCGCTCGCCCACCCATACGCAGCGTAAGGAGCGATGATAGGCGAGTACGTGGACGGTGTCGCGGCCTACGGGTGCGACGGCGTTCCACCGGCTTTATATTTCGGTGTAACGCTGCATAGCTTCGGCTTCAGTCAGTTCCTTCTTTTTAACTGAGACTACTAGTGTGTCTACGTACTGCACGAACATATTACCTTCAGGCCAACAAGTATTGTTACGGACACACCCTGCCAGACGCTTTTGTTTCCCACATTCCGCCATCGCAAGGAACGATAGGTTTTCCCGAGCGCATTGATCGTAGTACTCCCACACTACTTGCGAAGGCGACGCGCAAGTAGCCAGCATTAATGCAGTGACGAAGCTTACGGCTACTGACAAAATGAAATTAAATCTAACCACCAGTTCCGCCCCCTCCGCATCGATGCTGACCGGCCGAATTGCGCCATTTCTTCAGGAAATCGGAGCCATCGGACATGTATCCCGTGCCGTGTACGTAAGCCCGGGCCTCATGGCCGAGTTGACGATATCGCTCCAGAGCCACCTGTTGAACGCCCGCCGGTATACTCGGTGTTCCTCGGTTGACAAGGACCGCTAAGAACGGCAATTGGCCTAGACCAGATGGCCGATTGCCGGTTTGTTCAGTTTAAGGAGACGACAAATGCTGAAGTTCTACTACAGCGGCGCACCTAATCCCACCAAAGTTGCACTGTTCCTGGAAGAGACGGGCACGCCCTACGACCCCATTCCGATCGACACACGCAAAGGCGAGCAGCACAAGCCAGAATTTCTCTCCATCAATCCAAACGCGAAGCTGCCTGCAATCGTCGACGGCGATGTTAAGGTGTTCGATTCGAGCGCCATCCTGCTTTATCTCGCCGAGAAAACCGGCAAATTCCTCCCCGCCAAGACCGACAAAGCGCGCGGCGAACTGTTGTCGTGGATGTTCTTTGTCTCGTCAGGAGTTGGCCCCTATTTTGGTCAATCGGTGCATTTCCGCGTTTACGCGCCGGAGAAGATTTCTTACGCCACTAATCGCTACGTCTTTGAAGCACAGCGCCATGCCGGCATTCTCGATGCGCGGCTCGCCAAACAGAAGTACATGCTCGGCGATACCTATACGATCGTCGACATGAATGTGTGGGGCTGGGCGCGGCTAATTCCGACTGTGCTCGGCGATGGCGGTTGGGAGAAATTCCCGAACTTGAAACGGTTGGCTGATGAGATCAGTGCACGGCCGGCGGCGCAGAAGGCCACGGCACTCAAAGATCGGCACAAGTTCAAGACCGAGATGGACGCCGAGGCGATGCAGGCCATGTTCCCGCATCTGAATGCAAAGGTCGCGTAATCCGGATCTTTACCTCGCGGCGCCTCGCTAGTATCGCACGTGCGGCGTTGCGTCGTTAGCCTGCTGTGCAGTTCGTGCAGCCTCAACAAGCGCTGCGGCGGCCGCGACCGCGCTGCTGAACAGCCCGAGAGGCGTCCCATCCGTGCGGATGGCCTCGACAACGTGTTCGACCAAATGCCCGAGCGTGACGTAGCCATTGTCGACCGGCAGTGCGACAACGTTCATTCCTGACCTCATTTATGTAAACAAACGCGACGTACTTTGCTGATTCTTAAGAGCCTTATGGACGTCGACAAGGGTTCCCGAGATTATCGGGCGATCGCTACAATACTCGAGCCGCTCGACAAGGCGTGTACGGCTATCAAGGACCAGCATCGCCGACGAACGCGTGAGGAGCATCGGCGCCGAGTGCTGGGCGAGTAGAGAAAACGCGGGCAGCCAACGCCTGCGATTAGGGCGCGCGGTCGGCTCCGCTTGCCGCGCGTTTCTCTAGCAATGCTGAGAATTAGGATTAGCAAGGATTGGGTGAAGTAACTCCGGCAGCCTGGCAAATTTCGCTGCAATCCGTCGCGCCTCATCTTTGGTGAGCGGCTCGGCGGCCGGTCGCCGGCCGGATTCATCCTCGAAATATACATGCGCCAGCACCTGGCCGTTGCGGTCGCGCACGACAAAGCAGGCGGATTGTTCCTCGACGGACCAAGGCGGCGGCGGGAAGCGGCGGGCCGTCATTCTCGATCAAGCGGCCAGGCGCTCTCATAGAAATGGGTGCAAGAAATAAACGTCATGGCGCGTACCGAGGCCGGGGCAGCAGGTGGGCCATGTTGTGTGGGAGCAGCCCTACAACACGATAGCTGGCGATTCGGTTTCTGACAGGTTAAGGGCGCCGCACCTTTTGTCCCGTGGGCCTCGTTCGCGACCTGCATCGCTTGCCGCGCGCTAATCCTTCCGCAACTGCTCCGGCATCTTTGCCCACGTTGGTCGCGATCCGTCGCGCCTCATCGCGGGTGCCGTTGGTGCGAACTACAGGGGAACGCGTGCCGGGGGAAGGGCATGAACACCACCGCGCGCGAGGTCGGCGTCGGCACCGGCACAGTGCAGCGCATTAAAGCAGGAGATGACAGGCCCTCGCCGACGCGGCCGCGTGAGGCCCCGGCTACACAAATGAATCAAAACCGGTTTTGCGAATGGCGGCGGCTCGTCGCTACCAGACCACAACGCCACACGCCACCCCAAAGAGCCGCGCTCTTGCGCGGCGATGTTTACCAGACAGAAAACGCTCGTCCGATATCGTAGATTGCTGCGCCTAATACACAGAGCGCGAGGCCACCGACAATAATGAAGAGCAGCACGGCCGACTCCACGCCGTTGATCCTTTGCTTGTCGACATGGAGTTTGTGGGCAAAGCGAGCCATGGCAAATTCGGCGCGAGGCGCTCACTTGCCAGGCCGGAGCGTCTGATAATAAGGGCCGTAGCCGTGTAACGATTGCTCCCACCAAATGGGGTCAAATGTACTTTGCTGCTGGACACCGAGCTGCATCGACTGCTCGTTCGAATCGAGCGGTCGGACGCCTAAACTGTTCGTAATCTGGGCGTTTGGATCAGTGAATGACGAGTTGCCGTCTCCGCTGGACCCAGCGTTTTGCTGACTAAACGCCCATGCGGATGGAGCGGTCGATAAGAGGATGCCTGCCGCAAACAAGCCGAACGTTAGCGGATATCGAAGCATTGTGAATCCCCATCTCCCCGAGATTCAGAATTGTAGTCTTATGCAAGCGCAATATAAAATTAAGCTTTGTTAATCCCATGGCCCACCGCCGCTTCCGGCCGCCCTCTACCGGTGTTAATTCGCAAGTAGGCCGATTGGGTCATCTTGGTCATTGGCGGGCGTGATATGGTGCGCCAACCACTTCGCAGGAAGGCGGTCGCAACCGAGCAAAAGTATCCCTACATCGTCGAGCTTCTCGTCGTTGATGATGAATTGGATGTCGAAGTGAGCCGCCGGATGATGGACTTTCACAGGTCGCGAAAAATTCAGGCGCGGTATGGACGGAGAATTGTCAGAGAGGCCAAATCTATTTTCGGTGGTGTTTTTCTGATTTGGACATGGCCAGCGCGTTCAAGGAACAGACGCTGACGCGATAATTACCCTTTAGACAATAATAAATCGCGCAGCGGAAATTTGGTCAGCGAGCGCCGCTTCTCGCCGCCTTGGTCAGTCAAGAAATTGGATGCCTGTTTTGTTGCGACGGACAGCGCCGCCGGGCAGAAAGGCCGGAGCCGCCATTCGGCGATCCGATGGTTTATTACGTCGGCTCCCGCTGAACCAAGAACCCACGATGCTCGTTGAAAGCCTACGGACGCGAAGCGTGCGGCCCTAGCATTGGAGGAATCAATGACCACCCTGAAAAGTCTGGTGATGGTCAGCGCGCTGCTGGTGGGCGGAGCTGGACCGTTCTGTGCCACCGCCAACGAATTGCCGGGTGGAAATATCAACGATCGGCCGCCAGTCGCGGCAGCGTCAGACAACGCAACACCTATCCCGGCTCGAACTGCTCGTCGCCACGAGACAAAGCACTATTTCCCGAGAATGTACATGTCAGCGCGCAGTAAGAAAGGTCCAAAGACGGGCCTTCCCAACGGCGGCTACTAGATGATCCCCGCCGTTTCCCGCCGCCCTGGTCCGTCGAGGAATTGGAGGCGTGCGTCGTATGAGGCCGGAGCGCCTGCCCCGCTCAGTGTGAATTTTGAAAGATGAGCAAGACTATGAAGATCGCGCCCAGAACAATTATCCAGTTAGAAATTTGATATCCCGTTATCGATGTTTTCCGCTTGAACCATTCCATTACCTTACTCCCAGATAGGCCGTCTTCTTCGGGGACAATAATAGCAAAAACGGGCAGGATAGGCCGATAGGTTCAGCGGCCAAGCTGTTCACGCGCGACTGAGGCGCGGCGGATTGCGGTGAATATCGCCAAGCTGCCACTGCTGAGCCGAAACTAGCGAGGCTTGATCGCGCTTGCTCGGTCAAACCGCCGTCAGCACCGCCAGTCCCGTTGGCGGGCTCCACTAATCGCGCACAGAAGCCCAAGCTCCGGCCGCGCTCCCAGAGAACGGGCCGAGGCCTTTCTGGGCTGCACAAGGAACACGCCGATGATTTTGGTGTTCTTGATGGTTTTCGAAATCGCAGTCGCGATGGCGATCGGCTTCGTACTCGGCCGGATTTACCAAATCCGCCGCGATGAGTTAGGGCGACGTGTGGAGCCACCTCCGGTCGCCTACTCGCGCCCAACCGGCTAGGCCAGCCTACAAGCCGCGAGCGAACTTAATCGCTCGCTATGCTTCCTCGCTTCTTCCTCGACGACATACACCCTGCGAAGCCCAAGGGCTTTTGCAAGAGAGGCACTAATGCGCCTTCTGCCGTTTAAAATCGAATTGAGTTCGGTGCGATTAACGCCATGGCTCTTCGCGAAGGCGGATTGACTTCCCTCGCGCTTAACTGCGGCCTTCAGCAAATCAACGACGTCGTTATCATTGAGCACAAATAGATCGCCCGCTTTGCACGTCGGGTTCAATCCGACGTAGTCCGCGACGCTCGATGACCCGACCTAAGTCAAGGCCGACGACTGGTCGCTCCCCCCTATCCCCAACGCCGCGATCAGAAGTTAGAGACAGGGCAGAATTGCGTAGCGCCGATGATGAAAAGATGGCTGCGCACAGAATGGCGCGCAATTCCGCTGACTTTTGGTCACCGCTCGTTGCGCGGGCGACGGTATCTCGCGGTTAGCTCAGAGACGTATTTGGGCTTTTTAGTCCCAGGCGTGGTGATGACACCAATCGGCGCACTTTCCAGCCCAGCTGCTATGGCCGCATGCATTCGGGCACAGAATGCCTCGTCCATGTCGAGGTAACGTGGTTTTCCGTTAGTTATGCGTTCGATTTCCGTTAGGCGTTGGATTTTCGTCGTAGCTCACCTCTGCACGTTCAGCTCGCTTTACGTGTCTCTTCGACTTCCATGACAGCTACGGGTTGCTCGATCACCTCAGCAGCGACGGTTTCGACTACTGGAGCGACAGGCTGTTTCACTTTCGGCGCAGCTTTCTTTACTGGTGCGGGTTTGGGCTTGGCGGTTCGCTTGGTCGCTTTCGCAGACTTGGCTACCTTGCGTGCCTTACCGTGTACTGTCGCTGCTTTTCTCTTTTGCGCTTTTGATTGCTTCTTACGCTTGGCCATGATCCGCCCCGTCCCGGTTGGTGGTCTACAATACATTGATGCCCAATCGCTGAGTCCCGGCAACCCATCCTACGAGTTATCAACAGCTTGCGGCTTGAGCGCGCCCGCGTGGGCGCTAATCTTACTCGGTCGGAGTGAGGCGTCCCTCTTTTGCAGTCCTTCTGAGGGTAGGCCATCAATGGGTGACTATCACTCTATTATTGCTCGCGCGGTTTCTCACTTGCCGAGTACAGCCGATGAGGCTCGGCATGCAATTTACGAACAGGCTCGCACAGCACTCCACGAACGATTAAGTAATGACCCGCAAATATCAGATACCGAGCTAGTGAATGAGCATTACAGACTTGAAGTGGCCATCTACGAAGTGGAAGACGACTTGTTACTGAGCGCTATGCGCCGGTTTGTAACAGAAGAGACGGCTTTTTCCCCTCCGAGCTTAATCATCTCAAAGATAAAGGAGTTCGTGCGCTCATCAGGAGCCAAGTTTGTCCGGCTCGGCGTGTTTTGACACAAATATTTGGGCGAGGCTCTTCCGTGGTGCTGCACCCTGCTACCAATCCGCCATGTCCCTGCAACCCATCTACCAAGTTATCAATAGGCGGACTTTTTCTGTGCAACAAGTGACGCCTGTCACGGAAATCCGCACTGCAGGGGCTTAAGGTTTTAGTCACTGAGATCCCTTTCTTCGTCCCCGAAAGGTGTCTCATCAGATGCCCCGACAAACGTCCCCTGTCGGGGCATTATTTTGCGCGGCTGATGTGCTGCCTGTTGTGGATAAACCCCACAAGCATCTGTAGGCCTTGAACGCAGACGCTATGCTTACCCGTCGGACTGAGGCGTCCCGCCACCTTGGAACGGAAGGTTGAGGACGAAGGTGAAGTTTGGCGCATCACTTCACTGCCGGTTCGATAACCCAACGAATGCCGTCCGAGAACACGGCACGAACTGGGGGACGAAGGCAAAGCCGCTAAGCGTGGGGACGCGGGCGGCTTTGCTGTCTGAGCAGGCGCGTCGCACAGCGACTGTTGGGTTTGGTATTACCACCGACAACCA
>Ga0182036_10000838_pt1 | contig 14113 bp, 10 predicted proteins | sample sta12Cox44000080_FD_125966 | JGI IMG/M metagenome (GOLD analysis project Ga0182036, IMG submission 125966) | Lab enrichment of tropical soil microbial communities from Luquillo Experimental Forest, Puerto Rico - statoxic.12C.oxic.44.000.080 | ecosystem: Environmental > Terrestrial > Soil >...
CGGACGCGAAACCCGGCGATCAATGTGAGAACCACCACCATCGTTCGCCGTCCTACCCCGATCATCGGCGACGTCACAAGCGGCGTGCGGTGCGGAGCGCGCACGGATCCGGGGTGATCGTCGTCGCCGGCCCGACGGCGAGCGGAAAATCCGCGCTCGCACTCGCGCTTGCGGACGCACTCGGCGGCGTAATTATCAATGCCGACAGCTTACAGTGCTATCGCGATCTGCGCATCTTGACCGCACGACCCGGCGAGGCGGCCGAGCGGCAAGTGCCGCACCGGCTCTACGGGTTTCTCGACGCCGGCGAGCGCAGTTCCGCCGCGCAGTGGCGCGCGCTCGCGCTCGACGAAATCGCCGTGGCGTCGAGGGACGGGCGACTGCCCATTCTTGTCGGCGGCACCGGCCTCTATTTGCGGGTGCTCGAAGAGGGGCTGCCGCCGATCCCGGAAATCCCCGTGACGACAAGGAGGGAGGCGATCGAGCTTCATCGGACGTTGGGCGGCGCCGCGTTCCGCGACCGGCTTTCCGAGCTCGATCCGGCGGCCGCCCGACGGCTGTCCCCAGGCGACAAGCAGCGGCTCATTCGCGCTTTCGAAGTTGCGCGGGCCACTGGCATCCCGATCAGCCAATGGCAGCAGCAAAGGATATCGCAACCAGGCCTCCGCATCGGCACGATCTTGCTTGCGCCGCCGCGAAAGCGGCTTTACGCCGCCTGCGACGCACGCTTTGGGCGCATGATCGAGGCGGGAGCCGTCGACGAAGCGGCGAGGATCGCCGCGCGGGGTCTCGATCCCGACCTGCCGGCGATGAAAGCGCTCGGCCTCCCCGAACTCTTGTCCCACCTTCGGGGGGAAATGCCCCTCGATGCGGCAATCAATGCGGCGCAACGCGCTACGCGCCGCTACGCGAAACGCCAAATGACGTGGTTCCGCCACCAAACTACGCCGGGCCGCACCTTCACTGCGCAATTTTCGGAAAGTTTGCTGCGCTGCTCTCGTCATTTTGTTGAAGGGTTTCTATTGACCAGGCCAGCATAGCTGACTAGGGTGCGCACCCCGCCCGGGGTCGCAAGCTCCGGGCGGGGTCATATGTGCCCTGTGAATTCAAGAGCGGAGATTGCCATGTCGGCCGAGCCGATGAGCGGAGCGGAAATCGTCATCAAATCCCTGGTCGACCAGGGCGTTGATGTGGTTTTCGGCTACCCCGGCGGAGCGGTCCTGCCGATCTATGACGCGCTGTTCAAGCAGAACGCGCTGCGGCACATTCTGGTGCGGCATGAACAAGGTGCGGTCCATGCCGCCGAGGGCTATGCCCGCTCAACCGGGCGGGTCGGGGTCGTGCTCGTGACGAGCGGTCCCGGCGCCACCAACGCGGTCACCGGGCTGACGGACGCGCTGATGGATTCGGTCCCGGTCGTCTGCCTCACCGGGCAGGTGCCGACTCACCTGATCGGCAATGACGCCTTCCAGGAAGCGGATACGACCGGCATCACGCGTCCTTGCACGAAGCATAATTATCTCGTCAAGAATGTGTGCGAACTGGCCAAGACGTTGCACGAGGCCTTCTACGTCGCAAGAATTGGTCGCCCCGGCCCAGTAGTCGTCGATCTGCCCAAGGACGTGTTGTTCGCGCCGGCTCCTTACTGCGCCCCCGAAGAAGTGCGTCACAAGAGTTACCGCCCACAACTCCGGCCCGATCCGGCCCAGGTGGCAGAAGCGGTCGAGATGATCCGGAGCGCGAAGCGGCCCCTGTTCTATGGCGGCGGCGGGCTGGTCAATTCCGGGCCCGAAGCTTGCGCTCGCTTTGCCGAGCTTGTGCGGCTGACCGATGCACCATGCACCTTGACTTTGATGGGGCTTGGGGCATTTCCCGCTGCCGATCCGCATTTCCTCGGCATGGTCGGCATGCACGGCACTTACGAAGCCAATTTGGCAATGCATGAGTGCGATCTAATGATCGCGGTCGGCTCTCGCTTCGACGATCGAGTGACCGGACGGCTCAACGCATTTTCGCCGGGCTCCAAAAAGATCCACATCGACATCGACCCGTCATCGATCAACAAGAATGTGCGGGTCGAGCTGCCGATCATCGGTGATGCCGGGGAGGCGCTGTCGGCAATTCTGGCGGCGGGGCCGGCGACCTTGCGCTGCAAAGACCAGAGAGTGCGCGCCGAGTGGTGGCGCACGATCGACGGTTGGCGGGCGCGCGACTGTCTGCGCTACGACCGAAAGCGGCGCGACTTGATCAAGCCCCAATACGCCATTGAGCGACTTTATGCATTGACCCGCGAACGCGACGTCTACATTACGACCGAGGTCGGCCAGCATCAGATGTGGGCGGCTCAGTTTTTTAAGTTCGAAGAGCCCAAACATTGGATGACCTCGGGTGGCCTCGGCACGATGGGATACGGCCTGCCTGCGGCGATCGGCGTGCAAATCGCCCATCCGGCCGCTCTCGTCATCGACATCGCCGGTGAGGCGTCGGTGTTGATGAACATCCAAGAGATGTCGACCGCTGCACAATATCGGTTGCCGGTCAAAGTATTTATCCTCAACAACCAGTACATGGGCATGGTGCGGCAGTGGCAGGAACTGCTGCACGGCGGCCGCTACTCCGAGAGCTATACTGCGGCGCTTCCCGATTTCGTAAAGCTCGCTGACGCTTTCGGCGCGGTCGGGCGGCGTGTCGAGAACCCGGCCGAGGTCGACGAGGCGATCATCGAGATGTTGGCGATCGACCGCGCTGTGATTCTCGATGTTGCCGTAGACCCGGAGGAGAATTGTTTCCCGATGATCCCATCGGGCGCGGCTCACAATGAAATGCTGCTGGGTCCCGAGGACGAAGCCGAGAAACCTATCTCCGAGGAGGGAATGGTGCTTGTCTGAGGGGCGCGTGGCGGATGTCGAGCGGCATACCATCGCCGTGCTCGTCGACAACGAGCCGGGCATTCTCGCACGCGTCGTCGGGCTGTTTTCCGGGCGAGGCTACAACATCGACAGCTTGACCGTTGCCGAGGTCGACTGTCGGAACCAGCTTTCACGGATAACAATCGCCACCTCGGGGACGCGCATGATTATCGAGCAGATCAAGGCGCAGCTGTCACGCCTCGTGCCGGTGCACAAGGTGCACGACCTGACCGACGAGGGGCCGTTCGTCGAGCGCGAGATGGCGTTGATCAAGGTTGCCGGCAAGGGTGACTCACGCATCGAGTCGCTGCGCTTGGCCGACATCTTCCGGGCGCAAGTGATCGACTCGACGATCGAGAGCTTTGTGTTCGAGATCACCGGCTCGGCTGACAAGCTGAACGCCTTCATCACGCTGATGGAGCCGCTCGGGCTCGTCGAAGTGTCGCGCACTGGAGCGGTGGCAATCTCGCGCGGCCCGGCGGGTATTTAGATCGCGACCGCTCTCTCACAGGAGGATACGGACATGCGGGTGTATTACGACCGGGACGCGGATGTGAATCTCGTCAAGTCAAAGAAGGTCGCGATCGTCGGCTATGGCAGCCAAGGTCACGCGCATGCCAACAATCTGCGCGACAGCGGGGTGAAGGAGGTTGTCGTGGCGCTGCGGCCGGGCTCGGCCTCGATCAAAAAGGCCGAGGATGCGGGCTTGCATGTGATGGGCGCTGCCGAGGCCGCGAAATGGGCCGACATCGTCATGGTGTTAACCCCCGACGAACTCCAGGCCGCGCTCTATACAAGCGATCTGCGCCCGAACATGCGGGAAGGTACCGCGCTCGCTTTTGCTCATGGGTTCAACATCCATTTCCGGCTGATCGAGCCACGCCCGGACATGGACGTGTTCATGATCGCGCCGAAGGGGCCGGGCCACACGGTTCGCTCGGAGTATTCGCGTGGCGGCGGCGTCCCGTGCCTCGTCGCCGTCGAACAAAACCAGTCCGGCAATGCCCTCGAGATTGCGCTCTCCTACGCGTCGGCAATCGGCGGCGGCCGGGCCGGGGTCATCGAGACGACGTTCAGGGAGGAGTGCGAGACCGATCTGTTCGGCGAGCAAACGGTACTGTGCGGCGGGATCACCTCGCTCATTCTCGCGGCCTTCGAGACGCTGGTCGAAGCGGGCTACGCGCCGGAAATGGCTTATTTCGAATGTTGCCACGAGATGAAGCTGATCGTCGACCTGGTCTATGAGGGCGGCATCGCCAATATGCGCTATTCCGTCTCCAACACCGCGGAATATGGCGACTATACGCGCGGCCCGCGCGTCATCGATGCGAACGTCCGCACCGAGATGAAAAAGATTCTGGCGGACATCCAATCCGGCAATTTCGCGCGCGAATGGGTGCTCGAAAACGCCGCCGGCCAACCGAGCTTCAAGGCGTTGCGCCGCCGCGCCGCCGAGCACGAAATCGAAAAGATCGGCGAGAAGCTGCGCGCGATGATGCCTTGGATCGCCGAGAACCGACTGGTGGACAGGTCCAAGAACTGAACCGCGGTCGGGCTCGCGCAAGCAACGCTTCGCGAGCCGATGCGCGTCCTCTATGTCGCGGCGGAGCTCTATCCCTGGGTCAGGTCGGGGGGACTCGGAGATGTTTCGGCGGCGCTGCCGCCGGCGTTGGCTGCACTCGGGGTCGATGTCCGCCTCTTGCTACCCGGCTTCGCGGGCTTTCTCGATGCGTTTCCCGCCATTACCGACGCTGCGCGGCTACGCACGCCGTTTGCCTCGGAACGGGTGCGGATCGGTCTCGCCCGGCTCCCCGGCACCGAGCGCCTCGCATATCTCGTAGATCAGCCGGCGCTGTACGACCGGACCGGCAACCCATACTCAGGGCCGGATGGGCGCGATTGGCTCGACAATCATCGCCGCTTCGGCCTCTTCGGCTGGGTCGCCGCAGAACTGGCGCGCGGCGGCGATCCGCATTGGAACCCGGACGTCCTGCATGCCCACGATTGGCACGCCGGGCTCGCCCCGGCGTATCTGACGGCATCTCCGGCGCCGGCCGGCCACGTCCCGACGGTCTTCACGATCCATAACCTCGCCTATCAGGGCCTTTTTCCGCCCGGCGCCTTTTCTGAACTCGCCTTGCCGCCCGAGTTTTTTTCGATCGATGGGGTCGAGTTCAACGGCAACGTTTCGTTTGTGAAAGCCGCGCTGTTCTACTCGGACGGCCTGACCACCGTCAGTCCGACGTATGCGCGCGAGATCCAGACACCAGCTTTCGGCGGTGGCTTGGACGGGTTGTTGCGCAGCCGCGCCGACACCCTGACCGGCATCTTGAATGGCGTTGACCCGCAAGTCTGGGATCCCCGGCATGACGCCATCTTGCCACAGGCCTACGGCATCGAGGATGCAGCGGCCGGGAAACGCGCGGCGAAAGCCGCGCTGCAACACCGGCTCGGGCTCGACGAGCGAGAGGATGCGCCGCTTTTCGGGGTGGTTAGCCGGCTAACGCCGCAGAAGGGTCTCGATCTCCTCCTCGCGTGTTTGCCCGAAGTGGTCGCCGCCGACAATCAACTCGCGATCCTTGGTGCCGGTGACACCGATCTGGAGCGGGGCTTTGCCATCGCGGCCCAGGTGCAGAAGGGGCGGGCGGCGGTCGAGATCGGCTATGACGAAACGTTGTCCCATCTCATCATCGCCGGCTCCGATATCATTCTGGTGCCGTCGCGCTTCGAACCTTGCGGTCTGACCCAGTTATATGCCCTGCGCTACGGCACTTTGCCGCTCGTCCGCCGGGTCGGCGGGCTCGCCGACACTGTCCTCGATGCGACATCGATCAGCCTGTCGGAAGGCCGGGCTACTGGCTTCGCATTCGATCAGGACACCCCCGAAGCTCTGATGTCGACGATCGCGCGCGCCGCCACGCTGTTCCACGAGCCTGAGATGTGGCGGCGCATGATGCGATGTGCGATGACCGCCGACTTCAGCTGGGAAGCCGCCGCGCGCCGCTACTTTTCCGTTTATCATGAATTGAGGCGGATCTGGTCTCACCCATTCCCTCCTGCGCGCGGAGGGGGGAATGGATAGGGACTACCCGCCAAGGACAGTCCCTTCCGCGATGCCTGCGTCGGTCGATTTGATCTTGGGTCCGTCGTCGAGGCGCACCCGGGAAACTTCGACGAAGCCGCCTTGGGCGAGAATTCGCAAGCCCGACTCGCCGACCGAGACCACTTCGCCGATCTTGCGTCCGCGCACGGAGCCGAAAGTCGGCGCGATGATCTTGCGAGCGTCGAACAGGTAGAGCTTGCGCTCGCTGAGCATCGTCCAGGCGCCGGGGGCCGGATTGCAGCCGCGTATGAGATCGTAGACGAAATCGACATGGTTCGCCCAGTTGATGTGGGATTCGGCCTCGCGCACCCAGCCTTCGTAGGTGGCGCGGCTTTCGTCCTGCGTTGTTTCAGTGGCCCGTCCGGAGACGACGAGATCGGCGGCCTGCACTAGCGCTTCGACGCCGAGTGGGAAGATCTTGTCGAAATAAAGCGATCCGGCGGTGTCGTCGGGGCTGATCGGCACACGCTTTTGCAGGATCACCGGACCCTCGTCGAGCCCTGGGGTCGGACGGAAGATCGACAATCCGGTCTCGGTTCGGCCACGGATGATCGCCCATGGGATTGATGAGGGACCGCGATGCAGCGGTAACAATGAGGGGTGAAACTGGATCATCCCGTGCTTTGGGACAGCACAGAACTCGGGTGGCGCGAACAGCGTGACATAGGCCATCACTCCTAAATCCGCGCCGAGGTCGGCGAGCGCCTGCTTGGCTTCGTCGCTCGAATATCTTGCGTGGCGATGGACCGTTACCCCGCGCTCCGATGCGGCGGCGACGAGCGGGTCCGGCCTTGCACCCGTTTTTTCCGGTGGTGCAAAAACCCCCGCCACCTGGTCTCCGCGAGCGATAAAGGCATCCAGCACAGCCTTGCCGAAGGCCTGCTGGCCGACGATCACGATGCGCATCTCGGTTCCCTCCGATATCTGTCGGGTTGCCCTGACGAGAACGTCAGAGTTTCACGCGACAACCACCGGGGGCAAGTCTGCCGAGCCGTCGTTCCAGGTCTCGCCCTGTGCAGCGCGCGGTAGCAGCAACGTCACTACCGTGCCGCGGCCGACCTCGCTGCGGATCGACGCTGAGCCGCCGGATTGGCGGGCGAACCCGTACACCATGCTGAGGCCGAGACCAGTGCCCTTGCCGGGCTCCTTGCTCGTGAAGAACGGCTCGAACGCCCGCGCGAGCACCTCGGGCGGCATGCCGGTTCCGGTGTCCGAGATCTCCAGTCCCACGAAATCCCCTCCCATTACAAGCCCCCGATCGAAAGCCTGCGGGGACAGGGTCGTATTGCAGGTCCGCAAGTGCAGCACACCGCCTTCCGGCATCGCATCGCGTGCATTGATTACGAGGTTGATCACGGCGAGCTCCAGCTGAGTGGCATCGGTGTCGACCAGCCACAAATCCGGAGCAAGGTCGTATACCGCTCTGATGTTGCTGCCGACGGTTTGAGCCAGCAGTTCGGTCATCCGGCGGAGCAGGCCATTGATGTCGACCCGCGCGACCTTTAACGGCTGCCGCCTGGCAAAAGCGAGAAGCTGCCCCGTCAGCTTCTTGCCCCGCTCGAGCGTCCCCAGCGCCGTATCGACTCGGGCCTGCAGCCTTTCCTCACCCTGGCGGCCGCTCAGCATCTCGAGACAGCCCTGCAGCACGGTCAACAAGTTATTGAAATCGTGTGCCACCCCGCCAGTCAGCTGACCCAATGCCTCCATCCTTTGCGATTGGTACAGCTCGGTCTCCGCCCGTGTCCGCCGGTCCATCTCACGCTTCAGGCGCTGCGCGGTCCGTCGCCATCGCCAGCTCGCCACCTTTTGCTGTTGCAGCTGACGCACTGCGAACAGCGTCATGCAGAACAGGCCAAGCGAAGCGGGAACCGCAAACCACAAATAGTCGACCAGATTGGCCCGCCATGCACCAAGAATGTCCCGCACCGGAATGCCGAATACGACATAGAGCGGATACCCCCCGATCCGCTCATACGCGAAAACACGCCGGATCCCGTCCGTTGCGCCTCTGCCCCGAAACGAGCCGTGGTCAGGCGCAACCGCGATCGCCTGCATGACCGGAGTGTCCGGCGCGAAAATCCGCCCGGACGAGGATGGCGGCGGGTATCTCACCAGCACCGAGCCGTCGCTCAGCAACAACGAGGCGGAAACATCCTTCTCGCGCGACACCGTGCTGAAGAAGTCGCTGAAATAATCCAGTCTGGCCGCGACGTCGATGACCCCGTCGAAGTTGCGATCGGCGGTCGTTCGGCGGCGGCTGATGTCGAAACCACGGATGTGGGTGCGCGGATCTATGTGATCGTGCCCGACATAGATGCCGGCCTCGTGCTCTCTCTGCGCGACAAAGGCATCGAGATCGGAGACGTCGGGGGCTGGCGTCGGTAATGGATGGCCGCTCGCTTCGATGTGGCCTGATGCATCAATGATCGAAACCGCGTTGATCTGCGGCAATGTCTCGATATCCAGAAGAAAGCTGTGCAACCCGGGATCGTGCTCGATCCGATCCCAGTCAAGGCCACGGATGCGATCATCGATCCAGGCAAGGATCAGTGCGTAGGTTTCGAGTGCGCGGACGGCGTGCTCGTGTAGCTGGCCGGTCTCATCGGCTACCCGCTGTTCAGTCTGCATCTCGACTAACCGCAGATTTTGCAAGGCGGCCGCGCCCAGCAGCAGAAGCGGGACGGCGAGAGACGCAGCTAGAAGCAGGCGCAAAGGCCAAGTGAGCCCCCGCCGCGGCCGGCGCTCGACCAAGTCCGCACGGCCAACAGCAGCGCCGAACACCGCCCCGAAGAGACCGCGACGCTGACGCTGATTACCGCGGTCTTTGGACGCAGCGGTTTCGACGGGGTTAGCGGAATTCGCCTCCCTCCGATCGATCCCGTCGGCAAGTCTCGTAGGTCTACGCCGCGTTCCCAGCCCTCGTACGAGGCTCAGGAGGACCCCGTAGGCCGACCTCATCCTGCAATTGTGCTCGCTGGGTGCATCGCAGCCGCGACTTTACGACGAAACCGCAGCGAGGTCGAATGAAGCAACCACGGCACCGCGCGCAAGGCAAACGGCTTTGGTCGTGAGCGGCGCGTCTCCGCGTGCTTTTGTGGAGCCGGCTACGGCCTCCCAAGCGCCGCCATTAGCTCGCGCCACTCCCGGGGCGAGAGACCGCTCGCTGGCTGGTCAACTTGCTCGCCGGCCAGCAGCCGGCGGATCACCGCGAGCCCGGTCGCCGAAATCAATGCTGCATTCATCCGGTATTCGAGAAAGGCCGCATGAGCCATCGGGACCCAGCGCTTCAGGGTGTCGAGGATCACCTCCGCATAGGCGCGGATCTCGTATTGCGCGTGCGGATCGGCGCGCAACGACAGGAAGTGCAGCAAATTGTGCAGATCGATCTTCCAATACCATTGCGTGTAGAAGCCTAGCGACAGGTTGATGCGGGCGAGTTCACGGGCAAGGCCGGGCCGTCTAGGGTCGATCGGCGCCCCCGACGCGTCCTCATTGATGAGCTCAGCGTACCCGGCATAGGCGGCCTCGGCATCCCGGCGTAGCAAGTCGAGCGCACGCTGCGCCGCCTCACCGTCAATCGCCGCACCCCGCCCTTGCCGGTTTGTCGTCGCCTGCACCGCTAAGTGCTCGGGCGCCGGGATATAAAATTCCTTGTCGAGGATCGAATACCGCGCCGAGTACTCGTTGACGTTCGCCGTGCGATGACGGATCCATTGTCGCGCAACAAAAATCGGCAGCTTTACATGGTATTTGATCTCGCACATTTCAAACGGCGTCGTGTGGCGGTGACGCATCAGGTAATTGATCAATCCTTGATCTTCGCTGATCCGGCGAGTCCCGCGGCCGTAGGAGACTCGCGCCGCCTGAACGATAGCTGCGTCGTCACCCATATAATCGATAACGCGGACAAAACCGTGATCGAGCACCGGCAGCGGCTCGCAAAGGATCTTCTCCAGCGCCGGCACGGTGGCGCGGAGCGTTGGGCAGGTTTCGCTCCGTTGGGTGGCGACTTCATCTTGTTGCTCTGGCGTAAGCCGCATTCTCTCATCCGAGTTGATCGACGGCGGCTGGATGTGACAGCCGTTCGCGCGCCATTCGAACCATTGGATCGCGTGCCGGCAAGCTTAAAAGTTGGCGCTCCAGTCGGACGAGGACCGTCGGCGCATCCAAGAACTCGCGCTCGATCCAAAACCGCTTCGCGCGGTCGAAATAGCCGACGGTATCGAGGAATGCGATCGTGAAGTAGTAGCTCTCGGGCAGTGATTCGCCGACCGCCCGCGCGCGAATCGCGCCGTCCGGCGCGATTGCCGTCGTCATGCACCAATCGAGAAGCCGAGCGAGTTCTTGTGTTGCGCGGCAGCGCTGGTCAGCGCGCATGTGCGGCCAACCGAGCTGGAACAAAATCGCAACATCGTAATTGTTGTGGCTCGTCAAACCTACCTCATCGAGCCAGCCATTGGGATAGCGGTCGTCGCGAATGCCGATCAACGTGTCTATGAGTTGGGGCCAGTACCCGATTTTCCCTTCGAGATAGCGCGCCATATGGAAAGTGAGGCTCAGATCGACGGTCCGCAGCCGGCGCCTTCCGATTTGATAGCTCGCGCCAAAGAACCCGGTGATCGGGTCCTGCCACTCCGCAATAAAGCGGCGGATGACGGCTTCGAGCCCTGAATGCCATCGGTAATTCGGCGGTCGCCGCCACAAGATTAGGCGAACGAGATTGGCGGTTGCGAAGTTGAGCTCCTTGCGACGATCGATGCCGTCTTCGGTCGGGCGCGAGACTAGCAAGCTTTCGAGATAGATCTGCAGCCGTGCGGGGTCGTTTATACGGTCGAGGAAACGAGGTGACCTGCCTCGATCATCAAAATCTGGGGCGAGCATGTGGTCGACCGACGCATCGAGCCTCAAAAACCACGTGCGGGTAGAGGGTTCATAACTGCCGTCCGCGTCCGGCAGGTGGGTGGTGCCTGGGAAGGGTAGCGCTGTCGTCGCCCGAAGCCGGTCGAGGGTTTCATAAGCAGCAGTGGTATGGGCGGTGTATTCCAGTCGCCAGCGAAGCTCCTGGAGGATTTGGCGCGAGCACGACATGTCGCCCCCGCCGGACTCCGCTCGATCGAGCTTTCCCGCGATCTCTCGGATCTCGTCTTGTATTGCGCCGCGTAACTCGGCGATTTGCGGAAATCGGGTAGCGATGGCTGTCTGCGGGCTCCAGCCGAAAGGGGCAGGGGTCGTCATCAGAGATACTCGGCGGTGCGCCTTACGGCAGGGCGACTAGATCGCGGCGCGCCCACGCCCGCTCGGGCTGGGTGGCGCGGACTGGGTTGGCTCGGTATTCGAGCCGGGGGTATCGCGCGAGCCGCACGGGGCGCTTGGCGAGCCATTCGCTCAACGGTGTAACTGGCAGCGGCATTTCCCCGTCATCGCAATCCGGCAGCAGCGCGACACACACGCGTCGCGTGCCCTTCGGCCAGACGATTTGCAGACGCCTGATAAGGGCCCCGCCGGCACGCTTGCCATCGTGGTCGGTGCGACGAGGCAATTCGGACATCCAAGCCCCCTCACCGGGCAGACACGAGCGGCCGTGCAGGTGTCGAATATCCGCAATTGGAAAGGATTTCGGCTCCGGTGGGGAAGTGATTTCGAAGCTCGTAGCTGCGGGTTCCAGGATGCGTGCGACAAAACGGTCTTCACGCGATCGGAAGCGTGCTACCGGGCCGGCCACTGAAGTCGGTTCGGCGCTGGTATGCGCGGTCCATACAACCGTGCCGGAAACTTCCGGGCCGATTTCGTCTTGGATCACCACCTGCCGCCCGATCAATGCCGCTCCGCGGCGTATCGAACCTGCTGGTTTTCCATACGCGGCGGACAAATCGAAGACGACCCATTTGCAGTCACCGTCGACACAATAGCCGATGATCGGCGCGTACGCGTTGGGCACCTGATTGCGCCCGCCAATCACCAGAGTGTTGTGTCCCGCGGTCTGCGTACGGTAATACCGCCACCGTGGCCCGGATTGGCAGTCGACGCCGTGATCGAAATAACCGGGCAAGTCATAATCGTCTGAACCGAGGTCGATTATCCATCGCTGTTTCGCGCCATCAACTATAAAGCTGCCCGCGTCCGCTTGCGCGTGCAAGATGACGTCTTCCGAGCGACGGGATGTTCTGCCCTCCGCGCTGAAAAAATTCCCGCCCTTGATGGCGATGTAGACGGGCCGCGCCGCGGGTTTTGTCGACCAGCTATTCCGAAAACAGGCGAGATCGGCGCTGCGAAAGACCTTCCCGGTAGGGGATTCACCGGTCAGTCGCTCGCGCCGCATGCGATCCGCCCAGATCACGGTAAATGGGAGATACCAGCCGTCATATCCATCGAGGAGCCGGGCATCGATGGGTCGCCCGTACCGGTGGGCGAACCAAGCGAGCGATGAAATATCGAATTGGGGCTCGGAATCGCCAAAATTGAACGCTGCGCCGGACGGTCCGGCGGCATGCAATGCAAAGTCGCCTGTCCGGGCGAAGCCCGGCCGCGACGCGAAGCCGAAGCTGTGGCCAAAAGTACTTTCGAGCGCAGCAACCATGAGAGCGGCATAGCGCAGGGCCAGGGACCAATAGCTGAGCCCTTCCGGCCAAGCTCCATCGGGGGCGAACCGATCGAACACCCTCCATGCCGAAGCGAGGCTCTTTGCAATCAGCTGTGCCGCAAGCTCGGGATATCTTTCGAGGACGACAAGCGACGATACGAGAATAGCGGAATTCGAGACAAGGGTGCAATTATCGCGTCGTTTTGGCCAAAGCGAGAACCGGTCATCATACGCGGCAAGGGCAGGTTCGAGCACATGCCGTAACAGCGCACCCTCAATCATCCTTCGTTCTTCGTCTGAGAAATCGTCGTACAACCAATCATAGGCCAGAGAAACTGCAACAGCGGTTTCAGCACAATCAAGGAATGATTTGATTACCGGCCGTGGCTTCCAGCTAGTTTCCGCGGTGAATCTCGACAACGCCGCCCTCGCCCCAGCTAGGGCCTCGGCGCGTTTGGCGCCGCCGCTGATCGATGCAAGGAAAGACATGTGTATCAGACGGCGAGATCGCCGCTTGATGCCGGCGCGCAACTCTTCTTCATCCGCGCGCGACGCTTCTTCCGATAAAGACGTTTCCAGACGCGCCAGCAGCTTCACATTGCGGCTGGCGCGTTTGCGGATAGAGGAAACCGCCGACTTATGAAACAGCAAATACGGATGAGTCGCTTTGAACCGCGCAACCGTGATTTCGAGAAGGTCTAAATCGGCGCCATTCGGCTCGCCTGACGGCAGCGATCGCGCAGCAACAAAAGGCAATCCAATCCCTCTACACGAGGTCTTGCGGTTGCCAAAACCAATGGTGCGATCTGGGTGAGGTCCGCGACCGTAATTAGCAACCACACCGCTTCCAAATGCGGCGAACGGGCGGCGGGGTCAAGCATCTTGTTGACATCCGGTAACAAATTGTATCAAAATTTAACGATATTTGACCTTGGGCCCGGTGTCCGTTTCATACGGGTGCGAGGAGTTTGGCAAGGAATTCGTCCTTCCACCCGGCAAGATTGAATTTGCTCCGCAGAGACACGCAGGAGCGATCCTTTTGCATCAAATTCAGAGCCATGTGGCGGAGAATAGCGAGGTTATAAGCAGTATTGTCGTCGCGGTTTCGCGCCTGGTCCTCGTTCATGACGGTATTGAGAACCCAGTGCAGGCGATTTTCTACGCCCCAATGCAAGCGGACGACCTTGCCCAGGCTTTCGGGAGAAAGAGCCCTGCTGAGGAGGTAATAGGCGGTCTCGGTCGTCGCCCTAGTAGCGGTGCCACGCGATCGGATCACTTTGCCGACCGCGGCCAACCCCGGCCAGCGGTGACGCTTCTGCAACTCTTCGATTTCCGTACACACGAGGCTGGTGCGCTTCTCGACACGGCCGTGGCTACTGTCTACGGTCGAATGCCCCTCGACGCCCTCATACCTTGGCTGGCTTAGCAATTGGCTGATCTCGGCATGCAGACTCCGATGGTTGCGCTTGAGCGCCAGTGCGTACTCGCCACCCCTCGCAGCGATTTGTTGGGCGATTTCGC
>Ga0182036_10000856_pt1 | contig 14022 bp, 10 predicted proteins | sample sta12Cox44000080_FD_125966 | JGI IMG/M metagenome (GOLD analysis project Ga0182036, IMG submission 125966) | Lab enrichment of tropical soil microbial communities from Luquillo Experimental Forest, Puerto Rico - statoxic.12C.oxic.44.000.080 | ecosystem: Environmental > Terrestrial > Soil >...
AGCACCTCAACGCCGTGCTGCGGAACGAGATGACCGCCATCAACCAGTACTTCCTGCATTCTCGGGTCCTCGACCATTGGGGCGTCGTCAAGCTCGGGGCGCGCGAATACGAGGAGTCCGTCGATGAAATGAAACACACGGACTTGCTGATCAAACGGCTTCTGTTCCTGGGCGGGGAACCTCGCCTGGAGTTTGACAGGCTATTGATCGGCAAGAGTGTGCCCGAGGTCCAGGAATGCGATCTGCGGCTCGAGCAATTGGCGATGCCGGAGCTGCGGGAGGCGATCCCTTATTGCGAGCGTGTCCACGACTTCGTGACCCGCGACCTGTTCAGCGCAATCCTGAAGGGCGAAGAAGAGCACGTCGATTTTCTCGAGACGCAATTGGAGCTGATCGACAAGATCGGGCGCGAAAACTACATCCAGATGCAATCCGAGCTACCGAGCCAATAGCCGGCTAGCTCGGGAGGAGGAACCAGCAATGTCAGTCGCAACCCAGCGGTACAATGTCGGCGGAGTCTATTTGCAGCGGCCGTTCAAGATCCGCCGCCTCGGCCATTTCGGGTTCAATGTCGAGAAGCTGCCCGAGGGCCGCGAGTTTTATGGCGACTTGCTCGGCTTTACCGCCTCGGACACCCTCGATTTCTCGCGGGCGCCATGGTTCCCAAAGGATGCCGATCTCGGCGACCCGCGCGGCTACTTCATGCGGTACGGGACCGACCACCACGCCTTTGTGCTGTTCCCGAAGAAGGTGATGGACCACCGCGCCGACCGCAAATTCGCGCCCGAAGTCACAATCAATCAGATCACCTGGCAGTGCGGCAGCCTCAAGGAGATCGTCGACGCACACACATACTTCGAAGAGCAGCAGGTGCGCATCCAGCGCGTCGGCCGGGACATGCCTGGCAGCAACTGGCATGTGTATGTGTACGATCCCGACGGCCACACCAACGAATTTTATTACGGCATCGAGCAAGTCGGCTGGAACCAGCTCAGCAAGCCGCGCGACATGTATTACCGCGGCTTCAACGAGAAGCCATCCTTGCCTCAGATGTCCGAGGCGGCCGAGGTTGCAGAAGCGCAGGACAAGAGGATCGATGTCTATTCGGGCCATCGCCCGCAACAGACCCTCCCGGCGACTTATGATGTCGAAGGCGTGCTGTTGCCCCAGCCGTTCAAGATCACAAAGATCGGCCCGGTAAGCCTTTTTGTCGAGGATGTCGACCGCGCCGAAAGCTTCTATACTGAGCGGCTGGGCTTTGTGCGCAGCGAAGAAGCAGTTTACCGCGGCGCTCGCTGCGTCTTCCTGCGCTGCGGCGCCGAGCATCACAGTCTGGGACTCTTCCCAAAGGAATTGCGGCGCAGCCTCGGCCTCAATGAGCACTCGACCTGCATGTCGTTCGGAGTCGAGGTCGGCAGTTACGCACAACTGCGCCAGGCCGTGTCGTTCCTCAAATCACACGGCGTTACTTTCGTCGACTCGATCCCGCCCGATCTCTACCCGGGCATCGACTACACGGCCTTCGCGCTCGACCCCGATGGCCACTGCATCCAGCTTTATTACTACATGGAACAGATCGGCTGGGACGGCCGCGCGCGTCCCGCCTCCGAAAGGCGCCGGGTCAACGGCGATTGGCCGGAGGCGCTCGAACCCCTTTCCGATACCTACATCGACCAGGTCTTCCAGGGCCCCTTGGGTTGATCGTCATCCCGGCGCAGGCCGGGATCCATTAGGCAGCGCCCGAGACCACGGATAGAAGGGTTCCGGCCTTCGCCGGGACGACAGGATGAGGACAAGCGCACTGTGACACCTGAAACTTATCTGGGGCGCGTGCGTGATCTGCTGCCGGTCCTGCGCGAGCGCGCCGCGGAGGCCGAGAAGCTGCGCCGCCTTCCGGACGAGACTTTTGCGGATTTCCAGGAAGCGGGCCTCTTTCGTGCGCTTCAGCCCCGGCGCTATGGCGGCTACGAGCTGGACCCCGACGTCTTCTATCAAGCGACAATGGAGGTGGGCACGGTATGTGGGTCGAGCGCCTGGATTCTCGGGGTCATCGGCGTCCACAACTGGCATCTGGCGATCTTTCCTCCGCAAGCGCAGGAGGATGTGTGGGGCCAGGACACCGGCATCCAGCTGTCGACCTCGCTGGCGCCGACCGGCACCGTCGAGCGGGTCGACGGCGGGTTCCGCATACGTGGACGCTGGTCATTCTCGAGCGGCTGTGACTTTTGCCAATGGGCCGTGCTCGGCGGCATGGCGCCACCGGCCGAGAAAGACCAGCCGCCCGATGCGCGCGTCTTTCTCGTGCCGCGAAGCGATTATGTGATCGACGACAATTGGCATGTCATGGGGCTCTGTGCCACCGGCAGCAAGGACCTCGTCGTCGAGGACGCCTTTGTGCCGGAACACCGCACCCATTCCTATCTCGATGCGTTTCATCTCAATCATCCGGGTACGGCGGTAAACGACGCGCCGCTCTATCGCCTGCCCTTCGGCCTGGTTTTTGCCAACGGCATCACCGCTCCCGCGATCGGCGCGGCTCTGGGTGCTCTGGAGGCGTTCCGCGAGCAGTCGCGCAAGCGCGTCAATGTTCGCGACCAGTCGCGCGTCGTCGAGGATCCGTTTGTGCAATACCGCCTGGCCGAGGCGGCTGCCGAGATCAGCGCCGCGCGCGATCGCCTGCTCGGCAACTTCGCGGAGATGATGCGCCTCGCCCGCGCCACCAAAGAGATCCCTCTTGTCGCGCGCGCCCGCTACAAATGGGACGCGTGCAAGGCGATCGACTCTAGCGTTAAGGCTGTCGACCGGCTGTTCGAGGCGAGCGGCGGGCGCGGCATTTTTCTCAGTAATCCAATCCAGCGCGCCTGGCGCGACGTCCACGCAATGCGGGCGCATGCCGGCAACAACCCCGAGCGCGCCGCCTTCGTGTTTAGCCGCTCCGAATTCGGCCTGCCGCCACTGGACATCCGTTTCTAGAACTCGGGAGAACGCGAATGAAGACGAGCCAAGACCGCATTCTGACGACGCATGTCGGCAGCCTGCCCCGCCCGCCTGGACTGAAGCAGCTACTGGTTCGCAAGGATCAAGGCGAGAGCTATGACCCGGCGGAACTCGATCGCCTGGTGCGGCAGGCGGTCATCGACATCGTCCGCCGCCAGGCCGAGACCGGCATCGACATCGTTAATGACGGCGAGATGTCGAAACCCGGCTATTCGACCTATATCGCCGACCGCCTTTCGGGGTTCGCCGGCCACGAGCCGGCCAAGCCAAGGCTCGACACCAGGGACCACCCGAATTTTCTCGCGGCCTATGAACGGATGACCGGCGCCAATGTCGCAAGGCGCGCCGTCTGCGTCGGGGCGGTGGCGGTGAGCGACCCCGAACCCTTGCGCAAGGATCTTGCCAATCTGCGCGATGCGCTTGCGCAGGTACAAGTGGCTGAAGGGTTCATGACCGCGGCCTCACCCGGTCTCGTGCCGGTGTTTCAGACCAATCGACACTACCCGAGCCACGAAGCCTATGTCGAAGCCATCGCGGCGGCCATGCAAGGCGAATACGAGGCGATCGCCGATGCGGGGTTTGTCTTGCAGCTCGATTGCCCTGATCTGGCGATGGCGCACCACACCTCGTTCCAGGAGCTGAACGAAGAAGATTTTTTGAAGCGCGCGGCATTCCATGTCGAGGTCTTGAACCACACACTGCGCAACGTTCCGGCCGACCGGGCGCGCATCCACATTTGCTGGGGCAATTACGAGGGCCCGCACGATCACGACATCGCGTTTGCCAAAGTCGCGCCAATCCTGGTCAACGCAAAACCTCAGGCGCTGGTCGTCGAGGCCGCCAATCCGCGGCATGAGCATGAATGGAATGTGTGGCAGGAAACGAAGCTGCCCGACGACAAGGTCGTTATCCCGGGCGTGCTCGATACCTCGACCAACTATGTCGAGCACCCCGAGCTCGTCGCTCAGCGCATCTGCCGCTTCGCCGACATCGTCGGGCGCGAGCGCGTCATTGCCGGCACCGATTGCGGTTTTGGAACATTCGCCGGCTACGGCAAGCTCGATCCCGACATCTCGTTCAAGAAGTTGCGGGCGATGGCCGAGGGCGCCGAGATCGCCTCCAAACGCCTCTGGGGCCGTGCTTAGTGGGTCGGCGACTGGGATCGCGGGCCTCTGGCCCGCATGGGCGGGCGGGACGCCCGCGGTCCAGTGTTGAGTGACCGCTTCATGCGAGCGCTCCGCATTGCAGTGGTTGGCGGCGGTATCGGCGGCCTCACCGCCGCGGTAGCGTTGCGCCAGGCCGGGTTCGAGGTCGATGTCTACGAGCAGGCGCCAGAGCTGACCGAGGTCGGGGGCGGCATCAATATGGCACCGAATGCGACGCGCGTGCTGCGCCGTCTCGGTCTCGGCCCGGACCTCGACCGCGAGGGCATTCGTCCGACCGGCACCCACCAGCGGCGCTGGGAGGACGGCCGCACATTGCAGAAGGCACCGCTCAATCCGCTATGCGAGCAACTTTACGGCGCGCCGCACATGACCATCCACCGCGCCGATCTGCTGGCCGTCATTGCGGCGGCTTTCCCGGCGGCGCGGATCCATCTCGGCCATCGCCTTGTCGGCCTCGCCGACCGAGGCGACCGGGCTGAGGCGTGGTTCGAGAACGGCGCACATATTGCAGCCGATGTGCTGGTCGGCGCCGACGGCATCCACTCGGCGGTGCGCGCTACACTATTCGGAGAGGAGGAGCCGGCCTTTGCCGGCTGCGTCGCCTATCGCGGTCTGGTGCCAGTCGAGCGCATCGCGGACCTGGGGCTCGAGTTGGGCAACCAATCCTGGGTCGGCCCGGGCGGCCATCTCGTGCATTATTTCGTGTCGCGCGGGCGGCTGCTCAACTTCGTGGGCTGGACCGAGCACGACCGCTGGAACCGTGAGGACTGGACCGACCGGGCCACCGTCGCCCACGCGCACGCCGCCTTCGCGGACTGGCACGAGCAAGTGCGAACCATCATCGCCGCGGCCGAGACCTGCTTCATCTGGGCACTCTTCGACCGCGACCCGCTGCCGCGCTGGTCGCTCGGCCGCGTGACCTTATTGGGCGACGCCTGCCACCCGATGTACCCGTTCATGGGCCAGGGCGCGGCGATGGCGATCGAAGACGGCGTCACGCTCGCCGCCTGTCTGCGCGCGGTAGCCGATCCGGCCGAAGCATTGCAGCAATACGAGCGGTTGCGACTGCCCCGCGTCATCCTGCTGCAGGCAATGTCGCGCGCCAACAAGGTTCGTTTCCATATGCCGGACGGCCTTGCGCAACGCATGCGCGATGCCGAATGGGCCAGGGCCGGCGACCGCTCCCCCGACGCCCTCCGCTGGCTCTACGATCATGACCCAGCCGCGCTGGAACCAGTGCGGGCGTAAGATACCTTCTCATCGTTTCTACTGAAGGGGTCGCGCCAATGGATGAATGGTTACTGCCAGCCTGCGACTACGTCCGATCGTGGCTCGAATTCCAGATGCGGTTTTCCAGGCTTCCAGGCTGCATAGCGGTCGTCATGCACCGCGACCAAATCGCCCTCGAGCGGGCATACGGGTTTGCCGATCTGGCTGCGGGCGAACCACTGACGCCGCGCCACCGTTTTCGCGTTGCGTCGCATTCCAAGAGCTTCACCGCCGCCGGCATTATGAAATTGCGCGAAGCCGGCAAGCTGCGCCTGGACGACGCGATCGGTGAATATGTGAGAGGCCTGCATCCGCAGATAGCCGCGGCAACCTTCAGCCAGATCCTTTCGCACAGCGCGGGCATCGTTCGCGATGGCGCCGACGCCGGGTTTTTCGAGGATCGCCGTCCATTCCCGACCGTCGATCAGCTAATGGCCGACCTCTAATGGCCGACCTCCAGGATCCGCCGGTGATCGAGCCGAATACAAGGCACAAGTACTCGAACCACGGTTTTGGACTCCTCGGCGTCGCGATCGAGGCGATCACCGGCGAGCAGTACCGCACTTGGATCAAGCGCGAAATTGTCGATGCTGCCGACCTCGAGGAGACCGAGCCCGACATGCCGATCCCTGCCGGCGTGCCATTTGCACGCGGCCACACCGGCGAGCTGCTCCTCGGAAAACGCCTGGTCATTCCCGGCGACTATAGCGAAAATGCGGTCGCACCCGCCGGCGGTTTTGTCAGCACCGCGTCCGATCTGGCGAAGTATTTCGCGCAGCTCGCGCCCAATGCTGCGCGCAGCGTGCTGTCAGCCGGCAGCCGGCGGGAAATGACCCGCCGTCACTGGCGTAACCCCCACTCCGGTATCGAGAGGTATTACGGTCTGGGTGTTATGAGCGGCAATACCGAAGGCTGGGAGTGGTTCGGGCATGGCGGTGGCCTGCAAGGCTACATCTCGTTTACTTGCGTCGTGCCGGAGCGCGAGCTGACCGTCTCCATCGTGACCAATGCCAGCGACGGCTGGGCCGGCTTTTGGGCCGAGGGAGCGTTGCACATATTGCGGCGGTTCGCGACGAGAGGCGCGCCATCGGAAAAAGTGCGCGACTGGGCCGGGCGGTGGTGGAACGCATGGGGCCCCGCCGACCTGGTTCCGGTCGGCGACGTCGTGCTGGTCGCCAATCCGTGGACCTTCAGGCCGCTATTCGACGCCAGCGAGGTGGAGGTAACGGACCGAGACGAGGGGCGGATCGCGCTCGCCAGCGGCGGTGGCAGCCACGGCGAACGCGTGCGGCGGATGCGCGATGCTAGTAATGCCGTCGCGGAAGTCTGGCTGGCAGCAACACGGTTCGTGCCGGAAGCACGGGCAGCAGCCGAAATCGAAAGCCGGCACGCGGCGCGAAGTGCCTGACGTCCTCGGGTTGAGCTGATCCCGACCGACTGACACACGCTTTCGCTGTTCGCGCTGTTCTTCCCGAAGATTTACAGCGGCGGTCAGCTCGTTTTCCGCAGAAATCCTGGCGTTCGGGCCGCGCGACCGACGAAATAACAGCGAAGGTTGCCGCTGTTTTTCGCTGTTTCTCGCTGTTCTTTGCGTGCTGGCCGTGAATTACTGTATCCGCGGGATCGCCCGCAGATATTCGTATATCGCACTCAGCTCCAGATCGGTCTTCCAGTGATAAAGCGGCCATGGCATGACCTGAAGCAGGCGCCCCGGATATTCTGGGTATGGGTCGTGGCCGGTCCGTATTACCTCGAGAAATTGGGCCAGGGTCAAACCCGCGGGCTTCCCGGTGCTGTCCGGGGTGATGTTGGCAGAGGTAACAATGTGTCCGTCAACCGGATCTGGCCCGAACTGTCGACCGCCTGCCATATATCGTTGTGTATTGATCTGCTCGGATTGTCCCAAATACGGATTTCCTCCGTTCGCATAGTTGGGCCACGTGTGGCAATCGTTGCAGCCGGTCGAATTCACCAAATAGCTGCCCAATCCGACCAAGGACCAGTCCTTCCCCTTCAGGTTCAGGGATATTCCCTGAACCTCCGCAATCTCATAGCCGCGTAGAATCTGATCCAACTGTTGCGCGCGGACTGCTGAGCCACACAGCAGCGTCGCTAACGCCAAAGCGACGGACCATCTAATGGAACGCGCGACAACGTACTGTTGCATTCGCTAACCCTTCCGCGTGCAAGTGCGCCCGCGCGGGTTCTAGCTGCGAATGCGTCAACAAACTGTCAACCGGTGCTAACGGCCAACCATAAAGGGCCGTCTGGCAACGACTACCGCAGTACAACCGGCCCGGCTATGAGCCCGGGCCGGCTTGGCGGGGCGAACTACTCCGGTTTGAAGCAGTAGGCCGCGAGCTTGTTGCCGTCGAGATCGCGCACATAACCGGCATAGGCTGTGGGATGCCAGCTGCGCGGGCCGACCGCGCCTTCGTCCTTTCCGCCGAGATCGAGAGCGGCTCTGTGAAATGCTGCGACGGCCGCCCGGCTCGGCGCGGCAAAGCTGATCGTCCCGCCATTTGCAACCGTCGCGGGCTGGCCGTTCGCCGGCTTCAGCACAAAGAATTCCGGCGCCGATTCTCCCCAGATCGAGCCGTTGTCGCCGAGATCGTTCAGACGCTTGTACCCGAGCGGGGCCAGCACCTTGTCATAAAAATCTCGCGCCCGTTGAAGGTTGTTCGTGCCTACTGTGACGTGTGTAAATATCGGCATTGAATCCTCCTCAAAGACGTCGTTGCGCGCCCTTCTTGGAAACCGGAGCGCTCCCGCCAGCAGCACAAGCGGTACCCCCTGGGGGAGTAGGGCAAGCCCGCGCCCCTCCCTTGCAACTTACCAGCTTTGCCGGGCGTGGTAAACGGCGGGGTTTCGGGCCCCGTTGATCTCGCTCCTCGACAATTAACCTACAATTTTTCCGACTTAACTATCAATTTAACAGCGAGTTTGATTGTTCTGATCTAATTTGACGCCGCGACACAATCTCCGGCACGGCCCCGGCAAGTTCAGCTTAAGTGGAGCGATGATGTTGACCGATTACGAAGTCACGCGCGCCGCAGGCGCCATGGTTAGCGAATATGGCGAAGGTGCCGAGGTTCAGGCCGCCAAATATGCCGATCTCATGCTCGGGCAAAGCAACCGGGCGGCGCTGCTGATCTGGGCGCGCATCTGGCGCACGATCGCCGAGAATTGTCCCGCACCGAAGGGATTGCCGCACTGACCGCCAAGGCCGCGTGGTAGAGGCCCGCCGGCAGCTGGAAGGTCTGCCGGGGAGGCTCTTCTCGACGGCGACGCGACCTGATCCTATCGTTCCCAATGGACCACCAGGGAAGGAGGATCGATCATGGCAAGGCTGACACCGATTACCGGCAAGGAGCAGGTCGCTGCGCAGCACCACGCCGTTGTAGACGCGATAACCCAGAGCCGCGGTGCCATTCAGGGCCCGTTCACGATGTTTCTCCACTGCCCTGAGTTCGCCGGCCGGGCCGCGCATCTCGGAGCGTTCGTCCGCTTCGAAGGCTCGCTCGACATGCGGGTGCGGGTTCTCGCGGCGATGACGGTCGCGCGCGAGCTGGAGGCCGTTTACGTCTGGGGAGCTCAGACCGGCGGCGCGCGCCGGCTCGGGGTGCCGGAGGCGACGATAACGGCGATCCGCGACAACCATTCGCGCGGCATTCCACCCGAAGACGCCGAGATTGTCGAGTTTACCCGTCAGCTTCTCCGCAGGCACCGCGTCGATGACGCGGCTTTCAGGTCTGTGCAGCGGCGGTTCGGCGACGACGGGCTCATTCAGCTGACCGGCGCCATCGGCTATTACAGCCTGCTGGCGATGACGGTGAATGCGTGTGAACTGGAGGCCGCGCCGGGCGCCGAAGTTCTGGCGGTCTGACAACGCCCACGGCGAAAAACAGAAGGGGCCGCAGTCGCGACGCGCCGCGCCGGTTGATGGGGCTGCCCTCAAGAGCCGCCCGACGCAGCTTGGTCGAGGAAACCGCTGGCGCCAAGGTGACATGCGACCCGGGGCACTGGGTCCCTCCCGCCCCTTACCTCCTCATCGGGTTCGACACCCCAGCCAGGCGCGTCGGGGACGATGAGCCGCCCGCCGTCGTTGTCGCACTCTCAGCGTGTCATTTTTCGGGCACTCAGGGTGTCAGGTGCCTCGGCTTTCTGTGCGGTCCAACCAGACCCGCATATGCTCTAGTTGCTCAAACTGCTCGAACCGGACCGATTCGCCATAGATTTGTGGCCTTCAGCGTCAGTCGACTTACTGGATCCATAGCCAATGCCGACGTTACCGATTAACGCATCCAAGGTTTTCGGATCGAGCGCCGCCGTTCGCTTCAGGCCATTATACCGTTGGAATTGCTCGAGGCCTCGCTTTGTCTGCGGACCGATTATACCGTCAAGCGAACCGTTATAGAGCCCCCTGTTTCGAAGTTCCAGCTGTGCCCACCGGATGTCGTCTTTCCAGAGCATAGCGGCAGTTGCTGAGGTAGGCGAAGCCTCGAACGTAGAAGGCATGCTTCCCGCATCCTCTGCGCTGCCGGCGTCCACCGCATTATCCAGAGCAGCGCCCGCGATCCCGAGCGCTAGCACCGATGCCGTTCCTATGATTAGTCTTCTCATATTCACGCCCTATCGAGGTGTTGGCAAATCGCCATGCCACCTACTCTAACGCGATAGCCAACGATCGCGTTCCCCAGGTTTCAGATACTTGCCAAAACCGGCAGACCAGTCGCGTCTCGATTAATTCCGGCGACAACAGCGGTTTCGCCCTGTCGGCGTCGTGACTATTTCTTTTCAGAGACTTAGAACGAAAACGAACAGGTGTGACGCGCAAGCTGCCACCGAATGCACCAACGCGACTCGAGCGGGAAAAGCGGGTCCAAGGGCACTACCGCCGCGTCCCGAACGCTCAGGACATTTTTTTGTCACACACGGCAGTGATGATCCACAGCGAAATTCACTGTGCGCACGTTGCTAGCAGAAGGGGTAGAGCTATATTTGACGCACGAAATTTGGCTTCCGCGTAATTCCCGAAGCGACGCCGCTGGTCAATCTTTGCCGAACGTCTTGCCGCCGCCAGCGCTGCATCACCGTAGAGCTATCGCAATCAGTGCAATCGTTCTAGGGCCACTGTTCGGTGGCCATCTGACCGGGGCTGGTCATGATCCTACTGCTGTCGTGAGGATCCTGGTCGATGATCTCGGCGGCGGTGGCGTTCGCTGTGTCGGCGCTCGGCTAAATCTGCACGCCGCGCGGTCTGGGGAATGCCTCCAACGAGTGTTCCAATCAGGTGCAATAGCGCCTGATGCTCAGGATTTTTTCCCGCACCGCTGAGAAATGTGCCGATATCGATGTCGGTCACCTGACCGCCCGATGGGATATTCGCTTCGTGCCTGATAAGTACGTCCCCCGTGGCGGGATCGCGGCTCAAAAACCACCTATCCCCATTCGGGCTGGTGTAAAGCTCTCTTCTCTCCAGGGGCATCGGTTTGTCCTAGACTTGTGCTAAACGCCGCGGCGAGCGCGGCGCTTCTTCGAAACTAAACGCCGCGACAAACTCTGTCTCCCCACCGGTCGGCACGATTGTCGAAGTAAAAAATCACTCGTGTCGGTTGCCGAGTGGTTCAAATCGGCTGGCCCGAATCTGGTGGTTTTCGCCGTCGACGGCATGCCGCTCCGCCGTATTGGCTTCGTCAGCAAGCTCGACCGACCAAATCCGTAATTGCTCGATTAAATCGGGCTCAGTTGCAGTCTTCGACCATCCTCGGCACCTTCGTGCCTGCTCTCGCAAGTGCTTTGGATCTAGCATGGGGCTCTCCAAAGGATTTGCTCATTCCACGTTTTGCAGAACGCCAGACAAATTTTGAAGGTTCCGTGGCGATACGTTCCTCCGAACGAAATAACGTCAAAATGCCCGGGGTTTCGAGCAGCGTCGTGGCGTCGGAGCAACCGGGTGTCGATCAGCAAGGGCAGCTTCAATGGCTGCGGGCGGCCGGGTGCCGTTCAGGACTGACGATAGTGCAGCAAACCGCCTGCCGCTTTCGGCGGGTGAGTACGGATGCCTTCCTCGTTCGGCTCGGTGCCCCAGCCAGGTATGTCGGGAACGAGGAGGCACCCGTCGTCGAATTGCGGCGCCGTCGTAAACAGCTCTTCGTCCCAAGGCAGGCGATCGATATCGATCTCCATGATGCGCAGATTGGGCGTCGCCGCTGCGAAATGCGCATTCATCATCGTCGCGAGATGGCCATAGAAATTATGCGGCGCAATGTTGACTTCGCATGCATCGGCGGCGGCCGCGATCTTCATCGACTGCCACACCCCGTTCCACACCGCGTCGATGATCGCAACGTCCATCGACTGCTCCCGGAAATACGGCAGGAATTCGCGGAGCCCGAGCAAGGTTTCGCATGAGCTTATCGGATGCGGGCTGTGGCCGCGGATGTAGGCGAGCGCCGCCGGGCTGTAGCTGTCGATCTCGACCCAGAACATGTCGAAATCGGCGATCTCCCGCAGGATCTTCAGATAACCCTCGGTCTTGGCGTTGAAGTTGAGATCGAGCAGCAGGTCGACATCGGGGCCGGCGCCGTCGCGAATGGCTTCGAGATGGGCGCGCAGGTTACGCAGAACCTCCTTGTCGACATTGAGTTCCGGCGCGAAAGGGACGCCAAATCCCGGCCGCCAAGCTCGCGGAGCCCCGCGATCGTACATAAAGATGTTGGTTTTGAGCGCGGTAAAGCCCTTCTCGCGCACTTCGGCGCCGATCGCCTTGACGCCGTCGAGGCTGGTGATCGCCGGCTTGTAGAGGGCCGGATGGTTGATGCGCCACGTCGCGCAGTGCGACCAATAGACCCGAATGCGGTCGCGTATCTTGCCGCCGAGAAGCGCATAGCACGGTACCCTCAGCGCCTTCGCCTTGGCGTCGAGCAGCGCATTTTCGATGGCCCCGAGCCCCTCGCCGACGACACCGCCCGCCGCCGGCCGGGTAAAACAATAGAGCTCGTTATAAATCCGCTCGTGGTCGAAGACGGGCTGCCCGATGACGCGGCCGGCGAGCCGCTCGATGACCGCGCTGACGCCGGGCGAACCGAAACCCTCGTCGAACTCGCTCCAGCCGACGATCCCGTCATCGGTCGTCACCTTCAGGAAATGGTAATTTCGCCAGCCGGCATCGCAGCGAAGAACCTCAAGGCTCTCGACTCTCATCGACTCACTCCGTCACCGGTAAATCCCGGGCCACCATAGCCGCCGCCCGCCTTCAGCGCATCTGTCGCGTCACCATCAGGGCGCTCTCACCAGTTCGGCTCGTCGGTAAATAATATGAAGGCGAAATGCTTGACATACGCAGCCACCGGCAGGCACGATTTCTCCGGTAACTTGCAGAGATTAACTATAATTCCAGAGGGAGAGAGCCATGCCTAAATTGATCGCTCACTCGTTGGCGGCGTTACTACTGGTCTCGGCGGTGACGCCGGCGAGTGCCTGGCACCGCGGCCACACCGAGACCTTCGCGATCCTGCCGGACCTGCCCGGCGGGCCGGTGCCGAGCGAGGGGCTTACGGTCGGCCCGGACGGCACGGTTTATACGCCTTCCTTTGGCATCAACAGCAAAGGCCCGGTCGCCGGGCCGCCGCATCTGTTCTCGTTCAAGCCGAACGGCCAGTTGCTCTACGATGTCAAGCTGGTCAGTTCGGGGAACTCCCAGCCCAGCACTCTCCTGCTCGGCCTGGTGTTCCAGAAATCGTCACAGACATTGCTGATCTGCGACCTGTCCAACGGGATTGTCTGGCAGGCCAATCCGAAAACGGGCAAATCGACCGTCTTCATGAATACCGGACAGGGTCCGAGTTCCGGCCTCAACGCGCTGACCTTCGATAAGGCCGGCAACGTCTACGTATCAGATTCGTTCTTGGGCGTGATCTGGAAGACCGGTCCCAATGGCGGGACACCGACGATGTTTGTCGACTCGCAGACATTGTCGCCGGAGGCCGCCCCCGGAGTGATCCTGGTGCCGCCTTTCGGCGCGAACGGCGTCGAGTTCAACAACGAATACACCGCGATGTACGTCGCGAACACGGCGTATCACTCGCTCGTTGAAGTGCCGCTGACATTGAACCCCGACGGTTCGGTATCGGTAGCCGGCAAAGCGATGGTGTTGACAACCGGCATCAACGCACCCGACGGCATCGCAGTCGACAGCCACAACAACCTTTGGGTCGCCGCCAATCAGCAGGACGAGATCGACGTCATCAATCCGAACGCCGTCACCTCGCAAGGTACGCTCGCGAAAGTCATCGCCAGGCGCGGCGATTTCCAGGGCATCAGCGATGACGGCAAGGTCCAGGGGCTACTCTTCCCGGCCAGTCCGGCGTTCAGTCCCGATGAGAAGTATCTCTACGTGTCGAACCTCGCGTTGTTTTTCCCCTTTGCAGGGGTGCCGGAGACAGCGATCCATTCACCGTGGACGCTAGAGCAAGATTCTAACAGGCTGAATCAAAAAGAGGATTCCCATATTTGGGGTTTTGTGATTCAAGATGCTGGCTGGGGCTGGGGGCCAGCATCAGATGGCAAGACCCTATTCGCAGGACCT
>Ga0182036_10000858_pt1 | contig 14007 bp, 10 predicted proteins | sample sta12Cox44000080_FD_125966 | JGI IMG/M metagenome (GOLD analysis project Ga0182036, IMG submission 125966) | Lab enrichment of tropical soil microbial communities from Luquillo Experimental Forest, Puerto Rico - statoxic.12C.oxic.44.000.080 | ecosystem: Environmental > Terrestrial > Soil >...
CTTCCAATCCCATCGCTTCAGAACGTTGCTGCCGTCATCGATAGTAAATTCCCAGCGATCCAGGGAAACGCGTGGCGTCGGGCCCGCAGACAACACGGGAAAATCGGTAGTGAGGTATTGACCAGGCGGGAGTTTGGCTTCCGCTGCGCTGCGTCGACCGGCAAAACCTCGCGAGATGATTGCCATAAGAACTCCTACTCAGTGGAGGCAGTGCCGTTGTGGATTGCTACGTGCTCCGTTTTGTCACTCTTTATGAGAAACTGGGGTGCCTCCGGTGAAGCGTGATGGACGTAGCCCTTCAACCTTGTTTCCGATGTGATCTTCTTGATGACGACTCAGCCAGCCTCAGAATTCCATCGCACGTGATCACCGATCTTGAATGTTTTCGCCATCGCTGCCATCCTATCTCCGAATCGTAAGACCGCGTTCGAAGCAACCCTACTTAGATGATTTCCACCACTTCGCATGTCAGCTCTTCTGCGACTTTCCATGCGGAACCAACGAAACGGCTGCCTCGGTCGTGAGTAGCAGGAACGTAAATGACTCTTGCAGGTACAAGCTGACTGACTCGTCGGTGTGGCTCAAATACCCAATGGAGACGTCTTGGCCGATCTGCAGGTCGAAATCGCCGCCACGGGTGCTCATCACAAGGGCTCCGTGGATGCCAGGCGCCCAGATGATTTTGTCGTCAACGAGGCGCTTGACATGTTCTATGACCGGGTATCCTTCATCGCTACTTTCAGCGAGTGCCGTGTAAACGTTCGCATCCAAAAGCGCAGCGTATGGGCCATTGACCCCAGCTAGCCGCAAGGTGGCCAGTGCTTGGGCAATTACATTCGGGTATTCCCGTACGGAATCCAGCAGCGTTTTCGTGGGATTGCTGCTGCCCTGGCGGATCCCTACGATTCCCGCGGCACCATAGCCTTCGAATATGGCGCCATCCTCCGCATAAGCGAGTTTCCGAGCGGCATCCTTCGCTGGTTGCCAGTCTGAGTCATTAGCTCCGCGCTCGACGTCGTCGACTGCCTGGCGCTTCAGATCGAAGGGAACCCGCAGTTCGACCAACGCCTTTGCTTCACGCTGACGTGCCACAATACCATCCCCTGGCGGCTTAATTGTCGTCAAATGTCCAGTACCAACAGCCGACAGGATCGTACCGGCCGGCCCATGCACGTCGACGACGCGTCGTCCCGCGAGGTGGCGTTTAAACGTGCGCGATGTCTCCTCCTCAATCTGTGACCATGCGGCATCGGAAATAGGAGCGAGCTCGCGATGGAGATTATTCATTTGAAATTTCTCCTTTCAGGGAACCGATGCCCAGCGAACCATCGCTCCCACGCGCGGGGAGAGAAGACTCCCTGACTGGCTCAGTCGAGTTTGCAGGCTGGGGCTCGGCGGCATTTTCCAGAAACGTCACGGGTGGTGCAAAAAACAAATTTCCTGTGACCGCACGACTGAAATCGAGCAGCCGGTCGTAATTGCCCGGCGGACGACCGATAAACATGTTTTCAAGCATTGTCTCAATCGTCTTCGGTGAACGACTGTAGCCAATAAAATAAGTGCCAAATTCTCCCTGAGCCGCTCGCCCAAAGGGCATGTTGTCTCGCAAGATCTTGATCTCCTTCCCCTCTTCGACAATGGTGGTCAGTGCGTTATGGGCAGAGGTCGGCTTGATGGAATCGTCCAGTTCGATGTCAGCCAGTTTCGTGCGGCCGATGATGCGCTCCTGCGCTTCGGTCGAAAGTGCGTTCCATCGCGCGAGGTCGTGAAGATATTTCTGCACGATGACATAGCTCCCACCCGCGAACTGGGAATCCTCATCACCGATGAGTACTGCGTCGACCGCTGCCTGACCCGTGGGATTTTCCGTTCCGTCCACGAAGCCGATGAGATCTCGGTCGTCGAAGTACCGGAATCCATGCACTTCGTCGGCAGGCGAAACGGCGTGGCCAATGCGCGCCATGATCTGCGCCTCTAGCTCGAAGCACAAATCGAAGCGCTTGGCACGGATATGAAACAGCAAGTCGCCTGGCGTTGCAACGGCATGTCGGTCGCCTCCGTGAATCTCACGGAAGGGATGCAGTTCTGCTGGCCGTGGCGATCCGAAGACCCGGTCCCAGGCGTCCGATCCAAACGCGAGGACACAAGAAAGGCCCGCTTCAATGTCACGGAACCCGACCGCACGCAACAATGCAGGCAAGTCTCCGCAGAATGATCGAATGATAGTGCGACTATCCGGGGACGATTCTAGAGTGACCACGAGGAAGATTGCGGTGCGAGCAAGCGGTGCGGTTACCGGTTGGGCGATGCCCAGCGCGGTGCCGCTCATTACCGGCGCGTTGATCGGATTAGACGCCATTGGTCGTTGACGTTGCGACACGTGGAAGCCTGTCGTTATATCGCCCGCCTTGGGCAAGCGAGAACATCACACCAGAAACCTTGTATTCGGACAATAGGACGATGGTATTGGAAATACTTTCGGATTAGCTGTCGACGTGATCAGCGGCCTCTGCCGGGCTGCCCTGACATTGACACCTTTCCTCGAATATTCGAAGAACCCACGGGGCTGATGAGCAGCAAGACCCATTTCCGGCTAGTTCTCACATCTCCGCTCGTCGCACTCAGCTTTCTTTTCACTAAAGGCCCTGTAGGTGCCTCATTGAAAGTGGCACTTACTCTGACGGCTGCCGTTGCGGTATTGCTCGGATGCATTCGATTCTTCAAAGTTGCATGCCTTGCATCTGCACTCGGATTCGCGCTCTATTGGCTGTGGACGGCTAACATTAGAAGAGCAGTTCATGGCAGAGTTGCAACGACACAAGGCGGAAATGCTGGACAACTTACGAATGATGGTTGTATGGGAGGTTCAGTGGGAAGAGTTTCAGGAGGCATTAGGTTCCGACGGCAAGGTGATTTATGCCGCTAACAAGTGCCTCAGCAATCGCAGCGGCCCACGTTTGCCCCTTCTTTTCCGGTGCTTCTTGCTGCAAAAGCCGCTCAAGTTCCTCGGTGACAGGCTTCGTCTTAGGTCTGCCGCCAGGATTGCCACTTACACCCTTCGGAAATGGCTTCAAGTTCTCCACGCGTTCGGCCACTGTTTTCTCCACTGTCCTGAGTGAATCTGACCCCGCTAGGACGTGAACACGAAGTTTCAAATTCGGCGCATCGAACTGGGCGAGTGGATAAATCCGCAGTGCCGGCAAGTCCACGACGGTACCGCGATGTTGTATCGAGTTTTTCGAGCCACACACCGAGTATAGCTATTCGCGTAACTGCTGAGAGGTGGCCGAGGGTATGCCGGGGAGGCGACGACGGAAATTCCCCTGTGCCCTTAGTTAACCGTTAGCAATGTCTGATCCGTTACAGTGATGGGATTTTGCCCCTGCCCGACAGCCGGCTGTGTGAAGGTGGCGGTAATCGTTGTCGTCTGTCCGCCACCTAGAGCACCACTGGCCAGGCCGGCAGAAGTGATAGGCGCGACGTTCGGATTTGAAGACGTCCAAGTGACCTGGGCGGTCAGGTCAACAGTATTTCCGTCGCTGAAGGTACCTGTTGCCCTGAACTGCTGAGTGCTACCCACACTGATACTGTGGTTGAGCGGAGTGATCGTCAGTTTAGTGATCGTGGCACTGAACACGTCCAATGGCGTGCTGCCCGCAATTCCAGCGAACACCGCATTGATCGTCGAGGATCGCGGGCTCACTCCCGTTGCGAAACCCTGCAGGCCCGCAGCATTGCTGACAGTGGCAACAGCGTAATTAGAGGAGGTCCAGGTAGCGCTCTGCGTCAGGCTGATCTGCTGCACGCCGGCTGTGCCTGTTGCCGTCAGCGGAATAGCCACGCCGACATAGGTAGTCGGATTGGCTGGCGTTATCGAAATGCTTGTAATCGGCTGCGAGGTAACCGCCACGGCCGCTTTGCCCTGATTGCTCTGGTACGTCGCAGTGATGTTGGCCAGACCTGCTGATTGCCCGAGGACGACGCCGTTGCTAACGGTCGCGACCGATGTATTGCTTGAGACCCAGGTCGCGAGTCCGGTCAAATTTGCGGTACTACCGTCGTTGTAGTTACCCGTAGCCTGAATAGTAGTTGAGGATCCCGGCGCCAAGTTGGCCGAGCTTGGAGTCATCGTAATGGACGTGAGTGTGGCGCCAGTCACGACGAGATTCGCTATCCCCGAGACTCCGCCGAAGGCAGCTGTCACAGTAAGTCCGTTGTTGCCGGTGGGCATCTGTCCCTGAAGCCGTCCTGGATAGACAACGTTCGCCTCACTGGGATTCGATGACGTCCACAAAGCATCCAGGGTGATGTCTTGCGAGGTGCCATCGGTGAAAACGGCGGTGGCGTGGAATGTCTGCGTGGCCCCAAGTTGAACTGTCGCCGTAACCGGCGTGACGGTGATGCTGGTAGGCGTAGCGTTAGTTACGTCCAGAGGGACGCTCTGCTGAACGCTACCCAACATTGCCGAGATGGTGATTGGATTGTGCGGCTGAACGATCGACGGATTCGCTTTCACCACGCCAGTCTTCTGCCCGATGGTGGCAATTCCATTTGCACCCAGCAAGGACCAGGTCACTTGGTTTGTGATGTTGAGCGTGCTTCCGTTGTTGAGTGTTCCAATGGCAGTGTACTGGCGACTGGTCCCCTGAGCCAAGGTAGTTGGGGTTAGCGGCTTAATCGCGATTGAGACCAGATTGCCCGCGTTCACCGTTACGGTGGTCATCCCCACTACACCATTCTTCGCAGTAGCCGAAATGGTGATGGGGCTTGTGGTGACGCCGACAGCGGTAGCAAGGCCGCTGGTCGTGATGGTCACCTTGGTCGTGTCGGAGGAAGCCCAATTCACAACGTTCGTCACATCCTGCGTGGTCCCGTCACTCAGGGTTGCCAACGCATCGTATTGCTGCTGCAACCCGAGCGGTAGCGGAGCGTTCGCGGGCGTCACAAGAATGCTAACGATGGTGACATTTTTGACGGTGAGCGAAGTGCTGCCAGATACCGGGCTACCCGTAGGACACGCCGCTGCCGGCGGTGTGCACGTAGCCGTGATAGCCGTTTGACCCGTGGCAATAGCGGTCGCCAGACCTTGTGTGCCTTGACTGTTGCTGATAGTGGCGACCGACGTGTGGGACGAGCTCCAGGTCACTCCGGCAGCCGCGGTGATGTCGTTGGAAGAGTTGTCGAAGTATGTGCCGATTGCCGTGAACTGAGGTTTCGTTCCAGGGGCGACTGAGGAATTTGCCGGAGTGACCGTGATGGCCTGGAGCGGATTCGCAACGGTCAACGAGGTGGTGCCGGTGACACCCGACAGGCTTGCGGAGATCGTTACGTTACCGGGCGCGATACCGGTAGCCAGTCCGCCCCCGCTGATACTCGCTATCCGACTGTTCGACGACTGCCAGTTCACAGCAGCGGTGAGATTCTTCGTGCTGCCGTCGCTGTAATTGCCAGTAGCAGTGAATTGCTGCGTATTATTTGGCGCCACGGACACCGGGTTGGGTGTCACGGTGATCGACTGCAACGCCACCACAGTGAGCGTAGTGCTGCCGACGACTCCTCCGAAAGATGCTGAGATAGTCGTGGTGCCGCCACTTGCGCCAGTCGCGAGACCTGTGGTGTTGACGGTTGCGACGGAGGTGCTGGAAGACAGCCAGTTGGCCGTCGAGGTCAGGTTCTTGGTACTGCCGTCGCTATAGTTGCCCGTGGCTGTGAACTGCTGTGTGGCGCCGGAATTGATGCTCGGCGCTGCGGGCGTAACCGCAATCGATTGCAATGTTGGCGCCGGAGGAGGGTTGTTTCCTCCTCCAGAGGTGCCGCTGCCTCCGCAGCCAAAAAATGAGCTCACAAACAAAAGTAACGCGAGCTGTGACAGCTTTCTCATCCGAAGATACCTCGGGGGTACTCGTAAAACTGCGACATATGGATCATATTGGGTTAGTAACTCCGATCAAATAGTGGAAAATGAAATTCTACTGCCACGATGGTGCAACTCATGGTTCCTCAACGAGAAACCGTCACGCTGCGGCACCGAAAGCCACCGGAAAGTGCCCTTTCTTGGCTGGGTCGACTGGTAGGTACTCGGAAACCGAGGCGAAGGCGATCAGGGCTGTACCCTCGGGAGCGGTGGGGGCTTGATTGATGTGGCTTGGGACGAAGATGTGTGGGCCGTGAGCACCCCTGTGCCATTGACAGTGGCATGACTCAGAAGCAGGATTACTGCGCCTCTCTGTACTCTGCGAGTTCTTCTGGATGGCGCACCAAATTCTTTCCGATGCGCAAGGGACCAATCCCAAGGGCAGTCTGAAAATAAAACATGGCCAGTTGGCTTTGCCATAGTCCACTCGCTTGGCTGTGGCCGAGTGCATTTATTGCCAGCCGCCAGCGGGAGAAAATTCTAATGAAAGGCAAACCTGCGACCTGCCTTCGATCTACTTTCTACCTTCCATTCCCCGTGTCTTCGGCCGCTAGCCTGGCGCTTATAGATGATTTCACGTTGTGGGAGGTCGAAATGAGAAACCCCACCCTGCCAAAGGAAGGCGGGATTCGATCCACCTCCCGTGCACTCAACGCCGTTCTCCCCAAATCCAGCCTCCATGTGGAGGCTTTAGCCTAAGGGGACATTTCTATCGAGGCGAAAAGGGGACATTTCTAAAGAGGTTCAACACACGCCCGCGTTGCGACATAAAAAACAGGAGCTTGAGAATGAACTGCATTTTTGTAGGTCGCCGTGGTCGCTGTCAGTTTGATAGCAGTCTCGATCCCGTCTTTTGCCCAGTTACAACAAACCATCTTCAACCTGGCACCCGAAAAAGAAAGTCGTCATTCTGAGTTGCGAACGATGGGAATTCGCCCGCAGCACGCGTAGCCGCAAATCGTGGAAACCTCAACGACGTGCTCATTCTGCATGCCGAACACCTCAAGCCAAACACCTCAAGCCAAACACCTCAAGCCAAACACCGGCTTTGATCTGTTTATGCAGAACAGCAACCTGTTAGCGGACGGGACGCCCGATTAAGAACTTCGGACTTGCCTGGTACCAAAGCGATCTCCAAACAGATAGCAAAGGCACAGTCGACCTGACGATCGAAACCATCCTGTGGGACCAGATCTTCGGATTCGATCCAGTGGTGGGCTTGGGTCGGACGAATACCTTCCACGTCGGATTCTGGTTCAACAACCCGGAAGATGCGGCTGGGTGCAGCTTTGATCCGACTCATCCGACGCCGTTCAACGGGGAGCACAAAGCACGGCTAGCGGCGATGATCTCACCGCCCGACCCGGTAACCGACCTCGGACCGTCGTGCACGAACCCGGAGCAGCAAGGAACAGTATTCGTCTGCAATCCCTAACTCGCATTCCGGGCGCCTGGTTGCGAAGGCAGTAGCAGGCGGCTGCCCTTCAAACATTCTTCTCAAGATGGTAGGGAGAACAAGAATTGAAGAAGATGAATCGACAAGGCTATGAAAATGCGATTGTAGTGGGAGCCGGAATCGCCGGATTGCTGGCTGCACGTGCGCTGTCTGACCATTACTCGCATGTCACGGTGCTGGAGCGCGACGTGTTGCCATCTGAATCGAAGCCACGCGCCGGAGTCCCCCAAGGCTACCATTTGCACGCGCTACTGCCGCGCGGCCTTCAGATCATGGAAGCTTTCTTCCCCGGCTTGAACATGGAAATGCAAAAGGCGGGAGCAATTTCCATTGACACCGGAGCCGATATCGCGTGGCTTGACACCGCAGGGTTGGGGCGTTCAGTCGAATGCGGGGCTAGTGGGAATTTCCTCCACACGCAGCTTGCTGGAGTACACGATCCGACAAAGAGTACAAGGTCTGGAAAATGTGTGTGTCAGTCAATCGATGGAAGTGACAGGTCTTGTGCGAACGGGTTCAGGAGAGATCTGCGGAGTTCGCACCCGCAGGCGTGGGGGCGTGGCGGAATTCCCTATTGAGGAGCAAACCGCCGATCTGGTGCTGATCACTAGCGGACGTCACAACACAATTCGGCAATGGTTTGGCGAAGTTGGATTGGTGCTGCCCGAGCCAACCATTATTGACGCGCATCTCGGGTATGCCAGCCGTCTGTATCGCCGTGAGGGATGCGAGGCAGGAGATTGGCAAGGGCTCATTCTGCAATCGGCACCTCCGCGGCAAGTTCGCAGCGGTCTGATGTTCCCAGTGGAAGGCGATCGATGGCTGGTGACGTTGAACGGAGGTGACGGAGACTTTCCGCCGACCGATGAAGAAGGCTTTCTGGAATTTGCCAGGAACTTGAGAACCCCGGACCTTTATCAGGCGATCCGCGACGCGGAGCCAGTTTCATCGATACGCGGGTTCCGCGGAACGGAGAACCGACAACAACACCTAGAAAAAATAAGGAAGTGGCCCGAGGGACTGCTTGTGATGGGGGATGCGGCGTGCGCATTCAACCCAATCTATGGACAAGGAATGACTACGGCAGCATTAGAAGCAGCTGCCCTGAACCGTGTGCTGAGTGAAGTATGTGCCTCAGCAGCAAGCGCAATGCTTGCCTGAATTTGGAGGCTTAAGGTGAAAAGTACACGGTTTGCTTTATCGGCTGCAGTTCCGCTTTTACTGGCGATTTGTGCAAGTTCACAGAACGTGGTCGTGCAGTGGGACGCAATTGCATCAACAACCATCATCAGCAACGCGAAGGAAGCTTCAGTCGCTTCGGGAGTATGGCTCGCCTATGTCCATCTGGCTGTCTTTGATGCCGTAAACGCTATTGACCATCATTACCAGCCTTACTTGTTTACCGCCAATCCTCCTGCCGGTGCGAATCATGAGGCTGCGGCCGTGGTCGCCGCTCATCGGGTTCTCGTGGCTTACTTTCCAACTCAGCAATCAGCTTTGGACACGCAATACGCAGCGTCGATCGCCGCGATCTCCGACAGCCCAGCCAACATTTCGGCGGGAGTCGCGCTGGGGGAGGCTTCCGCACAAACGTTAGTTACTGCTCGCGCTAACGACGGCCTGCTAGCCAATGTTCCCTACACTCCCCCGACTGGTCCAGGATTCTGGCAGCCCACACCGCCTGCCTTCGGGCCTCCACTGACGCCTTGGCTGGGTCAGATGGTGCCCTTCACCATGACCAACGCATCGCAGTTCTTCCCCGACGAAGGCCCCAATGCGCTCGATAGCCAACAGTGGATCGACGACTACAACCGGGTAAAGACTCTCGGAGCGATCAACAGCACAGTCCGAACGCCCGAGCAGACCGAGATCGGCCTCTTCTGGACGGAGCACACCGGGAAACAGTACGCCCGCGCCTTCCAGAACCTAGCGACGCAACAAGGGCTCGGCACTCTGGACACCGCACGATTGATGGCAATGTTGTGGGCAGGATACGCCGATGCGGGCATCGGATGCTGGAATGCTAAGTTCACCTTCAGTTTCTGGCGGCCAGTGACTGCGATCCAAGCCGGTGGAGGCAACCCCGCCCTGGTGGCCGATCCCAATTGGTTACCGCTGGCAAACACCCCCAGCCATCCGGAGTATCCCGCGGCACACGGCTGCGCGACCGGCGCGGTGTCCACGATTCATGCTGGATACTTTGGGAGTCCGAAACTCACGTTTTCGGTAGACAGCAAGGTCACAAACACCACGCATACCTTCACCAGCACAACTGCGTTGATGGACCAGGTTGAGGAGGCCAGAATCTACGCCGGATTCCACTACCACCACTCGGTAATTGAGGGGAAAGTCTTGGGTACCAAAGTCGCACATCAACTGCTCGAGCATTACTTCACGCAAGTGGAATGACTTTCCCGACAGGTTTGAGAAGTGCGAGCAAGCGCACACTTTCGGACTAGGTACACCCCCGCCCTTCGTTACGTCAGTGATGTGCCCAGATTATCCAAAAGAATTGCGAACCTGGGCAGTTTCTCCCTGCCAACCAAAAAGAGGATTCACAGGAGGGACCATGAAGCTACGTCATTACTTCATCACGACCCTTGTTGCAGTTTGCGTTGTGTGTTCTTGGGCGCAGAAAAGCGAGCACAGCGCCACATCGCAATCAGACGAGACGCAGGAAATTGTCAATCTCCATGCCCACGTTGTTGCAATAGGCATTCCCGGCGCGTCAGCCATCTCGCAGGTTGACACGTTTCTCAACAACCCGGTTCCACCCGCATGCGCCCATCCGATACCTACGCTGTTTCCCTCGTACATCCAATCCGGCGCAGTGCTCGATCCGAATCGAATTCTTGTCGGAAGCCAATCGAACTTCGGCGCGTCGTTGGCCACCGGCGCTGGAGCGGAGGGCTCTTTTCTGTCGATTGACCCCAGCGGACCAAGTGTCCTCAACATCCCCAAGGATTTCGCGCAGAGCGGCGACCAAGCCTCAGCCCTCGCCGGTGCTGTGCAGATGTTCAGCGCAAACAGTCCTCACTGGTACAACGGTGTCAATAATCCAAGTGCGACCACCGCTTCGTATACCGGCGTGAGCAACCCGCTCGGTTTGTCTAACAACAATGCCTTCGGCCGACTCTGGCCGGCGAATGCACCTTTCGGCGATAGCGGAGTCGGTTCGTCCTCCATTCTCGACCCCACTGGCTTGCCGCTCCACGGGGCTCCCAACCCTCTGATCGGCGGCGTTTACGTGGCCAGCCTGACCAACCGCGATGTTGTGACCACGCCGCCGCAACCACAGGTGATTCCCGGCTCTCTGAGCACAGGTGCTGTTGGGACGGCCTTCCTCGGGCCTTCTCCCGACGATACCTGTAAGGCGGTTTTTGCGGTGGTCACGGCCGATGGCGCAATCGTGCAGGAAAATACGCTCAAGGGGCTGGATGGTATCGCTTCGGCCGGCACGGTGGCTCCACTGCTCGGTCAGGAGTGGAACCCGCCCAATAAGTTTGTCGAGCCTCGGCTCGGCGTTCTCATGAATCCATATACGGCGACCCCAGGTGCGGCATGGCAACTGTTTATCAGCGAGCCGTTCAGCAATACGATTGCAGTTGTCAATCTCGCCGTCTTCGGAACCGCCCCCAACCAAGTCTTTGGCCTGAACTCGGTTAGTCGCATTAGCTCGGATTGGCTTGATCTGCCAGTGGATTTGACGCCAGTCAAGAGAGATGCCAGCAACATGAACTGGGCGAGCAATACGACCATGGATGACGGCTCGGATTTTTATGTGGCCAATCGTGGCAATAACACGATTGTCCGTATGCGTCAGGATGGCAGCGTGGTGGCAGTGGGCCGCGTCACGGTCGACACAGGCCCACTGAACAATGCCAGCCTCAATGGCGTCGCCACGTCAACCGACGGTACAACAATCTATGTGACGGTCACGGGCCCTGGCAGAGGCAAGGGCGGCGTACTCGCCGTTCCGGCATTCTGAGCCGAGTGCCCGGTAAACTTCACCAGTGTGAGGCGTCTAATGCTGGTGCCCACTCCGGGCCACGAGATTCGGTTGCCCGTCTCGTATCCGCACTATAGTTTCTATCATTGGTGATGGCGAGTAACACAGGTCGGTGTCGTGCTGATATGGTCTGGCACCAACTGCCAACTCCCCAGGTCGATAGGGCTAACTATCCACTCGGATAGTCCAAGCGAAGGGCCCACTTCCGATCAATCTTGGCCGATTCACGTAAGCCCATGACCCCATTAATGCCCGGGCGAGACAACCAACGTTGGGCAGTTGGCACCCGGTTTGCAGCGTTTCATGTGGGGACACTGAGCTTTGTTGAACAGCTCAAATCGGTCTTGAAATCGGATACCATTAGCTGCCGCAAGTCCGAAAGACGTTAACACGAAGCTCGGCGCTGAACTTCATACCACGAAGTGCCACCTCCTGCCCGAGACAATAAGAAGGGCTTGAAATCGCAAGCGCACAACAAATATCACGAGCCACACATGGCTTTGCGCTCCGCCGTCGCAAATAGGGGTAAACCATGAAACTATTATCTCTGCGGAAAAACTCTCGGTCGAATTTTCAAGCTCTCCGTTTTCGATCGCTATCAAGCCAAACTAATCAAGCAGTCACTCTGTCGACGGCGCCGAACCTTTCCTTCAATCTGATGCAGGTGCTCTCGCTGCCGTGGCTGGATCGCACGATCGCCGCGATTGCCTGCGTTCCCCTGCTGTATTTGGCGTACTACCGCTACGAACACTGGCATCACGGATTTCCGCTCATCGCATCCGCGCTTAACGTTCTGATCGTGGTCGTCACGATGGTCATCCGTCGACCGCCGAAACGCGTGACTCCAAATCCCTGGTATTGGTTGCTGGCCTTTGTCGCGACCTACTGGGATCTTTTGGTTCTCAGCTTTCTACAGCAGGGCCATCCGTTGGTCGGGAACTGGGCTACGGATGTGATCGCGATGACAGGCCTGGTGATCGTTACCTGGGCTCGCCTGAGTTTGGGACGCAACATCGGGTTTGTCCCCGCTCAGCGGGAACTCGTCCACACTGGCGCTTACGCCTACATGCGACATCCCGTCTACACGGGGGGCCTGCTGACGACCATCGCATTTCTGCTTCGTGCGTACAGCCCGCAAAACGCGTTACTCATGGGCTTGCGCATTCTCTGGTTCATTCCGATTAAGAGCCTAGTGGAAGAGAGTTTCCTACGGCAGGACCCGGACTACGCCGCTTACATGCAAAGAGTGCGCTATCGCTGGATACCGTTTGTGGTGTGAACCGTGAAAGCCGGCAACGTTGCCCACAAGTTCTTGGGAATTGCCGAAAGTTGGGGCGAGATGAGGGATCAATGCGGACCGAGGCACGAGGAAGACAGGGCATCGCGAATAATCTGCTATCTGCTCGCGGCGCTCATTGTCGGCATGTGCCTCGCGCTGCTGATCATCGTCGAGAGACTCTGATGGCCTCCACTCAGACGGAAATCTGAGAGCGCATGGCGTCTGATGGTGGAAGGTGACAACATCTACCTTCAACTGGTCAAGTTCCAATTCCTCAGTCGCCACCCTAACATGCCACGTATTTCATTCAGATGCGACCCCCTGTGCGCGAGTTCAGGTCAAAGGACAGCGATTGCGATCCTGATTCTTATAGCAATCGGAATGTAATTAGCGCTTCAGACCGGAATCGCGTTCGCCTTCGACCGGATTCCACACTAAACCAGATTGTCTAGCGGGTGTGGGTTTCGTGCGCCTTTCATATCATCGGGAACGCTCTCAAACGGCTGACCACGGCCCTTGCATTGAAGATGATCTGAGTTCAGACGCAGCAAGTCGGCAGGGCGATGCACATACCCACAGTGCGGACAAGTCCACGGGGGAACTGGCGGGAGCTTTGATCGGCGGGAGCGAGGCATGAAAGGGATTGTATGGCGTCGCGCTGATTTCGTCGGGAGTTTCGGCACTTCGCCCACCTCTCACATTGCACGCTTCGGGCCACACAATCCAAGCCGTGGTCTTATCCGATTTCGGGCACACCTACACCTTTCGCATTTAGGGCATTAGGAGGCGGCAGACCTTAGTCGGGTTATTCGTGTGAACTGAACGAGGCTATCTCCATCACGCGAGCCAGCTAATCCGGCATTTCCCTTAAGGACCCACGGAATCATCGGTAAAAGCGGGAAAGAGATATGCCTAGGTGTCACAAGATTTGAAAGGAAGACAGGCGTCGGCGAAAGGAAGTGACGCTTGCTCCATCCTCTCACCGTTCTGGAATGAGATACGGGCAATTGGCTGTCGCAGCTACAGGAACGCCCTTATGTACTACCAGGAGGCGCTCAACTATCGTTGTGCGCAGAGGGGAAGCAGGCGGGACGGAGAACTTAGGTAAGGCGCGGTTCCAAGTGTTATCTGCAAAGAATTACGGCACGACAGTACTGAACCATTCTTATCGTAATACTCATATTGTTGCTGATCGGCGTGCTTCACAAGGAGGACAACGAGATGGAGAGCCACCGAGATGCTGGCCAGCCGCTGGTATTCCGGCTTGCCATACTGGCGATACTCGCGCTCCAGAATGTGCCGCGTGGCCGGTCCGCTGAGGGTGTCGTGGGCCTCATCCACGGCGGCCA
>Ga0182036_10000868_pt1 | contig 13847 bp, 7 predicted proteins | sample sta12Cox44000080_FD_125966 | JGI IMG/M metagenome (GOLD analysis project Ga0182036, IMG submission 125966) | Lab enrichment of tropical soil microbial communities from Luquillo Experimental Forest, Puerto Rico - statoxic.12C.oxic.44.000.080 | ecosystem: Environmental > Terrestrial > Soil >...
ACCAAGATTTCCGAGACTGCCCGCGCTCCATCCTGCGGGCTGAAAAGGTAGTCAGCTGAGGAATTGAAGCGCTCGGCATCATCCAAGTCGGGCTCCGGTGGTGCCAGTAACTTCCACAAGGACAAGGGCACATCGAGTTCCTTGGGGTCGAGCGCACGCAAGACGAGCTGTAAAGCCTTGCGCTGGCTGGCCACCGGCCAGACGGTGACGGGCTCTTGACCATCCCCAACAAGGGACGGCGGAATCCTCGCGCTGCCTACTACATTGATAGCAGCGCCCAGCGCATAACGATGGAAAAGATAGATCAGCGGAAAACGCGAAGCTAGCCGCGAGCCGGGCTCGCCGACTCTCGACTGATTCGCACCGAAGCGCGCCAGAAGGGCGTCGCGGACCGGCCATACTTGCTTCAGCCACTCCACCGGATCGGTGCTGTCGTCGTAAGCATTCCAGCGCGGGTCGGAGGCATTGCCCCGGGTCACGCCCCTCGCCAGCGCCTTGCGCACGATGGCATCAAGACGCCCACGATCCTGTTCAGCTGTCGCCTCGAGTCCGCCTTGGCTGTATCCCCACTCGATGGCAAAGTTGTCATAGCTGCCGGTGCCTTGCATATAGGCGTCGGACAGGTCCGCCGACCCGTCGCTGCGGAGCTTAACGCGGGGCGCGTAGTAGTCCATGACTGAGCCGCGGTCGAAGGTGCTGGCAACGAAATTGTGGTTGAGGCCGAGCACGTGTCCCATTTCGTGGCAGGTCAACAGCGCGAGGCGATTGAGCATCACCTGCTCTGCAGAGATCCGGGCATCGAGGTTGTCGAGCGCGGCGAACGCATCGAGGGCGGGTTCGTCGCTGTCCTTGCCCGAAGGCATGATCGTGTCCCAGTAGTTGTTCACCGTCCGCATGCGATGAGAATCGAGCTGCACGATGGCATGGACGATCTCGCCGGTGCGAGGATCGGTTTGGGTCGTGCCCACGGACCAGCCGCGACCCGCGCGGTTGGTCCACTGAATGGTGGGATAGCGGACGTCGAGCGGATTTGCGCCTTCCGGCAGGTCTTCGATGCGGAGGGCATTCTTGAACCCTGCCTGCTCGAAGGCCGCATTCCACCACAGAGCTCCGCGGCGCAAGGCAGAGCGCATCGGCTCGGGCACCGCTCGGTCCAGATAGAAGACGATTGGCTTGACGGGCTCGCTCACTCCGGCGGAGGGTTCTTTCTTCTCCAGGCGCCAGCGCGCGATGTACTTGCGTTCCAGCGGCTGGTTGTAGGGTTGAGAGAAATCGCGGAAGGACTCGCCGAAGAAGCCCACACGCGGATCGGCCTCGCGCGGCACATACCCGGGCTCAGGCAACGCCACAAAGGAGTGATGCTCATGCACACTCAGCGCGTGGCTGTCCGGTTGATTGAAGTCGGCTTCGCCTTCGTTGGAGAATGTGAGCAGAGCCTCGATTTCTGTATTTCGCGGAAAACTGCCCGAAGCATCGAAATCTACGATGCTTCGCCCCTCATCGAGTCTCCAATTCGAATCATGGGCCTGCTCGCGGATCATCTGTCCATTGACGGCCTGGGTCGGCCTCCGCATTTGAGAGAGCAGGTTGGCCGCATCGCGGACGAGCAGTGGGTTCGCGTTCACCAGCAACGTGCCATCTTGCTCAGCTTCAATGGGAAGCGCGGCCAACACGGAGGTCGGGAAACTGAGTTCGACGGAGCGTTTGAGATCGTTGCTACCGCGTTCGGCACGGAACGCTGAGTTCTCGGCAACGACCTGCACGCGGGGCCCCACACGCCGAAAGCGGCACACCATGGCGCCGCCGATCGTGCCGCGGTCAGCAAACAATTTGATGGAGCCAACGCCGCTGCCCAAGCCAACGAAGTAGAGGAACTCGCGGTCTCGCGCCGACGATGACAGTTCGAACAGCACCGTGCCCTTCTTGGCGTCCCAGTAGTAGGGGACAAATCCATCCTGCTTTTGGAGACCTGCGGTCCGGGCGGAGAAACTCTGCGCATTCTCTGAATCCTTGGCGGTCTGAGCATTCGAAACAAGACAACTGGCAACTATCAGCAGGCACAAACTCGATCGCAGCATAGGGCTGCCCTTATACAACAGGGGACAAGGTTGCTCCAAGCCGGAGGTTTGCCGCTTATTGCTCGCTGTTCGCTCCGGACATAGTTACTTTCGGCACATGAGCGCCGCGCCTTGCCTTCCTATAATCCGCGCAAGGGCGGACTCAGCTCTGCTCTCCGCGGGATGGCACAGTCCAGGCACAACTTAGAGGGCACCGGCTTGCAGCGGTTGTGGATCTACGGCCCATGGCGCGACATGATTGTCGGCTGCGGGGCCTGGTCGGCCCCTCTGCTGCTTCTGGGCTATCTCTACACCGCGTCGAGTACGCTTCAGTGGTCGGTTGCGTTTTACCTCCTTGCCCTGTTTTTCAATTACCCGCATTTCATGGCGACGGTGTACCGCGTCTATCACCGCGCCGAAGATTTTGAGAAGTACCGCATCTTCACGATCCACACGACACTCCTGGTGCTGTTGACGGCGCTTGTGTCGCACTTCTGGTTCCGGGCCCTGCCTTTTCTTTTCACGGTCTACCTGACAGGAAGTCCATGGCATTACAGCGGGCAAAACTACGGTATCTTTATGATGTTTGCCCGGCGAGCGGGGGCCCAGCCGAGCCCCAATGAGCGGCGGGCGTTGTATGCTGCCTTCCTCCTTTCCTACGCCATCCTGTTTTTGAATTTCCACACCGGTCCATCGTCGGACCCGCTGTTTGTATCGCTGAACCTTCCGGGAGTGGTCAGCTCGCAACTGCAGATCTTCCTCGCCCTCGCCTTCGTGGCATGCAGCGCTTACGGGCTGTCGCGGCTGATCGGGCAGGCGGGATGGCGCGGCGTGGTTCCGTCGCTGACACTATTCAGCACGCAGTTCGTGTGGTTTCTTCTTCCCACGGTGCTATCGCTGGGGGAGCGATTCCGTGTACCGCAGAGCCGCTACAGCACGGGGGTGCTGGCGGTGATGCATTCGGCGCAGTATCTGTGGATCACGAGCTTCTACGCACGCCGTGAGGCGGATGCGGAAGGCCACCAGAGATGGCGCCCGGCAGCCTACTTTGCGATTCTGATCGCTGGCGGCATTGCGCTCTTCATTCCTGGGCCCTGGATCGCTAGCCACGTTTTCCATTTCGACTTCACCCGGAGCTTCCTGATCTTCACGGCGCTGGTGAATATCCACCACTTCATTCTGGACGGCGCGATCTGGAAGCTGCGCGATGGACGCATCGCGAGTCTACTGCTGAATTCGCGGACTGGCATATCAGAAACAGCCAGCAATGCCCGCACCGGCGTGGCTCGGGCCCTGCACTGGGTGGTCGGACCCACTTCGGCTGCTCGTACGCTGCGTTATGGAGTCGCGACTGCCCTGCTGGCATGGGGAACTATCGACCAGGTGCGCTATTACTACACACTGCACGAGGACAACCTTCCCGACCTGCAGCGCGCTGCTGCGCTGAATTCTTACGACACGCCGCTCGAAATGCGGCTGGCGCGCAAGGAACTCGACGCCGGGCAACCCGACAAGGCGTTAGTGGCCTGGAAACGTGCCATTCAAGCGAACCCGGCCGATCCAACCCCGCGCAATGAACTTCTCAAATATCTGACCGACAACAAACGATTCGATGAAGCCTACTCCGTGACACGCGCGGCGATGGAGCGTTCCCCGCGCGATCCCCAATTGCTGATTAACAATGGCATCCTGGCACTGCAACTCGGCCACCCCGACGATGCGCTCCGCAGTTGGCAGCAAGCTGTGGCCCTGGATCCATCGCAAGCGGATGCGCACCTGTACATTGCCGCCGAACTCGATCAGGAAGGCAAGCCCGCAGATGCTGCCCCGCACTACGGTATGTTCCTGGAGATCGTTGCGCACCACGGCGCCGACATGCGGCCGCCCGCGCCTAAGCTGATTGGCGTTGCCCTAAAGCTGGCCGACTGCCAAGCGCGAGCCCAGCACCCGGATCAGGCTCTGCGTTCCTATGAGTTGGCCCGCAAAATCGCCGCTCAGACTGGAGAGGGCAAGCTGGAAAGCTTTGCCAGCATCGGTGAGGCGTCGACCCAGGCACACATGGGTAAGACCGACGAGGCCCTGCGGCTCTATCAGCACGCGCTGCAACTGGACGCCAGCATGGACGACCGCCGCAACGAGGCAGTCGACTGGTTCAACTATGCCTTGTTCCTGCGCGACGCTGGGTTTCCACCTCGGCTCTCGTTTGCCAGCCTCCTGAAATCCGAGCAGCTCATGAAGTTTGCTCCCGACGCGCCCGTAGCCAAAGCCTTCGCAGTCACCCTGGAAGAATTTGAGAAGCAACTCGGTAGTGAAGCGGCTCGCATCCGCAAGGATCCGGTTCCGGCACAGCGCCAGGCTCTCATGCTGACTCGGCCCTCGATCAAGCTGCAGATCAACGACTAGCGGAATTCGGTTTGGTGAGTTCTTAACTCCTCCGTTAGCCCATTGCGCAAAGCTCTACGCTCAGGTATCCCTGAAAGTGTTCTCCTGGCTCGGGAAAGTTCTATGTTCGAGCGTTTTACCGAAAAGCGCGGCGCGTCATTTTCTTTGGCCGCTATGAAGCTTCGCGGTTCGTTAGTCCTTACATCGAGACCGAGCATCTGCTGCTCGGCCTGCTCTGCGAGGACACGGCACTTGCGCGGCGCTTTCTCCGGGCTGGCGCACTGGATTCGATCCGCGACCAAGTCGAGGCCAACACTGAGGTTCGCGAAAAGAGCCCGACTTCCGCCGACTTGCCGCTCAGCAAAGAGGCAAGCGCGTTCTGGCGTACTCGGCAGAAGAAGCAGAGCGGCTCAACCCCAAGCACATCGGCACGGAGCCTTTGTTATTGGGATTGTTGCGAGAGGAACTGTGCTTCGCAGCAAAACTCCTCAAGGAGCGCGGTATCGTCCTTGAACAGGTTCGCTCAGACCTGGCCCTGAACCCCCATGAAACTCCGTTTCGTGATCCCGTCCGGGTCACGGCGGGGTCGTTTCACGGTGTTGTGCAACCCTCCTATCTGGTTTCCATCAAGCCAGGCCACCCTCTCGTGGGGCGGGAAGCGGAGCTGGAGCGACTGCTAGAAAGTCCTCGGGCGCCGCCATACCAACAATCCGGTGTTAGTTGGGGAACCAGGCGTGGGCCAGCAGGCAATTGTCCGCGGCCTCGCGCAGCGCATCGCGCGATGACACGGTTCCTCTTTTCCTTGCCGACGCAACGCTCGTGGAACTCGATCTGTCGTCGCCCACGAGCAGTAAAGAATTCTAGAATATTCGCGAAGCATTGCTGAAAGCCGCCCAGGGTGGCGCCATCCTGGTGGTCGACGAACTCCACACGGCCGTGGATGGCTCGTCGGGCAGGCGTTCCTCTCACTTACTGGAAACCCTGAAAGGCATCGTTGTCGGCGGGAAACTGCAGGTTCTCAGTATGGCCACGCCACCGGGTTTTGCCCGTGCCATAGCCGATCGCGGCTGGCTGGAGAGCTGCTTCCAGGCGGTCCGGATAGGCCCCGGCCAGACCAGAAGAAACTGCGCGTGTGCCCACAGCATCAAAGAGAAGTTCGAGGAATTTCATAGTGTGACGTACCACCATGAAGCTATCGAGCTGTGTATTGCCTGTGCGAAGGTTTGCCTCCCGGGGCGATCTCTGCCGGGCGGGGCGGTCGACGTGATGGACGAAGCAGGATCACTGGTAAAACTGAGCAGCGCAAAACCTCCCGAGGACGTCACCGAAACCCAGAAGCGCGTGCAATTCATTGTGCGCCGTATGGAGGCGGCCATCCTCAATCACGAGTTCGAAAAGGCCCGTTTCTATTCCGACGAGGAGCGGATAGAGCGCGAGAAACTTCGCTACCTGAGAGAGAAACTGAAGGCGGAGGGATCGAACGCGGTCCCAGATACGACGGAAGACGTGAAACGGGTGATCTCGCACTGGACCGGACTGAGCCTTGCGGCTGTGCGGAAGACGCTAAACAACCGACGGGGTGAGGAGTTGGCGGGGTAGTCCCCACCGCGGCACCCGCCGTGCAATTGACAGCCCACGGCTAATGCTCAACAATAAAAACTCACACTAATACTTCAACGATTCCGGAGGAAAGCCATGTCCGATCAGGACGTCACGGTTATGCAGGAGGGCTCGAGCAACACCGGCAAGTGGATCCTGCTGCTGCTGGCGATCGTCTACGTGGCGGCTTCTCTTTACTTCCTGGTCGACCTGCGCGGCCAGGTCTCGAAGATAACCCAGGACCAGGCAGCGGCACATAAGGAGATCGGCCAACTGACTGAGCGCATGCAGGCTGCCGAAGCTGAGGCGGAGACGCTCGGGCAGCAGGTAGGCATCACGAAGAAAGAACTGGCGGAACGCGCCAAGCAACTCCAGGCTTCCCAGCGCGCTGCGGAAGAGCGACTCGCCAAAGAGCAGAAGGAACAGATCAGCGCGGTGAGCGGGGAAGTGGCGGGCGTGAAGACCGACGTCGGCGGGGTCAAAACCGATGTGGCTGAGACCAAGAGTGAACTCGCGGCTACCAAAGCCAAGCTGGAAAGCACGGTCGGCGATCTCGGCCTGCAGAGCGGCCTGATCGCCAAGACGCGCGATGACCTCGAGGTCCTCAAGCACAAAGGCGACCGCCAGTACTACGAGTTCACGCTGCTCAGGGGAGCCAAGCCACAGCCTGTCTCCACCGTCAGCCTGCAACTGAAGAAGATCGATCCCAAGCGTGGCAAGTTCACGCTGAATGTCACCTCCGACGATAAAACCATCGAGAAAAAAGACCGCAACGTGAATGAGCCGATCCAGTTCTATACCGGGCGCGACCACATGCTCTATGAGCTGGTGGTCTGGACGCTCGACAAGAACAAGGCCACCGGGTATGTCAGTACGCCGAAGAACGCACCTGTGCCGGTGACCGCTACCCCGACCGGATCCAACTAGCGATCGGCCATGTTGCCCGCATCCGCGTCGGTTCTGCTCAACATCGCGCTGCGCACGCTGGTGATTTATCTCCTGGTGCTCATCGGGGTGCGGCTCAGCGGCAAGCGCGAAGTCGGGCAGATGACGCCCTTCGATCTGGTTCTGCTGTTGCTGCTGAGTAACTCCGTCCAAAATGCAATGACCGGCCCCGACACATCGCTCATCGGGGGCATGGTCGCCGCCACCGTGCTGCTGGTGCTGAACTACCTGATTGCGGATCTCTCCGGCGGGAACCGGCGTTTCCGGAAGTTTATTCAAGGGCAGCCGAGCATGCTCATCCATGATGGCGAAGTGATCGAGTCGCATATGGCCAAGGAGCACGTCAGCATGGACGATCTGCAACGCGCTCTGCGTGCACACGGCATCGCTGACTACCACCACGTTGCGATCGGCGTTCTCGAAGTGGATGGCTCGATGAGTTTCTTGAAGTACGACGACATCAATCCAACAGCGCAGAGCCACCTGGTGCGGCGCAGAGGCATTCAGAAAAAAGAATAATCAGGCACGCCCTTGACCAGGAAATGCGGGTTCCTCCCACAAGGTTCGGCAGAGTACAACAATTCGCCGGGGATTACTTCGTCAGAACCACCGGCAAGGTCTGATCATAGGGCTGAACGGAGATGCTGAAAGATTGACGCTTGGTGAAAGCGTCACGCGTGACCGGAAAGCTGACGATCACCGTTCCGCTCGCCTCATTTCCGGGAAGGATCTTGGTTTCCGGCATCAAAGCTGAGCGGGCACCTTGTTTGAGATCCGGGAAGGCCTGAAAGTAACGATCGAAGTCGACGGCCGACGCGGCGTCGTCGGAGTACTCGTTGTCAGGCATCTTGAGTTTGCCCTGGATGGTGTGAATCCATAGCGGCTTCTCGCCGCTGTTATGCAAGGTCACGGTCGCGGCGACGAGCACTGCGTTCTGATTGGGCAACTCGACCACCGCCAGGTTGTCCACAGAGCCTGCGCCTTGGGGCTTCGCGCGACCCAGGAAACCGTAAACGGCCAGCGCGATTGCCAGTCCGGCAAGAGCAATCAAGACAATCCTGGCAGGCGGCAGCTTACGTTCCGGGGCTGCCATGTCTTGCGTCACGCCGACGCCCACACCCGGGCCTATGTCCAGACCTGGGCTCTTGGGTTGGGGGATGGCCTGAGGATCCGTGCCTGAAGGAGGCGGAGGTGGAACTGGAATCTGGTCGGGCATGAGGACGATTCTACGCGGACTGAGAAGGGGAGTATGGCCTCGTACCTGCCCAATTTCTGGATTGCACGCGGCCTGCCCCTGCGCTAGGCTGAAACCGCTCTCGCGATTCTCCCTTCCTCTTCGTCTCGCCACTAAAAAACCAGGCGGCTGCTGCATTGCGAGTGCAATCTGACGTGGTCGGGGTGAGATACCCACAATATATGGGGTTTTATTTCTTGACCCACGGCGTACCTCGACATTAAAGTAGCTGCAATCTGTGCCTTCCCATCGGTTTTCGGGGAGGCTTGCGTCTGACGTCTGTGGGTCGGCATCAACCTAGTAAACGGGCCGACTCGACGTCGTACCAGCCAAATCGTGCCGACCGCGCCCCAGCCAGCGCAGCCGGCAAGTTGCCAGACCGGCCGCCATCGCGCGCGGGACGTTCGCATGATGGAGCGTTGAAGGAGTTGAAGTGCTCAAACTGAAAAAACTCCAGATCTTAGGGTTCAAGTCATTCTGTGATCGCACGGAGCTGAGGTTTCCGGGCGACGGCGTGGCGGCCATCATCGGCCCCAACGGGTGCGGCAAATCGAACATTGCCGACGCCATCTCCTGGGTGCTCGGCGAGCAGTCGGCGAAGACCCTGCGTGGCTCCCGTATGGAGGACGTCATCTTCTCGGGCACTCGGGACCGCCAGCCGACCGGCATGGCCGAGGTGTCGCTGACGCTCATTGATCGCGAGCAATACGACGGTCCAGACAAGAACGAGCCCACGGAAGTGGAAGTGCGCGAGGACATGCCCGCGGAAGACTGGGACGAAGCGGAAGTCCGGGCGCGCGCGGCAGAGGAGACAGAGCTCGCGATCGAAGAGGCGCAGCCGGGGAAAGTGGAGCAAGTACCGGTAGGCGCCTTTGTAACTGTTGGCAATGGCCAAACAACCCCGGGCTCAGTAGGCGCTGGGATTGGAGCGACGGGCGTCCCGCCCGTCGAGGCGGGCGGGGACCCTTCGCCGGACTCAGGGCAAGCTGCCCGTCCCTCCACCGACAATTCACCGGCGGAAGAGACAGCCGCGGCTTTGGTGGCGGCACCGCCGGCGGTCGTGTTGAAGATCCGGCGCCGAAAATTCAACCAACAACAGTTTCACGCGGGCGAGATTGTGGTTACGCGCCGTCTGTTCCGCTCCGGCGACAGCGAATACCTGCTGAATGGCAAGCTGTGCCGGTTGCGCGACATCCAGGAACTGTTCATGGGGACTGGGCTTGGGCCAGAATCGTATGCCCTGATCGAACAAGGGCGCATCGGGCAGATTCTCTCGAGCCGCCCCACCGATCGCCGCGCCATCATCGAGGAAGCGGCGGGAGTAACCAAGTTCAAGACGAAGAAGCGCCTCGCGGAGGCGCGCCTGGAAGACGCCAAGCTGAACCTGAACCGCGTGAACGATATCTTCGAGGAAGTCACGCGGCAGATGAACTCACTGAAGCGGCAGGCAGCCAAGGCCGAGCGCTACGCAAAATTGCGCGACGAGATGCGCGCCAAACTGCGCGTGGTCTTGGCCAGCAAGTTCACCCAACTCGATCAGGAAAGCGCGGAGATCGATGCCCAGCTTAGTGCTCTGGCTGAGCAGATGCATTTGCGTACCGAGACCGTGCAGCAACTCGAGCTGGAGAGTAGCGAGCGGACGCAGCGCGGATACGCGATCGACGCCGAACTGCGGCAAAACCGAGATCACCTGAACCAGATAGCTATGGAGATCGATCGAGGTCAGGCCCGGCGCCGGACCAACGAAGAACGCTGTGCGGAACTGATGGCGCGGACGGCGTCGTGGGATGCCGAGCTTGGCCAGGCCCGTAGCCGGCTGGCGACTCTGGAAGAGGAGCTTGCCTCTAACCAGCAGATTCTCGAGTCGGCCGCGGCGGATCTCGCTGGCGCTCAGCATGACCTCGAACTCTGCCGCCAGGAGGCCAACGCGGCGACCACCGACCTCAATGGCCTGGAGCGTGAGATCGAGCAAGGCCGGACCGCGATCATGCAAGCAGTGGCATCGGCGGCCCAGTTGCGCAATCAACTGACCCAGGGTGAAGAGCGTCTGGCCGCAGTCGATCGGGAGAATCAGCGTCTGCAGAACGAAATCTCGGCCGCTACCTCGCAGGTGGAAGCTTTCGGCGGTCAGCGCGGGCAGTTCGCGCTGGAGTTCGAAACTGTTTCCCAGCGCGTCAGCGGCTTGGCAGCGGAGATCGTGCAGGTTCGGCAGTCGCTCGAAGCGAAACGAAACGAAGAAAGCGAGGCAAAACATCGTCTGGACGGTTTGCGTGCTGAGTTTGCGTCTGCGCTTGGCAGAAAAGGCTCGCTGGAAGCGGTCATCGCCGAGCATGGCTATTCAACCGAGTCCGTGCGGCGGCTGTTCCAGTCAGGATCTCTCCAGGGTGGGCTAGCTCCTGTAGGCGTGCTGGCAGACTTTCTGGAAGTGGAGCCTCAGCATGAGCGGGTGGTGGAGGATTTCCTGCGCGACGAACTTAACTACATTGTGGTGAAGTCGTGGGACGCGGCGGATGAAGGCCTGCGTCTACTGCGCAGTGATGTCGATGGCCGGGCGACTTTCCTCGTGCATCCCGAAGACTCGCAGGCGCGATTCTCGTTTGTGGTCGACGAATCAGCCCACTCTGCCCCGGCGGGGCAACCCATCGTTCCTCTGAAGAGCACGATCCGGGTGCTGGATGGATTTGGGAAGTCCCTGGAAGTTATCCTGCCCAAGCTGCGCGATGGATACATCGTTCCCGACGCTTCGCTGGGGCGCGAACTCGCCCTGGAGAATCCTAATGCTTTCTTCCTATCGCAGTCGGGCGAGTGTTTTCACAATGTGACCGTGACGGGCGGAAAGCAGCGCGCCGAAGGTCCGCTTTCCATGAAGCGCGAACTGCGCGAACTGCTACGCACGTTGGAAGACCTGGAGCTCACCCTTCGCGACCGTGAAGCGCACGTGCTGCTGCTGGGCCGTGAAATCAAGGAACTCACTTCGCTGCTCGACCGGCTGGAAGACGAAAAACGCGAAGCGGAGAAACAGGCCATGACGTCGGGGCACATGCTTCAGCAGCTCGATGCCGAGATGAACCGCGTCGGAGAACGGCTCAACGTGAGCCGCGCAGAGTTGCAGCGGTTGGCAGCGGAGCGGTCGGAACAGCAGGCGGTGATTGTGGCCCGGGGTTGCGAAATCGCGGTAGCGGAGCGGCAACGCATCGATCTGGAACAAGGCATGGCGGCGGCCCAGGAGCAAATCGCAGCGCTGAAAGAGCGCCGCGACCGGGCCGCGCAGAATACCTCGCAGCGTGTGGCCCGCGTGGCTGGACTCGAGGAACGGCATCGGTCGGCGACGACTGTGTTGGAACGCATCCAATCGCTGGTGTCCGAAATGCGCGAGCGTGTGCACGCGCTGAGGACGCAGATCGATGCCTCGGCCGCGGAGAAGGTACAGCGCGTGAATGAGAACACGCAATTAGCCAATCAACTGATCGATCTCGAGGCCGAGAAAAACGCGGGCGAGGCGCGGGAAGGGTTGTTGCAATTCGAATCGGAACAGGTTCGAGCCCGTCGGACTGAAATTGACGAAGCCCTGAAAGACGCTCGCCTTCTGCTCGACCAGGCCCGCGACGGCCGGGTGGAGCTTGCGGCAACCGCAGCAAAATTACAGTCCGACGCCGAACATATGGCGGAATCCTGCTTGAACGATCTGGGAGTCCAACGGCACGAACTGCTGGCCGACACCACGATCCAGGTCGTAAGCGGGCAACAACTAGCTGTCGAAGACCAGGCCTATCGCGAACTGCGCACGCGGCTCGACAACATGGGCCCCGTGAACATGATGGCGCTCGAAGAGTACAAGGAAACCGCGGAGCGCCACCAATTCCTCGAAACGCAGCGCCAGGATCTCCTGGATTCGATCCAGAACACCATCGCGACCATTAAGGAAATCGATACCGTTTCGCGCCAGAAGTTCGAGGAAGCCTTCCACCGCATCAACGAGAACTTCCAGAAGACATTTACGAAGCTATTCGGCGGCGGCAACGCTTTCATGCGGCTTACCGATGAAGAGAACAGCGCTGAGAGCGGGATCGACGTAGTGGCATCGCCTCCGGGGAAGAAGCTGCAGAATGTGCTTCTGCTTTCGGGCGGCGAGAAAGCACTCACTGCCCTCTCCCTGCTGGTGGGGATCTTCCAGTATGCCCCCAGTCCGTTCTGCATCCTCGACGAAGTCGATGCGCCTCTCGACGAGGCCAACATCGGGCGTTTTACGGAGCTGGTAAGAGAGATGAGCGTGCAGACCCAATTCGTTCTCATCACTCACAGCAAGAAGACGATGAGCATCGCTCCGGTACTTTACGGAGTCACCATGCAGGAACCCGGTGTGTCGAAGCTGGTCTCGGTGCGGTTTGGAGCAACGGCATAGACGGTAAAGCGGTTCGTATCATCTGTCGAATCGAAGCGAGCGCCTTGCCGAAGCGGTTCTGGCGCTGGCAATTTTGCCCGGATATCCACGCTTATCCTCAGTTTTTCCACACCCCCCAAAGCCTGGCGTGCCCCACTCGAGGGGTGGGCTGTGCTTTTTCCCAGCGTCAACATTTTTCTGTTCAAACGGATGCGCGCGTCACGCTCAGGTATGACGTAAATCGTTGACAAATATTTCTGGCCAGCTAGAATACGCGACGTTTTTTGCCTGTAGAATTTCTCCTCATGAGCTCATCCCTACTTGATCCCGTCCTGCTGCGCACCGACTTCCCTGACCTCAAACTGCACGCCAGTGGGAAGGTGCGGGACGTCTACCGACTGGATAGCGACCGCCTCTTGTTTGTGGCGACCGACCGGATTTCGGCCTTCGACTACATCCTGGCCACGGGTATTCCCCACAAGGGCAGGGTCCTCACCCAGATCTCATTGTTCTGGTTCGACTTCCTGAAAGACGTAGTGCCGAACCACCTGATTGCAGCGGATGTGAGCCAGTATCCACCCGAAATCCGCAAATACGATGACGCACTAAGCGGCCGCTCCATGCTGGTGATAAACGCTGACATGATGCCGGTAGAGTGTGTCGTCCGGGGGTACATCTCTGGCTCGGCCTGGAAGGAGTACAAAGCCAGCGGAAAGGTGTGCGGGATCGGGCTTCCCAAGGGATTACGGGAGTCGGACCAGTTGCCGGAGCCAATCTTCACCCCGGCCACCAAGGCGACCACTGGTCATGACGAAAACATTCCATTCTCTGAAATGGTTCGACTGGTCGGAGCGGACCTGAGCGAGGAGCTTCGCGACTTGACGCTGAAGATCTATAAGAAGGCATCGGATTACGCGCGCACGCGGGGGATCATCATTGCCGACACCAAGTTTGAGTTTGGACGGACCTCGCGCGGCACGACACTGGCGGATGAAGTCTTGACCCCAGATTCCTCGCGCTTCTGGCCGGCCGACCGTTACCAGCCCGGACAGGCGCAGGAATCCTATGACAAACAGTATGTCCGCGATTATCTGGAAGAGATTCGCTGGAACAAGCAGCCTCCAGCGCCGGGGTTGCCGGCAGAAGTGGCGCAGAAGACCAGTGAGAAGTACCTGGAGGCATACCAGCAGCTGACGGGGCGAAAGTTGGATGTGTAGCCAAGGCGTGGCTGGCGGACGTCGGCAATGAA
>Ga0182036_10000877_pt1 | contig 13796 bp, 12 predicted proteins | sample sta12Cox44000080_FD_125966 | JGI IMG/M metagenome (GOLD analysis project Ga0182036, IMG submission 125966) | Lab enrichment of tropical soil microbial communities from Luquillo Experimental Forest, Puerto Rico - statoxic.12C.oxic.44.000.080 | ecosystem: Environmental > Terrestrial > Soil >...
CAGTACCTGCGCCGCGGCCCCGGCAAGCGCGATCAGCACGCGGGTTGTCTTCATCTTCGATTAGGCGACGATATTGACGATCCGGTTCGGCACGACGATGACCTTGCGTGGCAAATGGCCATCGAGCCAGCGCGCTACCTGCGGTAATGCAAGGGCCGCGTTTTCGACGGCCTGCGCCGCGGTATCGCGCGGGACTTCGAGGGTAGCCCGCAATTTGCCATTGACCTGCACAGCTAGCGTCACTTGTTCGTCGCGGGTGAGGTCCGGATCGAATATCGGCCAGGGTTGGTCGGCGAGTAAACCGCTGCCACCGAGTTCCTGCCACATCTCCTCGGCGAGATGCGGCATCATCGGTCCGATCAGGTGCGCAAGGGTTTCCAGCCCTTCGCGAAGCACCTCGGGCGCACCGGGCTCGGCCGCCGGAAGCTCGTCGAGCTCGTTGGTCAATTCGCGAATTCGCGCCACAGCGCGGTTGAAGCGGAATTTGTCGAGGTCGTCGGTGACTGCGGCGATGGTCTTGTGCGTCGCGCGCCGGATGGCCGCGACTGGGGTCGATAGTGAGGTCGGCACCGCCGAGCCTGGCGGCGGCAAAGCGACGGACGGCTCGCTGACCATACGCCACAACCGGTTGACATAGCGCCAGATACCCTCGATCCCTGTCTCAGTCCATTCGAGGTCGCGTTCAGGCGGGCTGTCCGACAGCAGATAGAAACGCGCAGTATCCGCGCCGTAGGTGTCGACGACAGCGTCGAGGCCGACGACGTTCTTCTTCGACTTGCTCATTTTTTCGTGCCGCCCCGCGGTAACCGGCCGTCCCGCCGCGTTAACGAAGCCGCCCGCGGCATCCGTCTCGACCTCCTCCGGAAACAACCACTCGCCAGCCTCGCTCTGATAGGTCTGATGGCAGACCATGCCCTGTGTGAACAGGCCGGCAAAGGGCTCGTCGAGATCAAGATATCCGCAGCGGGTCAACGCCCGGGTGAAAAACCGCGAGTAGAGGAGGTGGAGGACGGCATGCTCGACGCCGCCGATATATTGGTCGGCCGGCATCCAGTAATCGACCGCCGAGCGCTCAAAGGCGACGGGCGCGCGTGCAGAACAGAAGCGCAGGAAATACCACGACGAATCAAAGAACGTGTCCAATGTGTCGGTCTCGCGCCGCGCGGATCTGCCGCAGCGCGGGCACGGCACATGTTTCCACGTCGGATGGTGATCCAACGGATTGCCCGGGACGTCGAAGCTGACATCCTCCGGCAACTTTACCGGCAGATCTTTCTCCGGAACCGGGACGATGCCGCAGGGCTCGCAATGGATGACCGGGATCGGGCAGCCCCAGTAACGCTGGCGCGACACCCCCCAGTCGCGTAACCGATACACGGTGGTGTGCTCGCCCCGACCGAGCGCTTCGAGCCTCTCGGAGGCAGCGCGTTTGGCCGCGGCAACCGGCAAGCCGTCGAGAAAGGCGGAGTTGAACAACGTGCCATCGTCGACATAGGCAGTTTCGCCAATCGCGAAACTCGCTGGGTCGGCTTGGGGTGGTAGGACGACCGGGATCACCGGGAGCCGGTATTTTCGAGCGAATTCGAGGTCTCGCTGGTCATGCGCCGGGCAGCCGAAGACGGCGCCCGCGCCGTACTCCATCAACACGAAATTCGCGACCCAGATTGGAACGCGCCGGGTCTCATCGAACGGATGCACGGCTTCGAGGGCAGTCGCGTACCCACGCTTTTCGGCCGTCTCGATTATCGCTTCGCTGGTGCCCATCCGGTTGCATTCGGCGATGAAGGCGGCGAGGGCCGGGTCGTTTTCGGCAAGGAGTAACGTCAGCGGATGGTTTGATGACAGCGCGATGAACGAGGCGCCGAAGAGAGTATCCTGTCGGGTCGTGAAGACCTCGATACGCTCGTCCTGTCCGGCAATCGCAAAGAAGACGCGCGCACCCTCCGACCGGCCGATCCACTTCTCCTGCATCAGCCGCACCCGCTCGGGCCAGCGGTGTAGACCGCCGATCGCGTCGAGCAGCTCCTCGGTAAAGGCGGTTACGCGCAGCGACCACTGAGCCAAAAGCCGCTTCTCGACGATCGCGTCGGAGCGCCAGCCGCGCCCGTCGATCACCTGCTCATTGGCGAGCACGGTATTCTCGACCGGGTCCCAATTGACCCAGGATTCCTTGCGATAGGCGAGCCCTGCCGTGAGGAAGTCGAGGAACATCTTCTGCTGGTGGCGGTAATACTCTGGGTGGCAGGTCGCGATCTCGCGCGACCAATCATAGCCGAACCCCATTCTTTCCAACTGCGCCCGCATCGTTCTGATGTTCTCGTGGGTCCAGACCGCGGGATGGACGTTTTCGGCCATTGCCGCGTTCTCCGCGGGCAAGCCGAAGGCGTCCCATCCCATCGGGTGGAGAACGTTGAACCCTTGCGCCCTTCGATAGCGGGCGACCAGGTCGCCAATTGTGTAATTGCGCGCGTGCCCGACATGGAGCTTGCCCGACGGGTAAGGATACATTTCCAGGACATAGTATTTTGGCCGGCCGGGCTCGGCATCGACCTCGAAGAGCCGCCGTTCGCGCCAGCGGCCCTGCCATTTCTCTTCGCTTTCTCGAAAATTGTAGCGTGACATGATGGCTTGGGGACTTCCTTCGGTTCTGCCGGCGACGAGCCGGACGCCGCCGGCATCCGCCGGGGGGCTATTTTTCGCTCTGGATGGTCGCCATCCACTCGCGTTTGAGCTGGCGTGCCCGCTGCAGGATCGCGTTTTCGAGCTCGGTCTCGACCTGTCGGGCGATGGTGGTCTCGAGCCAGTTTCCGTCTCCGAGGCGCGCTTGGCGCGTTACGGTCACCGCCAGCGCGTCCGAACGCAATGCTCGAGCCAGGATGAAAACGTTAATCTTGTAGCGCTCGTTTGGCTTGCCACTCGGCGAATACCAATCGGTAACCAAAGATCCGGCGAGAGGGTCCTCGGAGGCGAACGTGACGAAATTCAGCGTGTCGAGCGCGGCTTGCCACAGGATCGGGCTTACGGTGCTCCCGGTCTGTGGGCCCGGGCTCCGTTGCGATTCTTTCTTGGCCAGACCCAGCACCGTCCAGATCGTCGCCTCGGTATCGATTTCTGTGGGTTCGCTCGTCGAAGCCTGTTGGGCATTCCCGGTGTCCGGCTGACCGCTCGACGAGGTTTCGGCGCACGCCGCGAGGGCCAACAAAAGACTTGCGGCAACGGCGACCGACAAGCGGTAATGGACAACGGGCATCCCGCGATCCTCGGCGAAACGGTGTCCTCGCGGCTTGGAGCCAGGAGCGAGTCTTGTGCCAGGAATGGAGTTCCTATGGAAGGGTTTATCGCCGCCAATCTCGCCGCCGTCCACAACCGGATCGAAGCCGCCGTGCGGGCTGCAGAACGGGCGGCTGACAGCGTCACACTCGTCGCCGTCAGCAAGACCCATCCAGTAGAGAGCGTGCGTGAAGCGCTCGTAGCCGGCCACCGCGTCTTTGGCGAGAACCGAGTGCAGGAGGCGCAGGCCAAGTATCCGGAGTTGCGAGAGGCATTTCCTGACCTCGCCTTGCACCTGATCGGGTCGTTGCAGACCAACAAGGTGCGCGACGCGGTGGCACTTTGCGACATGATCGAAACCGTCGACCGGCCGCGGCTCGCGCAGGCGCTGGCCCGGGAGATGGAGCGCAGCGGTCGGCGGCCACCCTGCCTGATCGAGGTGAATACGGGTGAAGAGCCACAGAAATCGGGGATTCTTCCTACCGTGGCCGACGACTTCATCGTCGAGTGCCGCGACCGGCTCGGCCTGCCGATCGAGGGCCTGATGTGCGTCCCGCCGCTCGACGAGGAGCCGGCGTTGCATTTTGCGCTGTTGCGCGAGATCGCCCGGCGCACCGGGCTTGGCCTGCTCAGTATGGGGATGAGCGCCGATTTCGAGAAGGCGATCCGCTTTGGCGCCACCCATGTGCGCGTCGGCACCGCGATTTTCGGCGCTCGCGGCGGGTCGCCCTAACAGCGGAGGGAGCAGTGTTGGACCGCGGCGCCGGCCCGACGAGCAGGGCGATAACTCTACCGAACGGCCGAGGATTCGCTGATTTTTGTCGCTTCGATCTATCTCAACGGGATTTTCGCTCCTGGCGAGGCCAAAAATTCGTTGGTCCAGCGTCAAAACTCGATTGTTCGATACGGTACCGGAATTCGCTCGCGCGTTACTGATGTTAAATAAATGCGAGCGCGAGTGTCGCCAATCAACTTTGTAATTTTCGTAGGTTCGCTCAGAGCAAATGGCCGCTGCGGGTCGCCTTGGTCCGCAGATAGCGCTCGTTGTGACCGTTTGACGGGAAGACGTGCGGCACCCGCTCGGCGACGCGGATGCCGTAGCGCTCGAGGGCCGCCACCTTGTCGGGGTTGTTGGTCAAGAGACGCACAGTGCCGAAGCCGAGCTGGCGCAGCATTTCCGCGGCCGGGAGATAGACGCGCTCGTCGGCGTCGAAGCCCAGCTGCTCGTTGGCGTCGAGCGTGTCGAAACCGGCGTCCTGCAGCCGGTAGGCTCTGAGCTTGTTGACCAACCCGATTCCGCGCCCCTCCTGCGCCAAATAGAGCAGCACCCCGTCGCCCGCCAGTGCGATCGCGGCGATTGCGCCGCGCAGTTGATCGCCGCAATCGCAACGCAGGCTGGCGAGGAGATCGCCGGTGAAGCATTCCGAATGTAGCCGCACTAGGACCGGTGTCGCGGGGTCGGGCGCGCCGATCAGAATCGCGAGATGCTCGGTGCCGCCGTCGCGCGGCCGAAACGCGATAAGCCGGGCATTTTCCGCCTCAACGAGCGGAACGCGCGCCTCGATGACCCGCTCGAGTCCGGCTTCTGCCGCATGGCGGCTGAACACCGCCGTGGCCTCAATCGAGGCCAGGTCACCGCGCCGCGCGAAGAGCGCAGCTTCGGCCGCCCCCATGCGGAGGACGAGGGCTGCGGGCAAGAGTGCCGCGAGCTTGGCCAAGGCGACCGCTGCGAGCGCGCCGCCCTTGGCGGGGACGGGCGCCGGACCGAAGCCGGGCGGCTCGGCACCGAGGGACGCTGCTGGATCGGCCAGATTGCGGATCACCGCGGCCGGCATCTCGGGCGAAACCGAAATCGTGAGGGCGCCCGACAAACCCTCGCGCGGTGCCAAGCCTAGTGCTACGGCACGCCGGCGCGTCAGAACGACTCGCGGCGGCGCACCGGAGATCTCGCGGAGCCGCTGTAGGTTCTCCTCGTTCACGAGCTCGGCGGCCACGGAAAGCACGCTGATCAGATCGTCGCGGATCAGCACCGGCTCCCCGCGACGCAGCGCGGTGATAGCATCGCCGAGGCTGCGGCCGGTACGCCTCTGCGGCTCGGCGATGTCGCCAGGGGCCGGCGCGGTTGTTCGCGTATCGGGCACTCGCTTCTCCTTGCTAGGCCCATCATAGAGGGTGAGGGCTATTGCACCAGCGACTTATTCGACTCTCATCTGAGCGGCTTGGCGAACAGCAGCATCCTTATGTCGGCGGCAAAGGAATAGACGAGCAGGCCCAGCGCCAGCGCGCATGTCGCCACGGCCCAGTTCGGGGGTGTCACGGGAACGAGCGAACAGAGCAATGCCAGGCTTTGGATGACCGCGATCGCTTTGCGGCGGCGGTCGGCGAACGCGCATGTCGGCGGCTGGCGACGCAAGACCGGGAATACGCGTCCGGCCGTGAGATAAAGATAGCGCATTGCGCCGATCGCCAGCACCCAGCACGGGACTATATCAGCCCTCACGACAGTTATCGCTAGCACCGCTATCCCGAATGCGTCGATCTCCATGTCGAAGCGCGCGCCGAAGGGAGAGGTTAATCGCTGGCGGCGTGCCGCCCAGCCATCGGTGCCGTCGAGCATCAGAGCAGTACCCGCGAGGGCCGCAAGGGTCCACCGTTCCATCATTCCCAGCGGCGCGGGGTCCAACGCTCGGCTGGCAATCAGGCAGGCCACACCAGCCCGAGCCAGAGTGATCCGGTTCGCTGCGCCGAGGCGGGGGTGGGGGTGGTTGCCGGCGAGCAGGCGCTCCAGGGCGATAACAAGTCCGGTGAAGAGCATCAGGCCGACGATCCCGGGCAGGGTCCGTACAACGCCGCCGAGGACCAGCGCCAATGTTGCCGCGACGGCGAACCCAAGGGAGCGGGCGAATACCACGCGCGCCTCGCGCATTAGCGCAAGCGGAGACAGCGGGAGCGGAGCAACGTGGATCGACATCGGCGCGGGGACATTGTATCTGGCGATCGTGCCCATGCCGGAGCCGGTCAACAAGCGCCTGCGGATCAGACTCCGCCGCGATCGGGATTATTCCGCCGATGGATGAAGCGCGAGCGTTTTGGGTCGCGGCACCGGGCCGAGGGGAGATCAGAGCCCAGCGATTGCGCTCGCTGGCGTCGGGCGAGCTGCTGGTAAATGCCCGCGCGAGTGCCATCAGCAGGGGCACCGAAGCGCTCGTGTTTCGCGGGGAAGTGCCGCAGAGCGAATGGCAACGAATGCGTTGCCCCTTCCAGGAAGGGGTGTTCCCCGCGCCTGTCAAATACGGCTACGCCGTGGCTGGCATTGTCGAGGATGGCCCCGCTGAATTTTGCCGCCGCCGCGTCTTCTGCCTTCATCCGCACCAGGACCGGTTCATTGTCCCGCAGGATGCTGTCGTCAGCATTCCCGACGATGTGCCCGACCGACGCGCGACGCTTGCCGCCAACATGGAAACGGCGATAAACGGTCTGTGGGACGCTGTGCCGGGTGCGGGAGACTGGATCGCGGTCGTCGGCGCCGGCGTCGTCGGCGCTCTCGTGGCCGGACTCGCAACGCGGCTGCCCGGCGCAGAGGTCGAGTTGATCGACATCGATCCGAGCCGCGCCGCACTGGCGGCCGCGCTAGGCTGCCGTTTTGCCGCGCCTCAGCAAGCGCGCGGCGAAGCCGATGTCGTGATTCATGCCAGCGGAGCCCCCGACGGGCTGGCCACGTCGCTCGCAATCGCCGGTTTCGAGGCGACGGTGATCGAGATGAGCTGGTACGGGACGCGGGTCGTGCCGCTCGCGCTCGGCGAGGCGTTTCACTCTCGCCGGCTATGCTTGCGTTCGTCTCAAGTAGGCACCATTCCCGCGGGGCGCAGGGGGCGCTGGTCGCGTCGGCGCCGGCTGGTCCTGGCACTCTCGCTATTGCGTGATCCGGTCTTCGACCTGCTGCTTTCCGGCGAAACCGATTTCTCGGCCTTGCCCCAATTGATGCCGCTTCTCGCAGCTTCAGCCGCCGGAGTGCTCTGCCACACCGTGCGTTACCACTAAAAACAGGGGGTGGAGCTATGTACAGCATCACTGTGAGCCATCACTTCATGGTCGCGCACAGCTTGCTCGGCGCCGTATTCGGACCGGCGCAGCACCTGCACGGCGCCACCTACGTGGTCGAGGCCGAGTTGCGCCGCGAGGCGCTCGACGCCGACGGCATTGTTTGCGACATCGGCCGCGCGCTCGATCTGTTGAAGGCTGTGCTCGGCGAGCTCGATTACTGCAATCTCGATGAGCTGGCGGAATTCCGCGGCCGCAACACGACCACTGAGTTCCTCGCCGCCGAGATCCATCGCCGTCTGGTACACCAGATTCTTCAGGGGGCGCTCGCGCCGACCGATGCCACGGCGATCCGCAGTCTTCGCGTGGTGCTGCGCGAGAATCCGGTCGCCTGTGCCGCCTTTGACGCGCCGCTTGGATGACGGAAATCGCCTTCGTCGTACCTGGCCGGCTCAATCAGTTGACCGGCGGATATCTGTTTGACCGACGCATTGTCGAAGGCTTGCGGGCGCGCGGCCGGCAGGTGCGGGTCATCGAGCTATCGACGAGAGATCCGAGCGCGAATGGTGCGGTGCTCGCCAGCCTCGCCGATGGCACCAGGACGGTTGTCGACGGCCTGGCGCTCGCCAATCTCGCCGATACAGTTGTGGCCCAGGCGCGCCGCCTGCGGCTCATCGCTTTTGTCCATGGCCCGCTCGCACAGGAGACCAGTCTTTTGCCGGCTGCAGCAAAGCGCGCTGCCGCGCGCGAGGCCGCTTTGCTATCGCTGGTGTGCGGCGTCCTTTGTCCGAGCCGCTCCACCGCCGCCGCGGTCGAGGGGTACGGCATCACGCGTGAACGGATCGCGATCGTCCCGCCCGGCACGGAAAAGCCGGCCTGCCCACTGGGGCCGCGGCGCTTCCCGGTGCGGGCGCTGCTCTGTGTGGCGAACCTCGTCCCCCGCAAAGGCCACGAGCTTCTCGTCGAGGCGTTGGCTCGAATTCGCGACCTCGATTGGAGCCTCAGCTGTGTCGGATCGCTCGAACGCGATCCGCCAACGGCACGGGCTGTCCGCCGTCGGATTCGGGCCGCCGGGCTTGGCCGGCGCATCACCCTGTCCGGCGAATGTCCGCCGCAAAGCGTAGCGCAAGCTTATCGAGCGGCCGATGCTTTCGTCCTGCCCTCCTTCCATGAAGGTTACGGCATGGTCTATGCGGAAGCGATGGCGCACGGCTTGCCGGTGATCGCAACGACAGCAGGGGCCATCCCCGAGACGGTGCCGTCGCAGGCCGGGCTCCTTGTGCCGCCGGGCGATGCGACGGCCCTAGCGCGCGCCGTCCGGCGGGTAATTGCCCAGCCGCTGCTCGCTGCCCGGCTGGCCCTGGGATCGCGCGCCATCGGCACTTGTCTGCCCGATTGGCAGCACGCGACAGAAACCTGGGAAAGGTCGTTCGATCGCTTGGCGGCATATGATCCGCCGCAGTGACGCCGTCCGCTGGAGACCGCCGCGCGGATCGTATAGGGTGGTCCTGCTCTTAGGGGATGAACGAGTCCGGCTTTGCGGATAACCATTGCGCCGTGACGCCGTTCCGCAGGAACCATCATGAGGGTTGGACGCAGGATTCTAATCGTCGACGATGATGGCGCGTTGCGTCAGTCTCTGGCGGAACAGCTTGAGCTAAACGACGAGTTCGTGTGTGTCGAGTGCGGCACTGCAACGCGAGCGCTGGAGATGGTCAACAGCGAGCGTTTCGACACGATCGTTCTCGATGTCGGCTTGCCCGACATGGATGGGCGAGAACTGTGCCGCCAGCTGCGTCGTTCGGGCGTGCAAGTGCCGATCGTGATGCTGACCGGGGTAGACAGCGAGCCCGATACCATCCTCGGGCTCGAAGCCGGTGCCGACGACTATGTCACCAAGCCATTTCGGCTGAGTGTTCTGCTGGCGCGGCTGCGCGCGCATCTGCGTCAGAGCGATCAGAGCGATGCTGCGGTATTCATGATCGGCCCGTACACCTTCCGTCCGGGCGTCAAGCTGCTGACCGATCAGAACGGCCGCAGAAAGGTGCGACTGACCGAGAAGGAGACGGCGATCCTAAAATACCTCTATCGGGCGGGCGATCGGGCGATCGGACGCGATACCCTTCTCGGAGAGGTATGGGGCTACAATGCCGCAGTGACCACCCACACGTTGGAGACCCATGTGTACCGCCTCCGACAAAAGATCGAGCGCGATCCCGCGCGCGCCGAGATCTTGGTGACCGAGCCGGGCGGCTATCGTCTCGTTCCCTGAGTCGGTGGGGTGGGCAAGCGTTTCGGCCGAGCCTTGACACGCTTGGTGATTGGACTGAGTGCGGTCGAAAAACCTTGGCGGCGCGTCGACACGCGGTTGCGTGTCAGCGAAGGCCTGCTGGCCGAACAGCATGTCGAGACCCGACACGGCCTGTTGATATTCGTGACTACCGATCCGCAGGCGCTGCAATATCCGCGGGAGTTCGCGACGCGCGAGCCGGAAACGCTGGCCTGGATCGATGCGTTCGAGACACCATGCCGGTTTTGGGACATCGGCGCTAATATTGGTGTCTTCTCGATCTATGCCGGCCTGCGCCTTGGTGTCGAGGTGCGCGCCTTCGAACCGGCGGCGGCCAGCTATGGCGCGCTCTGCCGCAATATCGAGGCCAATCGGCTGGGCGATCGGGTGCAGGCCTACTGCCTCGCTATCAGCGACCGCACCGAGCTCGGTCGGCTTAACCTGTCCGGAACCAATGCCGGCAGCGTTTTCAACGCTTTCGAGAGCACCGATGATTGCTTCGGCAACGAGATCGCGGTGGTCTCCCGACAGGGAATGGTTGGCTTTTCGATCGACAGCTTTCGCCGCCTGTTTGGACTCGCCGCGCCGAATTACCTAAAGATCGACGTCGACAGCATCGAAGAACGGATCCTCGCCGGTGCGCGCGAGACCTTGCGCGATCCGGATCTACGGTCCGTGCTGATCGAGCTCGAAGCTGCGGACACGTATCGCAACGACCTCTTGACCGACGCCCTCGAAGCCGCCGGTTTCGGCCTTACGATGCGCAGCTCAACCAACCAAGGGGGCGTCGTCAACGGTATCTTCGAGCGGACCGCAGCCCGCGTTGTCGCCGAGCCGAGTGACGAACCCCTCGTGCCCTGATAACGGGCGATGTCCACCGCCGGGCTCCTGATCAGCAGCGGGGCGGATGACGGTTACTTTCCTCTGCTTCGCGATACCGTGATGTCAATCCTCGCGCATCGCCGCGACGCGGCGATCGGTATCCTCGATTTGGGGCTCGTGCCGGAGCAACGGGATTGGTTGGCCGAGCGGGTTCGCCACTTGGTTCGCCCCGATTGGGACATCGACTTTCCGGGCCGCGTGCACACTCCCGAGGCGCGCAAGGCACAGCTCTCGAGACCCTTTCTGCGACGCCATTTTCCCGGTTACGAGACCTATCTGTGGGTCGACGCGGATGCGTGGCTGCAGGACTGGCGCGCTGTGGAGCTCTACATCGCGGCGGCCGGGCGGGATAAGATCGCGATTACGCCCGAGATCGATCGCGCCTATAAGCGCCACTATAAGCGGCCCAAGCTTATCGGCCGGACGCTGAGCTGGAAATGCTATCGCGAGGCTTTCGGCTGGCGCACGGCAGAACGGCTTGGCCGCAACCCGATCGTGAACTGCGGGGTTTTTGCGCTTCATCGCGACGCCCCGCATTGGGAGGCTTGGGCGCGCGTTATCGGTCAAGTCGCGCAGCGCACCCGGTTTTTCTACATCGAGCAAACGGCACTCAACTACGTGATCTTCGCCGAGCATCTACCGGTCAACTTTCTGCCGGCCTACTGCAATTGGATGCCGGGCGATGCCGCACCGGCCTTCGATGGGGCGCGCGGCCTATTTGTCGAGCCCTATGCCCCGCACGAGGTCATCGGGGTCATGCACCTCGCGGGCGAAGCCGCAAAGTCGCATACATTCCGGCTGCGTCGGCTGGACGGCGGCGAGGTTGTGACGTCGTTGCGATACAGCGAAACCCGCGCCCTGGTGTCAGGCCATCCGCAGCCGCTCGGAAGCGAGGCGCGCGCCGTCGGCGAGCGCTTTTAGTTTTGCCCAGACGACATCCTCGGCAACGCGGCCCATCCCGGCCGAGGTGTCGAAGCCGCAATCCGTGCCGGCGATCACGCGATGAGGATCGCCGACCGCAGCGGCGACGCGTTCGAGCCGATCGGCGACCGCTTCGGGGTGCTCGACGAAATTGGTCAGGCTGTCGATCACTCCGGCTATGATGAGCTGGTCCTGGGCCAGCGGCAGTTTCTCAAACACGCGATATTCGTGCGCGTGCCGTGGGTTGGCAAAGGGGAAGAAAAAGCCGCCGACAGCGGCCTTTTGTATGATTGGCAGGATGTCGGCGAGCGGTACGTCGCAATCGTGCGGCCCCTCGTAATTGCCCCAGCAGACATGCAACCTCACCCGGTCGCGCGGGATGTTTTGGAGTGCGGTGTTGATCGTCGCGACGACGCGCTCGACAAATCCGAGGAAGTCGCCCAGCGGCCGGTCCTGGTAGGATAGGTGGCGTTCGAGAGCGAGGTCCGGGCAATCGAGCTGCAGCAGAAAGCCGCGCCGGACGATCGTCTCGTACTCTTCTTTGAGAGCCGCCCCGATCGCCGCGAGGTAAGCCTCTTCGCTGTCATAATATTCGTTCTTCATCGCCCCGGCGATGATCCCGGGCGAGGGAGCCGTCACGAACGGCTCGACGAAATGCGTGCCGGTCTCGTCGAGAGCCGCCTGGAAATCGGCGCATTCGGCTTCGACCGCAGCGGTGCCAAGATAACGGACCTCACCGATCGCCTTGGGCGGACCCATGTTGCTGACGGCCTGTCTGGCGGCGAGTTGCTGCTCCATCATTTGTCTGAAGACCGGGTAACGCAACGCGTCGGCACGCGTCCGGCGCTGCCATGAGCCGCCGAAGCCGCTCATGCGGTGGCGGATGTGAAGAAAGAACCCTTCGCGCTGCTGCTCGCCGTTGTTGCCGATGTCAACCGCCGCTTCGGCCTGCTTTCGTACGATCCCACGTAGCGCCGTTCGCCCGAGCTTCTCGAGCTCGGGCGCATCGACGGATTCGCCCCGAGCGCGGCGGACATAGAGGCGGGTCAGCTCGGGCGGGCGTGGCAGACTGCCGGTATGGGTGGTCAGGATACGGTCTTCGCTGCGGCGCATCGTCACTCCTTTCAGCTAGATAGCGGCCTTTTGTCCAACTCTACCGCGGAAGCGGCGCGGCGCCAGCGGCGCGATCGCGAACAAGTCGCTTGTCGCTCTAGCGGCGGCCCCGTACACTACAGCTCTTCGTCGCAACAACGGAAAGGAGGTGATCCTGTGTCTAGCCCTAAACCGCGGTCATCCGCTGCCGTGACCAGGATCCCCACTCGTCTGGAGGTTCTCGCCTGAGGGCGACGGCTCGCGGCCGCGATGGCCGCCGGTTACTGGTTTAAGGGAAGGGCCGCTCCGAGGAGCGGCCCTTCTCATTTGGCGCCGCAGGGCCTACAACCTGATCAACGTTGCTTCCGGCCAAGGAGTGATGGGCATGCCCGACACACTGACGACAAATTCGCCGATCATCGCCGCCTATCGCGCCGTGACCCCGGGCTCGGCGGCGGCCTCGGAGAAGGCCAGCCGGCTGTTCCCGAGCGGCGTGACCCACGATTCGCGTTACATCGAGCCCTACGGGCTGTACATCACGCGGGCGAAGGGGCCGCGCAAATGGGATGTCGACGGCAATTGCTATGTCGACTACTTCGGCGGCCACGGCGCGCTGCTGCTCGGGCATTGCCACCCGAAGGTCGTCGCGGCGGTCAACCGGCAGATCGAGCGCGGCACCCACTTCGGCGCCTCGCACGAGACCGAGATCGTCTGGGCGGAATGGGTGATGAAGCTTGTCCCCTCGGCCGAGCGCGTCCGTTTCACATCCTCGGGCACCGAGGCGACGATGATGGCGGTGCGGCTCGCCCGCGCCTTCACCGGCAAGTCCAAGCTAATCCGCTTCAAGCATCACTTCCACGGCTGGCATGATCACATGACTTCGGGCTATGCGAGCCATTTCGACGGCAGCCCGACACCGGGCGTGCTGTCGGGGGTCACGGGCGGCCTGCTGCTGGCCGAGCAGAACGACGCAGAGGGGCTCGCTCGCTTGCTCGACGAGCACGATGACGTTGCCGCCGCAATCATCGAGCCGACGGGCGCTCATGGTGCGCAGCTGCCGATCGACCCGCCGTTCCTGACGGCGCTGCGCGAGCTGACCCGGCAGCACGGCGTGGTACTGATCTTCGACGAGGTCGTCACCGGCTTCCGCGTCTCGCCCGGCGGGGCGCAGGCCGAATACGGCATCCGGCCCGATCTGACGACATTGGCAAAGATCCTCGCCGGCGGGTTGCCGGGCGGTGCGGTCGCCGGCCGCAAAGACATCCTCGACCTGCTCGACTTCCAGATGACAAAGGCCGCC
>Ga0182036_10000878_pt1 | contig 13796 bp, 13 predicted proteins | sample sta12Cox44000080_FD_125966 | JGI IMG/M metagenome (GOLD analysis project Ga0182036, IMG submission 125966) | Lab enrichment of tropical soil microbial communities from Luquillo Experimental Forest, Puerto Rico - statoxic.12C.oxic.44.000.080 | ecosystem: Environmental > Terrestrial > Soil >...
ACAACCACCAGCACCACCAGCCTCTGCGCCGGAGGTTGCCTGACCAAGAACACTTGGCTCGCCACGGCGCGCGGCCGTGCCGGTTATGCTTTCGACCGCTTTCTCGTCTATGGCACTGGCGGTGCCGCCTTCGGCAGTGTCCAAGCAAACTTCTCCAACGACCCCGTCAGCAGCGCGACCAAAGCCGGCTGGACCGCTGGCGCTGGCGTCGAGGTTGCAGTTGCTCCGCATTGGAGCGCTAAGGCCGAATACCTCTTTGTCGATCTTGGCAACGGGTCCTGTACGACAGATTGCGCAATCGCGAATGCAAATGGACCACCTTTAATCCCTAACGTTGCCATCAAATTCGACGAGAGCATTGTGCGCGCAGGCCTTAATTACAAATTCAGCGGGTCGCCCTTCTAAGACTCGGGTCAAAGTACAGGGGCAACCGACACTCGGCCGTTGTGTTGTGGTGGCATCATTGGGTCATTGGCAGATTCGTTCCCGGCACCCCTAGGCCGCACCCTCCAATCCGACGGGCTTCTTGCACTTCCGTCATTGTCATGTTTTTGCCACCTAACACCATTGCCACGCGGCCAGAGAATGTGTTGACCGAGAATATGTAGATTGCATGACCCTTCGCGGATCCGCGTCCGGGACAAACGATATCGTATTCGAGTTTTGGAGCTTCCATCGTTACGTTTGCCGTACTGCATTTCGCGAACGGGTTGTTCGCACTGATTATTGGAATTGGAAGCCCGCCATCGCTTAGCAACCCTGGCAGACAGATGATCATCTTTTTGTCCACGGCCCAACGTTCGAGATGCGGCAATTCAAGGCGAGCCGTGATTTCGTAAGAGCCATTTTGCGGCAAGCGATCTTCTGCCCACAGTGGCTGCGTCTGTACCGCCATTACCAAAATTGTCGCAATCGATAGGGCGCGCGATAATGTCATTTTGCCGTAGCCTTAAAACTCTGACGATAGATTGCCACAAACATCACAAGTTGGCGGCCAGCCGGCTCCGTTGCATTCTTTACAAACATTAGCGAGGCAGCGTTTGCCAGTGCCAGCAGGAAGCCGTTCTTGATCGTGACATTCGGGGCAGAGAAAATCCGTTTGGCATCTTACCCCACCTCCCGGTCGTTCAGGACCAACGAGATCGCCTTCCCCAACGCCCTCAAAGCGAGTGACCGCGCGGCTGATTGCTACATCGCAAATCCCGTTCGATCGCCTACCGATTATCGGTATCCCTTTGTGCCCCGCAGTACGGCATTAGTGAAGTTCGTGCTGGTTGTGTTGGCGCCCGTCAGATCCGCATCGGTCAGATCTGCACCCGTTAGATCCGCGCCGCTCAGATCGGCCCCGGAGAAATTAGCACGTGAGAGTTTCGCAAACTCGAAGTTTACGCGCGCTAGAGCTGCACCTTGGAAATTTGCGTCGGTCAAGTTCGCCTGTGAAAACTCGGCTCGGATCAGTCCCATAGATTGATTTCTCATATCGGCAGAGGCTCGAAGATGAGAAAGATTGGCGCCGCGCATGTCATCGAGGTTAAAACGTGCGGTCACCTTGGCGCCAGAGAGATTGGCACCGACGAAAGTAGCCGCCTCCTGCGGAAGAGTCTGCAGCCCAGCGGAAACGACAAGTGTCTCCAGGTACGCACCGGAGAGATCGGCATGGGAAAAATCCGCGCCGATGATCCAAGCGAGGTTCAGTCTTGCGCCCGGCAGTTTGGCACCAACGAGTTTGCTCCCAACAAGTTTGGCTCCACGCAAGTCAGCGCCCGACAGGTCCGCACCTGAAAGGTCGGCATTGCTGAAATCCAAGTCATGAAGATCCGCACCAGCTAGCGACATGCCAGCGAAGCTTGCCTTTTGGCCAACCGGCGTGGAAGCAAGTACCGATTGCACTTCCAGCCGCGTGAGCTCCACGGCTAGGACACTAGACGGTGCTAGTATTAAGCATGAAATCCAAAACAGATTTAGTGCTAAGCGCATGTTCTCCTCACTACACTAGGTCCGCCACTTTATGAAGCGAGGGCAGTGAGTGCCGCTCCCGATGTGCAATGACACACCACGCGCCTCAGGAACAACTTCCAGAAGCTTGTCGGACCTCTGCCAGGAAGGTCCTAGCCGTGGGCGACTGAAGGTAGCTCTATACAATTATCGTCGAAGGCAAAGCCATCAACCAACACGCCGTCACAATCGAAATTATCAGACCCATGGAAAGACTGGTCTTTACAGTGGTGATTCCATTAACTGTTACCAATATTTTGGTGGCATTATCGCTTAACAATCAAGACATTTACGAAAGATAAATCGCTCATGCTTGACGTCAAATCGATCTTAGCTGGCGTCGCGCTTCTCATGGCCTCTGCCCCGAGCTTAATTGTGAGGACCGCAGACCTGAATGACTATCCGACTTCGGCGCGCGTGGACTACGTCTTCGCCTGCATGAAGGCAAATGGGGAAACGCAGGTTTCGCTGCAAAAATGCTCCTGCTCGATCGATGTCATTGCTTCGCTTCTGTCGTACGATCGCTACGTTACCGCGCAGACAGTGCTGAGCATGTCCCAGGTGCCGGGAAACCTCGGTGCTGAGTTTCGCTCAACCGAAATTGCCCGTGCTGCACTCGAGGATCTTCGCCGCGCTCAGGCGGAAGCCGAGGTACGTTGCTTCTAAGGCGAGCCATTATGTCGCCGGCTCAATCGGCCACTCGCCCCGCTCACGCCATTCGATTGGTTTCGCTGCGCGCCGCACAATTCCCGGCTAAGTCGGAAATCCCGCTTACGCATCTGAGGCGGGCCACTCAGTAAACGACGACGCTGCGGATCGACTTACCATCGCGCATTAGGCTGAAGGCCTTGTTGATGTCGCCCAGCGGCATCGTGTGCGTGATCATGGGATCGATCTGAATTCGCCCCTCCATGTACCAGTCGACGATTCTGGGTACGTCGGTGCGGCCGCGTGCGCCGCCGAAGGCCGTGCCGCGCCACACACGGCCGGTCACTAGCTGAAACGGACGTGTTGAAATCTCCTGGCCAGCTCCGGCAACGCCGATGATGATGCTCTGTCCCCATCCGCGATGGCAGGATTCCAGTGCCGCACGCATCAGGTTGACGTTGCCGACGCATTCGAAAGTATAATCAGCGCCGCCGATCTGGTCGGCGCCGCTTTTGGTCATATTGACGAGATGAGCGACGAGATCGCCTCCGACCTCGGCCGCATTGACGAAATGCGTCATGCCGAAGCGCTCGCCCCAAGCCTTCTTCTCCGGATTCAGATCGACGCCGATGATCATTGCAGCGCCGACGAGGCGAAGTCCCTGGATGACGTTCAAGCCGATGCCGCCGAGACCAAACACAATGCATTTGGCGCCGGCTTCGACCTTTGCGGTATTGATCACCGCGCCGATGCCAGTAGTCACGCCGCAGCCGATATAGCAGACCTTGTCGAAGGGGGCGTCCTCGCGGATTTTTGCAACCGCGATTTCGGGTAGTACGGTGAAATTGGCGAAGGTCGAACAACCCATGTAATGGTGCACTTTCTCGCCGCGGATCGAAAACCGCCAAGTGCCGTCGGGCATTACGCCCTGGCCCTGTGTCGCGCGAATGGCGGTGCACAAATTCGTCTTGCGCGACAGGCAGGATGGACAGCTTCGGCATTCAGGCGTGTAAAGCGGGATGACGTGGTCGCCTTTTTTCACCGAAGTCACGCCGGGACCGGTATCGACGACTACACCTGCGCCTTCGTGACCAAGAACAGTGGGAAAAAGTCCTTCGGGATCTGCGCCGGACAACGTGAATTCATCGGTGTGACAGATGCCGGTCGCCTTGAGTTCGACCAAGACCTCGCCGGCGCGCGGACCGTCGAGCCGGACAGTGGTGACTTCAAGGGGTTTGCCGGGTGCAAACGCGACGGCTGCGCGAACATCCATGAGATCGTTCCTCGGGCTTTGAAATTGAAAATCGTCTTCTCTGATACGGACAACAACGCGCGTCCTCAACACCGCACGTGGTGGGGCGGCGCAGGGCGTCTCTACAGCCTGCGCCGGCGCATGCCGGCAACTGCCTGGCCATTGTTCCCAGTCCAGTTCGGAAGAGGTGGCTGTGGCGTTTTGAGCATTATACTCGCCAAACGGAATCGAGGTGTAACTTTTCTTAGGACCGCAGCGGGCTGAGATGCGGTTGCAATGGCACTCCGCGTCTGATCAAGTCGACAATCGCTTTGCAGTCGCTCAACGTATCTCCTCTCCGGATCAAGCACGGCGCACAATGGGACGGACACGGGCCATGGCCCAACTCGCGCTCGCGATCAATTTCGCGTCCTGCAGAGAGCTGTGCTTTCGCGAATGGCTATTGCACGGCAATTGGGGCGGGCATACTATTGCATGGTCTCCGACTTCAAAGACGCCAGCTGTTTAGGGAGCGCTCGCGTTTGTGCGCAGGCTTACGCCCTTGACGAGCGAAACAAATTGCTTGCATGGGCTGACGCCGTAACACGCTGCCGGAGATTTTTCCCGAAGCACGGGTTTGCGCTGCGCAGGTTTGCTTTTTGCTCGTTCGCGTCGGTGCAGTACCCGGATGACAACGTCGCAGGGAGGATGTGCGATGCGTTGTATCTCATTCACGATGCGTATGGTGATAGGCGCGGTCGCAATAGTGGCTGCCGGTCCCCTGTTTGCACAAACTGATCTTGGCAAGATGTCCCAGAACGCAAATGACTGGGTCATGCCGGCGGGGGATTACGCCAATACGCGCTACTCGACTCTCAAGCAGATTAACACAGAGAATGTCGGCAAGATGCAGGTGGCGTGGACGTTCTCCACCGGTGTGCTGCGTGGCCACGAAGGTGGTCCACTGATCATCGGCGACGTCATGTATGTGCATGCGCCGTTCCCGAACACCGTCTATGCTCTCGATCTCAATCATGATGGCAAGATTCTTTGGAAATACGAGCCGAAACAAGATCCGAGCGTCATACCGGTGATGTGCTGCGACACGGTCAATCGCGGCGTTGCCTACGCCGACGGCAAGATCTTCTTACATCAGGCCGATGACACGCTGGTGGCGCTGGATGCCAAGACCGGCAAGCAAGTCTGGTCGGCGACAAATGGCGATCCGAAGAAGGGCCAGACTGGCACTTCGGCGCCGCTGGTGGTCAAGGACAAGGTTCTGGTCGGCACCTCTGGCGGCGAATTCGGCGTGCAGTGTTCGCTTGCCGCCTACGACGCCAATTCTGGCAATTTGCTATGGCGCGCTTACTCGGAAGGGCCCGACGATCAGATCCTTGTTGATCCGGAAAAGACCACATCGCTGGGCAAGCCGGTGGGAAAGGACTCCAGCCTGAAGACCTGGCAAGGCGATCAATGGAAGATCGGGGGCGGCTGCACCTGGGGTTGGATCTCTTATGATCCCCAGCTTAACCTGGTTTATTACGGTTCAGGCAATCCTTCGACCTGGAACCCAATGCAGCGTCCAGGCGACAACAAGTGGTCGATGACTATCTGGGCGCGCAATCCGGATAATGGAGTTGCAAAGTGGGTCTACCAGATGACGCCCCATGACGAGTGGGACTATGACGGCGTCAATGAGATGATCCTCACCGATCAACAGATCAATGGCACTGTGCGCAAGCTATTGACCCACTTTGATCGCAACGGTCTTGGCTACACACTAGACCGTGAGACTGGTGAGCTTCTGGTTGCACAAAAGTTCGATCCGGCGGTCAACTGGACCACCGGCGTTGACATGAACAAGAACTCGCCGAACTACGCTCGACCTGCGGTCGTGTCCAAATACTCGACGCAGGCAGGCGGCGAGGATCATAACACGACCGGCATATGCCCGGCGGCGCTGGGATCGAAGGACGAGCAGCCGGCGGCCTATTCGCCCGACACCCAGCTGTTCTACGTTCCGACGAACCACGTCTGCATGGATTACGAACCATTCCGTGTGAGCTACACAGCCGGACAGCCCTATGTCGGGGCGACATTGTCCATGTTCCCGCCGTCTGGCGAGACGAACATGGGCAACTTCATCGCCTGGGACGGCAAGACCGGCAAGATCGTCTGGTCTGATCCGGAGCTGTTCTCGGTGTGGTCGGGCGCCCTAGCCACTGCCGGCGGCGTCGTGTTCTACGGAACGCTGGAAGGATACCTGAAGGCGGTTGATGCCAAAACCGGCAAGGAACTGTACAAGTTCAAGACGCCGTCTGGCATCATCGGCAACGTGACGACCTACGTGCACGGCGGCAAGCAATATATCGCGGTGCTATCAGGCGTAGGCGGTTGGGCCGGGATTGGTCTTGCGGCCGGTCTTACCGACCCGCATGATGGCTTGGGTGCAGTGGGCGGTTATGCCGCGCTAAGCAATTACACGGCGCTCGGCGGGCAGCTCACGGTGTTCGCGCTGCCTTGAGCCACACTAGACGAAGCTAATGCACCAACCCTCCGGCGCGTCATAAAGCAAATGACGCGCCGGACAAACTGTTGCTTTCTTAACCTTCAATCTGAAATGAAACCACTCGTGAAATGCTGCGCTGGCGCAAGTCTTTTGCTAACGGCGCTCTTTTGGAGCGGTATTGCCGCAGCGGAGGCCCCGGGAGATCCTGCCGCTGTTAAAAATGAAGACGGCAAGTATTACGATGCTCAAAGCATTCCGACTTATAGCATCAAACCGGACGGCACAGTTGACTGGTATACATATTCCGGATTCCGACGGTACAATTCTGAGTGCCTGCGGTGCCACGGGCCGGACGGCGCAGGCTCCTCCTACGCACCAGCCCTGATAAACTCGCTTAAAACAGTGAGCTATACAGATTTTTTAGGTGTAGTTGCGGCCGGAAAAAAGGACGTGAACACAGCTCAAGACCTTGTAATGCCCTCGTTCGGCCTCGACAAAAATGTGATGTGTTATATTGACGACATCTACGTTTATCTGAGAGCTCGCGCCCATGATGCCGTCGGGCGTGCACGCCCCGCCAAGCATGAGGACAAGCCGGAAAGCGCGAAGAAGTGGGAGACTTCCTGCATGGGGCCGGCGTGAGCGTGAATACCACGGCAACAACGGCCCGAGGCCACATTGCAATTCACCTGGCCGCATATTGTGCAGCGAGTGTCGCCCTCATTCCGACGCCATCGTTAGGACAGGTTGATCGCGTCTTGGAAGGCGGCCTCGAACTGGTTGACCCCAAAGTCCTGCGGGTTTGCGCTGATCCTAACAACCTTCCGTTCTCGAATGACAAAAGTGAAGGTTTCGAGAACAAAATTGCCGAACTTTTTGCGGCAAAACTCGGCAAGACACTCGCCTATACGTATTATCCCGGCGCAACCGGTTTCGTACGAATGACACTTGGTTCGTATCGGTGTGACGTGGTCATGGGCTTCCCGCAGGGCGGCGACCTGGCGCAGAGCACGAATCCCTATTACCGGACCGCCTACGCGCTTGTGTCCAAAGCCACCAGCGGGCTCGAAAGCGTCGAGACGCTGGGGGACGATCGTCTGAAGGGTAAGCGGATCGGGGTGGTCGCCGGCACCCCACCTGCAAGCTACCTCGTGGCTGACGGTCTCATCCAGAATTCCAAGCCGTATCCGCTGGTCGTCGACACACGATACGATTCCTCGGCCCGGGCCATGGTGAATGACATCAATTCGGATGCTATTGATGCCGGCCTGCTGTGGGGCCCGCTGGCCGGATACTACGCCTCACATGCTGCGCCTCCAATGAAGATGACACTGCTTTTAAGAGAAAAGGGCGGGCCGCATCTCGACTATCGCATCACCATGGGTGTTCGCCCGTCGGATCAGAATTGGAAGAGACAACTGAACCAATTAATTGCGGAAAATCAGCCGACCATTAACAAACTCCTGCTCGATTACGGGATACCGATAATCAATAGGAATGATCAGCTCATCACTGCCGATGACCTGACGCAAAAACCATGATCCGCGTGCTTATGTCTCCCGGTGGGCACCGAGTAGAGTTCAATTCAAGGTCTGCTGGATGGTACGCGCCAGCGCAAAGATGCGCTGCTCGATGGTAGTCGGCACCTCACACGCATAACGAATCGTTTTGCGCCGGTCTTCAAAAATTCTCGTGCTCCATTCGATTTCGCTGGCGAGGCTTTTGATCTCCGTTTGATCAGCGTCAGGTTTATCCTGAAGCTCGCGCAAACGAGCCACGTCGGACTTGATCTTTGTAGCGAGGTCCACCTCCTTGCGTGACACCCTTTCAAGGCCATCCATCACTTCCCGACGCTGCTCGCTGAGTGCCTCGAAAAGCCCCGCAAAAGCCTGCTTTGCCTTCTGCTCCTTTTCAGCGGGAGTGCCGACTATGAATTCCGTGATTGCCTTTCGTGCGGCCCCTAGAGAGGTGCGACGTGCGGCGATTAGTTCCACAAGATCCTTGACGTTGAGATCGTCTTGCCAAGTACTGCCGACATCGGCGATTGATGGACCATTCCACATTGCCGCGGCCGAGAGCTCCGGCACCTTTGGCTGCGCGCACGGCCAATCTGGATATCGCGGATCGGCGCGTAGTGGCGACAGCAGCGCTGCAAATGTGCAGACGACGACTGGAAAAATCGCACATTTCATCAAAGGTCGTTCCCGAATGAGGTCCTGCGAAACATCTTCCAGCTCTGCAAAATCAATGATCCGAGATCGTGACGCCCCAGGGCAGTTCACCAACCTGGACAGTATTGACAACTTTGAGCGAAGCAACATCGATGACAGAAACATCGTTGGATAGACCGTTGGTCGTCAACAGATTCTTCTCGTCAGGCGTGAACGCCATATGCCAGACACGTTCACCGACCAGTAGATATTTTAGGACCTTATAAGTCTTTGCGTCGACCACTGCGACGTGGTTCGCCGGACCAAGCGCCACAAACGCCAACTTTCCGTCCTGCGTGATATTGAGGCCAACTGGTTGAATAGGGTCAGCTCGCATTCCCGGAATTGTGAATTCGATTTTATGTTTGACCGAATGCTTGACTGGGTCGATTACGGCGACGGTGCCACCCACCTCCGAGGACACCCACAGCTCCGAGCCGTCGGGCGTGAATGCCGCGAAACGCGGTCGTTGATCAACGAGAACACTGGCCACGACTTCTCGCTTAACCGGATCGATGAAATGCGCCATATTGGTCGTTTCAGACGTATTGATGAGAATTCTACCGTCAGGGCTCATGACCATGCCCTCCGGCTCTACTCCGACCTGTACCTCTCCGATCTGAGTGCGCCGCGCAATGTCGATGATCGTGACGGTGTTATCGTTTTCATTGGCGACGTAAAGCAACTTGCCGTCGGTTCCCGCAGTAAAAAACTCGGGATCCGGGCCGGAAGGCAGCGTGTCGACGACTGCATCGCTGCTGGTGTCGATGAGCTGGATGGTATCGTCGTCGCCACACGCAACCAGAACGTATTTTTGATCCTTCGTGTAGGCGATGCCGCGTGGCCGCTGACCCACCCTAATCGTTTTCGTCACTTTCCAGGTGCTGGTGTCGATTTTCGAGACGGTATTGCTCTTTTCGTTCGAAACATACGCAGTGTAGGCGTAAGCATTGTTAGCAAACACTGTAGCAAGGCCGATCCCGAGCACAAAACGGAGTTGCATTCGTTTAACTCCTCGCCAGCTATTTGAGCTGGCACTTGGTTTCCGGACGATCGAAGCCCAGGGTGTCGAGTTTCGAATGCTGATGCAGAAAACCAGGTTGCGGAGATACCGACACGATCGTTCGTCCGTCGGCCAGCAGGATCGGCTGACGCAGCTGGAGGTCCCAATCGCGCACCGTGAGCTTATCTCCTTTGAATGCAGCGAGCGCGAAATCTGGCCCCGGTATGTAACTGGCGATGGTCTTGGGATCGGCCGAGTTTGTACGCGAAACGGCCTCGCCAATCATGCGTACGGCCGTCCACGCTTGCATGTCGAGCGCCGTCATCCAACGCGAAAACTTCTTCGTGAATCGACTTTGCAGCTGCAGTGCACCCCATTGACCGAACGAAGCGTCCCAAGAGGTGGGTTCCAGTCCGGCAGAGCCGGCGACGGGGCGAGGTTGGCTATTTCGATAGGGCATATAGTCGGCGAATACTTGGCTTTCGTCTGCTGTAACCAGTACATCGTAGTCCGGCGCTGATTGCGTGAAGAGCGGTATTTGGCTTTGGATTTGCACGAGGCCACTGTCGGTGCGCCGCGCGCCACCGGTATCCTTAAATTCGCGCTCCTGGACGATGCGAGCGCCGAAACGCGCTGCCGAACGCCGCAGCGCGTCGGCAGCAAGCTTGTCAGGCTCGTGAGAGCCAGAAACGAGTAGCCATCGTGTCCAATGCTTCCACACGAGGTACTGTGCGAGCCCGTCAGCAAGCATGCTACGTGACGGCGCAGCGTGAATAACGTTCGCCGTGCAGTCTTCCTGGCGCAGCCTATCGTCGGTCGCGCCCGAATTGAAAAAAACAATCCCCCGCTCCCGTCCAGCGTCTGCCGCCTTAAGGAGGTTGTCCGCACTTATGTCCGTCACGATTAATGAGATTTCCCTATTGGAAAACTCCTGCACCGCAGCAGCGGGATCGTCCTTGCCGTTCAGCAGGATCTCTTCGAGTGCAAAGGACTGATTCAAGAACTTGCCGGTCGTGTTGTTGTCATCGATGGCAAGCTGTGCACCAGCTAGACCAGCATTTGACGCTGGCATCTCCAGAAGTGAAATCGTCGTCCTCTTGTCGGTGGTACCGAGATATCCAATCTTAATTTCAAGCGCATTTGCTGGCAGTGGGGCTGAAACTACAACAAACAGCAAATTAGCTAGAAGGATAGCGCGGACCACGCCCTTCACATGCCGAAGAAGAGGCCTCGAGTGGGTGGTCCATGCCGTAAGCGCTTTTATGCCACAGAAAAGCACGAACGCTCGCACGACGCGACCGTGCGCTAAAAAACGCAATGTCGAAATGCGAATTAGAATTCGGGTGGCACGTAGCCGTCGGCCGGCAGATAGCCGTTGATTTCGAGACCGATGCAGATTTCAATCAATACGGGCGTCGTCCAGGCCATAGTGTCCTCCCGGCTTTTGGGCCGTCGACTTTGAAAAATAATAAGGCCCAACGACAGCGAACCGCAAGTACCTTTTGGAGGTGTCGTCCATGCACGCAGGGCGGAGGGCAAGGGCCCTATTAGAGGCCCGCCGTTGCCCCCCGGGGGCCTGGCAGCGATTGAACAGCGCCTAATTGGCTGAAAGGATGCCACTTGGGTCGGCGGCGGTGGGCCGATTAGTCCTGATCGTGGTGGCCGCTGGTGGTATGCGCCGGTAGATCGAGGCGCGCCATCGATCAGGTGCGGGGGAGAACAGTCATCAGCGCGCAATTTGCCTCCACGGCTGGATCGCTCATCTCCACCGTCCCTCGGCGGCGCCTGCTGCATGGACTCTGGTATGGGCGTTCGATCCGTCTGCAGCTTCTGGTCGTGTTCATTTTGGTCGATTTGTTTGCCGTGCTGCTCTCCGGCACCGTAACGATTTTGCGGGCACGCACGCAAACCCGTATCGAGATAGCGGCGTCGGTTCACCTTGCGGAGCTCCTGGTCGGCGATGCTGCCAAATTTGTTAGTCAGCAGTTTACAGCCGAGGAATTCTTAAGGGCGCTCCCCACACAACTTCGTTCGATGCGCCACGTGCGTATAGCAGTTAAGGATGCGGCAGGGGTGCCGCTGGCACCGGCGCTGACATTTGGCGCGCAAGAACACGCGCCGGCACCGCGCTGGTTTGCGACGCTCATCGCCCCGGCCGTTGAGCCACATGACATTCCAGTGATCGTAGCAGGCCGGCCTGTGGGGCAGATCGAGATCCTCGGCGAGCCAGCCGACGAAATCGCTGAGGTCTGGGAAAATTTAATCGTTATTGGATCAATAGCCGTGCTGCTGAATCTCACAATGATCGGCATTCTGTACATCCTGTTCGGTCGCGTACTCGACCCCCTCACAGCCCTCGCGATCGGTCTGTCAGATCTGCAGCTCAAAAGCTATAGCGTTCGACTGCCGGAACCTTATCCGCGCGAGTTGGCGGTCATTGTCGCCCAGTTCAACGCGCTTGCGCGCGCTCTGGAGACCGCGCGCGCAGAAAATCTTACACTCAACCGGCAGCTGATCAGGGCGCAGGACGACGAGCGGCGGCGCACAGCGCTCGAGCTTCACGATGAGGTTGGACCGTGCCTCTTCGGACTGAAGGTGTGCGCATCGTCGATTGCCGCAGTAGCCGCTGAGTTCCCCGGAAAAGTCGCCCAGAAGATGTCCGAACGCGCTCGCGAGATTGTCGCAACGGTCGAGCACCTGCAAGCTATCAACCGCACTATGCTCGAGCGCCTCCGTCCCATGGCACTTGGCCATGTGCCGCTCAAGGAAATTCTTGATCAACTCGTGAGCGAGCGTGCGCGGCAGACTCCGCAGGTCTCATTCCGCTTTTGCGCCGAAGGGCTTGCTCCCAGCTATGGTGACACTGTGGATCTGACGATCTACCGCTGTATTCAAGAGAGCCTGACTAATGCAATCCGCCACGCACAGGCAACGCATATTGACGTCGAAATCTACGACAACGACGCCCCAGGGTTATTGAAATTGATAGTTCGTGACGACGGTCGCGGCATGGCAGTAGGTGCCTCTTCGGGACTCGGTATTCGCGGCATGCAGGAACGCGTTGAGGGGCTGGGCGGTCGCTATCTTTTCCAGAGCGAAACCGGCCGCGGCACTTGCGTCAACATCACCATTCCATTGGGCTATTCGGAAACGGGTTGCCAGCGTGACAGCAGGATCATCGCTAAGACACCATGACGACCGTCCTGATCATTGATGACCACCCAATCGTGCTGCAAGGTTGCCGGCGCATGCTGGAAGACCTCGGCATCACCGAAGTTATCGAGGCGAGCGATGCCACCTCGGGGTACCGGTTATTCAGCGGCAGGCGTCCGGAGATCGTGGTAGTCGATCTGGGTTTGCGGGATGGCGGGCTCGGCGGGCTTGAGTTGATTCGGCGGATTCGGGCTGACAATATCAATGTACGAATCCTCGTTTTCAGCATGCATAGCGATCCCGTAATCGTCGCCCGTGCATTACAGGCCGGCGCTACCGGTTACGTGGTCAAAGACACCTCCCCTGAAAGTTTCATTGAAGCATTTAAAAAAGTTCGCGTCGGTGCGAGGTATTTGAGTGACGATCTCGCGATGCAAGTGGCATTCGCCAACACATCGGGACGGCAGAATCCGCTCGCGGACCTCACTCCTCGGGAATTGCAAACACTATCCCTTTTGGCCGAAGGTAAGCCTTACAATCGCATCGCGGATGAACTTAATGTAAGCTATAAAACCGTCGTCAATGTTAGCTCCCAGCTCAAGCAGAAGCTTAACGCTGCAAATCTGCCTGAGCTGATCCGTATCGCTGTGCAAATGTTATCAGCGACTCCATAGCCTTCAGTCTGGATCGCCATTTCCCAAGATCGGGATCGTGTCTACCGGTGCGTTTTTCAGTCGACCTAAGCGATTTCAAACCTGACAGATTCCCATCGATGTGTTACCTGCCGTTCACAGGCAATGTCGGGAGTTGCCTGCCGGCCATGCGGACGTGACGTGCGAAGGAACGCCGGTGAGAAAAGCATTTCACATCGTCACGCTAGCGCTTGTAATGGGAACAGACATTCGCGAAGGCTACGCACAACAACGCCCAGCGCGATTCTGGAATTTGACCAAGAACACAATTTCGGAATTCTATCTCGCTCCGACTGGAACCTCGGACTGGGGTCCGAACCAGTGTAAAAATGACAAGGACGGCCGTGTCGATTTC